>Ga0070665_100004730_pt1 | contig 14169 bp, 7 predicted proteins | sample KBSS13metaG_FD_65862 | JGI IMG/M metagenome (GOLD analysis project Ga0070665, IMG submission 65862) | Switchgrass rhizosphere microbial communities from Kellogg Biological Station, Michigan, USA - KBS S1-3 metaG | ecosystem: Host-associated > Plants > Roots > Rhizosphere > Soil ... | reverse complement strand
CGGCCCCGTGTGCACGCCGACGCGAAGCTCCAGGATCACGTAATCACGATTGGCGCGAGACCATGGCACGCACTCACGTCATGTACACGACAAGAACCGAGGGCGCGACCGTGACGAGCGGGCTGGCCGCCCACATGCTGCGCTATTATCCTTGCGTACACTCTCCCGTGGCGCCGGATCATTTCACGATCTGAACAGACAAGGCGGGGCCCGGGTGCGCCAGGATTTTCACTGCCCGCGATGAATCAATCGAATCGGCGCCGCCTGTGCGTCTTTCTCGGCACCCTTGCCGTGACCTTGGCGGCAAGCTTGAGCTACACATGGCTTCGCCCGGCGGAATACCGTGCCTCTGCCCGTCTGGAGATTACGCCAGCCGCGGTAGCCGCAAACTTGGGGCCTGTTGCCGGCTCCGCGCCCGAGTCACCCAGGCCGTTTCTGACGGAGACGCAGGTTCTGACGAGCCGCCCGGTGCTGGAGCTGGCTGCGATGCGACTCGAGCGCGCGGGCCGGCGGTATCCTGCGGTCGGTCCTGATGTCGTGGCCGACATGCAGTTGCACCTGGAGGCGGTGCCGGTTGCCAGCACGAACGTGGTCGAGCTGCTTGCCACGGGACCGCGTCCCGAGGTGCTGGCGCCCATGGTCAACACCGTCATCGAAGCGTACGCCATCCACCTCGCGGAGGCATACCGCGATTCGTCTGCCGAATCGCGCGCGCAAGCCAACGAAGAAGTGAAGAAGCTGGAAGAAAGCGTGACGGCCAAGCGGCGCGAGGTCGAGGCGTTTCGCTTGCGGTACGACATCGTCTCGTTGGAACGCGGGGAAAATCAAATACTGGCGCAAACGCGCGATCTCAGCACTTCCTTGAGCGCTGCTAACGAGCGTGTCGCCAAGGCGGACGGCAGGTTGCGCGCCCTCAGGGAGTCGGCGGCCGCCGGCAAAACGGTGGTGCGATCCAAAGATGATCCGACGCTGGCGAACCTCGAGCAGCGTGCCTCGGCTCTGCGCGAACAGCTCCAGGATCTCGAACGCGACTTCACGCCGAGCTATCTGGCCAAGGATCCAAAGGCCGTCGCGCTCTATGCGCGCCTCGCGGAAATCGAGCGGCAGATCGTGGGCCAGCGCGACGTGGGCCAGCGCGACGCGCTCGCTGAAGCCCAGGAAGAGCTCGCGGGCGCGCAAGCCGCGGCCGCACGCCTTCAGAACCAGATCACGACCGGCCGCAAGGAAGTGGGACAGTTCACGGCGCGCTTCAACGAGTACAAGTCGCAGCAGGAGCAACTCAACGCCATCGAGACGGCGTATCAGGATGCGACGAAGCGTCTGGCGACGCTGACCGCAACCGAGCGCACGCGCATGCCGGCGATCAAGTTGCTGGAAGCCGCCGCGACACCGCGCGAACCGTGGCGGCCGCTCTACTGGCGCGACACGGCGCTCTGTCTTGGCGCTTCACTCGCGCTTGCACTGCTGGCGATGTGGCTGGTGGAGCTTTTCAATCGATCGGAGCCGCAGCCCACGATGCTCCTCGTTCAGCCCCGGGCCGCCGCATTGCCGTACGCCGGAACGGCGCGTGCGCTGCGCGATCAAGGCGCGGCCGCGATGGCCCTGGAAGGGACGTCGCCAGCATTGCTCCCGGGGCGGCCGGCGTTCCCGCGCGAACTGGATCAGGATGAGGCGGCGGCGCTCGCGGCGACTTCCGCCGATGATGGCCAACTCGTCGTGCTCCTTCTCCTCTGCGGGATCAGTCTGGACGAGGCGCTCGCCTTGCGCCGGAGCGACGTCGATCTCGCGCAGGGGGTGATCCACGTGGGCGGGGACTCGGGGCGCGACGTTGCCCTCACGGGACCCCTGCGCGCATTGCTGGGCCCGCGAGCGACTGCGGCTTCGCAGGAATTGCTTTTGGGTCATCCCGATCATCCAGCCACGACCGACACGGTGAAGGCGCAGATACTCTCTGCCGCCCACGACGCCGGTATTGCAGATGTGATCGATGTCACTTCGGACAGCCTGCGGCATACTTACGTGGCGTTTCTCGTTCGTCAGGGCATCAGGTTCGCGGACCTCACACAGATTGTCGGTCACCTTCCCGCGGAGGTGCTGGGTGCGTACAGCACGCTCTCACCGCCCGGATCCCGGCTTCCGCGAGACGCAATCAACGTCGTGTATCCCACGTCACCACGCCAATCGATTGGATAGGCCTTTGCCCGAAACTTCTTCGGCATGTGCAAGCGTAGCCGAGTGCTCCAGGAAACCGGGGACTCGCGCTTCTGCTAGAGATAACGAACGGCGATCATCGTCGTCGCGCGCACGCCGCCCCGAGTGATGAATGTCTAAAACGCCCGACGCCAAGCTTTACCAACTGATGACCGATCGGGTTCAGGATTACGCGATATTCCTGCTCGATACCGACGGCGTGGTCATAAGCTGGAACGTGGGCGCTGCCTTGATCAAGCAGTACCGTGCGAGCGAGATCATCGGCAGGCACTTCAGCATTTTCTACACGCCCGTCGATATTGCCCGCAACTGGCCTGCGCAGGAACTCGAAAGGGCGCTGATGGACGGCCGCTTCGAAGACGAGGGCTGGCGCGTGCGAAAAGACGGTACGCGGTTCTGGGCCAACGTCATCATCACCGCTCTCAGGGACGACCACGGGACGCTTCTCGGTTACTCGAAAATCACCCGCGATCTCTCGGAGCGAAAGAGGGAGGAAGAAACGCTGCGCCAAAGCGAGGAGCGATTCAGGCTGCTTGTCGATGGCGTGCACGACTACGCAATTTACATGCTCAGCCCCGATGGCATCGTGAGCAGCTGGAACTCGGGCGCACATCGCATCAAGGGCTATGGAGCCTCCGAAGTCATCGGCAGCCACTTCTCGAAGTTCTATTCCGCGGACGATATCAAGGAAGGCAAGCCGTGGATCGAGCTCGCGATCGCGCGGGAAACCGGACGCGCTGAGGACGAAGGCTGGAGAGTCCGCAAGGATGGCTCACGATTCTGGGCGCGCGTCGTCGTGACGGCGCTTCGCAACCCGGACGGCACGCTTCGTGGCTTTGCCAAGGTTACGCAGGATCTGACCTACCGGCGGCAGGCAGAAGCGCTGGCGACATCGGCGGGCAAGCTCAACGAGTTCATTGCCGTCCTTGCGCACGAGCTCCGCAATCCCCTTGCGCCGATTAGAAATGCGGTTGGCCTGCAGCGGCTCGCCAAGCCAGGCGATCCGATACATGAGAGGGCGCGAGAGATCATCGATCGGCAGAGCGGCCAGCTGGCTCGCATCGTGGAGGATCTCCTCGACATCAACCGCGTGACCCGGGGCACTTTCTCCATCGACCGGAAGCCAATGGACGTTGCCTCGGTGATCGAGCGGGCCGTGGAAACCTCGCGTCCGACCATAGAAGATGCGCGTCACACATTGAGAGTGACCATGGCGCCGTTTCCGCTTCAGATAAACGGAGACGAGGTGCGCCTCGGTCAGGCGCTCACGAACTTGCTGAACAACGCCGCACGCTACACCGACCCGGGCGGAAGCATTGACGTGGAAGTCGCTGCGGTCGAGAGCGACGGAAGCCCCAAGGTGCGGATAGAGGTACGCGATACGGGCCGCGGCATCGCGCCTGAATTGCTTCATTCGATATTCGGGATGTTCGTGCAGGGAAGGGATGCACTGCACCGACCCGCATCCGGGCTCGGGGTAGGATTGGCGCTCGCACGATCGATCGTCGAGCTTCATCATGGGACCCTGGAAGCAAAAAGCGAAGGATCGGGAAAAGGCGCGCAATTCGTCATTTGCCTGCCCATGATTGCCAACCGTCCCGGCGTCGACTCGCGGGGGGCAAAGAAATCGGGCGATGAGCCTGCGCATCACGACGAGGGCAGGGGAGCCCAACGCATCATGGTGGTCGATGACAACGCAGATGCGGCCGCCATGCTGGCTTCGTTGCTGCACAACCATGGTCACGATGTTCGAGTGGCCGTCGATGGACGGAAGGCCCTGGAAATGGCACGAGAGTTCGCTCCGCACGTCGTTCTGCTGGACATCGGCATGCCGGGAATGAATGGGCTCGAGGTGGCTCGACGCCTTCGCCAGCAGAACCAGGAGCCGCGTCCTCTGATCGCCGCGGTGACCGGATGGAGTGGTCCGACTGAAGCCGAGCGCTCCCTGGAAGCCGGCTTCGACGTACACCTCGTCAAGCCGGTGGAGGAGGCGGATCTGCTCAAGCTGCTGGACATGGGCTTGCGACCGTTCGCCGGGCCGGGCGGCAAGACCGTAAGTGCATGACGTCCTGACCGCGATTTGATCTGGCCGGCGGTGCCCGATCGCAACTCGCTCGATAATTCACCGCCTTGATGAAAACGATTTGCCCGCTCATTCGCTGCAAACAATGAAGCGTGCACCGACGAGCTTTCCGCCTTCGGTTCCTGGGCTCCATCGTTGCCATCCGAGCCGATGCCAGCCGCCGTCCAAATGAAAGCCTTCGTGGACTGCGTCCTGACGCATTCGCCCAAACGCCGACACGCCGGGGTTAGCGAATCGATGTCTCTGTCGTCATATTGGACCCCCACAACGGCGAGACGAGCGTGATGACATCAGCGAGGAATTGCGTTGTGCTTGCCGCGCTATGCCTGATGGCCGCGTGCGCGACGACGCAATCGAGGGCCCCGCCAAGCGGGACCACCGGCAGGACGTCGTATCAGACGACGTCGTGTCCAAAACCGAACATTGCGGGCTTCCCCGACCTCGACTTCCCGTCAGGTGTTCAGTGCGGCTATCTCACGGTGCTCGAGAACCGGGCCAAGCCCGACGGGCGCCGTATCCGCGTCTTCGTGATGCGCGCGTCCGCCGTCTCTGCGACGCCCAGGCGCGATCCGATCGTATACCTCTCGGGCGGGCCCGGCGGGGCCGGGTCGTTCGAGGTTGCCTTCATGGTCAAGCACGGACTCAACGCGGACCGCGAAGTCATCTTCGTCGATCAGCGCGGCACGCACCGCTCCGACCCCCTCATCGCATGTCCCGAATGGGAGCAATTTCTGTTCGACGCGGTCGGCCTTCCCTTCGCGCACGAGTCGACCACTGCTGCGGACGCCGCGGCGCTCGAGGCGTGCCGCGATCGCCTGATTGCGACTGGCGTCGACCTCGCTGCCTACAACAGCGTGGAGAACGCCGCCGACATCGCCGACCTCAGGATGGCGCTTGGCATCGACCGCTGGAACGTCTATGGGGTCTCCTACGGATCAAGGCTGGCGTTGATGGTGCTGCGGGACTACCCGCAGGGCATCCGCAGCGTGGTCCTCGATTCGGTATCGCCCCCTACGGTCAACATCGTCGAGACGTGGTGGTCGGCTCCGGCCAGCTCGTTCAAGGCGATCTTCGCCGCGTGTGCTGATGAAGCCAGCTGCGCCACTGCGTACCCGAATCTCGAAGCAGACTTTACGGCCACGGTGAACCGTCTCGACACGACGCCGGTGGTCACGCAGGTCAAGGACGAGTCCGGGTCGCCGGTGACGGTGAACATCGACGGATTCGCGTTCGCCTATACGCTGATCATGGCGAGCGAGCGCGGCGATGTTGCTGGCATCCCCAGGATGATCGCCGACACGGCGCGAGGCGATGCCGCCGCGGTCGCCGCCGCGTACCTCTCGCTGCGGGGCCCGCCGGGATTCGTTGGACTGGGCGGCACGGGTCTGGCCCTCGACGTGTTCTGCGCGGAAAGCGCCAATCTCACCACCGAGGCAGCCACGCTGGCGAAGGCGAAGGCGGCCCTTCCCGGGTTCTCGGACCGGGTGCTGAAAGTACAGCCCAAGCAGGGACGACTCTTCACCGAGTGCCCGATCTGGAACGGCGGAAAGGCGGACGCGGCGGTGAGCGCACGAACCGTGAGCGACGTGCCGGTCCTGATCCTCGAAGGCGCGTTCGACGCCGCCACCGCGCCCGAGTGGGTCGATCTGATCACACCGGATCTGAAGAACGTCCAGGTCGTGTCGTTCCCGTTCACCGGGCACTCGGTGCTCGGAAAGTCGACGTGCGCGCTCTCTACGATGTCGGCGTTCCTCGACAATCCCACGCGGCTGGTCGATCCATCGTGCGCCGCACGAATAACCGTCAAATTCACGACCCGGTGACGTTCAGGGGTGCCCCGACTGTCGGCGTTCCCGCGGGGTGAAGCGCCGTTACGCTTCCGTTGCGATCCGTCACGCCTAACCCGTTCTCGACCTGCGCGAGCGATAGCGCTCGGTGCACGGCATCGCGAAACTCCAGTGGAAGCGCGAGGCGCCATCTCGGCGGTTCGCGATGCGAAGGCCCGCGCTGATGAGCGTGCCGCCGTCGATGCTGACGTCGACGTTGCGCGGTCGGTGCCCTTTCGCACAGGACCGGCATCGGAAGCGTCGCGGCGTCGCTGGATCGCGTTGCGAATGAATCTAGGCTTCCCGGCCGAAGCCCAGCACCTTGATCCGCTTCGTCACCAGCGAACCCTTGCGCGCGCGACGCAGCCGGAATCGCGCAAGCTCTTCACCCTCGATGACCTGCAGGACCGAGCGACCGACGCGGTTCGTTCCCTGCAGCACGACGCGGCTGCCCGTTGTCAGTCCGATCGCCGTCAAGCGTTCTTCGCCATCCAGTCCCATGACGATGACGCCGCGGCCGCGCGGCACTTCTCGCATCTCGTTGAGGGCGAACACGAGCAGGCGTCCCCTCGAGGACAGCGCCGCGACGTGATCGAGTCCCGGGGCCAACGCGACGGGCGCGAGAGGTTCCTCGTCCGGCGCCAGCGTCATGAACGTCTTGCCGGACTTGACGCGAGACACCACATCCTGCAGCGACGCGATGAAGCCGTATCCGCCGCTGCCCGCAAAGAGGTACTTTTGTTCGGGCGCGCCGGACAATGCCTGGGTTACTTTCGAGCCCGGCTGTAGCTCGATCAGCGTCGTCACCGGCACGCCGTCACCGCGACCTCCCGGTACCTCGGACGCGCGGATCGTATACGCGCGGCCTGCGGTATCGAGCAGCACGACCGAACTCACGGTGCGGATTTCGAGCACAGCGAGCGGACCGTCGCCCGCCTTGTACGAGAACTGCGCGGTCTCGAGCCCATGACCCTGGCGCGAGCGAATCCACCCATGCCGCGACAGCGTGATCGTGATGGGTTCGTCGGGAACGATGCGGCTCGCAGCCACCGGCGCAACCGCCTCGATCAGCGTGCGTCGAGCATCGCCGAATCGCTTCGCATCCGCCTCGATCTCCGAGACGACCAGATTCGAAAGCGCTTTCGGTTCCGCCAGGATACGCGCGAGTTCCTTGCGCTCGGACTTGAGCGTCTTCAATTCGTCCTCGATCCGGATGCCTTCGAGTCGCGCAAGCTGGCGCAGGCGGATCTCGAGGATGTCCTCGGCCTGGACTTCGGTGAGCCCGAATCCGGCCATCAGATCGGCCTTGGGGTCGTCCGCCTTGCGGATGATGCGAATCACCTTGTCGATGGAGAGCAGCGCGAGGTGACGTCCCTCGAGAATGTGGATGCGCCGATCGACCTGGCCCAGGCGGTGACGGGTGCGGCGCGTCACCGTCTGAAAGCGGAATGCCGTCCACTCCTCGACCATCTGTTGCAGCGTCTTGGAGCGCGGACGCCCATCGCGGCCGAGCATCACGAGGTTTATCGGCAGGCTGGATTCGAGACGCGTGTTGGCCAGGAGCAGATTCATGAACTCCTGCGGATCCTGACGGCTCGACTTCGGCTCGAGCACGAGGCGCACCGGGGAGCTCTTGTCGGAATCGTCACGGACGGCGTCGAGGGCGGATAGCAGCAGGCTCTTGAGATTCACCTGCTCCTGCGACAACGATTTCCTGCCTTCCTTGGGCTTCGGATTCGTCGCGCGCTCGATATCCTCGAGCACGACGCGCGCCGACACGCCGAACGGAAGCTCGGTGACGGCTACGCGCCACTGGCCGCGCGCGAGCTCCTCGACCGTCCACCGGGCGCGAATGCGCAGACTCCCGCGGCCATTCTCGTAGATTGCGCGGATCGTCTCCGGATCCGAAATGATGTGGCCGCCTCCGGGCAGGTCGGGTCCCGGAATGAACGTCATCAGTTGGTCGATAGTGATCTTCGGGTTGCGGATCGCCGCGATCGCGGCCTGAGCAACTTCCCGAAGATTGTGGGAAGGAATATCGGTCGCCATGCCGACGCCGATGCCGGACGTACCGTTCAGCAGCAGCATCGGCAGCCGTGCGGGCAGGAGCGTCGGCTCCTTGAAGGCGCCGTCGTAGTTCGCGACGAAATCCACGGTATCGCGGTCGATCTCGGCGAGCAGCAACTCGGCGATCGGCGTCAACCGGCATTCCGTGTAGCGCATCGCGGCTGCGTTGTCGCCGTCGCGTGACCCGAAATTTCCCTGCCCGTCGATCAGCGGATAGCGAAGGCTGAAGTCCTGGGCCTGGCGCACGAGCGCGTCGTAGGCGGCCGTGTCGCCATGGGGATGGTACTTCCCGAGCACATCGCCCACGACGCGTGCGGACTTCACGTGGCGCATCGGCGCATACAGGCCGAGCTCGTGCATCGCGTAGAGAATGCGCCGCTGCACCGGCTTCTGGCCGTCGGCGACGTCCGGCAGCGCGCGCCCCATCACGACGCTCATCGCGTACTCGAGGTAGCTGCGCTCGGCAAACTGCGCGAGCGGTATCGAACCGTCGTCGCCGCCTTCCGCCCCGTCCCGCTGTGCGGGCGGAGGTGGAGGGGGGACACCACTGTCGTCGACGGTGAAGAGCTCGCCTGTCAGGGTGTCGACGGCGGCTGCGGGGCCGCGCTTCGTGCCCGAGGTCGCCTTCTTCGTGCTCTTGGTCGCCATGCGTCCAGTCTAGTGCCCGAAGACTAGATGTCGACTTCCACGGCGTTGCCGTGCAGCTCCATCCATTCCCGCCGGCTTGCGGCTTCCGTCTTGCCCATCAGCTTCGAGAAGACCTGCATCGCATTGGCGGCCTGCTCGGGCGCGACGCGCACTGCCACGACCCGCCTGGTCTCGGGATTCATCGTCGTTTCCCAGAGTTGCTCCGGATTCATCTCGCCAAGTCCCTTGAATCGGCCGACCGACCAGGACCCGCTCTTGACGCCTTCCTTGGTGAGCCGGTCCTCGATCACGGCAAGTTCGGCGTCGTCGAGCGCGTAGAGCTTGCGTGCCGGGCGCTTGCTCAAAGGGGGAACGTCGATGCGATACAGCGGGGGACTCGCAACGAAGATATGACCGTGCGCGATAAGCTCCGGAAAATGGCGGAAGAAGAGCGTCAACAGCAGCACCTTGATGTGGCTGCCGTCCACATCCGCATCCGCCATGATGATGATCCTGGAGTAGCGCAAGCCCTTGAGGTGGGACGCGTCCGCGCCACCATGCGGGTCGACACCGATCGCCACGGCGATGTCATGGATCTCGTTGTTCGCGAACAACCGGTCGCGATCCACTTCGAACGTGTTGAGCACCTTGCCTCGCAGCGGCAGGATCGCCTGATACTGCTTGTCCCGAGCGAGCTTGGCGGAACCGCCGGCCGAATCGCCTTCGACCAGGAACACCTCGCGGCGCGAAATGTCATCCGATTCGCAATCGGTCAGCTTGCCCGGAAGCACGGCGACGCCGGAACCTTTTCTCTTCTCGACTTTCTGCGCCGACTTCATTCGCGTCAACGCCTGCTGGATCGCAAGATCGGCGATGCGCTTGCCGTATTCGACGTTCGAGTTGAGCCACACCTCGAGCGGGTCCCGGAGCACCTGCGCGACGAGCTTGAGCGCATCGCGGCTCGACAGCTTCTCCTTCACCTGGCCCTGGAACTGCGGGTCGAGGATGCGCGCCGACAGCACGAAATGCACTTTCGCGGACACGTCCTCCGTTTGCAAGCGCGCACCTCGCGGCAGCAGGCCATGATGGTCGACGAACGATTTGACGGCATCGAAGAGCGCGGCACGCATGCCGGCCTCGTGCGTTCCGCCCGCCGCGGTAGGGATGAGATTGACGTAGCTCTCGCCCGCACCGCCGCCGTTCTCGTACCACGCGACGGCCCACGCCGCACCTTCGCCCTCTGCGAAGAGGTCGCCGTCCTTCGGCTTGCCGAGGTAGGTTTCTCCCTGAAAGATCGGGACGACGGGCGAGTTGCCGTCCGCCAGCTCGTCGAGGTAACCCTTGAGGCCGTCGGGATAGGACCATGTCTTCGCCTTGACTTCCTTGCCCTTCTCGACGTACAGCGTCACCTTCACGCCCGGCAACAGCACGGCCTTGGCGCGCAGCAGGCGCTCGAGCTCGGGGACCGATACGTGGGGCGAGTCGAAGTATTTGGGATCGGGATAGGCACGCACGGTCGTGCCCGTGGCCTTTGCGGCGGTCGTCCCAACCGCTTTGAGCTTCTGCTCGACTTCGCCGCCGGCAAACACAATGCGGTGCACCTTGCCGTCCCGCTTCACCTCGACTTCGAGGCGGCGGGATAGCGCGTTGGTCACCGAGACGCCAACGCCATGGAGGCCGCCCGAGAACGCGTAAGCGCTGTGGCCTTGGCCCTTGTCGAACTTGCCACCCGCGTGCAATCGCGTGAAGACGAGCTCGATCGTCGGTATCTTCTCCTCGGGATGCGGACCCACGGGAATGCCGCGGCCGTCATCCTCCACGGTGACCGATTGGTCCGCATGCACCCGTACATCGATACGCGTGGCATATCCGGCCAATGCTTCGTCGGCCGCGTTGTCGATGGCTTCCGCAATGATGTGAGTAGGGTCGGTCGTCCGGGTGTACATGCCCGGCCGCTCGCGCACCGGCTCCAACCCCTTCAGTACACGGATCGACCCTTCCTCGTATCGGCCTTTGGCCACTTGAACGTTCCTTGAATGGGATCACGATGCACAGCATCGCCTACGCGCGCGGGTCGTGCAATCACCTTGCTGAGCAGTTTGCTGCAGGCTACCGGTTCTTCGCGTCGATAAACGATTCGCCGCGTCTCCGACCACCCTCATCGGAGGCGCGGTCCAAGTTGCTCGCCGTTTACGCGCCAGAGAAATTCGAGATCCTACCTTCGAAGAACGAGGCGCCAGTCTTTGGATATGACATCCGCAGCGAACGCACGGTGCGCTGCCATTCCCGAGAGGCCCGGGGCGTGCTGCTCCGAGTGCGGGTCGCAAATGCTTTGCGCGAAGGGGAATCGGCCATCAACCCCAAGTTGCCAACGCGCGGGCAAGGAGGAAGAAGGCGTCGAGCATGTAGAGGCCGGCGAGGACCAGCACCGTCTGCGAGCGACTTCCAGGGCGCGCCGCGAACGCCGCAAGCCGGCGCGGCCTTCGAGCCGCCCCATCGCCCTGCGCCTATCGACGCGAATTTCGTTCCAGTTCGTCGCGCTCGCCGATCGATGGCCATCGCATCGAGGTCGGCGAGCGTCCCGACGCGCCTCAGCCCGCACCGGCGCCTGGGTTGGCGTACTCGTCGTGGCGGCGCCACCAGATGCCCGCCTCGTTTCGCCCCTTGGGCGTGCGGTCGAGCCACTGGTACATCCCCCAGAGACCGTCGAGTCCGCGCGCATAGGCGGAATACGTGTGGTAGACGACGCCGTCCTCGATCGCATACGCGCTCATGCCGGGCCTGTCGCGTGTGTAGGTGGCCACGTCGGTTCCGGTCATGGCCGCGATCTGCGCCACGGGACCTTCGGCGCCGCGCAACTGCCACTCCTGGACAGTCGTACCTGCGAGAGGCTCACGTGCTGCCGCCTCGCGCCGGTAGTTGTATTCGATGTCGCCCTTGCGCTGTTGCTCTTCGGTGAACGCGATGTTGAAGTCGGCGTTGAAGTCGCTGCCGAACGACGACGCCCAGGGAAACGACCATCCCATGCGCTGCTTGTACGCCTGCAGCTTCGGAAGTGGCGCCCGCGACACCGCCGTGAGCGTGACGTCGTGGTTCGCCAGGTGGACGGCGAAGCCGTCGAACCCATCCGCGATCGTCGAGCAGGATGGGCAGCCCGCCTGGTAGTCGGGCCCGAACATGAAGTGGTAGACGAGGAGCTGCGAGCGTCCCCTGAAGAGATCGGCGAGCGACGCTGCGCCACCGTCGGTCTCGAAGCGGTATGCCTTGTCGATTCGCACCCAAGGCAGCGCCTGCCGCCGCTGCGCCAGCTCGTCACTGCGCCGGGTCAGCTCCTTCTCGGCATCGAGCAGCTCCAGCCTTGCGGCAAGCCACTCCTTGCGTGTTCCGGTCTTGTGGTCGTTCATCATTGCTCTCCTTTGGGACGTCGCACGGCGCGGACCTTTCCGCTCGATCCGCCGCCGCAATAAAAAAGGTTGGCCCCGTCCGATTCGAGTCCGCTGACGAAGGTGCCGTGCGGCATCTCCAGCCGCTCGAGCACGGCGCCGCTCTCCGGGTCGATCCGGCGGATGTCGCTCTCGTCGCCTTCCCAGGTGCCGTGCCACAGCTCACCGTCCACCCAGCTCACACCGGTCACGAAGCGGTTGGATTCGATGGTGCGCAGAATGGCGCCCGTCTCGGGATCGACCTGGTGGATCCTGCGATCGCGGTACTGCCCCACCCACAGGCTGCCCTCGGCCCAGGCAAGGCCCGAATCACCGCCGTGCCCGGGTGCCGGGATCGACGCCACCACGTCACCGGTGGCGGGATCGATCTTGTCGATGCGCGCTTCCGCGATTTGGTAGAGGTACGTTCCGTCGAAGGCGGTGCCGGCGTCGCCCACACAATCGAGCGTGCGCGCGAGCTCTCCGCTCTCGGGATCGAAGGCGATCAGCTTCGCACCGATGGCGGCCCATACGCGGTGGCCGTCGTGCGTGACGCCATGGATGCGGTCGGCACCCGCGAACGGGCCGTACTCGCGCACGATCTCGGCTGCGCGCGCCGGTGCCTGCTGTTGCACCCTTCCTGACCTGCTTCGGTTGCTGCTCATCGACTGTCTCCTTGTGGCGCGCTCGGGAACGCCGCCGTGAGACCAATCTACCCGAGCGGCAGCGAAGCCGGGAGTAACAAGATCGTCGTGAATCCGGTGAGGGGCGGAGCGAGCCAGCGCTGCGCACGCGCGCGTCCAATGGAGCGCACACGTCCCGCGGTCTCCAACTCGACGAGCGCGCGCTGGACCGTGCGCTGGCTGGCCTCGAGAGCGAGCGCAAGGGCCGACGTAGACCACGCCGCGCCATCGGCGAGCAGTGCCAGCAGCGACGCCTGATCGCCATCGATCGGCGGCACGAGGACGACGACTTCGCGCTCGTCCCGCGGCGGCCGCATCGCGGGGTCGTCCCGAGGCGCGCGCTGCTCCGGAGCGCGAAGCGCGGAGGGCCGTCCAATGAGTGCGAAGCCGCGCGCGGTGGCCTCGATGCGTGCGAGCGGAGCGGCGAGTGCGCGCAAACGGCCGATCTGGACGCGCAGGCGCGCCCGGTGCGACTCGTCGGGACGCCGGACGCGGAACGCGCGCGCAATAAGAGCGTGCCGATCGACGTCGCCGGGCCAGGCCTCGGCGAGCGCGCGCGCCAGCGCGAACAGAATCGGCCGGCGCGCCAGTGGCCGCCACGTGGCGCCGGCGCGCAGACCGCGACGGCAGGCATCGACCACCAGCGCGCCCGATGCGACGAGCGCTTCGACCTCGTCGAGGCGCAGCGACTGATCGTGGTCCGCGTGGACGCGCCGGGCGGCAGGATGATCGAGCGCGGCGCGCGCCTCGGCCACCTCGGCGAGGAGCGCCGGCACGCGTGCGCGTTCGGCCGCCTCCTGCGCGCGGGCGAGTGCCGCCTTCGCAGGTGCGGTGCGCAGCGAGCGCAACGCAATCTCGGCCGCGACCAGCTCCGCCACTGCCCGCAGCGACGGCGGCAGTCCGCCCGCATCGAGGCGGGCGAGGGCGGACGTGGCCTCGTCGAGGCGGCCGAGCAAAAGCAGCCGGCGCACGGCGATCAGGCGTCCCTGGAGTGCGTTGGCGCGATCGGAGCGCGCCTCGAGCGCGGCCGAGGCGGCCGCGAGCGTGCGCGGCGAGCCGCGGAGGTCGCGCATGGCAAGGGACACCTCGGCCTCCGCGACGACGCAGCGAGCGCGGGCAAGCTCCTCGTGAGGCCCGAAGCCGCGCGCGGCGCGTCGCAGCAACTCGCGGGCGCGCGCGTACTCGCCAAGTTGAGCCATGGCGATGCCGCGGAGCGCAAGCGCCGCCGGATCGTCGCGCAGGCTCACACG
>Ga0070665_100004729_pt1 | contig 14170 bp, 11 predicted proteins | sample KBSS13metaG_FD_65862 | JGI IMG/M metagenome (GOLD analysis project Ga0070665, IMG submission 65862) | Switchgrass rhizosphere microbial communities from Kellogg Biological Station, Michigan, USA - KBS S1-3 metaG | ecosystem: Host-associated > Plants > Roots > Rhizosphere > Soil ... | reverse complement strand
AGCTCCTCGAACACCTCGTGCTCGGGCGGCAGCGCCGGCACCAGGATCTCGCGGGGTACGCCGTCGTCCTCGTCGCCACCGGCGTACAGCTGGAGGAGGAACTGCTCGACGAGCTCGGCCGTGCCGCCCTCCTCGACCCGGTCGGCGACCCAGCCGCGCTGTCCGCGGATCCGCCCTCCGCGGACGTAGAAGATCTGCACCGCCACCTCGAGCGGGTCCTCCGCGAGGGCGATCACGTCGGCGTCGGTGCCGTCACCGAGCACCACCGCCTGCTTCTCCAACGCCTTCTCGATGGCTCCGAGGTCGTCGCGCAGGCGCGCGGCGCGCTCGAAGTGGAGGTCGTCGGAGGCGGCGTACATCTCGTCGCGGATGCGCCGGACGAACGCGTTGGTATGACCGCCCATGAAGTCGCAGAAGTCGTCGACGATCGCGCGGTGGTCGTCCGCGGAGATGTTGCCCACGCACGGGGCCGAGCACTTCTCGATGTAGCCGAGCAGGCAGGGTCGGCCGATCTGTCCGGATCGCTTGAAGACGCCGTTCGAGCAGGACCGCATCGGGAAGACCCGCAGCAGCTGGTCGACCGTCTCGCGGATGGCCCAGGCGTGGCTGTAGGGACCGAAGTAGCGGGTGCCCTTCTTCTTCGCGCCACGACCGACCATGACCCGCGGGTACTCCTCACCCACGGTCACTGCCAGCCACGGGTAGGACTTGTCGTCGCGGTACTTCACGTTGTAGCGCGGGTCGAACTCCTTGATCCAGCTGTACTCCAGCTGGAGGGCCTCGACCTCGGTGTTGACCACCGTCCACTCGACCCCGGCCGCGGACGTGACCATGGCGGCGGTGCGGGAGTGCAGGTTGCCGATGTCCTGGAAGTACGACGACAGCCGGGAGCGGAGGTTCTTCGCCTTGCCGACGTAGATGACCCGGCCCCGGGCGTCGCGGAACTTGTAGACGCCCGGCTGGGTCGGGATCTCCCCCGTCTTGGGACGGTAGGACGCCGGGTTCGCCACGTCGTCAACCCTACGGGCCGCCGTCGACACTTCGGACCGCCAGGACGGTCGCCAACGTCGGGTCGGCGGCGTACGCGATCCGCGCGCCGTCGGACTGGGCCCGTCGGAGAGCCTCGAGGGTCGCGGTGGTGATCCGCTCCCCCGGCGCGAGCAGCGGAACACCGGGTGGGTACGGCGCGACGACCTCGGCGCTGACCCGGCCGGCGGCGTCGCCCCACGGCACCGGCTCACGTTCCGCGAAGAACGCTTCGCGCGGCGCCAGCACCTGCTCGGCCTCGACCGTCCAGGAGGCGTGCGCCCCGACCGGGCGTGGCTCGCCGCGGTGGCGCTCGATCGTCGAAGCCAGCACGTCCGCGAGGTCCTGCATGACGGTGTCGTCGTCGGCCAGCGTCACCATCGGCACCAGCAGGTCGCGATCGGCCATCTCCAGCGAGTAGCCGGCAGCGCCCAGGTCGCGGTCGACCGCGATCCCGTCGGCACCGGTCGTGGCGAGTAGCAGCAGGAGCTTCGCGTCGTCGAACCGGACCGGGCCGAAGGTCGACGCGTCGGGGAGGACGAGCCCGGGCACCTCACGCAGGACGTCGCGGGAACGACGTACCCGCGCCAGCAGCGCTCCGAACAGCTCCTCGCTACGCGCTGCCGTCAGGGCCAGCGCGCCGTCGATGCTCGCGAGGATCGCTCCCGAGGGTGAGGTCGTGGCGGTCACGTCCATCGCCCGGTCGAGGCGGTCGCGGGCCAGGAGCCCGGTACGGGCGACGACGACGGCGCCCTGGTTGAGCGCCGGCAGGGTCTTGTGCGCGCTGGTCACGACGGCATCCGCTCCCGCCGCGAACGGATGTTCCGGCAGGTCCGGATGCCGGCCCAGGTGAGCACCCCAGGCGGCATCCACGACCAGCGGGACGCCGGCGGCCCGGGTCACCTCGGCGAGAGCGGCCACGTCGGCACAGGTCCCGACGTACGACGGGCTGGTGACGAACACTGCGCGGGCTTCCGGGTGCCCGCGGAGGGCGTCGGCGACGGTGGTGGCCGCGAGACCGAGCGGCAGCCCGGTCGGCTCGTGGATGGTCGGGTGCACCCACACCGGGCGAAGCCCCGCGAGGACCAGGCCGAGCAGCACCGACCGGTGTGAGGTCCGGTCGACGACCACGGTGTCGCCCGGCTCGCCCACCGCCAGGGCCAGTGCCTGGTTGCCGTGGGTCGAACCGCCGACGGAGTAGCGGCACCAGTCGGCGCCGAGCCGCTCGGCCGCCCGGGCCTCGGCCCTGCGGACCAGTGCGTCGGCCTCGCGCACCGGCGCCAGCCCGCCGTACAGCGGGACGTCGCCGGTGACGATCTCGCCGACCAGGTCGACGTCGTGCTTGTGGCCGGGGATCGTGAACGGGCGGAGAACGCCGGACCGCAGCCGCCGTTGCGCGTCGACCCAGGCCCGCAGGAGCGGTGCGTCGTCGAGCCAGTCCGCGTCCACGCTCGGATGCTCCCACGTCACGATCCGGCCACGGACCTCGCGCGGGCTGCCGGCCGCGCTCACAATCCGGCCATGAGGCGCCGCTGGTTGCTCGGTGTCGTCGCGCTCGCGCTGGTCGGGGCCCCGGTGGTCACCAGGCGCGTCTGGCCGCGCGACCCTGGACCGGTGTCGCAGGAGCTGACCGCTCGAGAGATCCGGGTGGCCGGCCACCGTCTCGGAGGTGACCTGACGATCGTGCACGGTGGATCACGCACCCAGGCGCATCGCCTGTGGGCGCGGTACCACGACCAGACGGGCCACGAGGGCGTGAAGCCACGGCTGCTCGGCGTCTCCTTGGTCCACTGGTCGGCTCCGACCCCGACACTCGAGCCCACCGGCAACTACTGGCTCGTACTCTCCGACCGCGTGTGGAACGCGAATCTCAGTGGCCTGGGCGGATCGCCGGGCTCCTACGGCCTGGAGATCATCCTGGTGCCCGAAGGCAGCAGCAGCACGTCTGGGAACATTCACTTGACCTGATGGGTCAGCGCACCCGGACGGTCTTCGTGGAGGTCTTGGCGACCGTCGTATAGCCCGGCTTCTTCCCGGTCACCCTTACCGAGATCCGCTTGCCCCTCTGAGCCTTGGTCAGCGTGAGCGTGGCGCCGGTGCGGTGCTTGATCCGCTTCCCGCTCGCGTACCAGGCATACGAGAACGTCGTGCCGGGCGACCAGGTGCCGTGGTGGGCGGCCAGGGTCCTCCCGACTTTCGCCTTCCCGGTGATGGTGGGTCTCGACGCGGTGAGCACGCCCGGCGCGACCGCAGCGGTCGGGGCGGACGTCCGGGTGACCGACGGGAAGCCGGTCTCGGCGCCGGTCACCGCGACGCGCACGGTCTTGCCGATGTCACCCGCTCTCGGGCTGTACGACGTACCGGTGGCGCCGGCGACGGCCGAGCCGCCGACGTACCACTGGTAGCCCAGCGTCACACCGGCCATCCACGAGCCCGTCACCACCGACAAGGCGCGGTCGACGCGCGGCGTACCGGTGATGCTCGGAGCGGGCGCCGGGGTGATCGCGGGCGTGTAGTCGACCGCCACCGTCGCGCCGGACGCGCCGACCGAGGTCACCGTGACCGTCAGGTCGCCCGACGCGTTGCTCCAGCTGGCACCCGACCCGAGCGAGGTGTCATCGGCCTGGTCGACCACGAGGGTGTCCACGCCACCGCCCCCGCGCGCGGCATTGACGGTCACGCCGGGCGCGTAGCCGAAAGCCCCCAGGCTCCCGCCCGCTGCGTAGGCCGACCCGGCGTCCTGGCCGGTCCCGGCGCGGTAGTCGAGGTAGAGGTGCTCCCCCGTGTCGGGGTCCCGCACCCGCACGCTGCGCAGGCCTACGTCGTCGCTGCGCGGCTTGATCGTGGCGGTGACGTGCACCGGGGTCGAGCCGGTGCCGGGAGCCACGTCCTGTATCTCACCAGGGTCGGCGATACCCTGGAAGACCCGGAACGGCGTGCTGAGCGCCGTGAGCTGGTTGTACGGCGCGGGCAGCGCGAAGCCCATCACGTCGTAGATGCCGTAGTACTCCAACGACGACCCGTTCGTGCGGACGTTGGAGTGCTGGAAGCCGTAGTTGTGCCCGGTCTCGTGGGCGTAGATGCCCTCGATCGAGTCCGTCGCCTTCACGATCAGGGCACCACCGCTCGCGAAGCTGGATCCGACCGTGCCCTCCCCGACCACGCCACCGCTGGCGCAGGAGTCCGGGACGAACACGACGAGCTGGTCGGAGCCGCCGTGCACGAAGTCGTGGCCCGGGAACTGGGCCGCCGCCTCCTGGATGACGTTGTAGAAGTCGCTGCCGAGACCACAGTCGGTGGTCGGGAGGGACGTGCCGTAGTGCGTCACGGTGGCCGGCACGGTGATCCCCGTGATCGCGCCGTTCGACTCGCCCTCCCAATAGCTCCCGACCGCAGTGACGTGCGCCAGGAGCTGGGTGTCGCTCTGCAACGCCCCCTTGTTGTCGATCGCGGCCACGAACTGCTGGTGGACGGTGGGCGTCACGTCCGCTTGCGGGGGTGCGCTGACCGACGGAGTACCGAGGACCACCAGGGGCCGTGTCCGCTGCCCGGCCAGCCGCAGCGCGGCCGCTGGTCCGGACTCCCCGCGCCGCTCGAGGGTCGCCAGCAGACCCTCCGGCAGGGTCACCCGACCGTCGAACGTCGCGCCAGTGCGTACGTCGTCGGGGAAGCGCCCTCGCACCGGGACGATCCCACCGCCGGCGAGGGCGACGCCGTACATCGGCGAGCCGCCCGGGACCTCGGACGGGACGACGAGCAGACTTCCGTGCACCTCGAGGGTGGGACCGGTGCCGGCGTCGGCGGGCGGACTCAGTGCGAGAGTGCCCGCGAGTGGGACGACGGCGACGAGGGCAGCCGTCAGCAGGCGACGCGACCGGGACATGCGGGACCTCCGTGGGTCCGCTCAGGGTAGGTACGGCGTTTCGCCCGCGTCCGGCGAACGCGGGAACTTGACCCTCCGGGCTCAGCCCGGGACGACGTCCGCGCCCTTGACCACGACCGCGATCTTCGGCAGGGCCGCGACCGAGCCGGCCGGCGAGCCGAAGGGGCCCGCCACGTTGCTGCCGTCGGTGATCGAGAACTGGCTGCCGTGGCAGCCGCAGTTGATCGTGCCGCTCGCGACGCTGGCCAGGATGCAGCCCTGGTGGGTGCAGGTGGCGGAGAAGCCCTCGAAGGTCCCCTGCTGAGGCTGGGTCACCACGACGTTCCGGCTGGCGATGATCACGCCGCCGCCGACCGGCACGTCCTTGGCCGCCACCAGTGAGTCGACGGCGGGCGCCGAGCTCTTCCGGCCCGGCTTGGGGCTCTTCTGGGAGCTGGACGGGTCCTGCGCAGTGGCGCTCGAGGAGCCACCACCGCCGCAGGCGGACAGCAGGGGAAGGGTGAGGCCGCCCACGGCGGCACCGGCCAGGGCGCGCCGTCGGGTGAGTGCGGGGTCGGTCACGGGGATGCTCCGGGGTCGGGGGTGGTCGACGGGACAGGCTTTCGACGCTAGCCGGGCCGCCTGAGGTTTCGCTGTGGACCTTGTCGAAGGCCCTTACGCGTGGGACGCGCCACGGGTTCAGTCAGCGTCGGCCACCGGCCAGCAGCGGCGCCAGGAACTGCCCGGTGTAGCTGCCGGCGTCGGCCGCGACCTGCTCCGGTGTCCCCTCGGAGATCACCAGGCCGCCGCGCGAGCCGCCCTCGGGCCCCATGTCGATGATCCAGTCGGAGGTCTTGATCACGTCGAGGTTGTGCTCGATCACCAGCACGGTGTTGCCCTTGTCGACCAGGCTGGACAGGACGTCGAGCAGCTTGCGGATGTCTTCGAAGTGCAGACCGGTGGTCGGCTCGTCGAGGACGTAGACCGTGCGGCCGGTGGACCGCTTCTGCAGCTCGCTGGAGAGCTTCACCCGCTGCGCCTCGCCCCCGGACAGGGTCGTCGCGGGCTGTCCGAGCCGGACGTAGCCCAGGCCGACCTCGCAGAGGGTGACCATGTGTCGTGAGATCGCGGGCACGGCGGCGAAGAAGTCGGCGGCCTCCTCGATCGGCATGTCGAGGACCTCGGCGATGGTCTTGCCCTTGTAGTGGACCTCGAGCGTCTCGCGGTTGTAGCGGGCGCCGTGGCAGACCTCGCACGGGACGTAGACGTCGGGCAGGAAGTTCATCTCGATCTTGATCGTGCCGTCGCCGGAGCACGCCTCGCAGCGGCCGCCCTTGACGTTGAACGAGAACCGTCCTTGGAGGTAGCCGCGCATCTTCGCCTCGGGCGTCGAGGCGAACAGCTTGCGGATGTGGTCGAAGACCCCGGTGTACGTCGCCGGGTTGCTGCGCGGCGTACGGCCGATCGGGGACTGGTCGACGTGGATCACCTTGTCGACGTGGTCGAGCCCGTTGATGCGCTTGTGCCGGCCCGGGACCGCGCGTGCGTTGTAGATCTGCTTGGCCAGGCTCGTGTAGAGGATGTCGTTGACCAGCGTCGACTTGCCCGACCCGGACACGCCCGTGACCGAGACGAAGAGACCGAGCGGGAACGAGACGTCGATGTCCTGGAGGTTGTGCTCCCGCGCACCGACGACCTTGAGCTCGCGGCCCTTGGTGCGCGGCCGACGCACCTCGGGGACCGGGATCTCCCTACGACCCGACAGGTAGAGCCCGGTCAGCGAGTCGCGGTGCTTCAGCAATCCCTTGACCGGACCTGAGTGGACGACCTGGCCGCCGTGCTCGCCGGCGCCAGGACCTATGTCGACGACCCAGTCGGCCGTGCGGATCGTCTCCTCGTCGTGCTCGACCACGATCAGGGTGTTGCCGAGGTCCTTGAGCCGGACCAGGGTCTCGATCAGTCGCTGGTTGTCGCGCTGGTGGAGGCCGATCGAGGGCTCGTCGAGGACGTAGAGGACGCCGACCAGCCCGGCACCGATCTGGGTGGCGAGCCGGATCCGCTGGGCCTCGCCGCCGGAGAGCGACCCGCTGGGCCGGTCGAGGGAGAGGTAGTCGAGGCCGACGTCGAGCAGGAAGTTCAGCCGCTCCTGGATCTCCTTCAGGACCCGCTCGCCGATCTGCCGCTCGCGCGCGGACAGGTCGAGCTCGCGCAGGAAGTCGGCCGTCTCGTTGATCGGCAGGTGACAGACCTCCGCGATCGACTTGCCGCCGATCGTGACCGCGAGGCTGACCGGCTTCAGACGGCTCCCCTGGCACGCCGGGCAGGGCACCTCGCGCATGAAGCCCTCGAAGCGCTCGCGGCTCGTGTCGGACTCCGCCTCGCCGTGCCGGCGTTCGACGTAGGTGCGCACGCCCTCGAACTCGGCGTAGTAGGCGCGCTGACGGCCGTAGCGGTTGGTGGTGACGACGTGGACCTTGGTCGGGTGGCCGTCGAGCAGGCTCTTGCGCGCCTTGGCGGGCAGCCGGTCCCACGGCGTGTTGAGGTCGAAGCCGAGCTCCTCGCCGAGCGCCCCCATCAGCCGCAGGAAGTAGTCGGCGACATGCGCCTGGCTCCACGGCTGGATCGCGCCCTCGCCCAGGGTGGCCTGGGTGTCGGGGACGACGAGGTCGGGGTCGACCTCCATCCGCGTGCCCAGGCCGTGACACGTCGGGCACGCCCCGAACGGGCTGTTGAACGAGAACGACCGCGGCTCGAGCTCGTCGGTGTCGAGGTCGTGGTCGTTGGGGCAGGCCATCCGCTCGGAGAACTTCATCTCCCGACCGGGGTCCTTGGCGCCGAGATCGACGAAGTCGAGGATCACGAGGCCGTTGGCGAGCCGGAGGGCCGTCTCGACGGAGTCGGTGAGCCGACGCTTGGACGACGCCTTCACCGCGAGCCGGTCGACGACCACCTCGATGGTGTGCTTCTTCTGCTTGTCGAGCTTCGGCGGGTCGTCGAGGGTGCGCGTGTCACCGTCGACGCGCACCCGTGAGAACCCGTCGGTCTGCAGCTGTCGGAACAGCTCGATGTACTCCCCCTTGCGGCCACGGATCACCGGGGCCAGCACCTGGAACCGGCGCCCCTCCTCGAGCCCGAGGACGCGGTCGACGATCTGTTGCGGCGTCTGGCGCTCGATCGGCGACCCGCAGACCGGGCAGTGTGGCCGGCCGGCGCGCGCGTAGAGCAGGCGGAGGTAGTCGTAGACCTCGGTGATGGTGCCGACCGTCGAGCGAGGGTTCTTCGACGTGGACTTCTGGTCGATGCTGACCGCGGGCGAGAGCCCCTCGATGAAGTCGACGTCGGGCTTGTCCATCTGGCCGAGGAACTGGCGCGCGTACGCCGAGAGCGACTCGACGTACCGTCGCTGACCCTCGGCGAAGATCGTGTCGAAGGCCAGGCTGGACTTCCCCGAGCCCGACAGGCCCGTGAACACGATCAAGGAGTCGCGCGGCAGGTCGAGCGAGATGTCCTTGAGGTTGTGCTCGCGGGCACCACGGATGATGAGCTGGTCGGCCACTGCTGTCCTCGGGCTGGTCGTCTGTCGGTGCGTTCGAACACATGTTCGCTCGCAGGCGCTGCCGGCGCAAGCCTGACACGGCCCACCGACAGTCCCGATCCTATGCAACGGAGCCAGCGCCGACCTCACCCCGATTGCGGTCGTCCCGACCCGCGGGACTTGGTGGTGGAGGTGGTGTTGGATGGGCGCATGGCCACCGACCGCGCGCTTGCGATGGAGCTGCTGCCCGCCGCATCGACGCGGCTGATCCGCGCCGTCGACGGCTTCCAGGACGGCGAGTGGTCGTCCCCGTCACTGCTGCCGGACTGGACCCGCGCCCATGTGGTCGCCCACCTGGCCCTGAACGCCGAGGGCATCGCACGGGCACTGCGCGGGGTCGTCGCCAGCGACGGCGACGAGCCCCGCACGATGTACGACTCCGACGAGAAGCGCGACTCCGACATCGGCGCACTCGCGACCCGCCGGCCGGGCGAGATCCGCGATCGGCTGCTCGGTGGCACCACCCGACTCCAGGACGCGATGGCGGCCATCCCGGACGACGCCTGGGGCGCGCCGCTCGAGCGCACCCCAGGGGGCCGGGTGATCAAGGCCCACGCGTTCCCGACCATGCGCCTCACGGAGCTCGAGATCCACCACGCCGACCTCGGTACGACGTACACCCCGGCCAGCTGGTCGACCACCTTCGCCGGCGTCCTGCTCGACTCGATGGCGCGGCGTCTGGACCTGGCCGGACCGTTCGAGGTGGCCCCGCTCGACCTCCCCGACCGGCGGTGGCGCTTCGGTGAGGACACCGACGGCGGGCCGGGCGTCCCCGTCGTGACCGGTCCCGCCGGAGACCTCGCCTGGTGGCTGACCGGGCGCCCCCCTGCCGACACCCTGTCCTGCTCGCGCGGCGAGCTCCCCTCGATCCAAGGCTGGTGACCCGTGCCGGACCAACCCACCACCCACGACTACACAGGTGACGTCTCCCCCGGCGGCGACGCGCAGTCCCGCACGGCCGGCTCCCTCGAGATCACCAAGGTCGCCGTCGATCCGCAGATGTCCAACAACTGCTACCTCCTGCGCTGCACCGACACCGGCGACCAGGTGCTGATCGACGCGGCCGACGAGGCGCCCCGCCTGCTGGAGCTGATCGGCGACGGCGGGCTCACCGCGGTCGTGACCACCCACCAGCACTGGGACCACCACCGCGCGCTGGCCGAGGTCGTGCAGGCCACCGGCGCCGTCGTGATCGCGGGCGAGCCGGACGCCGACGCGATCAGCGAGCAGACCGGGGTCGCCGTCGACCAGCGGGTCGGCGAGGGCGACCGCATCCCGGTCGGCACCTGCTCACTCGTCGTGATCCCGGTCGCCGGTCACACGCCCGGCTCGATCTGCCTGGTGTACGACGACGGGTCGGGCCACCCCCACCTCTTCACCGGCGACTCCCTCTTCCCCGGCGGGGTCGGCAACACCCAGGGTGACGCCGACCGTTTCCACCAGCTGATCGGCGACGTCTCCACGCGTCTCTTCGACGCCCTTCCCGACGAGACCTGGTTCTACCCCGGCCACGGCAACGACTCGACCCTCGGCGTCGAGCGTCCCCACGTGGACGAGTGGCGCGAGCGGGGTTGGTGACCACACCGTGACCAGGCCGTGAGCGGCGGTGGGTTCACCCCCACCCGGGGGTTCTCCGGCCGCCCGCGCCGCGGTCGGCCCGACCGGCTCCCGCCCGGTCAGTACGACACCGGCTCCGACTGGCCCACGCTGACCGCCGAGGTCACGCCGCACCTCGACCCCGAGCAGTGGACGATGACCGTCGACGGGCTGGTCGAGCGCCCCCTCACCTGGACCTGGCGCGAGATCCACGCGCTCCCGGGATCGACGTACTTCGGCGACATCCACTGCGTGACGACCTGGTCGATGCTCGACACGACGTTCGCCGGCGTCAGCGTCGACACCCTCCTCGAGCTCGCCCGGCCGGCGGCGGAGGCGGCGTACGTGATGGCTCACTCGACGACCGGCTACACGACCAACCTGCCACTCGACGACCTCACCGGCGGTCAGGCGTGGGTCGTCTGGGAGTACGACGGGCGACCGCTGCCGGTGGAGCACGGCGGCCCCGTGCGGCTGCTCGTGCCCCACCTCTACTTCTGGAAGTCCGCGAAATGGGTGACCCGGCTCGAGCTGATGGCGCGCGACCGGCCCGGCTTCTGGGAGCAGAACGGCTACCACGACCGTGGCGACCCCTGGCTCGAGCAGCGCTACCAGGGCGACCCGTGAGCGCCCTGCCCGACGTCCCCCCGAACGACTCGCAGAACGACCCGCCTCCGACCACCACCTGGACGACGGCGAGGGTCGCCGAGGTGGAGCGGATCGAGGACCGGCTGGTGCGGCTGCGGCTCGCTCCGTCGGCGTGGACCCCCGGCCTGCCGGGCCAGCACGGCATCGTCCGGCTGCGGGCCGAGGACGGCTACACCGCGCAGCGCTCCTACTCCCTGGCCTCCGACCCCGCCGATCCGCTGGTCGAGCTGATGGTCGAGTGCCTCCCCGGCGGCGAGGTGTCCGGCTTCCTGCACGACGAGGTGCGGGTGGACGACGTCCTCGAGCTGCGCGGGCCGATCGGTGGCTGGTTCACCTGGACCGGCGACGTGAGCGCGGTCGCGATCGGCGGAGGCACGGGTGTGGTCCCGCTGATCGCGATGCAGCGGTACGCCGCGCGGCTCGGCCTGGCGGACCGGCTCCGTGTCGTGGCGGTCGGCCGCACCCTCGCCGAGCTGCCCTACTCCCGCGAGCTCCTCGACGCAGGTGCCTTCGTCGCGCTCACCCGCGTGAACCTCCCCACCCGCGTCGCCGCCCCGCCGTACCCCTCCGAGCTCGAGCCCCTGGTGCACGGCGTCGAGCGTGCCTACGTCTGCGGCTCGGTCGGCTTCGCGTCGTACGCCACCCGGCTGCTCGGCGAGGTCGGCGTCCGGACGGACGTGATCCGGGTCGAGCAGTTCGGCGCGACCGGGTAGCCGGCGAGCCTGGTCACGCGCGGAGCTCAGCACGCACGACGGCGTCGACGCCCGTCCCGACGGCGGCCCGGGGCCGCTCCTCGGCGACGACGACCTGCCACTGGTCAGGATCGAGGGCTCCGACGGCTTCGTCGACGGTCACCTGGATCTGTCCCGCCGCTGGCGTCGGTCGGCCCGTGGCGGGATCCACCGGGAGGTGGCCGACGAGGAGGATCGTCCCGCCGGGCGCGACACCGGTGCCCAGCCGGGTCACCAGCTCGGCGACCGAGCCGTCCACGTGCACGTAGAGACAGGAGACGAGATCGAACTGCCCGGCCGGCGGCGTCCAGGTCCCGAGGTCGCCCTCGACCCAGTCGATGCGCTCGGCCACGTCGGACCCGATCGCAGCGGCCGTCGCCCTGCCGTGCTCGAGGGCGGCTGTGGAGAAGTCGACCCCGGTGACCCGCCAGCCCGACGACGCGAGCCAGATCGCCTCCGTGCCGTTGCCGCAGCCCGCGTCGAGGGCGCGGCCCGGCGTCAGGTCCGCGACCTCGGTCCGGAGGTAGGCGTTCGGTGGCCGGCTCGCGACCATGTCCGGATGGTCACACAGGACCTGGGTCCAGCGACGCTCCCAGAACTCCCGGTCGAACGCCTCGTCGGTCACGGAGCGGTCGCCGGACCCATGCCGTTGCGGAGCAGGCTGCCGCGCCCGGTGGGCCAGGGCAGGCACGCGGTGCCGGAGCCGGGGACCGTGTAGACGTCGAGCCCGTGGTCGATCGTGGTGAGGACGATCTCGAGGGTGCCGTTGCCGGTGAGGTCTCCGATCGACGGAGCCGCGGCGACGCCGATGCCGTTGCCGTCGTAGGCCTGATGGCTCAGCCGGGTGACCGACAGCTTCTTCCCGTGCGCCGACAGCACGAACAGGCGTCCGGCGCCGCGGTGCAGGGCATAGGTGCCGAAGACCAGCTCGGGGGTGCCGTCCCGGTTCAGGTCGGCCGCGACCACCTCGGAGGCGAAGGTCTTCGAACGCCGCGGTGCGTACCGGAACGACCAGAGCCGGTGACCGCCCGGCCCCACGGCATAGACCTTGCCGCCGGGGACCGCCGCGACGATCTCGGGCCGGCGGTTGCCGACCAGGTTGACGACGGTGGGGGCGGGGATGCCGCTGGGCGGGTACCAGTCGCCGTCGGGCCGGTAGACCGGGTGGTTGGACATCGGGAGCGTCTCGAAGCCTCGGTGGCGTCGCGCGGAGCGGTGTCCGTCGCCGTACGCCCCGTCCAGAGCCATGAACGCGTAGCCCTGGGTGCGGTAGGGGATGTGGCGCTCGACGTTGGGGAGGCCGATCACCTCGTTGCGGCCGTCGCCGTCCAGGTCGGCTACCGCGGGCGGCGACGCGGTCCACTGCAGCCAGGCCTGACGGTCCGGGCTGGGCCACGCGCCGGTGTGGCGGTGGTAGTGACGCAGCTCGACGCGCGGGTCGGCCCAGCGGATGAACTGGCCCCACCCCATCCTCCGGCCGAGCGCGTCGGACTCGGGGTTGGTGAACCAGCGCGACGCGAGCACGGAGGTGCCGTCGTCGTTGAAGGCGTTGATCTGGTGGTTGTCGAAGGTGGTGATGATCTCGAGGGCCGGGTCGTCGTCGATGTTCCCGATGGCGACGTTCTCGCCGTACGCGCCGTACCCGTGGTTGCCGACCCTGTTGAAGTGCAGGTCGTTGCCCTTGCCGCTGAGGCGGTTGTAGCGGGGCCAGGCCGGCCGGTGACCGCCGCGCGGCTGGAACCGGTTGCCGCGGGCGTTGAAGACGAAGACCTGCGCACCGGTGGGTGAGGTGTTGGTCGTGGTCGCGACCACCTCGACCCGGCCGTCGTGGTTCAGGTCGGCGGCCGCGAGTCCGCGCACCTCCGGCGACTGGCCCCCACTCCTGACCGAGGCCGGCCAGCCTCGCTTCAGGTGCAGCCGGCCGTGCCGGAACTCGTACGCCGCCACCGCACCCGAGCCGCCGACCACGATGTCGGGGATCCCGTCACCCTCGAGGTCGGTGACCACCTCCGGTGCGTAGACGCGTCCGTCGGTCGCCCTCCCCTGGCCCAGCTTGTGCCCCTTCGCGTCGAACACGAACGTCGAGTAGAAGGGCGCCACGATCTCCTTCCGGCCGTCGTGGTTGAGGTCCACCAGCCCGGGCGAGGCGAACCAGCCGGTCTCGCCCGTGGCGATCCGCCGGACGAACTGCGGGCGGCGTACGGGATGAGTGCGTCCGTGGGCGACGCACGAGGTGGTCGCAGCCGGGAGCGCGTCGCCGGTCCTGCCGTGGACCGTTGCGGTGGCGTTCGGGGCGGCGCCGGCGGCCACGAACCCACCGAGCGCGATGACGAAGGCGCGGGACATGCGCATGGCCGGACCCTACCGACATCAAGGGGGTCGGACGCCGTCGCTCAGGTTCTCCGGGGGTAGCGGACGGCACCGGTGGGGAGGTGTCGTTGGTCGTGGTGGGGGTTGTGGGCTTGGTGGTGGTGGAAGGAGCAGAGCAGGAGTCCGTCTTGGAGGTCGGTGCGGCCACCTTGGTTCCAGGGTGTGTGGGCGTGGTGGGCTTCGCACCAGGCGGCGGGGATGTCGCAGCCCTCGGCCCGGCAGTGACGGTCGCGGAGGGCGAGGGCTTTGCGTTGGGCGGGTGAGAAGAGGCGGCGGGTGCGGCCGAGGTCGAGGATCTCGCTGGTCCCGCCGAGGACGACGGGCAGGATGCCGGCGGTGCAG
>Ga0070665_100004725_pt1 | contig 14184 bp, 18 predicted proteins | sample KBSS13metaG_FD_65862 | JGI IMG/M metagenome (GOLD analysis project Ga0070665, IMG submission 65862) | Switchgrass rhizosphere microbial communities from Kellogg Biological Station, Michigan, USA - KBS S1-3 metaG | ecosystem: Host-associated > Plants > Roots > Rhizosphere > Soil ... | reverse complement strand
CGCCCGCGCCAATAGGTGCTCAAGGCAGCCCCAGCGGCGGATTCAAGAATGGATCTGACCCAGGCCATGTAGGACCCTCGCACGACACAGCCCTGGAACACACTGCACCCAACAGGAGGGCACCCGAAGCGGCCAAGAACGATTGGATTTGGGGCCGGCTGCTCGATCACGGCTCGCAACCCTATCGCTTCGATCCACACGAACCCCTGTCCTACTTTGTGCGCCTCGAGACCCATGAGGGAACGCGCACCGTTTGGGGACTGGATCTCCAACGCGCCCTGGCAAAGTCGCTCAGCCAACCCCAGATCGGCGATGAGATCGGACTGCATCGCACCGGATCCGATCCCGTCACCGTGCACCGACGCGCACGCGGGCCAGAGGGCCAAGTCCTCAAGGAAAGCGCGCTAGATGCCCAACGGCACCGCTGGGTCATCGAACGCACCGACTTCCTCGAGGCACGCCGGCAAGCCGCAGAGCTCGTCCGGGATTCAACCACCACAGCGCGCACAGCCGTCCAACGCCACCCCGAACTCGCCGGAACCTACCTCCAACTGCGAGCCGCCGAATTGGCCGCACGGCTGTTGCGCGACCCCCAAGACCAACAGCGCTTTGTCGCAATCACCCGCAACGCGCTCGCCGATACCGTGGCCCGCGGCGAACCGCTCCAGCCGGTGCGGCTGCGCCAGCGCGCACCAGCCGAACGCGCCGCGCGCCCACAGCGCCTCCCTGACCCCGCACCCCTGCAAAGTTGAGGACGACACATCCTCAACGCCTTCTCACCGTGACGATCAATACCCTGCATCGCAAAGTCCTGATGAGCAGCACACTCCATGGCACTCGAACGCCCTCCCACCCCTAACTCGCCGCCGCACCCAAACCCTGATTCAGTCCCACGCAGGGCTGCCGCCTCCATGACCCCGCAAGGGCTCCGCAAGCCCCAAGCCACGATCTCGAACCAAACAGCTCCCGTCGCGCTAGCGCCCACCCCCAACAGTGACCGAGCCCCGCCACAAGCACACCCAACACAAGCTCGGGACCCACCCCGCGCCGCCACCGACCGATTCGTCCGCGGCGTGCTCCTCAAACACGGCCGCGCACCGCTAGAATTTAACGCCCAAGCCGCACCTTCCTACTTTGTCACCCTACAAACCGAGCGCGGTGAGCGCACCCTCTGGAGCCGAGGCCTCGAGCGCGCCCTCACCGAATCGCGCACCCAACCCCAAGTGGGTGAGACCGTCGGAATCCGCGAAAATGGCATCGATCCACTCACCGTGATCGTGCGTGAGCGCAACGCGCACGGGCAGGTCACATTAGAACGCAAACTGGAAACCCCTCGAGCTCACTGGGTGATCGAACGAGGCGATTTCTTCGATGAGCGCGCCATCGCAGCCCAAACCCTGCGCGATCCGCGCGTGTCGCGCCGCGAGGCCGTCCGCAATCACCCCGAGCTCCTGGGCGCCTACTGGACACTCGATAGCGCCAGGAAAGTCGCCGAACACCGCATCGCCCATCCCGAGAGTCGACAACGATTCCTCACCCTCGTCCGCGAGGCATTGGCTCATGCCATCGAACGCGGCGAGCCCTTGCCAGACCCCCGACAACGAGCCCACACCGACGCTCCCGCTCACGCGCTCGATAAGTCCCCCTCACCACGCAACCCAGAGCGAACCTGCTAGGCGCCCTCGCATGAAACCCACCTAGCAGCGCGCGTCCCATCAGCTCATCGGTAGTGCACTTTCAACTCTGACGCGTGTGACCGCCTCTCCTAAGTACGCCCTCTTAGGTCGCGTGCGGCAGCCTCGATGACCTACCGCTAACCCCGTGCTGCTCTCCCCCTGTAGAGCACCGAACGAATCTCACCGCGCTTCTCGTGGTTACGGTTCTTGGCCACAGCTCAAGAAGTCGCAGTCCTCGGTGAGTCCACGCCTGTCAGCATCTTCTCACCTCGACCGCTACACAGGGCTGTTGCAATGGAATCGGAAACGGCGCGCCAAATCCTCTCCAAACTGATTGAAGGACTCGATCCGGATACCGGCAAACCGCTCCCCGCAGACTCAGTGCTGCACCGAGCGCCCGTCATGCGGGCGCTCCTCGCCGGGCTTTCTGCCCTACGACTGTCTGCTGCCCGCGCAGCCCGCCGCGCCCAACTTCCCGAAAATGTCGGTAAATCCTGGGATGACGAGGAGGAGGCCACGGTCGTGACTCTCTTTAAGTCCGGCACGAGTCTCGAGGACATTGCCCAGGCGCACGGACGCACCAGCCGATCGATCCAACTGCGCCTCGAACACCTGGGTGTCCTACGATCCCGCACCAGCTTCAAAACCGCATCGGATCAGCCGACTGACCCGCTAGACCCCGGTCGCACATCCCAGGAGGACGCGTGATCCCTGGAGCATGGGCGGTTCAGAAACGCTCTTGAGGCGGAATCAATTCTCGACACCGGTGTTCGGGGCCGCCCGATTGCAGCGCGCGTCGGGCTTCCCACACGCACGCTGCAGATCAACTCCTCACTCCAACGGGCATGCGCAGTCCAGCTCCCTCCAACCCAGTCCCCCTCTCCGGAAAGTGCGGAATGAGTGCCTGACGCGGCCAGTCTACCACGCCGGTCTCGCGGTCCAGGTCTGCCCGCGCCCAAGCGCGCAGGCTCGCAAGAACGCGAAAGACGCGACCTGGACCGCTGCGCTGCGGCGTGTCCGCCCTGCCGCGCAGGCAACTTCGCCTGCGTCATCCATCGGAAGGGCATCATGAAGAGCACCATGGGCAGGCCGCGCGCGCTCACGGATCTCCAGGTCGAGGCCATCCTGACCTGGCATGCGCAAATCCTCGAATGGAAGGCTAAACGCGCCACGTTGAAAACCTTGCGTCAACTGGCTCAGGAGCTCGGTGTGGCCCCAGCAACCGTCTCACACGTCATCAAATGCGCCGGAAAATTCAAACAACCCTCGCCTGAGAAGCGCAATCGGGAAATGATCCGACGCCGAGAACGCTTTAGCCACCTGCGCGAACAGGGCTTTGTCTAACTCAAAAACTTGACGCCGGAAGTCGTGCTAGGACTGCCGGCGTCTTTTTAAAGCGCTCTTACAGGGATGAAACACCGCGCATCTTTCGAAGACACCCCCGTACTCAGGATTGAGGGCTCGCCGCCTCGTTCTTACAGGACACTTTGGACGCCTCGCACTGAATGCGCCTGTAAACCTCTTCCCGATGCACCGCCACGTGGTGTGGCGCATCGATCCCCACACGAACGCTTTGCCCTCTGACACTCAAGACAGTGCACCTGATCTCATCACCAATCATGATCGTCTCACCCACTCTGCGCGTGAGAATAAGCATACAACCCTCCTTGAAGATCCGGCCAACACGAACACACCCTATCGAAGTGCGCACGGCTGGATAGCAGGAGTTTTTGCTCAGCGATCGAGAAGGGCTTAGGCCATTCACCGCTTGCGGGGGCACCGCAAAAAGCAGGGAAGGGGCGGGCTTGCGATCTCCCAAGGCTACCACCCCGTGCTCGCCGTCCAAAGTCGCGCGGACGCGCGCCCGGCCGTAAACGGCCGGCACTGCTTTGGACCGCTGCGCGCGCGGTGGACGACAAGAAGCGGGCCATCCCGCCCCAAGAACGAGACGCGCTATGAATCGCACCCACCCCAACGCCATCCACACTTGCACGAACCCCCACACCGCGCGACACGAATCCCTCTCACAACGCCTGCCGCAGGTGAGCCACGCTCTCAAACACGCCCGCATCGCGCGTGCCTATATCCACTACAACGGTAGTTTCGATATTCAGGTGATTCGCGCACCTGTCTACCTCAAAGGTAACGGTGATCCCACTCATCCCCACATCCCACGCACCCTACAACGCGAATTGCGCGCCTTTCTCTGGGAGCTGCTGGAACTGCGCTTCCCAGCATGGGCCAACGCAGAAGGCGCGCACGGATCCTTCGAGTGGGATCTCACCACCAACACGCTCCTCCACACACATCATTTGACTTGACGCTGCAGCGAAAAAAACGGCAACAACGCCTCGAGGGGTCTTGAGGAAACCCACGCGCACCCATGCTGGCCCTGCGCATGGGCCCCGCCGCACTGCAAGTCTTGCAGGAACTCAACCCGGATTGAGGCCCGCCGCGTTCGATAGGGGAGGGTCCACGCATGTGCCTACCCGAAGTTATCGCGCCAGAAGATCCGCCGCGCGCATCGCGGTTCATAGATTTCGGCGACTCTCGAAGCAGCATGTTGCGCCTTAACCTAGGCGAGCCTCCGCCAAGGGTGGTCAGAGAAGATCTACCTGCCGCTGCGGTAGAGGCCCAAGCTGTTGGCCACCGCTCAATCGCCGCAGACCTTCGGTCAGCACCGCAACTCATCGACCGACAAGATCACGGAGGCTACGCTGCCTCGATACCGGTGATGCCTCGGCAATCCAAGGCTCCTCTCGAGAGTCCAGATGGCCCCGCGCCACTGCTCAACCGAACACGCCTGCGGCACCTCCGGTGCGTCCGCAAAGTAGAGAAACACCAAATACGCCTCAAGCCCATTCAGGCCACGCAGGTAGTGCAAATGCGCCAACCGATTCGCGTATTGATAGAACGGGCTATCCCACGGAGCTCCCGCCGCTGCACAGTAGGCCGCCTTGGCCGAGGCCAGCGCAGCCCGGATCTGCGCACCCGACGCCACCCCCGCCCGAGTACCATAATCGACGATCTCCCCGACATGCGCTTTGGCCTCAACCAGCACCAACCGCCCTCCCGAAGTTCTCGCCAACGCGTCCCATCGAGGTCCGCCCGCCGGCCAGAACTCACCTAACCCCACCCGAGGCTCAGTCACACCCAACTGTTGAAGAAAGCTCTCGTCGCTGTACTCGGCATAGCCGTCAGACACAAGCGGCGAGCGCCACTTAATAGTCTCTTCCGTCGACCAACCGAACGCAGCTTGTACACGGCGATTGAGCGTCGCCGTCGCTTGATTCACCGCAACGCGCAGCCAATACTCGCTACGGCGCACTTCAGCGGGACGTGCTCTACGCGGCATGTAGTCGGCTCATTCCATTCAGCTCCCGGGCGAACTACACGGTACCGGTCCCAGATAAGCATTCACCCGCTGCGCCAACAGCCGCTGTCGTTCCGTTAGAAAGTCCGCGTACCGCTGCACCCGCCAGAGCCCAGGCTCCGTCGGAATACACTGCGCCCGCAACGCCTGTTCTCCCTGACTGCGCAGCACGGCCGGAAAATACTCCTCAGGCGGTTTGGCACTCAGGCCCCGATTGGCGCGCCCGCTGATAAAGGCTAAGTTGCCAATTTCATTGATATGCGCTTGCACGTAGTGGCCCCTTAGCAGCGCCTTGGCAAACACATGATGGAACTGTAGCTTGTGCTCGCAACCATAGTGACTCGCCGCAATCTGTATCCCCGATTTCCAATCCGTTGCACCGGCCGCCTTCAGCGCCTGAAACATCAAACGGAACACCGCCGAGCGCTGATTACGACCCGCAAACTCCTCTGCATCAAACTGCAAGCGACCAAATTGCTGGCGCACCGCATCAATCAGATCCAGCGCAGTCTTACCATGGCGCAGCGCCGCCAGATCCTGGTCAAGATAGGTCTCACTCGAGCCGCGGCTGTAACGACCCCGACCGTTCGCCACCAGCAGCCAAAAGCGTAGCGCCGTAGCCTCGGTCTCAGTGAGCTCATACCCGCGTATTGCGGCAAGATAGGACAGCGCGAGCAGCAGATACGGAGAGCTTAGAAGGGCGGGACTTTCGACACCCGCATTGTTGCGTACAAAATGAATCGCAAAGGTCAGTCCCCGCGCAGCCTCCTTCCAACCTCGCTGCAGCACCTCGACCGCCAGATTTTGCACCGTATTAAAGCGACTCTGTCCGGTGCTGCGCATGACCAACGCCCGCACCAAAGTGCCCATCTGTACCTTGAAGTCTTGCTTCTCGCACTCGGCCGCGAAACGCTCCAGTACCACCAAAGCCCCGCGCCAGCGCGCCGTGATCTGCGCCAGCGCCAGATCCGAGCTGCGCAATTTCGCCCCAAGCGAGTTGACCCGAACAAATACCTCAGTCACCTCATCATACGTCATCCCACGCTCAAGGATCTGCACCGAGTACAGGTACTTGCGGATCTGTCGCAGGCGCTGCAGCCGCAACGAATAGCGCTGGTAGCGCGGATCATCAAAGTTAGTCACCCCAGCCTTGCGCAAAAACGCCGCATCGCCGTCGGACTTGAACACCTCGCTCACACGGACCCAATTCGGCAACGCCGCCAACCGACGACTGGCAATCACAAAACACAAACGCTGCGCGCGCTCCTCAATTAAGTCCTCCTCATCCTCCTCGGCATCCAGTTCCTCGCCCTCCACATCATTGTCTTCGTCCACCTCCAAGACTTCTGCGTGCGAATCCGGATGCTCCAGATTGAAAAGCACTTCAATCGGACGCCGCCGCCCTCTGACAACCACCGGCTCCCCGCGCACAATGGCACTCAACGAAGTGAGCCGCTGTTGCCCATCGAGCAGCAGCTTGAACCCTTGATAAGGACTGACCTCTTGCCCCACCGCCATCGCGCGCATCGGGGGCGCCGAATCAGTCTCCCAGATCAGGATATTGCCCGAGGGATAACCCCGATAGAGCGAGTCCAGCAAATCGCGCACGCGTGTCCCGCGCCACACATACCCGCGTTGCATCTCGGGCAATTTGAGCTCGCCGCGTTCAATCATGTGCACCAGATCGTCCACAGAACATTCCGTCTTTTGCATATCCGCCTCGTCCGCCCAACCCCACCCCTTGCCACCGACAAACTCACTTCACGCGTACTCATCCTGCACACCCTATAACCACCATTCTATAACTCAAACGGCAAGGAGCATTTCTCAACATGGCACACCAAGAGACACCCCTCTCCATGGTGCGCTGCACCGCCCTAGAGGGTGGTCGGGAACAAACAGGTCCGGGGGCATTCGCATTGCAACAGCCAAAAACATCTTCAGGTCCGCAAGGCGAGTTGGACATTTCGGTTTCCGAAACAAACGCACAACTCGGAATAACATCATCCGGTGGGCACCTCGCTCACGATCCTCTATACACAGTGAGTCCACGCCATCTGAACTCCGATCACACACGTGCTGCTACCCTGGGTGCGGCTTGGGCGCGAGATGCATTTGTTCCTTGAAGAAACTCGTGTACGCCGTAGGAACCCTGCAGAGGCCCTATCGCTAGCGCCAGAGCCCGTTGGGCTGTTTGCTGGCTATCTGAAGGATGACACGCTGTGCTCGTAAGCGTGCGCAACGCGCTCTTGACAGCCGCGCTGCAGCGCACCGCCAGCGGCAACCACTCGGAAGTCCCTGTCATGGGGCTCGATGTCCTCAAGAGCTGTCCCGAGCTGCGTCGCGTCGTGCTATCCGCTTCGCCCAGGTACCAGACACGCAACGTGTTTGTGTACGTCACACAACGGGTGAGCCTGACCAATCCTGTCCGGGACGGAGGATCGCCTTCAACCTACATTGGCGTCGATCCCGAAACGGCCCCCACGCAAGCGCTTCCCCAATACAACCCGCCGCAGCTCGAAAACCCGCAACCCCTTCTGTGTAGGTCAGAGACGAAGCCCCCCCCTCAAACCCCGTCCGTAAGTAAACACCGGGCCTTCTCGCTAAAGCAGAAGGGCCCCGTACCAACTGCACCCACTCCCGGTATCTGACGGGTCTTTGAGTCGATGGGCCCCGCCGAATCGCTCGCACGCCATCGCGCCTGCCGACGTGGTTGGCGCCCGCCGTAGCCGTTCGCGCTGTTGTACCCGAAGCGGCCGGAACCCGAATCAAACCCAACAAGGCGCAATTGTCGTGCGGCCCACCTTGGCACACCGGTCCTGGCTGTCAAGACTCGCGCAGACGCGCTCGCCGCTACAAAGCGGTCTTCGATCTTGACAGCCAGGCTGCGGCGTGACCCGAGCCGCCGCCGGGCAATTCCGCCCACACGGAGTGCAATCATGAGCGAAAAATCCATCGTCTCCCTCGAGCAGCACGTCTGCCTCGTCTGCGGCGCCTATCACGATACGGGCGCGATCCTCCTCGATCGACGCCTACGACACAGCCTCGAGCCGAAAACCACTACGGGCTGGGGACTGTGTCCCGAGCATCGCAAGCTCTACGAGGACGGCTACATCGCAGTGGTCGAGTGCGATCCGACACAAAGCGGCAACCCCGCCCCGGGTACCGCCGTTGACCCAGGTAGCGTCTTTCGCACCGGTCGGATCGCTCACATCAGGCGAAAGGCGTTCACACGTGTCTTCAACGTTATCCTACGAGCAGATGTGCCGTGCGTCTTCGCGGAGCCGGCGGTACTTGAGCATCTAGAGCAGTTGTCGAAGAACTAACGGTTCTCCGGCTTTCGGGAGGGGAGCCTCTTATGCTCCCCTTCCGACAAGCACGCATCCTTACAACCGTGCAACGTTTGACCCTGCACCGGCCTCGTGGCCCTCGTCAGCGGCTCGCGCCCATCCGTGATGCCTGCCTGCGCGTAAGTCAGCACCCCAGCGGCTTTGCCACAGTGGACCGGCGTGCAAGACAGTCGCCCCGGCCCAAACTTTGAGTGAGGTCGATACATCTATGTCAGGTGGCCTTGACAACGATTCGATCGAACCTGCGCAGCACATCTTCTTGACGGCCTTGTTCCTTCTTTTGCACTCGCACGGCATCACAAGCATGTCAGCCGCTCAGGCGTCGTCGGCTCGTTATGCAGCCGTACCGATCCCGCAGCCCGGCCGAGGATCGTGCCCCGATCCTGCTCCCTGGCAAGAGTGAAAATCCCGTTGCGGAGACGTGGTCAAACATACAGGGGCCACATGCGCCTTGGTTTACCGGAACGTTTCTCAGCCTAGCATCACCCCTTATTCCCGAACCCGCCCTGATCGTTGTCCCCGGCGGCGGGACCGTTGTGCTGCAGATGCAACGAGAGGGATACACCGTCGCCCGCTGGCTGAACCAGCACCAATAGCCGCTTTCGTGCTCAAATATCGCCTGGTACCGACACCGCCAGACTCCCGCGCCTTCCTCGATACCCTCCAAAGACTCGTGCCTCCTTATTGCAGGCGAGCCGGTCATATTTCGCGAAACAGGCCGCGGATGAAGCCGCCATTTGCAGGATGGTCTCGAAGCCATCGGCGTAGCGAGTTTGCCCACCTTTTACGCGCACACGGTGTCGTCGCCAGTGCGACGGAGCGGGCGGCACGTGGCGAGGATAGACGGCATCAGCTCACGGATATGTTTAGACCCGTGAAGCGACGAGCGGTGCGGCAAAGTCGGCGGGATCGCACGCATCCAGTATCATGTTCCATATGCAAGATGAGATCCCCTCAAAGCTAGAGGTGACCGAATGGATTGAATGCTCGTGGACGGTCTACGTGAGTGAGCCGGCCTCAGAGTTGCCCCTCGAGCTTGGTGTTCGCCCGGATCTGCCGCAATTCACCGTCAGAGGCCTCGACCCCGCCTTCTTGGGGCAAGCCTGCACGATACTGCTGGGTAAAACAGAGTTCGAAGTGGTACGCGAGTATCAGGACAACCCGGCTGCAATCGAGGATCGCGCGAGACGGGTCGCAGCAGGTGTTGTGATTCCCAACGAGCTCACCGTCCAGGTATCTGCCTATTCTGACAAGCTGTGCAGATTGCTTGCCACGATGGACGGGCCGCGCATTGTGGATATGGCGCGCCGCTGGCAGGTTCTTTTGTTCCCTTCTCTGCCTCAGCACGAGTCCGAGCCGGATCGCTCGCCCAGGCAGCACCTTAGAGAATCGGTCCTTCGCCAGCTCGCCCATCTGGCACAGGAGGCGGTGCGTAGCGGTAAAGGGCTGATGTGCCGGACCGAGTTCCGCCGTTGCACAAAAGATCCTGCAACAGGACGGGTGCGCAGAATCGAAGGAACGCGGCACTGACACGGTCTCACGCAGCGTGCGAACGCGCCCGATTTCTCGGCGTCGCCAGCTTCTTTCTTCTCTCTCCCAGCTTCGCCAGCTCAAGCTCCGTCGCAAGATTGCCACCAGACCAGAAACACCGCACCGATCCAGCCGTTCGGAACGCACTCCAGGAATCTCGGCACCGACACAGGTCGAAGAGATTTCGAAGTAATTGGGCAAACTCGACAAGAATGCAGGATAGCCTGGCGGCGGCTGATGAGCCACCATGTGGCCCATGGCTGCCACGCGATTTTTGAAAACTCGCCTCTCCCCGGAGCAAAAGCGTCACGTTCAAACACTGGCGAGCGCACAGCTCATGACGGAGTCTATGTGGCTGCGGCGGCTCGTGATCGAGGCTCTAAACCATCAGTTATCACGCTCGATGAAAGAGGAAGCCGCCGCGAAGGTCCTGAGAGACGTTGGTCAGCGCATCGCCAGCACCCGTCTCTATATCCGCCTCCGACCTGAGGACCGCCTCCTACTGCGAGAGCGTGCGGCAGCTCGCGGGATGCCGGCGGCAACATACGTTTCCATCTTGGTTCGAGCCCACCTTCGAAACTTATCACCGTTGCCTAAGAACGAACTGCACGCGCTCAAACAAAGCGTCGCGGAGCTCGGAGCAATTGGCAGGAACCTTAACCAGGTCGCCCGTGCAGCGAATCACGGCGTAAGGGTTACTGACCCTGGGCCCGAAGATCTGCAGGCAATGCTGAGGGTCTGCAGTGCGCTTCGCGATCACGTGAAGGCGCTGATTAAAGCCAACGTTGATACGTGGGAGATGGGCCATGCCGAAAATCCACGTTAGCTCGCTGGAGGGCAAACCGTTATTTGATATCGCTAGTTATGCACGGCGGGGGCTCAGCCGGCGGGACCGTCTTTCGCCGGACGAGATTGAACAAATCTCACGCACGGTAAGGCAGGTCCCGGAAGTCATAGTGAAGGTGCTGGCGAAAGATGCGAGCAAGCTTGAGTCGGTGCAGAGGCACATCGGATATATCGGCCGCTACGGCGAGCTTGGACTTGAAACGGATGATGGCGAGTGCATCCGGGGCAGGGACATTGGGGGTCACCTTGTTGCCGACTGGGATCTCGACCTGGATGAGCACCGAAGGCAGTCGGCACTGACGGCCCGTTCCGGAGGTGGCCTGCCGAGGCTAGTCCATAAACTTATGCTCTCGATGCCGCCGGGTACCCCACCAAAGGGTGTGCTGGCGGCTGCGCGAAACTTTCTCAGAGAGGAATTTGCGCTAAAGCACCGCTATGCATTTGTGCTTCACACGGACGAGCCACATCCGCATGTTCACGTCGTGCTCAAGGCGGTGAGCGAGCAGGGTGTGCGGCTTCACATTCGTAAGGCGACACTCCGGGAGTGGCGGCAACAATTCGCCCGGCACTTGCGAGCACAAGGCATTGCTGCTAATGCCACTGAAAGAGCCGTACGCGGCGAAATCCGCATCCAGAAAACGGATGGTATCTATCGGGCAGCACAGCGCGGATGCTCAACTCATATGCTGGAGCGTGCGGAAGCGATTACCCATGAACTGTCCAAAGGGGCCGTGCACGTAGAGGCGGGGAAGGCTCGTCTTCGTGAAACCCGAAGGCAGGTAGAGAGCGGGTGGCGAAGTGTCGGTGCGATTCTCTCAAAAGAAGGCAGGCACGAGCTGCTTGTGGAGGTGATCCGCTTTGTCGATCGACTGCGGCCACCCATTACTGAGAAGCAATTGTTCGCACAAGAGGTGCTAAGACAACGGCAAAAATTCCAGTTGTACAAGCGCGGGCTCGCCGCACCCAGAGAGACCTAAAGGAATGGCCGATTGTGGCTGTCACCCTTGAGCGAGTCTATTTCGGTTTGGCTGTGTCGGCGTTCCTTCTGTCGCTGTCATTGCCAAGCGCCTGATGAAGATCCAACTTGAGCGACACGAGTTAATGGTGTCTGACAAGCAGAGCAAGGCGGTCAAGTAGATATGTCCGGCCGCTGGCGGGGTTAACGCCCGGCCCACTCCCACGACCTATCGGGTCCAGCGAACTCCTGGCTCAAGCGGTCGGGTCGCCGCCTCCTAGCGCCGGAAGGTACCAGGGTTGGCCCGGCTCCGAACACGCTTCAGCGATGTACTCTTTTGGGGAAGCAGCTTGGGAAGACTTTGGGTTATCTAAGATAAGACTACCCGGCAGATGAAGCACGTGGGCTGGTGGGGCCGGCTGGATGTCGCCGGGTCGAGAAAGACAATGTCTGGTTTTCTTCGATACTGCCTTGATGGCAACCGTCTGTTTTTGCCGTCAGATGAATCGTTGTTGACCAAGGAACATCGCCTCTGCTGGGGGACCTTCCGCGAAGAGCAACTGAGAGAGCATCCGTGGCTCGCAATTTACGATCAAGAAGTACCGCAAAATCCGCTGGATATGCACCCGTTCGCGGTGGGATTCGGGCTACGTTATTCCAAGCAGCATCGGGAAACAGAACGTGGCCGCGCACCAGTCAACTCCTTCATCGCGTAGAGCGTTCTGGACGCGATTGACGAGAATCCGGATGTCATGTTGGATCTATCGAAGACCGCTTTTGAGGAACTGATTGCCGAATTGTTCGTAAGAATGGGATTTGAAGTAGACCTTCTCAGGCCGACCAAAGACGATGGAATGGATTTTTTTCGCTGTACAATACGACGGCACCTCGGATCCGATTGTTCTAGCAGTGCAGGCAAAACATCCGGACCGAAGAGAAGGATCCAGTAGACGATCTACTTTACCTGTGACCACGGTTCGCGAGGTATATGGTGTTTCCAAGGCATGGGACCTGGCCGGCGCAATCGCGGTAACGAGCAGTGAATACTCCCGGGAAGCCAAGAGCTTCGCCGATTTGAAGCCAGACGAAATCAGCCTTGCTTGCGCAGAGGACGTCGTGGAGTGGGTACGTCGCTACAGATGGAATCACGACGAGTAACATACCATCTACGGTGCGATCCTATACATCGCATTTCTGGGCAAGGTCGCCAATCTCCCGGGAGTTACATCCGCATGGACGACTGTGACTGTGGATCTCTCGACCGGTTGCACGATCTCATGGCGTCCTGTCCGCCTCGCCCGCTGGATCGCGAATGTTCTTCCAGACGAGGGCACGCGGCAGTAAGCTGTTGGCATGAATACTCTTTTTAGCATTCCTTCAGAACTGAAGAACGAGTGGCTCCCAGCCCGGGGGCGTCTGATAAACGCCTAGCAAACCGCGGACACCCTGTTTTGGGTTACGCGAGTGAGTGGCGTTCCCGTTTATACTTCGTGCTCCGAACTATGATTGCGCGCATCGGGTTGATGGGTTGGAATGGTCTCTCCTTGCACGGCTTCGGTTCGATATATAACAGTCGCGCTGGCGGAATGGCGGAGCGGAGGCGGTCATGACAAAGAGCGAGATTGAAGCGCTGTATGCGAAATGGCTCGCGGAGCGCATGAACCCCAAAGACAAAGAAGACCTCGCGGCATTCCGGAGCTGGCTGGAGGGCCGGACGAAAGATCCCACCTCCCCTGGCGTGACTGTGGACGAGGTACTGTTGATATGGGAAAGGATGAAGGGGCGGCGGAAGCTGCACTAGGCCCGAAGGATTCCTCGCTCGGAATGGTGTTGCATCGTCTTTGAGCCAGGGCGATGGGTTGTTGACCGGCGCAAGATGTCTCTCTCAGGGGGGCTGCACGTGAAGAGAGATCGAGAACACCTTTGCAGGTGGTCTGTCCTTTTCCCACTGTCGAATGTAGACGAGTGTCAGTTTGACGCTGCCGACCTGTTTGGCTGCGAATAGGAAGGTCTGGAGCTCGGGTGATCCCAGGCCGTTCTTGGCAGGTGTCGCGGTCGCACTGACCAGCGTCACCACCGCGGGGGGCTCGGTTTGCACACTCCAGCGGAAGCCGGTCCCGAACTGGGCTTCGAGCTCGATTCTCAGTTGTTGGCCGACGCTGAGGTTGAACGATTTGCCGGAATCGGCTGCTCGTACGGTCACAGGGCGCCGCGAGGGGCGGATTTCAGGAGACGGACTCGCCCAGGCCAGAGCAGCGATTCCGGCCAGGCCGAGCGCAGCGCGCCATGTGCGCCAACTGAGTGGAAATGACGCGCTGCGCATTGGGTTATCGCGGTGGAGCTCCAACTGCCTTCGTTAAAGCCTCAGGCTCACTGGGGCGCAAAGTGGAAGAGCGACTTCTGGGCCAGGATTTTCGGATTGAACGGGTATCTGGCGCTCGGGGCTTCGACCCA
>Ga0070665_100004724_pt1 | contig 14184 bp, 16 predicted proteins | sample KBSS13metaG_FD_65862 | JGI IMG/M metagenome (GOLD analysis project Ga0070665, IMG submission 65862) | Switchgrass rhizosphere microbial communities from Kellogg Biological Station, Michigan, USA - KBS S1-3 metaG | ecosystem: Host-associated > Plants > Roots > Rhizosphere > Soil ... | reverse complement strand
TAATGCAGCTCGCTGCATTAATAGGGTATTGTTCAAAACATGGAGGTACTTGGGGTATTCCAGTGGGGTATAGACATAAGACTATTTATCAATACTGGCCCCATTTGCCTTTGTATCGTGGTCGTTCATTACCAGTTTGGGCAGAGCCTAGTTTTGAATATACAGAAATACCGAAACATGGTAAAGGCATTAAGCTGCATGGATTTTTTCAGTCATTAAAATATTTCGAACATTGCCAGGATGAGGTAAGGCACTGGATTAGGCTTATTGAAACGCCAATTGAGCGCGTTAGTATCCACATAAGAAGAGGTGACTATGTGACAATGCCGGATAATTTCCCACCAATTACAGATAAGTACATAACAGAATCTATACTTCACTTTAATTCGCTTGGGTATCGTAGGTTTTTAGTACTTAGTGATGACATCCAATGGTGTAAAAACTATATTCAAAATTCATCTCTATCAGAAAATGATTTTAAGTACTCAGAAGGACATAATGAATACGAAGCCCTTTCTTTAATGGCATCATGCGAACATAATATAATTTCTAACAGCTCTTTTTCATGGATGGCAGCATGGTATAATACAAATAAAAATAAAATCGTAATTTCACCATCTAAAGAAACGTGGTTTGGTGAAAAGAATGGTAACTTTAAAATGACTAAAGATTTAATACCGGAATCATGGATACAGATACATACACGCTAGATATTAACAACTTAATAAACAAGGTTAGTGACTTTATACATGATGGTAATATGATTGGAGCTGCTCGTGGAGAGATGCCAATTCAAGACATTATTATAGGCGGACATAAGTATAAATTATCATTAGTACTCGAAGTAAAAGACAATGGACAATCGTAAAATATCACTTTGCTTAACGACTTACAACAGACCATTGTCGACTATTCAATCTTTCATTAAAGTTTTAGACGATAATAGGATAAGTGAAATAGTAATTGTTGATGATAACTCAAGATTAGATAATTGGAATGAGCTATGCGATAAAGTTCTGTCATTAAAGTGCTTTAAAATCAAACTTTTCAGAAATGAGACTAATTTAGGGTGCTATAAAAATAAACGTGAAGCGGTAAGCAAAGCAACTAACGAGAACGTAATCATTTTTGACAGTGACAACGAACTTGACACGTCTTACATTGATGCGATATACCGTTATGGATATTGGGGTCCTGACGTAGTTTACGCGCCATCATTCGCAAGACCTAACTTTGATTACAGAGATTATAAAAACATTCCAATAACGAGAATGAACGTTCATAGGTTAATTGACAAACCGAGAGTTGATGCCCTCCTTAATACTATGAATTACTTCGTTAATCGCGATCAATATTTAAAAGTTTGGAGCAATGCCGAAGAGCCTTATGCGATTGACAGTATAACTCAAAACTATGATTGGCTGGTAGCGGGAAATATTATTTTAGTCGTTCCGGGATTGGAGTATGAACACAAAGTGCATGACGGTAGCTTGTACATGCAAGTCGGAAACAAAACGCATGCACTTCACAAGAAGATTAAACAGAACTTTAAAAACTTACGTTAATGTTAATTGACTTCAATACACTTTGGCCCAAGTACAACATCAACCCGAAAGGTGTTTTGCATATTGGCAGTTCGAGCGGTCAAGAAACTGAGCATTACGTTAAGCTTGGCGTTAAAGATGTTGTTTACATTGAGGCGCTGCCTGAAGTATTTAAAAAGTTGGTAGATTATGTTAAGAAATTCGATTGTAGGTTTACGTGTATTAATGCGTGCATTTCTGATAAAGATAATGAAGAGATAATATTCAATGTAGCTAATAACGAAGGTCAAAGTAGCTCAATGTTAAAGTTTGGTACTCATAAAAAGCAGCATCCATCAGTAAGGTTTATAGATGAGATAAAACTCGTTACTACCAGGATTGATTCTATCTATGATAGATATGAATTCCCGGAACTACAATTTTTAAACGTAGATTTGCAGGGGGCTGATCTATTCGCCATTAAATCAATGGGAGAAATATTACATAACTTTAAATGGGTGTACGTGGAAGTAAACAAAGATCACGTTTATGAAAATTGCCCACTAGTCAGAGAGGTTAATGAGTACCTTGCTAAATTTGGATTTAAAGGAGTTGAAGAAAAATGGGTTGGTAATTGGGGTGATAAACTTTATATAAGATGACGCATACTAAAACAAAAATTAAATTTGCTTGGAAAGAAACTTATATTTCTAAAACTGATGAATTTATAAGGTTTAGATTATATAAGCAGACATTCTAGTTTAACGCATTTTGTGTAGTGCCTTGGATTATTACCGAAACAGAATTGATATGACACTAAACGAACTAGCATTAAAATACGGTAGTGATAAGAGCAGTGAAGGACATAATTATATGCCTTTCTACGAAAAACATTTGCCTAAAAACCCGAAAAGCATTTTAGAGGTTGGAGTTCTGAAAGGCGCGTCTATAGAGATATGGAGGAATTACTTTCCTGATACTTTTATTTACGGCCTTGACTTATTCAACGAGTTCCCTATTCCTCAAATTGATAACGTAAAGTTCTTTAGGGGCAGTCAGCTAGACGAGCATATTCTTTACGATATTAGAAACAATGTCCGTCCTGAAATAATCATAGAAGACGCTAGCCATAATTGCGCATCGCATTGGGTTACACTAATGAGTCTTATTGGAACGTGTAAATTGTATTTCATAGAAGACCTACACACATGCCGAGATGAATTCTACAGACAGGATTTGAAATTTGAACAGACAGTTTTAGGCGCGATGCTATCTGGTAAATTCCCTTTTGAATTTGAGTTAAGTGAAAGCCAAGAGATAGCTGTAATAAAAAATATATGATCGCCAGAGTACCGGGAGAGTTTAGGCCGCATCATCCATTTGACTATCCTCCAGGGAATAATTTAATATTTGAGGAATGGTTAGCAACTCAGTACATACCAGACACCGAAAGAACTTATTTGCCAGTATTTTGGACTAGCTATTACTGTAAGCATAAGTATGGCAAGGATAAAAATAAGATGAGGAATTTGCAAATCTTCATAAACTCATTAAAAGGCAAATACTGGACAGTTTGCCAATATGATGATAGCATTTTGAATAGCCTTGTAAATATTGACTTGAAAATTTATGGCATGGGTGGAGGTAGGATTGATTTCCCACTCCCTTTGATTTGTCAGCCGCATAAACACGAATTTGAAGTTGAAAGAAATATATTTGCATCTTTCTTAGGGGCTAATAATCATCAGATCAGGAAAGACTTACATACACTTTATGGCAATCACCCAAATTATCGTATTTCAAGCAATAAAGTACATATTAATGAATACTGTGAGACAATGGCGAAATCAATCTTCGCATTATGTCCGCGTGGCTATGGGCAAAGCTCTTTTAGAATTTGCGAAGCTTTACAATATGGGGCTATCCCTGTCTATATCTCAGACTCATTTATAATACCATTCAATAAAGATTTTAACGAGTATGGAGTCATCATCACTCGCGATCAAATCCATTCTATGGATAAGATACTTTCCAGTATTCCTTTATGCGAGATACATAAAAAGAAAGAGGCGGGTAAAAAAGCCTATAAAGAAATGTTCACTTACGAAGGGTGTTATAAAATGCTAATTGGAAACTTATGATAGAATTTATTGAATTAATCTTTATTGGATGCCTTTGGATATGGGGGTTTAACTTTCTTTATAAGAAGGGACAAATACTACACATAGAAAGTATGCAAAAATTACCAAAATGGTTTTTAAAGCCTACAATAAATTGCCCTTCATGCATGTCATCACTACATGGGTCTGCCTTCTTTTTTTTCGGTGTAACTGAATTGCATTTCCATATTTTGCTTTGGCCTATATTTATAATTTGCCTCGTCGGACTTAACCACATAATAACCGCTTTTATATATGATTTGGAATAAATTCTTTAAGAAGAAGCCGGCTGCCATTACAAACATTCACCACCCGGATTTCGAGGGGAAAATAGAGCATGCGTTTATTGCTAATGGGGTTCAGTATTACCGATTTAACAAGGAATTGAATATGCCGTGGGGCAGATACATGTACCTTCAAACGTTCCTTTACGAGCAGAATTTGAGGATTGAAGCAGCCATGTTAAAAAAGTACATGGAGAACTTAACCAAGATTCTAAACGGTAATAAAGGCGTTATTGAGCTTGGGAAGGCATTTCAGATCATTGGGCAGATTCAATCAAGGTGTGAATTAGCCTTTGAGGTTGATACAACTTACCGACTCGCATCAGTTATTTACTTCGATGAAAACGAGAACCTTTATGAGTACGACAAAGGGTACAATGAGGAAAATAAAATAAAAGCTTGGAAGGAGGCCAAAACGGTAGATTTTTTTTACATACAGCCCATGAAAGAATTCTTAAACTTGAGCGATTCATTACCAGCCGATTTAGTGAACTTTATGGAGCAGCAAAAAAGGATATTAGAGGGTTTGACCTCCGAGACGTTAGAGCAATAATGCAAGAATTTCACGATTCACAAGAGCGACAATTGAAAAAATTATGTAACTTCGAATTGGGAAAGGATTCCGAATTTAAGAAACTGTCCGTTTATGAGTTTTTATTTCATATTAATGAGCTAAATAACCACCACCAGGAAAGTGAGTCAAAACATAAACATAATCTATAAAGTAGACTCTAGCCAGGTTACTCAATCAACACAGGCGGTAAATCAAGCCAAAGCCGCTACCGACCAATTAACACAATCAGCGAACAAATTAGGCCAGCAAGGCAGTAAGAATAACATTCAATTTGGTAATACCATAGAGGGTGTTAAGCTTAAAATGCAACAGCTTAAAGGTCAAATAGACCTCACCAACCAAACGGATAAAAAGCGTTTAGATGGGCTAATTTCGCAGTATAAAGCCGCACAAAAGCAATTAGAAAGCTATAATGCAAAACTAAAAGATAGCAATAAAGAAGGGGTTGCAGGGACCAACTCACTCACCTCAAGTTTCGGTGGACTATATAATGCCATAAAATTAGTCATAGGCGCGCAAGTTGTTAAGCAATTTGTGGGAATGAGTATTGAGGCGGCGGCTTTGTCCGGAAAGGTGGAAGGCATTGAAAGAGCTTTTCAGCATGCGTTCCCAAATGCTACTCAAATACTTTATGATCTAAGGAAAGCCACGCACGGAACCGTTGTGGATTTTGAGCTAATGCAAAGAACGCTACAGGCTACCAATTTAGGTGTAGCTGTAGAGCAGTTACCAGTATTATTTGAGTTTGCGGCAGCGCGGGCAAAGCAAACAGGGGAGTCAGTTGATTATTTGGTTGATTCTATCGTTCGTGGTATTGGCAGGAAGTCTGTACTTGTTTTGGATAATCTTGGGCTTTCGGCTGTACGGTTAAAAGAACAATTTAACGGGGCCTCACTGGCATCTCAAAGCGTTGCTGACGTTACGGCGGCAGTTGGTCGAATAGCTAAAGAAGAGCTTGAAAAAATGGGTGGCTATGTTGAGGATAACGCCACAAAAGTAGATCAGTTAAAAGTAAGTTGGACTGGCTTAGGTATTGAGATTGCTAAATTAGCGACCGGTAAAGGTGGGATTATAAGTTATTTTGACGATGTAGTAAGTAAGTTTAAAGACCTGTTTGAATCCATAAACAAAGGTATATCTGTTCAAGATCTTTACCGTGACAGACTCGTATTAGAGGCTGCACAAGAAGGGATTAATATTATTAAGCAAAAAGAATTTAATGGTGAAAAGGAGCATGATCTTGAGTTAACAAAGCAAATTATTGCAGAGAAAACACATGAGCTAATCCAGCAACAAGAAGAAATTAAAAACCTAGAAGCTCGGCAAAAGGCATTATTTAAACTAAGCTCCACCAAGAATGTAGGTCCCGAATTTAGGGATAATATAAAAGCCATTAACGACACTAAAAAAGCCAATGAGGTTTTAATAGAGCAAATTAAAATATTAAAAGGTTTACAATCTTCAATGATTGTAAAAACTGAGTTGCAAGAAAAAGACTCGGATTCATTAGAGTTCTTAGAGAATAAAGTTCAGGAGCTTAACAAGCAACTTCAAGCAACTGAGCCTATAAGTACAAAAGCTGGTATTTCGGAAGCGCGAAGGATAAAAGATCAAATAAATGCCACTGAGGACAAAATAGAGGCAATTAAAAAAGAGATATATTGGGAAGAGATTTTACAGAAGAGACGCGAAGGGATTACTCCGAAGTCAATCGATAAAATTGACGAGGGCAAGGCTTTAAATGATATTGTTGGTGCTCAGAAAAAGATTGAGCCCAAAATTCCTCCAATAGTTTTGCCCACTCCAATAATTCCAGAAAGTGGATGGGATAAATTGAAAGATTCTTTCCAGTCGCATTACCAAGACATTACAAATATTGCTTTCAATTCCACAGAAAGTTTAGTGCAAGCTCAGTTAGATAGCGAAGTTGCTGCTCTGGATGAAAGGATAAATAAAACCCGTGAATTCTATGACACGCAAATGAATCTTGCTGGTGACAATGACAAGGCTAAGCAAAGATTAAGAATAGAAGAGGACAAAAAAATAAAGGACCTTGAGAAGCAAAGGAATGAGCGCGAAAAGAAAAATGCACTTAGTAGCATTTTAATAAATACCGCTTTAGGAATCGTTAAAGCAATAGCAACCGCCGCTACAATTTATGACGGTTTAGTGCAGTCTGCAATTGTAGCGGCCGAGGGAGCTGTTCAATATTCTGTAGCATCTAAGACAAGATATTACGCTAAAGGAGAAATTGATATTAAGGGAGGACAGCCTGGCAAGGACTCTATTCCGGCCATGCTAATGCCTCGAGAATCCGTTATGACATCAGATGAGACAATATCAAGCGGGAAAACCCTACGCATGATTCGCGCCAAAAAGCTTAATGATAAAGTGCTTGATAGAATAATGGCTAAAGCTAACTCTAGCAATGGCATGATAGGATTTGACGATTCCAGATTACTTGAGGCTACGAAGAGAGTTGAAAAAGCCGCATCAGGTAACGATATTATAAGAAAGGGCGCACATATATATGAGGCAAAGAAGCAAGGCGATAAAATGAAAACTTATATTCGCTCTAAGTCATTAAACTAAATGGGACAAAACACATTCCGTTTTACTTTATCCCATAGCTCCGGCACTCAGGTAATAAGTGAGCCTGATGGGTGGGCCAAAATTAAAATCTCTCTAGAAAGAGATAAGGAATACTACAGCCTTATAGAGCTTATCGAAACGCCATTTATATTTTACGGGTCAAATGGTATTTACGATGGTGGCATGAATTTCATCTTGGAAAAGAAACGTATATATGGTGTAAACTCGCAGATTTCAATTCAAATAGACATATCTCAAGACGGATACAATTATGATCTTCTTTTTTTAGGCCTAATTGACATGCAGTCATTAAAAACTATTGATTACAGGAAATTAGAAGCTGTAATTACACGGAGTAGCAAATGGGCCACATTTTTTGCTAGAAGGGATACGCCCGTAGATATAAATAGTACAATAGATTTAGATGGTAACGCCGTATCAAATGGCAATTCCATGACAATAAATCTACCATCACAAAAGATACAGCAAAAATATGATGGTTATCTAAGCCAAAATGCAGAAGTGCATAGTTTTGGCACTGGGTCTGGTAACAATCCATATCTTGTATTGGATTTCGATAAGGAAAGCCTAGATGAAATAAATGAAAAATATACTTACACAATACAAAACAGCCCTACAATACCATTCGAATTATTTTATCTAGAGTATAGCGGCTCGTATAGGTTTGTTAGCAACATATCAATTTTAAAAGCACTTGGGAGTGCATATCCGGACGTAAAAATATACTTACAAATTAATGGGGTGTCCCCAATAGAATTTTCTGTCTCAACGAGATCCATACCTACTAGTGTAACACGGCATGACGGCACGACACTGACTTTATTAGGTCTTGACACCGCGACAGATTATTATATCGACACGACACTAGATTTAAAAGTGGGGGATTCAGTAAGAATTTATGGTGAATCTTTCGTATCCAATAGTCAAGTTTTCATTTTAACGCGTGGTGGGTTTGATAAGTACTGGATAGCACCAAATTCACCTAATGCATATTTAAATTTCGAGGGTTATTGGGATGCTTCTTTGGGATTATTCCCTTCTGTGACATCCTCCGGCGGCCCTATACTTTCAGGCCACCCGTGGTTTATATCTGTCCCTGGAGTATTAGATGGTGTCGCCGTAGAAAAGGATTGGGTTATTATCCCAAATATTAATACACCTGGGCAGGTGGCAGCAAATTGGTATATAAATCCATTAGGACTAATAGAGGGTTTATATGATTTTGGTGACACTTATCTAACAGTTACAGCAAATACAATATATCCAGAAACTCAGGCTGAAGCATTTTTTCTTCACGATACAGCCTTTGAAATTATCAAACGTACTGTAGGGGACAATTCATTCTACTCTGAATACACCGGATCAACACATACACTTTCATTGCCTTATGTAAGCGATGGTTGTGGTTGGAATTTTAGCTTAATACGCGGCCTACAATTACGTAATTACCCATTATCAGAAAAGCCTTTTTCAATATCCTTTAAACAGTGGTGGGAAGGTATAAATCCAATTCAAAACTTAGGATTAGGGTATGATGTAGTTTCAGGTAATGAGGTCATAAGGGTAGAGGATAAAGCTTTTTTCTTCAACGATTCACCGATTATATATTTTAACTTTGTAAATAATATTGAGGAATCGTACGACAAAGAGAGTATTTACAATAAAATAAAAATTGGGTATAAAAAATGGCAATCTGAAAATGTTTCCGGCATTGATGACCCACAAACAAACCACGACTATTCAACTTTATTTAAGACTGTTGGGATGCCAATTACAGTACAAAGCGATTTTATAGCAGCGTCTTTGGCATTCGAGCAGACCAGAAGAACAACCCGTAAAAAATCAGCCGATTATAAATTTGATGATGATACGTTTATTTTAGCCATCAATCCAATAGAAGATAACAGTCCAATTGGGTATAATCCAGAATTTGATGAAAATTTCGATTCAGTTACTAATTTATTGAACTCTGATTCACGTTATAACATAACTTTAACACCATTAAGGAATCTAATTAGATGGTTTAATGTGCTTAGTGGTTGCCTGCAAGATTATCCAACGTCTGTTTTTAAATTTAACGGTGGTGAGGGTAATTATGACATGGTGTCGGATTACTCAGGGTCAGCGCCAGGTATATGTTTCAATAAGATAGCTGACCCGATCAGTGAAAAACAAGACTTAAGTATGTCTTATAATGGGTTATTAGGTCATCTATTTAGGCCGGAAGTATTAGATTTTAAATACCCGTTAAGCTGGGAGAATTACAAGTTGATTAGGGATAATAGTACGAGAGCGATCGCGATCAGCGAAACGGACTCAGACCATGTAGTTTGTCATATTAAAAAATTGGAATATGATCTAATAAACTCTTTAGGTAACTTTACAGTATGGAAAAAGTAGCAAAATTCATTATTTTAGCATGCATCTTAATAAACTGTACCGAAATTGAAAAACCACGAAAACCATTCTTTAAAATGACAGTTAGCAACGCTCTACCAATTCAATTTTGGGTTAATGGACAAGATACATTTAATGAAAAAGATGTTTGCGGAATGACAAGCGTATGTTGGTGTCAACCTTTTCAATGTACTGATGAGATACGAATACAATTCACTGATTCTATAAGCATTGACGCAGAATTAGGTATTTATGATACTAACGACTCACTGATAACGTCAATTAATTTTGATCGGACCACGGTGATAGAATTAGAATTGTATCGATATGATTTGGTATTTACACCACAAGAAAATGGTATTTGTAATGAGCAAGTAAGTTTTAAAATAAATAAGACAGATATAATTACTATAACTGAGGAACACTCGGTTTATGATTTTCAGTTTGCTACTGATTTGGATGGATGGTTTAATACTATTGACGGAATAAACCCAGATTCCAGCTCGCCACCTATTTGGGTTCATTCGGCTGATGATGGAGGTTCTTTAGTAGTAAACCAAAGTAATACAATGAGTACTGCATTTTCTAATCTTAGAAAATCGTCGATATCATTACCGGCAGAAACGAGTTTTATTAGGGTAAAGTGGAGAAACAATTATCCTCCAAACAATGCCGGACTAACATTGTCATTTTCTATATTGGATGCCAGTAATGCATATGTAACTGGATTCCCTGCTAATTTACCAGCAGCTTCTAATTCATCTATTCAGACTTTTGCCATCGGGATAATAAGTTCTGCCGTATGGCTAAATGCAGATTCTTTTTTAATTGGCGTAGCGGCTACATCAATACCAACAGATAATTTAGATGTTATCCATTTGGAATCAGTCGAGGTATATACAGAAACTTACGAGTATGAGACAGTTAGAACCGAATTGGCAAAATCTGACTGTATTTCAATAAAAGAATCTCACCCATGTACAACATTAGTTAACTACTCAAATAATTCTAATTTTGATGGGATAGTGTATGCGGATCAAAGCCCGAACCTTGATTTTAATCTAAGAATACCGGCTATATTTTTTGAAGAGCAAAACACAAAAGAAAGTGAAGATATTGAATTGAGCAGCGACGAAATTGTTAGGCTTTACGATAAAATAGAGGAGAAGAGAGAATTAAGAGTAGGCTTCATGCCACATTACATGCACCGTAAATTATTGCTATCTTTATCCCATGACTTTGTAATTATTGATGATAAGGATTGGTTATTACGAGACGAGTACAAAAAGAATGAAGGGAACCGCCACTATCCATTAAGGACGGCAACGGTACTATTAACAGATAAGAACTTTATTAAAGAAAATCAACTATGACAAATTTCTGGTTCAATATACTCTGGAATCCACCACAATGATTTACGGAACGTCTGATTTTAACAACTTGCTTATCGATATGATACAGCGAGATAAGCGCCATGACCTTTACAAGGAGACTTGTGAGTGTTATGAAAAAATGGCTGTACATATTTACGGGTGTACGCCTGATGCTATTTTAGAACGGACCAGACCAAGCGAGCCGGAAGAAGTTAAAAACTACCGTAAGGAGAACTACGAACCAACAACAAAATCGACTGCCGGGCAAGCGTTAAGCATTGTCTCGAAGATATTTAATCCAAGGCTTTACCAAATCAAGTGGAAAAACCAAACTGAAAACGGGAAAAGATTACAAGATTATACTTTAGAATATTACCCTATTTTTAACTCAGTTGTGAAATTCATGGCCGAGTCTGGACTGAAGCGAATGATCGCTGACCCTAACGGATTAATGGCGATACGTCCAGTTAAGTTACCAGAAAACGACCTGGTTACGGTTGAGCCTATCATAATGCTGTACGGTAGCAAGTCTTTATGGTGGAAAGATTCAGATTGTTATGTTATTCATATTAAGGTAGAGGATGATAAGGCCGGTCAGATCCATTCATTTACTTATTATGACAAGACTTTTATTGTTGACTTTACCGTTCAAATAGCGAATGCTAAAGAGATTGTTTTAAACGAAAAATTCAAATACCCTACGTTAGGTGAGTTGCCAGCATGGGAGTTACAGGGAGAGCCTCAAACGACCGACGAAGGACAGCCATATTTTGTTTCATACTTTGACCCAGCTTTACCTCATTGGAATCTAGCTATAACGCATGATAGTGATTTGTTTGGGTCATACATCCGTCATCTATTCCCTCAAAAGGTGGAGCTGGTTGAGGACTGTGATTACATAGACCCGGATTTTAGCCAAAGGTGCAGCCAAGGTAAAATATCCATTCCGACAGGTGGCACAAGAACATGTAAAGGGTGTAATGGTACTGGGCACCGTAGAACATCTGGGCCGTACGGAGTTTACCAAGTATCAACCGATAAACTAAACGGTAACCAGACAGGCGGCATGGTGCCGGTGCAATATGTGACAATCCCAGTAGAGCCTACGAAAATGTTGGAGGAGAGAGTTGACAGGCTTCACGAAAAGGGTTTAGCCGCGCTTAATATGGAAATTGTCGGCAAGGTGGGAGAGAACCAATCAGGCGTAGCGAAAGTTATCGACCGTGGTGAATTATACGACTTCTTAGCTAAGATTTCAAGCGTGGTTTATGATACACACTTTACAAATATTTATTATTTTTTCAATAAGTTCATGTTTGGTATTCAGGACTCTAACCCAAACCGGAAGCTAGACGAGAATTTACCCGAAATTAATAAGCCAGCAAGTTTTGACATATCGTCAATCGGTGAAATGACGCTTGACTACAAAGCAGCAAAAGAGGCTGATGTAAATCCAGAGTACTTGAGACAAAAGCAAATTGCGCTAATATCAAAAGAGTTCTCAAACAACCCCGATGTAATGCGTAGACTTATTTTAACGGCTGAGTTAGATCCTTTACCAGGAGTTACCCCGGAAGAGGCTGACACTATGGTAATGTCCGGGATCATAAGCAAAACTGATGCAGTACTGCATTTTCAGATAGGTAAAATTGTGACTCAAGCTATTTTAGAAGATCCAGGATTTTACAACTTGGAGCCATTGGTTAAAATCAAAAAACTAACCGAGTACGCCGATAAGTTCGTAAAAGAGAATACGCCAAAATTAGATACTACTGCAATTGACACCCAAGGAAGTAGCAATAAAGCTTGAAGAGGCAATTCAGGAGGCTACTGATGCGCTTAATGCTGTGCTCGAAAAGACGCAAAATAGTATTTACAGACTCGCTATTTCAAATCTAAAAGAATTAGATGTTGATCCTGACGGTTACATTCGCCCATCATCGGCCAATAGAAAAATAATCAGAGGTGTTAATAAAGCCTTCGACGAAGGCATAGAGAAAGGCGGTTACATCAACGGTTTAAACCAGTTCACTAAAACAATTTCTGTTTTAGATTCAATAAATGCAGGATATTTTGAAGGAATTGGAAATGCTTTTAATGCGAATTCACAATCTATTAGAGCACTTCAAAAACAAACTATCGCCAATATTGAATCACTTCTATTAAATAACGGACTTGAAACACAGATAAAAGGCCCACTTTCAAACCTGCTTTTTCAGAACATTTCCAGTGGAGGCAGTTATTCTGGGATGATCGAACAAGTAAAGGTTTATATAAAAGGTGACGGTAGCGATGGCAAGTTGATGCAATACGTAAAACAAATCACTCGTGACGCGCTTAATAATTATTCACGTTCGTATCAATCAAGCGTCGGGAATGCTTTAGGCTTAGAGTTTTATCAATATGTAGGCGGTCTTATGATTGAATCCCGCGACTTCTGCCGTGATCGAGTTAATGGATACTTCCATTATAAAGAGATTGAATCGTGGGCAAATTTAGAGTGGAAAGGGAAGAGGTCGGATACTACTGAGAGTAGTATTTTTATATACGCAGGCGGCATAAATTGTAACCACCAAATAATGCCGGTGTCGACTGCTTTGGTTCCGAAAGAACAGATTCAGCGTGCGAAAGATCTAGGTTTTTATCAGGATTAAGTATTTTTTGTAGTTGGATATGGGCGTTAATTGCTAATTCGGCTATAGAAATATATTTTTCTTGTATGCTTGAAAATGGACTTGTTTGAATCATATAGCATTGCATATCCGCATTCATTGAGGTAATTGCCAACATCATTTTTTGTTGGTTTATCTTAATCCATTTTTTGCGGTTGTTTCGCCTATAATCTCTACTTGATTTCTTCATGCTTTTGTATTAATTGCTTTATACTAATTAATGTTTCTATGTGACTCTCCGCCACCTTTATATAACCACGATAAGCAGGGATATGATTAGTAATCGGGTGGCCGCAATCTATAAACATTTTAATACGACTTTCGTAGAATTTTATTCTCTCTTTGCATTCCTTAATTTCTTCATCGTAATTCATTTCAATGCCTTTTCAAGTTCATCCAATTTAATATAAACCCTACCACCTTCTGAAAACCTCTTAAACTTTATTATTCCTTTGTTCTCCATTCTGTAAATCGTCTGCCTGGAATAGCCAGTTTTTTCGATGGCTTGCTTTATTGTAATGTGACCGTCGATCATTTTTGATTTATTAGTTTGCTTAACTGCTCTAATTTATCAAAATCAAAATTATCA
>Ga0070665_100004720_pt1 | contig 14196 bp, 14 predicted proteins | sample KBSS13metaG_FD_65862 | JGI IMG/M metagenome (GOLD analysis project Ga0070665, IMG submission 65862) | Switchgrass rhizosphere microbial communities from Kellogg Biological Station, Michigan, USA - KBS S1-3 metaG | ecosystem: Host-associated > Plants > Roots > Rhizosphere > Soil ... | reverse complement strand
AAGTGAAACTATAGCAGTCATCGGACCTCCCCTTCCGTTGGAGTGCTATCCTCAGTCGACGAAAATGGCGGTGCGAAGTGCCTGGGCGACCTGCCGCCGATCGGAGAACCCGATCCAGGCCAACGACGCGAATACGACCGCAAGCGGCGGCCCGAAGGCGGCAAGGATCAGATCATCCTCGTTCCATCCGAGCGCGTTCCAGCAGGAGCATTCCGCGAAATGGGGGGAAAGCGCAGCTTGAGGGTCCAAAGCCGGCGGATGCATCAAGCCGAAGACACAGACGATCCAGCCGGTCGCGAACAGGAAGAACGTCCTCCCCATCCACCGCCGCGCGATCTCCATCGGCGGCTCTGCAAGTATTCCGGCCTCCGCTTGGACCAGCAGGTCGGTCAGGAAAACGCCAAGCGCCCGGCGCAGGATCGGCGACGCCGATTTCAGTATTTGAGCGAGATACCAGGCGCGGGCGGCGGGGAGCCCGTGCTCAGCGGCCTCCAGCCGATAGCCTTCTTCGAGATCGCCCAGCAGCTCGTCGCGCCGGTCGCGCGGCAGACAGGCGGCAAGCAGCGATCCGATGGCGAAGATCGCGGGTATGCGGGCTGTTTCCTCTTCCCAGGCCGCGCTCATGCCGGCACCGCGCCCAAGGGCAGGATGCCCCTCAACCTGTCCTGCTCAGCGACCGTCGCTGCGTAAGCGCGCCGGCCCAGCGGTTCCAGGCGATAGAACCGCTTCGCCCTGCCGCCCCGCTCCGGCGTCGGGTCGCCGACATAGGACGAGATCAGCTTTTTATCCTCGAGCCGCGCCAGCGTCGTATAGACCGCGCCGATGGCGACCGAGCGGCCGAGCAACCGATCCAGCTCCTGCCGGATCTTCATCCCGTAGGCGTTGTCCCCGAGCGTTACGAGCGCCGTCACGATCGCGAATTCGAAATTGCCGAGCGCCAGTTTTTCCGTCATCGGGCATCCCGTCACTGCATACCATACATTGTAGTACATATACCGGAGGGCGACACCCTACAAGCGATTTCATGCTGTACTCCAACACAAGTACGGATAGACTTGGTGATCGATGGGCCAGGTGGTGCGGCCGAACTGATCTGAAACGTCTCAGCAGAAAGACAGATCACAGCGGGGAGGAAGATCATGGAATTCGCCGACAGGAATGCGATCGAAAGCCTGATCTTCCGCTATGTCCGCCATGTCGATACCTGCCAGTGGCATGACCTGGGCCAGCTCTTCGCCCATGCGGTGATCACCGCCAATGGCGGGAACGGCGTGCGGCTGGAGGGCGCCGAGACCATCGGCAATTACTGGCGGGACGTGAACAGGCAATACAACAACGGCACGCTGAACACCCAGCACATCGTGACCAACCTGGAATTCGACGAGCAGCCGAACGGCGACATCAGCGTCCATTCCTGTTTCACCGTTTTACAGGCAACCCCCGCCCTGCCCCTCCAGCCCATCGTCGCCGGTCGCTACACTGACCTGTTCGAGAAAGCCGACGGCAAGTGGCGATTCAAGTCGAAGCATATCGATGTGCGGCTGGTCGGAAACGTGAGCCAGCATTTGAAGATCGATCTCGGCGGGAACGCCGCGTCGACTTAATCCGGCCCCCAAGGACCCTCATCATGAAACTCTCGCTGATCATCCCGATGGTCGGCCTCGTCCTGCTGACCGCCTGCGCCGGCCCCAGCGGCAATAGCATCCGACTCGGGCAGTATCGCCAAACTTGCAGCGGAAGGGGCTTCGCTCCTGGGTCAGAGGCCTTCGAGCAATGTGTCGCCAGTCTCGACAGGGACTGGATCGAGGACCTCTATACAGGGGAGTGACCATGCCGAACGGTGGGATTCCCTCGGCAATGGGTGGTAAACCCGGGGCATCTCGATACATTGCGAAAGAAATGTTTTATCCGTATTCTTCCGCCTTCAATGGCACGCAATGGATCGGGCTCGATGCTGACCTTCAATCCCTACGATCGCGAATACGGGATCAATCCCTACCCGCTCTACGCGCGGCTGCGAGACGAGGCGCCGGTCTATCACAATCCGGAGATGAATTTCTGGGCGCTCACCCGGTTTGAGGACGTGCTGAACGGCCATCGCGACGCCAAGCTGTTCTCCAGTACGGGCGGCGTGACGATCGAGGGTACCGAGAAGGCGATGCCGTTCCTGATCGTCAAGGATCAGCCCGAACATACCTGGGCCAAGGCGCTGGTCGTGAAGATGTTCAGCCGTCATCGCATGATGGCGCTGGATGCGTTCATGCGGACCAAGGCGGCGGAGCTGCTGGAGACCGCCTATGAGAAACATGGTCCTGACGGCGAGTTCGACTTCGTCAAGGAATTCAGCGTCCAACTGCCGCTCAGCGTCATCAGCGAACTGCTCGGCATTCCGGAGGAGCTACGGGCCGAAATCCATCAACTCAGCAACGTCACCATCGCGCGCGGTCCCGACATGGACCAGAACGCAGCGGCAATGGCGACGATGCGGACCATGGAAATCTATATGGGTCTGGCCGCTGACCGCCGGGCCAATCCGCGCGACGATGTCGTCTCCATGCTGATCGCAGAGGAGGTCAAGGACGAGAGCGGGGGCACCCATCACATGGAAGACCACGAGATCGCCGCGCGGTTCCTCGAGATGGGCTTCGCCGGCCATGAAACCGTCGCCAAGGCGATCCCGAATGGAGCGATGGCGTTCCACCACTTCCCCGAGGAGAAGCAACGCCTGCTGGAAGACCGCAGCCTGCTCAAGAATGCGGTCGATGAGATCCTGCGGTATGATCCGCCGTCGCAGCTGCAAGGCCGCACCACCACCACCGACGTGACCCTTCACGGCGTTACCATCCCCGAAGGTGAAAAGGTGATGCTGGTCACCGGCGCTGCGACACGCGACACGCGCCAGTTCGAACGAGCCGATGTGTTCGACATCACTCGCCCGGTCAGCGACTACCTGTCGGTGTTCTTCGGCTTCGGCGTCCATAAATGCCTGGGCATTCATCTGGCGCGCCAGGAGGTTGGCGTGGCGTTCGACGAGTTGCTGAACCGCTTCCCCAATTACGATGTCGCTCCGGAACGCGCGACCCGTGCCGTGCTCAGCAACGTCCGCGGCGTTGCCTCACTGCCGATCAGGCTGGGGCAGCACGCATAGGGCGAGGCATATCACCCGAAATAGGCCTGCCCGCCATCCAGCGGCATGGTCAGCCCGGTGACATAGCCCGCATCCGGCCCCACCAGGAACACCACTGCCCGGCCGATATCGCGCTCGGGATCGCCGATGCGGCCGAGCGGGATGGCGTCCACGGTCTCCCGCGCGGCGTCGGGGTCGACCTCGAACCAGTAGTCCAGGGCCGGGGTGCTGGCGAAGGGGGCGATGACGTTCACGCGGATATTGTCGCGCGCCCATTCGTGCGCGGCGGCGCGAGATAGAGCGCGGATCGCCTGCTTGGCGGCCGAATAGACGCCGAAGCCCTTGGCGTCCCAGCGGACAGGGGCCGAGCTTGCCAGATTGACGATATTGCCGCCGCCCCGCGCGGTCAGGTGCGGGCGAACCGCTTTCATGAAGCGGAAGGTGGCGAGCGGGCCGGAATCGAAGACTTCGCCGAACATACGTTCGTCGATGTCGTCGAGCGGGTGGTTGTGGATGATCTGGGCGTTGTTGACAAGGATATCGATGCCGCCGAAATGGGTCAGCGTGCTGTCGACGATCCGGCCGATGTCGTCCACGCTCATCACATCGCCGGCCACGGCCAGGGCCTTAGCGCCGGCGGCGTCGATCTTGGCGCAGATATCGTTGAGCTTGGCCTCGGTGCGCCCGGCGGCGACGATCGCGGCGCCCTCCTTGGCCAGAGCCAGGGCGATGCCGGCCCCCACGCCCTGCCCCGCCCCGGTGACGATCGCCACCTTGCCGTCGAGAATTCCCATCGTTCCCTCCCCTGTCTTATCCCTACTGTTCGAGAGATAGACGCGCGGCGGAAGCCTGAATCGCACCGCGCCGGTAAAAACTCTGCTGACGGCGTGCGAAAAGGCGGGTTCAATGCGTCTCAGCAGAAGGGCCCGGAGCGGCCGACCAAGGGAGGGAGCCGGGAATACGCATGCCCGACAACACGGCCGAGGGATTTGCCGGCTTTTTCGAGCGGCACAGGCGCCATCTGCTGCGTTACCTGGCGCGCCTGGTCTCGTCGTCGGATGTCGCCGAGGACCTGACCCAAGAGGCCTTCGCACGGGTCTATGTCGTGCAGGACGGCACGCTGCGCTCGCCGCGCAGCTTTCTCTACCGCACGGCCCACAACCTGGCGATGGACCATATGCGGCGCCGGCGGGTCGCGGCGACCGAGCCGCTGACCGACGTCACCATCGACACGCTTGGCGACGACAGCCCGCCGCCCGACGCCTGCGTCGCCGCGCGCGAGGAGCTGCGGCTGATCGAGACGGCGATCCAGGAACTGCCGCCCAAATGCCGCAAGGTATTCATCCTGCTGCGCCTCGAGGGCCGCTCCTACAAGGAGATCGCGCTCGCCATGGCCCTGTCGGAGACGATGGTCCGCAAATATGCCGCCCGGGCGCTGGAGCATTGCCGGCAGCGGCTCAGCGACGGCGAACCGGCGGCGGGCGGTGCGGAATCGACCGGGCAAACCGTCAATCCATTGAACGATTCCGGCAGCAGGCGATAACGGCGAACGATGGCCCCCCTTGACGACAGCGCGTTGCGCGAGAAGGCAGCCGAATGCTTCCTGGCGCTCGAGGTCGGAACCACAGACCGGCTGACCCGGCTGCGCTGGCGCGCCTGGCTGGCCGAAAGCGCGGAGCATCGCCGCGCGCTGGAAGCCTGCCGCAAGAGCTGGGCCATCGCGGCCGGCGCCAAGGCCACGCTGCCGACTGCGGCCGAGCTGGCGCAGGACCGGTATGACGGCGAGGTGCCGGTCGCGTCGCCGCGCCTGCATCCGCCGGCCCCGAGATGGGCGGACGAACCGAGGAGCCGCATCTATCTGCCGCGCAGCGCCTGGATCGGCCTGGCGGCAACGCTCGCCCTCGCCGCCATCACCGCGACCCAATATCGCCCGGCTATCCCGGACCAGGAGCCTGCCGCCGTCGTCTATGAGACCGGGCGCGGCGAGCAGCGGCAGCTGACCCTGCCGGACGGCTCTGTTGTCGCGCTGGGGCCGGAAGTGCGGCTCGAGGTCCGGCTGGAGCCGGCCCGGCGGGCATTCAACCTGACGCGCGGCGAGGCGATCTTCACGGCAGCGCACGACCCGAAGCGCCCGTTCCTGGTCTATGCCGGATCGGGCTGGATCGAGGATATCGGCACCGTGTTCGACGTGCGCTCCGACCCTGACAACGTGACCGTCACCGTCATCCAGGGCGAGGTCGAGGTCGGCGGGCCGGGCTCTTCGGCAGGCAGCAACCTGATTCTCGCGCGCAACCAGCAGGTCTCCTTCGGCGCCACCACCGGACCGGTCCGGACCGTCGATGCCACGCTGACCACCGGATGGCGCGCGGGGCAGGTCGCCTATGTCAACCAGCCGCTCGAAAAGGTGGTGTCGGACCTGAGACGCTATTCGATGAAGGATATCGTCCTCCAGGACCCGTCGGTCGGCGCGCTGCGCTATACCGGAACCGTATCGGTCGACGAGCTGGATCATTGGGCCGAGGGGCTGTCGCGGGTCTATCCGGTGCAGATCCAGCTCGCCGGCGACCGCCTGCTGATCGCCGCCAAGCGCAAAGACCGCTGAATTCTGACATTTCGCCGATGGGGCGGGTGCGAAATCCGGGGAGCGATCCGTCTTAGCGGGTAAGCCGGCCAAACCGGCGATATCAATACTGGGGAGGGAGAGATGGCGTCCATGACGGCGAAGGGCGGCGTGAGCGTGGCCGCGGCGGCCCTGGCAGGATTTCTGCAGCTCGGCTCCCCATCGGCGATAGCCGACCCGGTCCAGTTCAACATCCCGGCTCAGAACCTGGCGACGGCGCTGAACAGTTTCGCCAGCCAGTCGCATATCCAGGTGACGGTGGCACCCGGCCTGGAGACCCGACAGAGCGCCGGCGTCTCCGGCACGATGGAGCCGTCGGATGCGCTGCGCCAGTTGGTCGGCCCGCAGCTTTCGGTTGAATTCGTCGACCCCAAGACGGTGGTGGTCAAGCTGCCGGAGAAATCCTCGACGACGGCCCGCCCGGCGGCGGGGTCGGGCGGCGACAATCTTGAGGAAGTCGTCGTCACCGCACGCCGCCGCGAGGAGAAGGTCCAGAGCGTGCCGCTGGCGGTCACGGTGTTCACCCAGGCCTCGATCGAGCGGAAGCAGATCCATGAAATCCGCGACCTGGCGCGCTATGTCCCGTCGATCGGCGCGCAGTCGAACCAGTCCGACGCCAACGCCCCGTTTTCCGACGAGCTGAGGCTGCGCGGCCTGCCGGGCACCGAGATCTATTTCGCCGAGGTGCCCCTGGGCAATGCCGACTACCAGATCGGCAGCGGCTTGCAGCATGGCCTGTCGGAAGGATCGTTCTACGACCTGGAGGACGTGGAGATCATCAAGGGCCCGCAGGGAACCCTGTTCGGCAAGAACTCGGTCGGCGGCCTGATCTCGATCCAACCCAAGCATCCGACCGACAATTTCGAGGGCTATCTACGCACCACCTTCGGCAACTATGCCGATAAGGAGGTCGAAGGCGCGGTCAATATCCCGGTCGTGCAGGACAAGCTGCTGGTGCGCGTCGCCGGCCAGATGCAGCAGCGCGACGGCTATACACACAACCTGACCAGCGGCAAGGACCAGGACGACAAGAACTATTATGCCTGGCGCGTCGGCGTGACCATGCGACCGACGGACGACCTCCAGAACTATTTTCTCTATGACGGATATTGGCAGAACACCAACGGCACCGCGACGATCGCGACCTACGTCAACCCGAACTTCGTCTTCGGTTCGATCCCTTTGGGACCGGGGCTTAGCCTGCCGCTGACGCTGGGCCGCGGGCCGGCCGCGACCGGCCTGTTCAATCCGGCGACCGCGGCGGCCACGGCGGCGGCCGGCATCAAGGCCAACGGCGTGTCGCTCTATCCCAATATCAGCGCGCTGTTCGCCGCGCAGCGCCAGCTGGGCGTACGCGCCATCATCGGCGACGACCTCCAGGGCATCGGCAAGGATTATTTCTACGGTTTCACCGACGTCCTGACCTGGAATGTCACCGACACGCTGACGATCAAGAACATCGCCGCGGCGCGGGTCTTCAAGCAGCTCTCGACCGACGACTTCACGCCGATCGGCGCCCATATCCTCTATCTCGGCCAACCGGGCAACAACCAGCAGTGGCAAAACAACGAGGCGCAATATACCGAGGAGCTGCAGATCCAGGGCCAGGCGATCGATGGCCGGTTGAACTGGGTGGCCGGCGGCTTTCTGGAATACGATCATCCGATCGGCGACGCGGTCGGTGTGAGCTCCGCCCTCACCGATACGTTTGTCGGCGCGCCGACCTTCTCGCATTACCGCATCGTCAATCGCAGCCAGGCGGTGTTCGTCCATGGCGACTATGACCTGGGCGATTATGTCGACGGGCTGAAATTCACCGCCGGCTATCGCTATACGTGGGATTTCGTATCAGCGGCGCTGCGCGGAACCTCGGGCGTCAACGCCATCACGCGCGGCCCGGGCGGCGTTCCCACCAACTGTACCGGCGTCGTCCTGACGGACAGCAACTGCTATCAGTCCGCCGAAGACGCGCACTTCAGCTCACCCGGCTGGAACCTCAGCCTGGAGGAGCAGCTGACGCCTGAGGTCCTGCTCTATATCCGCTCAGGCAACGCCTACCGGCCGGGCGGCTCGAACCTGAACGTGCCCGCCGATTTTTCGAGCTTCGGCCCTGAGCACATCACCGACGTCGAGTTCGGCGTGAAGGCGGACTGGGACCTGTTGGGCGTGCATGGCCGCACCAATGCCGACGTCTTCCACAGCGACTACAAGTCCATCCAGGTGCTGCACAACATCTCGTTCATCAACGGCGCCGGCGCGATCTCGACCAACCAGCTGACCTCCAACGCCGCGACGGCGACGATCGACGGCGCAGAGCTGGAGGCGACCATCGTGCCGGTGAAAGGCGTCGAGATCGCGCCGCATTTTTCCTACCTGCATCCGAAATACAGCACGTACCCCAAGGAATTCAGCGTACGCGGCTCGGATACGCCGTTCCTCTATGAGCCGAAGATGTCCTACGGCATCACAGGCACTTATCACCTGCCGATCGATGAATCCTGGGGCGATATCGCGATCTCGGGGACCTATTCCTGGTACGGCCATCAATATGTCTCGACCGATATCGACGAGGCCTATCCGATCATGGGCGCCTACGAGAACATGGACCTGAGGATCGACTGGACGAACGTGCTGAGCCGGCCGTTCGACGTTGCATTCTTCATGAGCAACGTTACCGACAACGTGCATGTGCTGGGATCGGTCGACGTCTATCCGGCGCTTGGCTTCTCCTCGCTGGTTTACAACCCGCCGCGCATGTACGGCTTCTCGCTGAAATACCGCTTCGGCGGCCCGTCAGAGCCCGAGGCGCCGCCGGCCGCGTACACGCCGCCGCCGGTGGTGGCACCGGCGCCGGCACCGAAGAGCTATCTGGTGTTCTTCGACTTCAACAAATCCGACCTGACGCCCCAGGCGAAGACGATCGTCGACCAGGCGGCCGCCAATGCCGGCCCGGCCCATGTGACCCGGCTGACCGTTACCGGCCATACCGACACGGTCGGCTCGGACGCCTACAACATGCGCCTCAGCCGCCGCCGCGCGGAATCGGTAGCGGCTCAATTGGAGAAGGACGGGATTCCCTCCGGCGAGATCGAGATCGTCGCCAAAGGCAAGCGCGACCTGCTGGTGCCCACTGCCGACGGTGTGAAGGAACCGCAGAACCGTCGCGTCCAGATCGTCTATTCCGGCGGCCCGACCTCATAGCTTAACGCGCGGGTTGATCGCGGTCCCATTGCCGCTATTGGTGTCGGGGTCGACATTAAGGCAACGAAAACGCAATGACCGACGACCGATCTACCGGGGAGACCGCCGGGCGCGTCCTCGTCACCGGCGCGGGCGGGTTTCTGGGAAGCCATGTCGTCCGCGCCCTGGTGGCTGAGGGCCGGCCAGTGCGGGCCTTCCTGCGGCGTACGGCGAACAGCGAGGGCATAAGCGGCCTGCAGGTCGAATGGGCCTATGGCGACGCGAACGACGCCGACGCCGTGTCCGCAGCGGTCCAGGGCTGCGACAGCATCATCCATTGCGTGGTCAACACCCAGGCCTGGGCCCGCGACCCGGCGCCGATGTACAGGGTCAATGTCGACGGTCTGGTGACGGTGATGGAGGCGGCGCTCAAGCGCGGCGTGAAGCGCTTCGTAATGACGTCGACCATCGGGACGATCGGCCTCAATCCTTCGGGCGTCTCGACCGAGGCTGATGCATTCAATTTCGGCAAGTTGGCCGGCGCCTATCTGCGCAGCCGCGCGACTGGGGAGGACACGTTCTTCGCATATGTCCGCGAGCGCGGCCTGCCGGGCATCGCGATGAACGTCGCCAACACTTATGGGCCCGGTGACTATGCGATGACACCGCATGGGCGGCTGCTGGCCGCCGCGGCCTTCGGCGATCTGCCTTTCGCCATCGATTCCGGCCTCGCCTGCGTCGGCATCGAAGACGCAGCCCAGGCGATGGTGCTGGCCGAGGCCAAGGGGCGCATCGGCGAGCGCTATATCGTCTCTGACCGCTGGCTGACCTACCGGGAACTCTATGGCATTGCCGCCGATCAGGCCGGCACCAAGGTGAAATTCCGCACCATGCCGATCTGGCTGCTCTATGTGCTGGGCTTTGCCGCCGACCTCGTCGCGAAGCTGCGCCGCCGCGACAGCCAGCTCTCGGTCGAGAGCGCCCGCCTCAGCCACTTGATGAACGACATGGATTCCGCCAAAGCCCGCCGCGAGTTGGGCTGGTCGCCCAGGCCGGTCGAGGACTCGATCCGCGCCGCGATCGATTTCTATAAAGCGCGCCGTCTTTCGACCGATGGCTAAAACCCCAGCCCGAACGACGTGCGGCGTTGTCGTCAGTGACGGCACGAAGGTCCTGTTGGGCCACGCGACCAGATCACCGCGCTGGGACATCCCCAAGGGGGTCGCTGAGGTTGGCGAGACCTTTGCCATCGCCGCGGTTCGGGAACTGGCCGAGGAGACCGGGCTTACCGTGGAGCCCGATCGCCTCGTCGAGCTCGGCATTCACGACTACCTGCCGAGCAAGCGGATCGCCCTGTTCGCCTGGCATTGCGATCCCCTGCCCGATCCGAGCCAGCTCACGTGCCGTTCGACGATATCGATCTCGGGCGTGACATTGCCTGAGTTCGATCGCTTCGGCGTCTTCACCTGGGCCGATGCGTTCAGCCGCGTGGGGAAAAACCTGGCGCGCGTGCTCAAAGATATCGGGGTCGCGGAGCTCTTCTAACGCAGAACTACTCTTGCTGCGATGCGGCACCGGCGTCGCATGCACCCGGCACAATGGCGTCCGCATGGGTTGTGCCCTTGGCGTACTGGGCCAGCAAGGCGAGAACCTGGCGATAGGCGACATCCTGCTTCTCGGCGATGCAGTTCGCCTTCCGAGCGTCCATGCGCGGCGGCAGAATTTCATGTTCGGCAATATAGCGCTTGATCTCGGCGCTGCCTTCGGTTTCAGCGGCACCGGCCCATTCGCTGAAAGCAGCCTTGGCGTCCTCCGTGTACGGGCAGCGCTGGACCTTGTCGATCAGCGCCTTGCGGTACAGCTTGCCGTTCGCCGCGTCCCCGCACACATCAAAGCCGTAGAACGAGCCCTGAAAGGCAGCCTGGAACCTTGCCGTGCCGGCGAGTTTAGTCGTCTCTGCCGAGGCACTGGCGGTAATGGCCAGGGCGGCCAGGAAAATTAATCCAATTCGCATCGAACATCCTTCACTGGTGAAAATCGCCGTAGCGTCCCACAAGAGGGTTACTCACAGTGTTACAGTATGTACGAAATGACTATAGCTTTTTCGACCCCCTTTGACGACAATCTGTCGCAGGATAATTTCACAGAGACTACCTATACTATGGCATTATTGAGCAATACCAAATAAATAGCCAGATCCTGGAAGTCTGTCGCCGCGCGCTATTTGGATCGATTTTACCGAATCGCATGCACCCGGGATCACCGCGTCAGCGCCCGTTTCGCCGGCAGCGTACTTCGCCAGTTGGGCGATGGCCTGCTGAAAGGCGGCGTTCCCGAGCGCCGCGCGAAGGGCAAAGTGAGGCACTTGCGGCCTGTCCGTTTCGGAACTCCGCAGTCCGATGCTATCGACTTTGCCTGTCTGCTTTTCGGGGCACGAGGAGGGAAGCCGACGCGCCTGTCAGATCGGCTGTTCGACCCTGGTAGTGCTATGCCGACGTCGCGGGCGCCAGCGGCAGCCTCCTGATCCGGCGGCCTGTCGCAGCGAACACGGCATTAGCGACGGCGGGGGCGATCGGCGGCACACCGGGTTCGCCGACGCCCTTGGGCGGCTCGGCTGACGGCAGGATATGGACCTCGACCTTCGGCATCTCCGCCATTCTCAGCACATGATAGTCGTTGAAGTTCGACTGCATGACGACGCCGTCCTTGAGCGTGATCGCCCCATGCAGTGCCGCGCCCAACCCGAAGCCGACCCCGCCCTCCATCTGGGCGCGGACGATGTCGGGATTGATCGCGGTGCCGCAGTCAACGGCGCAGACAACGCGATCCACCTTTATCTTGCCGTCGGCGCCGACGGTCACCTCCGCCACTTGGGCAACGATCGTACTGATGAATTTCGATATGGCGATGCCCCGTCCGCTGCTCGCGGGCAATTGCTTTTCGCCCCAGCCAGCTTTCGTGGCCGCGAGGTCGAGCACCGCCAGCCAGGCCGGCTCCTTCGCCAGCAGCGTCCGCCGGAAGGCGTAGGGATCCTGGCCGGCCTCATGCGCCAACTCGTCGATGAAGGTCTCGATCGCGAAGGTCGTATGGGTCAGGCCGACGGAGCGCATTGGATTCACCGTCACCGGGCTTTTGGTCGTGTGCAGGTCGACCGACAGGTTCGGGATGGCATAGGGCAGATCCACCAGCCCATCGACCGACGCGATATCGATCCCGTTGGGGCTCTCCATCGGCGTCCCCGCCAGAACCGCCTGTCCGACCACCCGATGGCGCCAGCCGAGCAGGCTCCCCTTGGCATCGAGCCCGGCCTCGACCGCATGGAAATACATCGGACGATACTTGCCGCCGCGTATGTCGTCCTCCCGGGTCCAGATCAGCTTGACCGGAACGCCATTGGCGCCCAACGCTTTGGCGACCGACGCCGCCTCCATCGTGTAATCGGAATCGAACGGGCCGCGCCGGCCGAAGCCGCCGCCGGCATAGAGCGTGTTGATCCGAACCGCCTCCGGCGCCAGCCCGACAAGCGCGGCGACATGCTTCTGGTCACCGGACTGCATCTGCGTGCCCGACCAGATGTCGCAGGCGTGGTCGGTCAGCCTGACCACGCAATCCAGCGGCTCCATTGTGGCATGCGCCAGATAGGGAAATTCGAACTCCGCCGACAGCTTGCGCGGCGCGGCGGCGATGGCCTGGGCGGCGTCGCCGACCCGCTTGGCGCTCAAGCCCAATCCGGTTGCGGCCTGCCGGTAGTCCGCCATCATCTGGGCCGAGCTGCGTGTCTCCGCCTTGGCATCGTCCCACTCGATCTTCAGCGCGTCGCGGCCGCGCTTGGCCGCCCAAAAGCCGTTCGCGACGACGGCAACGCCGGTGGGGACTCGAACGACATTGACCACCCCCGGAATTGCCCGGGCCGTCTTATCGTCGAACGACCGTACCGTTCCGCCGAACCGCGGTGAATGGGCCACGAGCGCGACCAGCATGCCCGGCAGCGCAAGGTCCATCGTGAATTTGGCGGAGCCGTCTGTCTTGTCGATGCTATCCAGCCGCGGCAGGTGCGGTTGACCGATCAGCGTGAAGTCCTTCGGATCCTTCAGCGCGACATTGGCCGGAACCCGCAGCGTCGCCGCCTTGGCGGCAAGATCGCCGAAACGTGCTCGCCGGCCCGATGGCGCGTGGGTTACCACACCCTTAGCGACTGTGATGCCGCCGGGCGCCACGCCCCATTCGGCGGCCGCGGCCGAAACCAACATGGCGCGGGCGGTCGCGCCGGCGTTGCGCAGCTGCTGCCATGCCATCGCCATCGACAGGCTGCCGCCGGTGCCCTGCATGTTCAGCGCCGGGTTGATATAGAGCTTGAGGTCGACCGGCGCCGTCTCGATCCGGATCCGGGCGAAATCGGCATCCAGCTCCTCGCCCAGGATCGTCGCCACGCCGGTGTAAACCCCCTGGCCCATCTCGGTATATTTGCAGATCACCGTCACCGTATCGTCCGGCGCGATGCGCACGAATGCGTTCGGCGCCAAGGCGGCGCCAGCGACCGCGGCCTGTGCCCGGCGCGGCCGCTCGTCCCAGCGGAAACCGATCACCAAACCCGCGGTTGCTGCTACACCGCCCTTCAGCAGGCTGCGGCGGCTCGGCCCGACAATGCTTCCGTCCATTTCTCAGCCCTCCATCGTCTTGGCGGCCAGATGGATCGCGGCGCGGATACGCCCGTAGGTGGCGCAGCGGCAGAGATTGCCGTTCATCGCCGCGTCGATATCGTCGTCGGACGGCTTGGGCGTTCGGCTCAACAGCGCCACCGCCGACATGATCTGCCCCGATTGACAATAGCCGCACTGGACGACGTCAAGCTCGCGCCAGGATGCCTGCACCGCCTTGGCGGCCTTGCCCGAAAGCCCCTCGATCGTCGTGACGGTTTTGCCTTCGGCCAGCGCAATAGGCGTCATGCAGGACCGCGTCGGCGCGCCGTCGATATGGACGGTGCAACAGCCGCACTCGCCGATCCCGCATCCGAACTTCGTCCCCGTCAGGCCGGCGGACTCACGAATGGCCCACAGCAGCGGCATCTCAGGCTCCGCCTCTATGGCGGTGGGCTTTCCGTTCAGGGTGAATGCGACCATCGTTTCCTCCCGGGCATTTTCGAGCGCCGAATTCGAATTCGGCTGACCGGCAGCATACATCTTAAGGCAGAGAATCCCCTACCGATCTTGTAGCCGGCGATCTCGTAGCCGAGCCCCTCGGGCGGCCACGGCCCGGCTCTGGGCCGTGG
>Ga0070665_100004715_pt1 | contig 14208 bp, 14 predicted proteins | sample KBSS13metaG_FD_65862 | JGI IMG/M metagenome (GOLD analysis project Ga0070665, IMG submission 65862) | Switchgrass rhizosphere microbial communities from Kellogg Biological Station, Michigan, USA - KBS S1-3 metaG | ecosystem: Host-associated > Plants > Roots > Rhizosphere > Soil ... | reverse complement strand
CATAGTCTAACAATATAGAAGGGAGCAAAAAATGCAATCGGCCTGCGGCAAACAAAGTAAGCAATCTTTGTGGCAGTCGGTTTTGCCCCTCTCGATTGCGCTGGCGCTTACTGGTTCTTTTACTGACCGAGCCTTCGCAGCAGCAGCAGACGTTTTGACCACGATTATACCGGGCGCCACGGCCGCGGATATCCCGGCGCAAGGCAGTACGGTGGATAGTTTTGCCCCTGCGGGCTGGAAAGTTTTTAAAAGCGCCGAAGGCGACCTCAATCATGACGGACGCTCCGACCTGGCCATGATCATTGTCAAAGAAGGCGACAATCCCGAAAATTTCGGTGAGCAAGCGGAGACTTCTCCCCGGGCAGTTGTTGTCGCTTTTGCCTCGGCCGGTTCATATAAGAGGATTGCGGTTGGTTATGGTCCGGTCATGTCCGGCCGCACGGCGGGCAAATTTGCCACCAGTGTCGTCGATATCAATATTGTCAAAGGCCGGCTGATTGTCAAAAACGGTAATTCGGCCAGTTACATCCAGGCGCATGAATTGACGTTCTCCTGGCAGCATGGAGACATGCAGCTGACTGAAGTAGATTTGAATGCATGCAGTTTGCGTGAACCAGATCCGCATTCAACTAGCGAAGTACGCGACCTCAATAGCGGTGCCGTGACCAGAGAATTGAGCAATCCTTCCGACGATACTGTCAAATCAAGCGAGCACTTTTGGGCTCTGCGTGCGCCTTTGATCAAAACAGCGCCGCCGCAAATTGATGGTGTAATCGGCCGATCCGAGTGGCCGGGCCAGGTTGTGCAACTGAGCGAACGCAATCGCGCCAACATTGTCGAAGGAGCCCACGAGGTTGTCGGTAAAGGCGAGCTCAAGGTGCAAATGCAGGCACAGTGGAGTGTTGAGAAGGTGTATGTTTGCGCTGTCGCACGAGGGGCAATGGTAGCTCGTGCTGGAAAGACAGCGAAATTTAGTTTGCGTCTGGCCGGCGCCAGGAAGCTGGTGCAGGCTGATGAAAGCAAATGCACTATAAAGGACGGGATAGTAACTGTAGAAAGCAGTTTTTCCAAGAACAAGTTTTTTCGAGATCACGTCGAGGCTGTCGAGTACGCACCAAAGCGCCTGAATGTGGCTGTGCAATTTGTGATCGACTCTGCCGACGGCAGGAACAGTCGAGCCGGGAAGGTTGTTATGTCCACCGCCACCAAGCGTGCAGCGGCCGGTCAGATTTCACTCTGCCGGCGTCCAGAGCCACCAACACTTTCAACCTGGACCTGGGAACATCCCGACGACTAATCTCAAGTAGTCAAAGCCCTGTGATAATCTATGGCTCTTTGCCGAGGCCATAAAATGACTTTTGACATATTTACTACCGACTGGACCACAGCTCGCAAAAAAATCGGAGGCTGGCAGCCCGAGCCGCGCGCCAGAGATATGTTTGCCGGCAACGCACATCGCGAAAGTGCCGTAGTCCAAGGTGTGCGTGTCGAAAGGCTCTGCGTGCGGCCTGTCGCCCCTAAGGCGAAAGCAAAAGACACAGACAAGTTGGCCAAAATAAACAAGTCTTACGCGGTTGTAGATTCTAAATCATCTGAAACATCGGAGGCTATTGACTGGCAAAATCAATCTATCGAAAGTCTGCAGCTGCCCTACAACTTGACCTGGTTGCAGGCAGCACCCGGCCGCTTTGATTTTTACTTCGACATGCCGGAGCAAGTACGCTGTCTGGGGCTTGGTGAGCGCTTCTCCGATCTCAATTTGCGCGGCAACAGACACACACTTTTTGCCACCGACAATCCGCACCATAATGAGCATGCCGATATGCTCTATAAGTCCATCCCCTTTTTAATTCTGGCCGAGGGTGAAAAATATGCCGGCATTTTTATCGACAGCCCCTCGCCGCAGCGCTGGGACCTCGATACTGAGCTGGTGCAGAGTGGCAAAGTCGAGCTTTTTACCCGCCGTGGATTTTACTTATATGTTTTTGAAGGCGCAACTCTTCCGGCTCTGGTAGCGGCCTTTACCTCTCTGACGGGGCGCGCGCCATTGCCGCCGCTCTGGTCGCTGGGACACCAGCAGTGCCGCTGGAGTTATCCGGACGAAGACACTATTCGTCACCTGGCGGACCAATTCAGGAAGCGCAAAATACCCTGCGATACGCTCGTCATGGACATTGACTACATGGACGACTACCGTGTCTTCACCCATTCCAAAGAGCGCTTTCCCAATTTCAGCAGTCTGGCCGATGACATGGCCCGGGCGCATTTTAAGCTGATTACAATCGTTGATCCCGGTGTCAAAAAGGACGAAAAGTTTGACATATATCGCCAGGGCATAAAAGACGACCTCTTTTGTAAAACAGCTAAGGGAGAGGTTTTTATTGAGACTGTCTGGCCGGGGCTTTCGGCTTTTCCCGATTTTATGAAAGCCGAGACACGTGACTGGTGGCGAGATAGTCTTAATTTCTATTTGAAAAACGGCATCAAGGGCATCTGGAACGACATGAACGAACCTGCCATGTTTAACAGTCAAAGGCCGCTGCCGGACCCCTTTCTGGAAATGCCCGATGACGATAAGCAAATGTTTTTGCAGAGCACCGAAGATGGAGCGGTCGGTCATTTTGAAGTGCGCAATCTTTATGGCTTCATGATGGGAATGGCCACCCGTGAGGCTCTTCTAAAAGCACGCCCCAATGAACGGCCCTTTGTGCTGACTCGGTCCGGCAGCACCGGTATTCAGCGCCATGCCGCAGTCTGGCTTGGCGACAACACTTCCTGGTACGAACATTTGCAAAAGAGCCTGCCCATGCTCCTCAATGTCGGCCTCTCCGGCGTCGCTTTTGCCGGAGTGGACATCGGCGGCTTCGGCGGCCACACTACCCCCGAATTGCTGGTGCGCTGGTATGAAATTGGAGTTTTCTATCCATTTTTCCGCAATCACTGCGCCCTCATGGGGCGTGCCCAGGAGCCATTTTCTTTCAGCCCCGCCGTGGAGGACATGGTGCGCTCTTTGATCGAACAGCGCTATCGTTTGCTGCCTTATATTCAGGGCCTTTTCTGGGAGCACGCGCGCAGCGGCGCGCCTCTTATGCGTCCATTAGAATGGCACTATCCGGGCGATACGATAGCGGCGGCCTGCGACGATCAGTTTATGTTTGGCGCCGACATAATGGTGGCACCGGCTCTGCGAGCCAATCAAACCAGTCGCAATGTTTATTTCCCCGAGGGCGTCTGGTATGAATGGTCCAGCGGTCGGCGCTTCGAGGGCAAAAGTACTCTGCGCGTTGACTGCCCGCTCGGCTGTCTGCCTGCGTTTGTACGAGAGGGAGCCATACTGCCCCTGGCCGATATTATGCAAAGCACTGATGAATACGCGGACAGCGCGATTACTTTCCAGGTTTACGGACAAAACGCCAGCGGCACATTTTTTGAAGACGACGGCATCTCGCATGACTACAAAGTCGGCAAATATAACGAATGGAAGCTGACCGTGCGCGAAGGAAAATTTGAGATCAGCGCCGGTCACAACGGTCTGGCCGGCGAGGATAAATTGCACTCTGGCAGATCCTTGCGCAAATATAGTTACCAATCAGTCAATGGGGCCAATGGTGGCGTAGCGGTGAAACTTCCCGGGGCTTAGCTTCTTCGGCCTATCGCCCACAAATTAATCTGCCCGGCCGAATAATTCGTTTACCGCCGTTGTTTGCAAGGGAATCATGACCTTGGTAAAAGCAAAGGAGAAGTTATGCGCGCGATAATGTTAGCCCTGTCTTTGGCTTTCGTTGCTTCGGCGGTGCAAGCTCAGACAGCTGCTTCGTCTAAGTTGGACCTTTCGACACCGCAGGAAGTCGGCAATACAAGCATGCCCCCAGGTAACTATGTCGTGACCGAGCAAACCAGCGGTAAATCATACAATCTCATGGTCTCAAGCAAAGGCACAATGATCCTGGCGCCCGCCACGAAAGCGGCGACGCAAGCCACGGCCGCTGCCACCACAGCAGTTGCTCCGGCCGGCGGTGGCATTGTGCCCGGCGCTCCGGCTGCCGGTGCTGTTGTGGCTATTCCGCCTGGAGCGATGGCGCCTGCCGGTGCTACAAATAGTCTGGCCGGGATGCTCAACAATCGGATGGCGTCCGGGGCTATGAAGGGATTGATGAATTCCGGCGTCAAACAAATTGAAAAGAACGCCGGCAAACAGATAACTAACCTGCTGAAATAGCGGGCTTGAGCACTATTTATTGAGGTCGGGCCACTGATTGATGGTCTGGTCGTCTATTGAAGCGAAGGGATCTTCGTTCACCTGCGGCGTGTTGGGATTGACCGGTGTCAAATCTTTGAGTTCGAGGGCCACGGCTTTGAGTTCTCGTTCACCGGCCGGTCCGAGGATCTGACCGGAAACTTCGGCTTTGGCGTCAATGGGCGGCGGCAGCTTTTTGGCCTTCAGTTTGAGCTTGGCTTTCAGCGCTTTTTCGGCGGCCAGCTTCTTAGCAATGGCGCGCTCTTCCTTGCCTCTGGCAATAGTCGCTTTGATGGCTGTATCTTCCTGCACCATCTTCACCAGTGCGTCTACGGTGGCCTGACGCTCCAGGCGATCCTGATATGCCTTGACGATAGCCAGATAAACAGCCATATTCCAGGACATTTTGAAATTCCAGCCGTTAATATGTGAGAAAGCCGGGAATTTGAGAATACGTGAATGATTGAGGTCGCGAACCGACTCCACAAGACATTTATTGAGCACCGGATCGGCGGTGCTGGCATAGACCTGGCCGCGCAAGTTGCCGTTTCTGTCGACGCTGAATATGCAGGAAGCGGCTCCCCGCACCTCGCCTTTTGCTTCGCTGTTTAGATGACGCATCAACTGGTGCTGGAAGCAGCGCTTGAAGCGGCCAATCCAATAGTCCCACTCCGGCGTGTTCTCTGGCGCTTCCATATAAGCGACCACGCCTTCAGGGCTGCTGGCCCATTCGGGCACGTTCATGGAATGACTCTTGTGCACGAGGGCTTGAATATCAGCCATGTGCATAATCATGGCCTCGCCCGATTGACGCATATAATCGTCGCCGTCGCTGGAGTTGTCCCTATGACCTTTGTCTTTGCCCTGGGCCTGGCGGATCATGCGTTTGCCCTGTCTGACGGCGTCGTTGATGCCCGACATAAAATCGGGAAAGGCAGGCATGGGGGCCAGGGCTGTGTTTGATGCGGCAGCGCCACTGCCTGTAGTGGCGGCAGGCGGCTTGACGCCAAACATCTGGCCGATACCACCGCTGATACTATTGCCAATATTGCTGAGCCAGTCATTACTGGCCGGGGCTGCCGGTTTGCCTCCCAGTGGTTCGGGTTCGGCCATGTCGAGATTGCCCACTTGTTCATCGGCAAACTTCTTGATCATCTCGGGCGGACACAGTCTGGCAGCCTTTTCCAGCTCGTTCAGAGCCTTCATATCGTAGCCCTGTTTTTTTAGAGCCAGACCCATGTAATAGTGCACCGTGCCGTCGCCGGGATTGGCCTGCAAATCATTGGCTAAAATCGCCGCCGCCTGGCCAAACTGACCGCCCTTGTAAGCGTCTATGGCTTGCTTCAGCACACCTTTGGGATCCGTCTTGGGATCAAGCATTTTCACCTGTGGGGCGGGAGCGCCGGGCACAGGCAGATTGGGAATGGTAGGCAGCGGCTTGATGGCGGGAAGGGGCTTGCTGTTGGGAAGAGGCCTGGTAGTTGGCAGTGGCTTTATAACCGGAAGTGGCTTGCTGTCCGTAATTGGATTTTCGCCGTGAGCCGACCGCACAGTTAACGGGATCATCAAAACTAGCGCCAGAGCAGCGTTAAGCGAAAATCTGGGACTGGGTGACATCGAGGCTTTAGACCGATAAAAATTGGGGCTGCGGCGGGAGCAGGCTAGACCCTAGTTTACACCACAAATACCCCATTTTCCCGGGCGCCCCAGGCCTACGATTTTGAAAGGGGCTCATTCAGCCAGTGGGTAATGGTTTGGTTTAACTGAGCGATTGAAACCGGTTTAAAAAGAAAATCGTTCATTCCGGCATCGTAACACTGCTTGGTGTCCGGATTGGCAGTGACCGCGATAATAGGGATATGCGATCTTGTAGGCGTTGTATTTTCACGAGCGCGAATACTGCGTGTGGCTTCCAGGCCGCTCATAATAGGCATTTGCACATCCATCAAGATCAAATCATAGTGTTTGATTGATTCTTTTCGCACGGCCTCCGCTCCGTCTTCGGCCACATCACAGTTGTGCCCGAGGCGCGTCAATTGACGTCGCACCAGGTATCGCAAAGTGGGGTTGTCCTCCACCACTAAAATAGCTTTGTCGCTTGGGACACGGCTGTTAGGCATGGGTTAGGCCTCCAATGCCTAAAGGTACAGTAAACCAGAATGTTGCTCCCTGGCCTTCGGTGCTGTCGACGGTCATAAAGCCGTCCATCAATTCAACAAGACGCTTTGACAGTGCCAGTCCCAGTCCGGTGCCACCATGTCTTCGAGTGGTGCTGCCGTCGACTTGTACAAATAACTGAAAGAGTTTGCGCTGATTCTCCGCGGAAATCCCGGGGCCGGTATCTTGAACGGCAAATTTTACGAAAACAGTGTTGTGGTCTTGTTTTTGTGCATCCACCTTAATCTCGACGGCGCCTGCATCGGTAAACTTGATGGCATTTTGCAGGAGATTTTGCAATACCTGTTTGAGCCTGTCGCTGGCGCCGCAAAGGCTGGCGGGCAGATTTGGATCGATACTGTATGAAAGTGTGAGATTCTTTTCGGAGGCGGCCAGATTGAACGATTTGATTACGTCTTCAACGACTGCGGTTGGAGAAAAATCCACCTGAACTATATCGATTTTGCCGGCTTCCAGTTTTGACAGATCTAAAAGTTCATTTACAAGCCCCATCAGACCTAGAGCTGACGAGTGTATTTGCTGCGCGGTTTCCAGGATTTCGCCATCGGCCTCATATGTGAGCAGCTCACTCAGACCGAGAATGCCGCTCATCGGTGTTCTAATCTCGTGACTGATATTGGCTACAAATTGCGACTTCAATTGATTGGCCGTGATCGCTTCGTCGCGGGCGGTTGCCAGCTCAGACGTGCGGTTTGCCACTTTGGTCTCGAGCGAGTCGTTCAGTACTTGCATCTCGGAGTACAAGACTTCCATTTCCTGATTTTTTAATTGCAGGACACCGTTCAATTCATTGAGCATTTTCTGTTGTTTTGAGAGTTCATGCAGGGCCATGAGCAGCTCCTGGTTTTGCTGGTGGGCTTCGTCCAGCGGGCTGGTGGCCACAACTTTAGTAAGTGAATTTGCCAGTTCGTTGATTTCTGCTGCGCCAAAGGGAAGCGTTCTGGGCGGCAAATGTTTCTCCAGACGCACTGAGGTGCCGGCGGAAGAGGTTTCAACGTGCAGATTGTCGACCAGGCGCTTAGCGCCGTTAAGGCCGGTGTTGCCTGAGCTACTGTTGTTCAAGGAGGCTTCATTGATGCCCGGACCGGTATCGGCAATTGTAATGGTAAATCGGTAGGGACTGCTTTTGTCTGCAATACAGTATTCGACTTTGCCGCCGCCTGCGTGGGTGATGGCGTTGCGCACAATTTCACTGACCGCGGTGGACACGCGGACTTGATCTTGCAAACTCAGGCCAAGCAAGAGAGCAATTTGACGAGCGCGCCTTCTGGCAAGTAGAACGTCAGTCTCTAGTTTGACGACCAACGACAGCAAAATTTTGACCTGTTCTTTAGTTGTCATTTTGACCTCGTATGCTTTAAGACGCACACCGTTGCGTCATCACTAGTCTTGGCATGTTTCTGATAGAGCAAACCAGCCATCAATCCCGCCGATAGAGTTTCCATGCCTTCGATATCCTGCATTGTTTTGGATGAAAAGCCGTCACTGTGCATCACCAGAGTGGAATCTTTTGTCCAGGGAACGCTATATTCGTTGAATTTACGAGCCTCATAGCCCAGTGTTCCGTTGAGAGAGACCAGGTGTTTTCGTTCGGCCCCGGTTTGCACGATGGCATCGATATTGCCCAGGCCACAAAAGGTGAGAATCTTTGTTTTTAAATCAAGCTTTGCTACCGCCCCGACAGCACCGCGAGAGCCACGCAGGGAGGCGTGCAGAAGCTTGAGCATGGGTGCGGGCGGCAGGTCAAAATTGCTCTTGAATCGCTTGACCGCAAGACGTGAAGCGTCCGATGCTTCTATTCCATGGCCAAGACCATCCACCAGGAGACAGTAGACTTCGCTGTTTTGAAAATTCATAGACCATTTGTCGCCGGATACGAGCTGCCCCTTTTTTGGGACTGACAATCCGCCCCATGCAAGTTGTGACAGGGCATTGGCTGCTGCGTTCCAGATTCTGACATGAATTACAGTTCCTATTTGGTTGGCGGAAAACATTTCGCATTCGTCCGCCATACGCTTTATGGCTCCCAGTCCGGTACCTAGTGTACCCTCAGAAGAGAATCCGTCGACGATGCAGGCTTTGACGTCCATGCCCTTGCCCTCGTCCCGGCAATACAGATCGAGGGCTATGCGCTCTCCGTCCTGGATGATCTGGGCCAGGAGCGAGCCGCCGGATTTTGTATGTTTGATCAAATTTGTTGCCAGCTCCGCGCATATGACGGCGATGCGGTCGCAGTTTTTCCTGCTCAATCCGCCATTCTCGGCCATCGATACTATAGCTCGGCGTGCTTCATTGACTTGACTTTGTTCAGTAACCGCTAAGGTATGTGTATCACTTATTTCCATTTGATTACGACGACAGTAGTTCCGCCATTTTGAGCCGATTGCAGGTCAAACTCATCCATCAATCTTTTTGACCCGGTAAGTCCCAATCCCATTCCCTTTTGCGATGAGTAGCCGTCAGTCAGCGCCAGCTCAAGGTTTGCGATGCCCGGTCCCGAATCTTTGAAGGTCATTCGCATGCCGACGTTTTCGGCGCTTGATACTTTGTCGACCTGCATCGTGCCACCCCTGCCATATTCGATGACGTTGCGCCCCAGCTCGCTGGCGACTGTCACCACTTTGGTCTGGTTGAGTACTGAAAAGTTCAGGTCTTTGGCGTGCATTTTTACTACGGACCGGACCTCAACCAGATCGTCTTCGGTGGCTAGCAGGCAAATCTGCAAGAGATTGGCATTGATTAGATTTTCTCTTGCCACTTCGTGATGGAAACCTTTGTGCCTGATTCCGGAGACGATTCGATACTAAAGTGATCCATTAATCGACGGGCGCCGCCAAGGCCGAGTCCCATTCCTTTGTTGGTGGTGAAGCCATCTTCCAGTGCCTGTGCGGTGTCGGGGATGCCGGGGCCGTTGTCCTCAAACAGCAGTCTTACACCCACCCGCTCGCCTTCGTCTAGCACTTGTATTACGGCCTTGCCGCCCTTGCCGTGCTCGATTGTATTGCGTGCCAGCTCGCTTGCGGCCGTTATGATTTTCGTTTGATTGATGAGGCTGAAATTAAGCAGAGCGACAACGCGTTTCACAGACGAGCGCACGGTTGCAATGTCGTCTTCGTTGATGAGCGCTCTATCTTCTGCCGTTTTTATTAGCATGAGTTGTTCGCGCTCCAGATTTTGCTTTGAGAAGTTTTTGCAAGAGCAACATGCCGTCTTCGGCCGTCAGCGCAGTGTTTATGCCTGTAAGTTGAATGCCCAACTCGGTGATAGTGATGGCAATTGCCGGTTGCATGCCAACCAGCACAACATTGCAATCTAAGAGCCGCGAAGTCTTAGCAATGTTCCCCAGAACGCGACCCATAAATGAATCAACCATTTCTAACGCGGAGATGTCGACAAGCACACCTTTGGCGCTGTAGTTGACGATTTTCTCGCACAAATCTTCTTGCAGCGCCAGGGCTACTCTGTCGTGGAAGTCGACCTGGATAGTGACGAGCAGTGTCTCGCCAAGCTTGAGAATGGGAATTCTTTCCACGATTAGCGGACCTTTTCTAAAGCGATATCGCTTTCAACCGTATATCCGACTTTGGAGAGAGCCTCTTTTAAAGCATCTGCCATCGTAGCTCTGGTGATAATGTCGTTTATTTCAATACCCAGGTGCACGATTGTCTGCGCGATCTGAGGCCTAATACCGCTAATGATGCATTCGGCACCCATCAATTTGGTAGCGGATACGGTCTTCATAAGATGTTGAGCTGTTTGAGTGTCGACTGTCGGCACTCCGGTAATGTCTAAAATGGCTATTTTTGCGCCGTTGTCGACGATTGCCTGAAGCAGGTTTTCCATCACTATTTGAGTGCGGGCACTGTCTAGAGTACCTATAAGAGGCACGGCCAGGACGCGGTCCCAGAGCTTGATCACAGGTGTGGACATCTCCATGATGTCTTTCTGCTGGCGACGAATGACTGACTCACGGCTCTTCTGAAAAACTTCTGTTGTGTAAAGACCGAGCTTGTCCAGGAGCAGGAACAACTCCCACGAAGCTTTAGCCTCGGGCTTGGAGGCCAGTCCTGAAGCGGCATTTAGTCGTTCAAACAAAACATGCTTGAGTGAAAAGATAAACTTGGCGGTGTCTGTAGAGCTCGATCCCTGCAGCGCACGGCTTGCCGAAAGATCCCCCAGCATGCGCAAAACCAGCTCCCACTCCGGGGTATTTATATTAGACAGATTACCGCCCTTTAGGGCCTCACTGAATAATTTCAAAAATTCGGCGCTGCTGGTGGAGACCGAGCTGTCGGAAATGCCTTCAGATCGCGTCTGGTCGGCTAATTGAGCCTTGACCCAGTGGTCTAATAACTCCTTGGAGTTTTCTTTGCTGAAAAGGGCGCTTGAGGCTGAGGCGGTCTCGTTTGTCATCGATATTCTCCGGGGTGCTATCAGGGATAGCTTATATATAAATAGTGCTCCACCTTAACAGAGGCTACTGAAATTAGGGGTTAATTATTGTTGCCATCAACCTAGGATCTATGCGCTTTTTTGCTGATTTTCATTGGTGGCTTGTAGACATTAGGCTAATAGTTTGTAGGCAGGCAAAGTCATTATGAAATCAGACAGATCATTTTGATTAAGTGCAGAAATTTATCGTATATTTAAGTGTGTTATTGTACGATGGCATATAATAGTTGGATTTAAAAAACAGAGGAGGTGCTGGCACCCCCTCTGTCCAAAAAGCGAGACTGAGAGCCGTTTTAAACGACCCTCAGTCCCGGCGCCGGAGCGCTTAGTTTTTGTCATCACCTTTGGGGGCATTGTCGCCGCCATCGGTTTTGTCGGACTCAGGTGCAGCGTCATCGCTGCCTTCAGAAGTGTCGGAAGCGCCCTTGTCGGAGCCCTCCCCCTGCTTCTGCTCAGGATTGCGGCGGAACTTGCCGTAGCGCTTTTCGATCATGGCGTCGAAGCGTTCCTGTTCCTCGCGCTTCAGGTCGTGAAGCGAAGGGCAGGTCTTGCCGGCCAGGACATTGAGCATCTCCAGCCGCTTGTCCATGGGCGGATGGTTGGCGCCGATTTCGGCCCACCAGTGACCCAGGCGAGCGCCGAGGCCGGTCGGCTTGGAGCCGTGCTTGCCTTCGTCAAGGCTGACGAAAAGCAGCGGGCCCATGCCGTCCAGGAGGATGCGCAGGCGCAGAGCCAGCGCGTTACGCTGCGTCCAGTCGACGATCTTCTGCAGCGCCGTGGAGAGCGAGCAGGGATCACCGGTCCACTGGGCGGCCAGCACGTCGGCTGCGCTTTCGCGGCTGCGGCTGACGAAGAGCGTGATGAACTTGGCGAAGAAGCTGATCACCCAGAAGGTAATCAGCGTGAAGAAGAAGCCAACCACACCGACTGCCGGCGCGACGAAGCCCTTCTTGTCCTTCTTCACCTTGTTGGACAGCTTGTCCAGCAGGTCGTCGTTCTTGCCCACGAAAGCCGCGTGGAAGAACCGCGGGAAGCCCGTCGACAGGAGAATGGCGAAGAGCGAACCGAGCACCGAAGTGAAGGACGTGATGGCCACGTCGTGACTCTTCACGTGGGCCAGCTCATGCGCCAGGACAGCCTTGATTTCGGCGTCGGTCAGGTCGCAGGAGAAGAGACCCTCGGTGGCGGCGATGAAGGAGTTGTCCGGATTGCGGCCGGTGGCGAAAGCGTTGGGCACCGGAATCGGCGAGACCAGCACTTCCGGCTTCTTCTTCAGGCCGGTGAGGGGGTAGAGCTCGTCCACCAGTCGCACGAGGCGCATGTGATCCGAGTTGAAAGCATTCGGCTTTTCGCAGCGCATCAGGCGCTTCACCAGTTTGGCACTGTTGTACCAGCTGAAGAGCGGCAGAGCGACGCTGAAGAGGCCGAGGAGAACGAGAATGAAGCTGAACTGCACGCCGACGTACATGAGAGTACCGAGGCTGAGTGCGGTCAGAAGACCCATACCGGCAAAGGTTTTGATCCAGTTGACGCGCAGCTCGCTAGCCACAGCCTTCTCGTCGTAAGTGGGTACAGGAGGCTTGTTTTGATTGTTTTTCATTGCGAATTCCTTCAGGGTTAGGCAAGAAATTCCAGGCGTCTTATTGGGACGCGCAGAGAGCCGCGATGCTGAAAACAGCACCGGCGGCGGTTAAAAGAAAGTGGTTGATAAAGGCGCTACTTGTGGTCTTGTTCGACGACGTGCTGGCTTTCTTTGTCCAGGTCGTGGTCGATGAGGCTCTGCTTCGCTGTTGAGTCGCCCTTGATGTGGGCGTCGAGGAAAGTCAGAGTCACTCTGGCGATGTAGCTGTACAGGTCAACGGTGCCGGCAGGAGCGTTCGCAGGAGCTGGTTTGCCCGCGCAGGTCATGTGGTCGGCGCCGTTGATGAAGGCCAGATACTTATCGCCGGCGGGTGCGTGCAGGTAGGGCTCGGTGCGCCACCGCGCCGTCTGGCCCTGCAAGCCGTTGTCGAGACTGCCGGTTTGCACCAGGAAAGGCGCAGTCATGGCAGCCCAGGCGGCGGTGTTTGGCATACCCAGGCCGGGGTTATTGACACCCTGCGGCGAGAGGAAAATAAACGCGCGGGGAAGCGCATTGGCAAAGCTCGTGATGCCGCTTTTGCCTGGAATGATGCCGGTCTGGACGTCGGGTGTGGCACCGGCAAGCAGTTGCGCGGTGAAGGCCCCGAATGAGTGGCCGGTCATGGCCACGTTTTTCTCGTCCATCGAAACGCCCGCAGGCAGCTGTGTAGCAATCTGCGCGAAGTTGGCGATGATGTGCTCGATGTCATCGACGCGGCTCTGCCAGTAAGCGGGATTGCCTGCGCATTGAAGCGCGTAAGCCATGGGGTCGGTCGGGTTGAACTTGGCTTTGATCAGGTCGGCATTGTCTTCATGCGTTGGCTGCAAGCAGATATAGCCGGCCCGAGCCCAGTGTCTCACCAGAAAGCGATAGCCTTCTTTGGAGTTGCCGGCGCCGTGCGAGAAGATGACGACAGGGTACTGACCGGGCGTCGTCGGATAGGTGACGCGAAGTGAGATAACCTTGCCGCGCTTGTTGTCAGGTAGACCGTACTTGCGAGTCCAGTCGATCTGGTGAAGTGTCATATCTATACTCCTCAAAGCATTTGCACCCTGGTTTAAAAGGGCATTTGGTTTGAACAACAGATGAGAAGTTAAGTCCGTTAAGAGAGCTATCGCGAGCGTGTCTAATCAGAGCAGTACAAATTCAGTCCGCGCACGGATTGAATTGAAAATGGCTTCTGATGGAATTGCTGGACGACGGGGAGTTTTTTTTGAAGATCTCTAAAGAGCTAAAGTAGCGGATTCAAAAACAGTACTAATAACTGCAAAGTGGTTTCTATAAGCAGGCGTGCGCGGGAGATGAAAAAGAGTCTCCCCTTGAAAGCTCATGATCAAAGTGCGCAAGCTGCGATCTCTTGGCAAATGGTTACTTTGCTTTGGCTTTTCCTGAGCAACAGGAGCCCTTTGTCGAGCGCTTGGCATTGTCTTGTAAAGAACCAGTTTTTGAGTTCTTGGCATCACCGCTGGCGACGCCGTTTTTGCCTGTCGCGGAGCTTGCGCCACCTTGAGAACCGGCGGATTTTCCAGATGTCTTCCCGTCGTCTTTCCAGAGCTTGTCAGCCAGATATTTTTTGTAAGCCGGGCTTTTTTCGTCGAAGGGATATTCTTTGCGGTAGGCGAGATCAACAGTCTTTTGAATCTCGGCCAGACCCTTGCCCTGTTTCTTCATCTTCAGCGCCACCAGCGCTTCTTCCTGTCAGATGTAGCAGTCGACGCCA
>Ga0070665_100004711_pt1 | contig 14215 bp, 9 predicted proteins | sample KBSS13metaG_FD_65862 | JGI IMG/M metagenome (GOLD analysis project Ga0070665, IMG submission 65862) | Switchgrass rhizosphere microbial communities from Kellogg Biological Station, Michigan, USA - KBS S1-3 metaG | ecosystem: Host-associated > Plants > Roots > Rhizosphere > Soil ... | reverse complement strand
AAGCGTTGCGACACCGATGATTGAGGCGAATCCCACGGCAGCGGAGATACTGAAAGGCGTCCCGGAGATCAATAGCGAAAGCACTCCGCCTGCAATGCCAAATGGGAGCACCGACATCACAACGAGCGCGTCGCGAATTGAGTTGAAAGAAACGTAGAGCAATCCGAAAATCACGCCCACCGTGAGCGGAATGATGATCACAAGCCTTCGCTGCTCTTTTTGCAGGCTGTCGTACTCGCCAGCCCACTCGTAGTGATAGCCATCCGGAAGCGCGACGGATTGACGAAGTTGCTGTTGGACGTCGGCAATCGTTCCGGCAAGGTCGCGGCCGCGGACGCTGAACTTGATGGGAATGTAGCGTCGGCCGTTCTCGCGATAAATCGTGAACGCACCTTCGTGGAAACCTATGCGGGAGACTTCGCCCAGTGGAACGCGATTGCCATCGGCGGTCGGGAGAAGGATGTTGCGCATCTCATCGACGTTCTCTCGATATTGCGGCTTGTAGCGCACAACAAAATCAAAGCGACGATCGCCTTCTAGAATCTGCGTAACAGCGCTTCCGCCGATCGCGGCCTGCACCGCTGTATTGATATCGGCCGCCATGAGCCCATAACGTCCTGCGGCGGCACGGTCGATAGAGATCAGGAGGTTGGGTTGTCCTGTCTCTTTGAAAGCCGCAAGGTCCGTAATGCCGGGCACCTTGGCCATGACGCCCATGATGCGTTTCGCGGTTCCGGCAAGAACCTCAATATCGTCTCCAAATAGCTTGAGGGAGTTCTCGCCTTTCACGCCGGACATTGCCTCCTCCACGTTGTCCTGAATGTTTTGTGAGAAGTTCAGTGATACTCCGGGATAGACCGAGAGCCTCTTGTTCATCTGATCGATCAGATCGTCCTTGCTTTGCGCATCCTTCCATTGCTTCTGCGGCTTTAGATCGACCTCGAATTCGATGTCGTTGAAGGACGTCGTATCTGTTCCGTCGTCCGGCCTGCCGACCTGCGATACGACTTGCTGAACTTCAGGGAAGGAGTTGAGGATCGCCCGCATCTCGTCGGCAATCCTCGCGGAGCAATCGAGAGAGACATCCTGCGGCAGCGTTGTGCGAATCCAGAGATTGCCTTCTTCAAGGGGAGGCATGAACTCTCCTCCTATTGCCAGGAAAGACGCGAGAGCACCGATCAGCAACAGTACCGAGCCCGCTAGAACGAGCTTTCGATAACGGATGACGCGGATGAGGGTCCGCTCGTAATGCCGCTTGAGCCAGCGCATCAAGGGCGGGTCAGCCGTGTGACCACTGCGCACCGATCGGCGGAACGACGCAAGGACCGGCGCAAACATAAGTGCAAACAACAGGGCTCCTGTGAGTGCAAAGCCGTAGGTCAGCGACATAGGCGCGAAGATTCGCCCCGGCACACCCTTCATAGTGAAGAGCGGAATAAAGGCGACGAGGATAATCATGGTCGAGAAGAGCACCGGCTTCGCCGCTTCCGATGTGCCTTCCGCGATGAGAGCGAAGCGGTGCTCTTCGTCTTTCGCTTCATGCAGACGCCTATAGATGTTTTCGAGCACGACGATTGCCGAGTCGACGATGATGCCGAAGTCGACCGCGCCAATAGAAATGAGATTGGCGGAATGTCCCGTGGCGGACATCAAGCCAAACGCGAACAAAACCGCGAAGGGAATCGTGAGAGCCGTAACCATGGCAAGGGGAAAGTCTCCCAGGAAGACCAGGAGCAGCAGTGACACGAGACTGAGGCCCGTGAGAATAACGTGCCACACGGTCTCCGTGGTCATGTCGATCAGGGAAGTGCGATCGTAGATGGTATCGATCTTCATTCCCTTAGGGAGGAGGCCAGAATTCAGCGCCTTGATTTTTTCGCGCAGCGCTTTTAGAGCACGCAGGGATTGTTCGCCCCTCTGGAGCAGCACTGTGCCCTTGACGATGTTGTTTTCGTTGTTCCTTCCTACCCTGCCCAGCGGCGGCTGAAAGCCCTCTCGCACATCGGCGACGTCGTGCAGATAGACGGGGATGCCACCGTGCTCTGCAATGAGAACGTTTCCCATTTCCTGCGTGCCCTGCAGCAGGCCGACGCCGCGAACATTGACATTCTGATCGCCGACTTCGAGGTAGTTTCCGCCGGCGTTCTGGTTGCTCGAGTTGATGGCCGTGATCACCTGCGGGAGAGTCACGTTGAATTGCAGCAACTTGTTCGGATCGATCTCGGCCTGATACTGCTTTGTGGTGCCTCCGAAGGTACTCACATCGATGATGCCCGGCACCTGCTTGACTTCTCGAACAACGAACCAATCCTGCGTCGCCTTTAATTCGTTGAGACTGTAGTTTGCTCCCTTGAGCTGATAGCGATAGATTTCGCCCACCGCAGACCATGGCGAGAGCTGTGCCTGCAGACCTTGCGGCAAAGTTACGGTCTGCATGCGATTCAGGACCTCCTGACGATCTGCGTAGTAGTCCGAATCGAAGTCGAAATACAGCTTGACGTCGCTCAACCCGAAAAGGCTGGTTGACCTCACGTACTCGAGATGCGGAATCCCATTCAGCGTCGACTCGATGGGTACCGTGACCTGCTGCTCCATCTCTTCAGCGGACCATGCAGGATTCTGCGTGATTACATCGACAAGCGGAGGCGAGGGGTCAGGATATGCCTCTATGTCGAGTCGCATGACAGCCCAGGTGCCCGCTGCCAGCCAGGCTGCCATTGCGATCAGCGCGATGACGCGATAACGGAGGATGGTTGCGATGAGGGCGTTCATGGCTGGCTTGCTCCTCCAGTGAGGAGTTCGGCGCCATTTTCTGCAACCTTCTGTCCTTTCGCGAGACCTGACTTGATCTCGATTTTGCCGTCGATCGACTGTCCGACCACGACGTTCGTCTGTTCGGGCTTGCCATTGTTCTCGACGAAGACCACCGTGCTCTGGCCTTCATGAATCACTGCCGAGCTTGGAACGACGATTGCAGTGTGATGGCCGACATCTACATAGATTGCTGCGAACATCTCCGGCTTGAGCTTGTCGCCGGGATTCTGGAGTGACACTCTGACTTTCAGGGTTCGCGTTGCCGGATCGAGAGCTCCGGATACGGAGTCGATCTGCCCCTTCCAGGTCTTGTCAGGAAATGCATCGACCGTCACTGTCACTCTTGTGCCGCGTTGAACTTTCTCGATGTCCTTCTCAAAGACATCTCCGACAATCCAGATGGTTGAGAGATCGGCAATCGTGAGAAGCGGGTCCGCATTGTCGAGCGACTTGGAGAATTCTCCGGACGCGGCGCCAACGGTGAGAACCACGCCACGGCCGGGGGAGACGAGAGGAATTAAATCTGATGCCCGCTGTGTATCGATGCCCAAAACCTCGATGTGCCGCCTGGCGCGCGACAGCTCAGCCTGCGCGGAATCTGCTGCGGCCTTCGCGTCGGAGTAGTCCTTCTCAGCCACTGCTCCGTGGTCGAGAAGAACCTTCTGGCGTTCGGCCGCGCGCTGGGTACGATCAGCTTCAATTTGCGCTTTGGCGAGATCCGACTGTGCGGAGCCGGCATCCGCGCTTTCAATCGTCGCGACCCTTTCGCCCTTCGTGACAATGTCACCGGGCTTCACCTCTATACCGATTACTTTGCCGCTGGCAGGCGGGAAGACTCGGAAGGATCGGGCAGGATCGGCCTGGATCTTTGCGCTGAGCTGTAATTGTTCTTCAATCGGCGCTTCGGCCACAGCGGTGAATTGCACCGCCTTGGAGTCCTGCGGAGCCGCAGCTTTCGCCGAGCCATCCTGGTGTTGGCAACTTGTCAGGCCAAAGCTCGAGCAAAGCACGAGCAGAGATGTGCAGCGTGTCAGAAAGATGTGGTTATTCAATCCGAACTCTCTTGTTAAGTAATCCATTTACCTGCAGGCAGAATTGAGGTCACGTCGCTCGACGCGCGCGCGAAACGGCACGCGTGCGAACACGCCAATACTGTCTGAATTTTGTGGGGATTAAAGAGAGAGGAAGGAAGGAGGCGCGCGCGCAGCCGACGGGGCACGAGCGCCAGATTGAAGAACGAGTACCTCAGGCCAAGAGATCGAGCGCTCTGATGAATCTCGGTTGAGCATCGAGACGCGATGCAGACTCACCGCATCTACTGAGCGTGACGGCGGGAGACAACACACCGGGGAACTGAGGTTCTGGTGAGAACCCCAGTCAGGAGCTGCTGGATCTGAAGAAGGGTAATCTTCAGCTCTGACGCGGTGAAATGCCCCGTGTCCGTCGTTCAGGAATACCTGAAGCCGTTCATGGGAGAAACTCTTTTCGACGACAATATCCTGCGCTCCGTCGCGATCCACATCAAGAGCGGAAATCGAGAGCTCCCTTTCGGGAGACGAGAACGCGATGACATTGTTGATGTCATTCGTAAGGTGCAATTCAATTCGAAAAAACCGCTCGCCGTCCTGAAGGCCTGTTTCCCGAAGGAGGGCTCCATCCGGCTTCTGGTCATTGTCGAAATTGGCCGCGATGAAGGGCGCTCGAAAATCGGAGGCTGAGTGCGAGGAGCCAGCGAGTGCCGATAGTGCTCCCGCAAGCCCATCCTGCGCTCTCAATGCAGGCGCAGCCAGCAGAGAGGAGAACAGCAGAATTCCGACGATCGAGAGGCGATGCTTCATAAGTAGAGAGAGCTGTCTCCTGAGCAGGACGGCCAGCTCAGAATCATTATAGCGAGTACGCGTCGACGGATGTTCGAGCACCTAAGCACTTGCAGCATTAGATGCGCAATGTTCTCAGACGAGGGGACCGCGCTCAAGAGGCCCGTGAACTTCTCAAACTTTGTTTGACGCACGACCCTCTAAAAGATACCCCGACCCAGCCTCGACATTTCTCCTCCTCAAAACTCTTCTCCGAATGCAACTTCGCCCGGTACGGCGACTTGATAGGCAGACACACGCCGTTCAAAGAAGTTCGTCAGTTCCTGAACATCCTGAAGATCCATGAAAGCGAAGGGATTCTTGCAGTGAAATACCGGATTGATGCCAAGGCGCAATAAGCGGGAATCGGCTACGTAGCCGAGGTACTGCCTCATATCTCGAATCGACAGGCCAGCGACTCCGCCGGACAGCAGGTCTTCAGCAAACTGTGTCTCCGCATCGATGGCTTCGCCTATCATTTCGATAATCTGCTTTTCGAGTGCCTCGTCCCAAAGGTCTGGTTCCTGCGCGCGAACGATCTTGACGACCTCAAATGCAAATTCAAGATGACAGCTTTCGTCACGAAAGACCCAGTTTGTTCCCCCGGCGAGCCCATGGAGCAGACCCTTGGAGCGGAAAAAATAGACGTAAGCGAAGGCAGCGAAGAAGAACAGCCCTTCAATGCAAGAAGCAAAGCAGATGAGATTCAGAAGAAACTGGCGGCGTTGAGCACGTGTTTCCAGCTGATCAATCTCCTGAATCGAATCCATCCATTTCATGCAGAACTCGGCCTTCTTGGCGATCGATGGAATGTTTTCGACTGCCGCGAAGGCCGCAGATCGCTGATCCGGATCCGGAACATAGTTGTCCAGAAGCGTGAGATAGAAGTGAACATGAACGGCCTCTTCAAATAGCTGCCTGGATAAATAAAGCCTCGCCTCAGGCGAGTTCACGTGTTTGTAGAGATTCAAGACTAGATTGTTCGATACGATGCTGTCGCCTGTTGCGAAGAAGGCGACCAGACGCTGAATGACGTGGACCTCTGCTGGCGAAATGCGCTGCCGCAGATCAACGAGGTCGGTTTGAAAGTCGATCTCTTCGACAGTCCATGTGTTCTTGATTCCATCGCGGAACATGTCAAAGAACACTGGATAACGCATGGGCCTCAGCGTCAGGCAAAGGCCCGGATCAAGAATGCGGTCGGGGGAGGTAACGGAAGAAGAGGTGACGCAAGTCTCTAAAGACATGAAATTACTCCTTGAGTGTGCGGAAGGATTGGAACAACCCATTATTGGCAGGCTTCGCAGGATCCTGGATTCTCAAGCGAACAGGCAAGAGCAGCACCCGCCGAAGGAGTAGTGCCGCTTCTACCGGGACTTGTTGGTACGGTGGTCTTTGCAATTCTTGTCGCTGGGCGAGAGCGCAGGTAGTAGGTCGTCTTCAAGCCTTTTTTCCAGGCGTACATGTACATGGAAGAGAGCCTGCTGATGTTTGGGGATTCCGCGAAGAGGTTGAGCGACTGCGATTGATCAATGAAGGCGTTGCGGGCGGCCGCCATATCAATCAAGGGCCGCATCGGAATCTCCCAAACCGTGCGGTACAGTTGCCGCATGTCGGCTGGTATTTCAGAGATACCTTGAATCGATCCCTCGTCCATCTTCAAGCGTGCGCGAATCTCAGTCGTCCACAGACCATGCGCTTTGAGATCGTCAACGAGATAACGATTGATCTGAAGGAATTCGCCCGAGAGCGTCTCGCGCTTGAAGAGATTGGATATTTGCGGTTCGATGCATTCATAACATCCTGCGATCGAGGCAATGGTTGCCGTCGGCGCTACAGCGATTAAGAGGGAATTGCGTACGCCACTTTTTGAAATGCGTTGGCGGAGTGTGTCCCATCGAGCCGTATCTGCGGGTTGCACGTTCCAGAGGTCGAATTGGAACTGTCCCTTTGCCAGCCTGGTTTCGGCGAAGCTCTCGTGAGCGCCAGACTTTTCGGCCAGGTCGCATGAAGCACAAAGCGCGGTGTAATAGATCTCTTCCTGGATTTGCGCTGAGAGAACAAATGCCTGTTGCGAGTCGAAGGGCAACCGGAGCTGGAAGAAAACATCCTGCAGGCCCATCACTCCCAGTCCCACTGGGCGCCACCGGGAGTTAGAGCTTGCGGCGTGCGGAATTGGGTAGTAGTTGATATCGATCACTCGATCGAGCATTGGAATCGCCGCTCGCACTGTTGCGGCGAGCTTCTCGAAATTGAATCTGGGTGCGCCCGACTCGTCCACCTCGACGTGGCGCGCGAGGTTGATTGACCCAAGATTGCAGACAGCAACCTGGTCGCTCGAAGTCACCTCTGTGATCTCGGTGCACAGATTGGAGAGATGGACGACATTTCCAGATGTGCCTGTCTGGTTGCATTTCTGATTCGAAGAGTCCTTGAAAGTCATCCATCCATTGCCGGTTTCGGCGAGAGTCCGCATCATGCGAGCGTAAAGATCGCGGGCCTTCACCTGCTCTCGGTAAAGTTGTTGGGCTTCAGCCTTCTCATACGCAGACTCGAACTGCTCGCCATAGAGGTCAGGCAGATGAGGCACGTCTCTAGGATCAAAAAGAGACCATAGGCCGTCCGACTCCACGCGGCGCATGAAGAGATCAGGAATCCAATTCGCGAGATTCAAGTTATAGGCTCGCCTGGAAAGATCACCCGTGTTGTCACGCATCTCGAGAAACTGCTCGACGTCGGCGTGCCAAGGCTCGAGATAGACGCAGCATGCGCCCTTGCGTCTGCCGCCCTGGTTAACGGCAGCGACGGAACTGTCCAAAGTTCGGAGCCACGGGACAATTCCGTTGGAGATTCCATTGGTTGCGCGGATCAGGGAACCTTCAGAGCGGATACGGTGAAAGGCCAGCCCGATGCCCCCGGAAAACTTCGAAAGGAGCGCGACGTTCTTGTAGGTGTCGTAGATGCTGTCGAGCGAGTCGCTCGGCGAATCGTGCAGATAGCATGAGGACATCTGAGCGTGTTTCGTTCCAGCATTAAAGAGAGTCGGAGAGGACGGCAGGTAGTCTAGCGACGCGATCAGGCGATAAAACGCGATCGCCTCGTTCGGTGTGCCGGCCAGACCGCAGGCTACCCTGAGAAAGAAATCCTGCGGCGTCTCGATGACCTTTCGCGAATTAGGGTCACGAAGAAGATAGCGGTCATAGATGGTTCTCAGACCGAAGTATTCGAATAGATTCGAGAATTCGTCGTCGATCGCATGGTTCAATTTTCGGGCGTGCGTTTGAACGAACTCGGCGGTCGCCCGGCTTACCACTCCTTGCTCGTGTCCGTAGGTGACCGATTGAGAGAAGGAGTAGATGTTGAAGGATGAGACTTCTTTGGTGATCGTTGAAAGAAGCAGTCGGCCAGCCAGCCTGGAATACTGAGGTTCTTCCGCGATCAGGGAGGCCGCAGTGTCGATTGAAATCGCATCGAGTTCGCTTGTAGTAGCACCGTCATACAGGCCGCCAATGGTTTTCGATGCGACCCGAATAATGTCCACGTGATGCAGGCCGTGGGCACATCTCTGCACGGCACGGACAATTTTGTTGACGTCGACCGGTTCCAGCGATCCGTTGCGCTTGCGCACCTGCATCACGGGAGTTTCGTCCGGCACGGGAAAGCCGGGTGTGATTTCAGAAAGAGTGGATTGAAGTTGGACGTGGTCAGCAGTGGAAGCCATCGGATATATCTCCTTGGCCTCTAGAAGTGCGAAGAAAACAATGGAAGAAGTCCTCGTGAAAGGACAGGGAAACCATTGCCACCTCGCCTCCCCTCGGAGGCGTGAGCGAATTTTTCCGTGGCAGGTCTTCGGACTCTGCAGGCTCTGATCTAGTCGCCGGACTTCCCAGACGCGAGCGCGTCCAGTGTCATCGAAGGCTTTCGTACCTGCTTACCGCTGCGGGGCAGTTCCGGATTCACACCGGATTCCCTATTCACTCTCCGTGGAGAGACCTCGGAATTCGTCAACTATATGTTGGGTGGTTCGCCGAAGCAAGCACCAATGGTTGTGGAAATTTGGCAAATGGCGATCTTCGAAATGGCTCAGCGGGGCAGATAGCAAGCCCTGCCAGTCACTTCTGTTGATAGTTCAGTTCTTGCAGGGATGGAACTCATTTGCATTTGTAGCAGGTTCGTTTCCTGCCTGGCGCCAGCGAATCCCGACGTCCTACTTAATGCAAAGAGCGCATCGGTCCTGACGATGAAGATGCAGGTTAAAGTCGCGCGGACAGTTCAGATTTGTTGTTGTCGCGAGACTTTGCGACCAGTCCGACTGATACCTTCGAAATGCCTAATGGGCGCGCATGGCTCATTTCCGCAGGATCTTGTCCATCGCCTTTCCCTTGGCCAATTCGTCTACCAGCTTATCCAGATATCGGATCTGCTGCATGAGCTTATCCTCGATGTCTTCAACCCGATAGCCGCAGATCACTCCGGTGATCTTGGATACGTTCGGATTGATGCGCGGCGCCTTACCGAAGAAAGTCTCGAAGTCCACCTTTTCGTCGATCTGCTTCTGCAGCGACTGTTCATCATACCCGGTGAGCCACTGGATGATGGCACGGACCTCTGCGCTCGTCCGGCCCTTCCGCTCGGCTTTGGCAATGTAGTACGGGTAGACACTCGCGAAGGCTGTCTTGAATATTTTTGTATTGCTCATGCCTTTGTACCTACGAATTTGCCGCTCGCCTGCTGCGGTTTTCAAGAACGTTGGCATGCTTCTGTCAGCGGAGGCTTGGATACCAACCACGGCATTGGCAGACAGCTCTCACCAAGCGAAGAGAGTTATCGCAGATTCCAGTGGTCAGATCCGCATTGGCATCAACACGTATCGCGACCGATATTCGGCATCCGGATCTTCGGGGCGAACCTGGCCGGCTGACTGTGAGTCCTTGAACTCGAGTCGTACTTCGCCCTCATTGCCCAGGGCCTTCAGAAAGTCGATGATGTACGTCGAATTGAAGCCGACGGTAATCGGGTCACCGGAATAAGGCGTGTCGATGGTGTCTTCAGATTCGCCGCTCTCGGTGGATTGCGAACTGATCTTCAACTCGTTCGATTCAAGGCGCAGCCGAATGGCTCCGGAGCGCTCGTCGGCAAACTGCGCCACGCGCGCGATGGCGCTCGACAACTCGCTGGATCGCACCACCGCAAATTTCGTATTGTCGCGCGGCATGACGGCTTCGTAGTTGGGGAATTGCCCCGACAACCGCCGTGTGCTGAGAGTGCGGTGCCCAACCTTGAAGAACAGCGTGTGTTCGTCGTCAGCGAATTCCACCTTCTCCGCGTCGGTATTGGCGAGCAGCCCCTGAAGTTCCTGCAAAGCCTTGCGCGGAATCAACACGCGCTTTTCACCGCTGATTCCTTCCATGACCTCGCCTGGCTTCTCTACGAACGAGAGCCGGTGACCATCTGTGGCGACCATCGCGATCGACTCGGCCTTCAGCACGAGAAGCGCGCCGTTCAGGGTGTAGCGGGATTCTTCGTTGGAAATGGCGAAGATGGTCCGCGCAATGAGAGTGCGAAGGGCCGCGACCGGAATGCTGGTAGCGGCGATCGCTGGAAACTCGGGAACCTGCGGATAGTTCGCGCGGGCCATGCCGACCATCTTGGTATTCGAGCGGCCGCTGCGTATCTGTACCCAGTGATTCTCAAGCAACTTGATGGAGATATCTCCGTCGGGGAGCAGCTTGATGTAGTCGTAGAGCTTACGAGCGGGGATGGTGCACGAGCCGGGCTTTTTCACCTTCACAGCCGCGCTGGTGCGGATAGCCTGGTCAAGGTCAGTCGCTGTGATGTTCAGGCGGTCGCCGTCGGCTTCGATCAAAAAATTCGACAGGATGGGAATGGTGGTCTTGCGCTCCACGACGCTCTGCGTCGCAGTGAGTTCCTTCACCAGTTCCTGGCGGCTTACGGTAATCTCCATCGCTGCCCCCTGTGCTGCCGGCTTCTCGATTTCCGTTTCCACGATCGGCATACTCTTCGCTCCACTCCAGTTCGCCGTTCGCCCCGCGGATCGGCTGTCCTGGCCCCCGATTGACGTCCCAGTTGCAGCGCCGCTTGGCCCAAGGCTACACCACGCACTCATCCCCGCGAAACGGCTGCTGTTTCTTGCCTTTGATTCTATGCATCTTTTGGAACGATTGGCGCGTGGAAAACGCGTTACTTCTCTGGATTCCGTGGATGGATCTGAAAGGCTGCTCTCTCGCTCCGTCGGCTTGTACTTCGATGGGCTTCGAATCATAACCAGAGCAATTCGCGCTTCGGGTGCGACTATCAGGGAGATTTACAGGGTTGAATTAACACCTAAGACCGTAGTCCCCGTCGTTCGGTGCGGAAAAGTGGAAACGACGACCATCTCTTTGCAGATAAAGCTGTTCTTCCGCGTCCCGAATTTCTAAAACGCGCCTGTGCGATTCAGGGGAAATGGAAAACCTGGAATCGATGGGCGATCAACGTCCGGTTTTTCCCACGACTCCCACAACGGCACTCGATAGCCTTGTGAATTCCGTTGCGGTTCTGTGCAATGTGCGTTCCCACCCGCATCACTACAGGGGTTTGAAAGCCTCAATGTTCCACACGGAACGGGTCTTCCACAGTGTGCACAAGATCCTTGAGTGGCAAGGAAAACGAGAACAAGAGACCTTTCTCACCTGGGCGGATCGTGGCAATTTGTTGCTGATCGACTACCGTATCGCCTATGATCCCTGGCCGCCTGGGCCTAATCCCCCACTTTCCAGGCGGCTTTTATACTGAAGATTCAGATGTCATACCAGTCCGCCATCGATCATCTCGCCGCCATGGCACCCGAACTGGCTACCCAGACGGGCCAGACGCGGCGAAAATTTTCTCTCGATGAGATCGGCGCACTCCTCTTAGCCCTCGACAATCCGCACCGCACCTTTCCTTCTGTTCTCATCGCCGGAACCAACGGAAAAGGATCCACTGCTTCGACGCTGGCTTCCATCCTGTCGAGTTCGGGCCTGCGTACCGGCCTCTATACTTCGCCGCATCTCAGCCGCCCGAATGAGCGGATTCGCATCGATGGGGTTGAGATCACAGACGAAGATTTCGCCCAGAGCTTTTTCAGAGTCCGCACGACCGCACAGCGGCTGGTAGAAGAGGGCAAGCTCGCGCAATCTCCGAGCTTTTTTGAAACGCTTACCGCGATGGCTTTTTTGCACTTTGCGGAGCCTACGATCGAAATCGCGGTGCTGGAGGTTGGCATGGGCGGCCGTCTGGACGCCACAAATATCGTTGACCCCCTGATTTCGATCATTACCGACATATCTCTGGACCATATGGAGTGGCTGGGGCCAACGGTCTCAGACATCGCCCGCGAGAAGGCAGGCATTCTGCGCCACGGCGGGACCCTCATTACCCTGCCTCAGCATCCGGAGGCAAACCAGGTTATCGGCGAAGTCGCTACATCGCTCTCGGTTCTCGGCATCAGTGCCGTGCCATACCTCCCGGCGACCGAAACTGCCAGGGGAGCTGCGGATTCGGCTCACCTGAACTCCTCGCAGTCTTCGTATTCCGTTGAGGCTCTGGGATGCCAGATCGAAGTGGATTCCCCACTTCACGGAGCGCATCAACACCGCAATGTGGCGCTGGCCATCGCTGCCGCGGCGGAACTTGCTATCAGCCACGGCTTCCCTATCACTTCCAAGTCGATCGCCGACGGTATCCGCAACACCCGCTGGCCTGCAAGGCTCGAAAAGCTGGCAACCATTGGCTCCGAAGGGGTGGCCAAAACGCAGTGGCTACTCGACGTCGCACACAACCCAGCCGGAGCCTGGGCATTACGAGCAGGTTTGCGTGAGCTCTTTCCCAACGAGCAGATGGGAACGCTCGTTTTCAGCTGTCTGCGTGATAAGCCCGTCCTCGAACTGGCCCAGATTCTATTTCCCATCTTCGAGCGGGTCATATTCGCACCCATTTACAGTTCCCGGGCCACTCCGATGCGCGACTTGCTGGCCGCAGCGTCCTCGACGGGCACGTTGGCCGCTGCCGCCGCTTCCGTAGGCCAGGCGATTGAGCAGGCACTCGAACACGCCGCGGAACGGCCAAATGTACCAATCGTCGTTTCCGGGTCGGTTTATCTTGTTGGGGATGTTCGAACCCGGCTTCTGGCCCGGCAGAAAGAGTCCCCCAATCCCAGCACGCCTACAGAGCGTGTAGGCCAGACTTCGTGAGCCGTCGACGTCCGCCGGACCCGCTGCCTCGCTATTATCGCTGGCGCACGAACATCCTTCAGGCTCCGCTTTTCTTTGCCTACACCGGACTTTGCGGAAGTTCTTCTCTCCTGGCTTCCCTCTGGGACAAAACCGGTCGTCTTCAACATCGAATCGCCCAGACCTGGGCCAGCGGATGCGTCCGCATCTCGGGCGCCCGTCTTACCGTTCGCGGTGTCGAAAATCTTTGCAAACATCCAGTGGCCGTGTACGCCGCCAACCACACGTCTTACATGGACACGCCGGTCATCTTCTCGACGCTGCCCTTCCAGTTTCGAATCCTGGCAAAAAAGGAGCTGTGGACCATGCCTTTCATCGGCTGGCACCTCAATCGCTCCGGTCAGATACCCGTGGACACGGTCAGCCCCAACGCAACCGTATCAAGCCTTGGGGCCGGCGTTCGCGCTCTTCGAGCCGGGATGCCTCTCTTTGTTTTCCCGGAGGGTTCGCGCACCCCGGACGGCACGATGCAGCCATTTCTTGCCGGAGCGGCCTTTCTGGCGATACGCGCTCAGGTGCCTCTGGTCCCCATCGCACTGACGGGTGTCTACGATCTTTTGCCTATGCACACTCGCCACTTCTATCCGGGAGAGATCATCATGAGCGTTGGCGAACCCATCTCCACTGCCGGCAATACGATCCGCCAGACTGACGAGCTGAACTCCCGCTTGCGCCAGGTCATCGAACAACTGCGCGAAGAAGCAGGATCGACAGTACTCAATTCCGGTGACTCAGCATCAGCCGCGTCAGCACGCTGAGCAGCCGCATGAGTGAGAAATATGCAACGTTACGGTTGCCTATTTGTCACATTCGATGACGGTGAGTATTGCTTCAACTCACCGTGCCTCAATCTTCCCTGCGACCCGATTGTATTGAGCCTTCGAGATGACGCGCTTCTTCACCAGTTCGTAGGAATCTTTGTACGGCCTGTGGTCGACAATCCGCTGAGCCGCATCGTCATCAATTCCATCCAGGGAGCTCAGGTCCTTCATCGACGCTTTATTGATGTTGATGGTGCGCTGCTGACGGATTCCTTGCACCACGCCTTGGGTCACCGCCTTCGCATCCCGAACGGCCGTCGAGGTCGCACGCGCCGTTTGTTCCCGTATCGCGTCTGGACTGCGATCGTGAGGGCTGCACCCCGACAGCGCCACCGTAATCAAACCCATGATCAAGAAAGTTCTCATGGCTATTGGATGCCAACACCGGCAGGATATGATTTCGGCCATGCGCACCGCTTTGATTGTGGTCCTTATTCTTGCCGGATCCATG
>Ga0070665_100004709_pt1 | contig 14221 bp, 11 predicted proteins | sample KBSS13metaG_FD_65862 | JGI IMG/M metagenome (GOLD analysis project Ga0070665, IMG submission 65862) | Switchgrass rhizosphere microbial communities from Kellogg Biological Station, Michigan, USA - KBS S1-3 metaG | ecosystem: Host-associated > Plants > Roots > Rhizosphere > Soil ... | reverse complement strand
CGTTCTGCCGCCCCAGTTCCACTTCGGAAGAGCAGCACACGTTGCGGGTAAAAACACCGGCCACGGCGGTGCCTTCTTCAAGCTCAACGTAAGTCAGGTCGCAGCGGCCCCAATCCTTGTACCCGGCGCGCGCCACGCGCGGGGTCACGCCGGCAATTGCGGGCAGGGCGGGGAAGGGCGAGGCGAGCGGGGAAACGGCGTCAGACATGGCCGCGTTCCCTAGCGATTTGGGGTGGCGGCGTCCATGGGGCAAGGCATTGTCTGATCTCGATAGCGCAAGCTTGACTTGTATCGCCGGCCCATTGACGCAAGCCAGAGCACCGCGCCACAAAGCGCATTGAAACGGACGGAGCAGGGGCGATGCGGAGTTTGAGAGTTGTGCTGGTTTGCGCCAGTGCCGGAGCGACAGTGTGGCTGTTAGCTGGATCGCAGCAAGTCTGGGCTTCCGTTCCAGCACCAATTCTGCCCCCACCTCCCGCCCCACTTCCTCCGCCATCCTCGATGTTGAGGACAGAGCCGCCCCGGCCCGCATCCAATCCCGAGACTTGGGTGACTGTGAGCGATTATCCTGTCTCGTCCATGCACGACAACGAAACTGGCACGGTCCGTTTTGTGGTGATGTATGATCGAACGGGTACACCGACCAAATGCGAGATCACGGCGAGCAGCGGCCATCCCATGCTCGACAATACCACGTGTAACCTCATGATCGTGCGTGCCCGCTTCATACCTGGGAAGCGCGATGGTGAGCCTCAGCCGGGCCGCTATGCCAGCACGGTAAACTGGATTCTCCCAGAGGAGAAACTCGCCGCGTTGCCCACGCAGGAACGGGCGGAAATGAACTACATTATCGCTATCGATGGTAGCGTCGCCAACTGCCAGTGGAAAGGGCTAGACGGGCGCGTACGCACTATCCCGTCGGAAAATGAGGTTGTACCATGTCCGGCGGGCAAGACATTTGCTGTTCCCATTGGGCCATCGGGTAAACCGGTCGCTAGGCGGGTGACGCTCACTTACACCACCAAGGTGGAAGACGTCCCCTGAACTGCGCCGCCAAATCTGCCATTTGCGCTTTACGTGCGGCGAGCCGTTCCCTATCTCCGCTCGTAATGCGCTTTCTGCTTGTCCTGTTTGCTTTGCTCAGCGGCCTGTCGTTGCCCGAGGTGGCCAATGCCACTACGCGCACCGAAGTGTCGGCACCGGCCGGGTTCGTGGCCGCGCCGGTTGCCGCGCATTGCGTGGTGCAGGCCGCGCGCGTGCGGGCTGCGCGCCCCGCGTTCCATGTGGCGCAGCAGATTGCGCCGGCGCCGCTGGCTTGCCTGCCGCTGGCCCACGTCACCACCTATCGTGGTGACCGCGCACGCGAATAAGCGGCTGCGCTGCTCGATTTCGGGCACCAATTTCTGATCCCAGCGTTGCCGGCCCCAAGCATGCATGCCGTGCCCGGCACCTGCCACTCCCATTCGCATAACAGGAAACACCGCCATGCTCGGCGCCCTTGCCAAGTCCCTATTCGGTTCGTCCAACGATCGTTACGTCAAGTCGCTCGACAAGCAGGTGCAGAAGATCGCCGCTTTCGAAGGCGAGATGAAGGCGATGAGCGACGAGCAGCTTGCCGCGCAGACGGTTAAGTTCCGCGCTGCCCTCGAACAGGGCGCCGGCCTTGATGACCTGCTGCCCGAAGCCTTTGCCACCGTGCGCGAAGCGGCGGTGCGCACCATGGGCATGCGCCATTTTGACGTGCAGATGATCGGCGGCATGGTGCTGCACCGGGGCGAGATCGCCGAGATGCGCACCGGCGAGGGCAAGACCCTGGTGGCGACGCTGGCGGTCTATCTCAACGCGCTGGAACGCAAGGGCGTTCACGTCGTCACCGTGAACGACTACCTTGCCAAGCGCGACGCCGAGACGATGGGCGTGCTCTACAAGTTCCTGGGCCTGACGGTCGGCGTTATCGTGCCCAACCTCAACGAGTACGAGCGGCGCGAGGCCTACGAGGCCGACATCACTTATGCCACCAACAACGAACTCGGCTTCGACTACCTGCGCGACAACATGAAGCACGAACGCTCCCAGATGGTGCAGCGCCCGTTCAACTATGCGATCGTCGACGAGGTGGACTCGATCCTGATCGACGAAGCGCGCACGCCGCTGATCATCTCTGGCCCCACCGACGACAAGAGCGACCTTTACATTTCGGTCGATGCGGTGGTGAAGACGATCGACCCGGCGCTCTACGAAGCCGATGAAAAGACCAAGAGCATCACCCTGACCGAAGACGGCGTGGAATGGGTGGAACGCGCGCTGGAGGATGCCGGGCTGCTGGTCGGCACCAACCTTTACGACATGGAAAACACCATGGTTGTCCACCACCTCGACCAGGCGCTGAAAGCCAATGTCATGTTCAAGCGTGACATCGACTACATCGTCAAGGACGAGAAGGTGGTGATCATCGACGAGTTCACCGGCCGCATGATGGATGGCCGGCGCTGGTCCAACGGGTTGCACCAGGCGGTGGAAGCCAAGGAAGGCGTGCGGATCGAGCCCGAAAACCAGACCATGGCCTCGATCACGTTCCAGAACTACTTCCGCATGTATCCCAAGCTTTCGGGCATGACCGGGACGGCCGCCACCGAAGCGACCGAGTTCTTCGAAATCTACAAGATGAACGTGGTGACCATTCCCACCAACGTGCCGGTGATGCGCGTGGACGAGGAAGACGAGTTCTACAAGAATACCACCGACAAGTTTGCCGCCATCGCCCGCCTGATCCGCGAAAAGAACGAGATCGGCCAGCCGGTGCTGGTGGGCACCGTCTCGATCGAGAAGTCGGAACTGCTCAGCGAATTTCTCAACCGCGAGGGTGTGAAGCACGCGGTGCTCAACGCCCGCTTCCACGAGATGGAAGCGCATATCGTGGCCCAGGCCGGCCGCCTTGGCGCGGTGACCATCGCCACCAACATGGCTGGCCGTGGCACCGACATCAAGCTGGGCGGCAACCTGGAATTCCGCATCGACGATGAACTGCGCGACACGCCCGAAGGCCCGGAACGCGACGCCGTGATCGCCCGCATGGCGGCCGAGATCGACGCGGAAAAGGCCCAGGTGCTGGCCGCTGGCGGCCTGTGCGTGATCGGCACGGAGCGCCACGAAAGCCGCCGCATCGACAACCAGTTGCGTGGCCGCTCGGGCCGCCAGGGTGACCCCGGCCTGTCGAAGTTCTACCTGTGCCTTGAGGATGACCTGCTGCGCATCTTCGGGCCAGACACGCTGTTTGCCCGCATGATGAATTCCAACCTGGCCGATGGCGAGGCGATCGGATCCAAGTGGCTGTCCAAGGCCATCGAGACCGCGCAGAAGAAGGTGGAAGCGCGCAACTACGATATCCGCAAGCAGGTTGTCGAATACGATGACGTGATGAACGACCAGCGCAAGGTGATCTACGAGCAGCGGTCGGACATCATGGATGCCGATGCGGTGGACGACGTGGTGGTGGACATGCGCCACGACACCATCAACACCATGGTCGGCGATGCATGCCCGCCGGGATCCTATCCCGAACAGTGGAATGTTGCCGGCCTCAAGGAGCGCGTGGCCGACGTGCTGGGCCTGGCCCCGCCCATCGACGACTGGCTGGAAGAAGACGCGGTGGAGCCAGAACTGATCAGCGAGCGCCTGATCGCGCTGGCCGATGCGCACATGGCCACCAAGCTCGATACGCTGGATCGTCCTTCGTGGGCCAATCTCGAGAAATCGATCCTGCTCGAACGGCTCGATCACCACTGGAAGGAGCACTTGGCCACGCTCGACGCGCTGCGCCAGGTGGTGTTCCTGCGTGCCTATGCGCAGAAGACGCCGATCAACGAATACAAGCAGGAAGCCTTTGGCCTGTTTGAAAAGATGCTCGACGCGATCCGCGAGGACGTGACGCGCATCCTGATGATCAGCGAAATCCGCATGCAGCCGATGGAGGATTTCCAGCTGCCCGAGCTGCCTGATTTCCTCACCAGCCATATCGACCCGTTCACCGGCGAAAACGATGCCTTGCCGCAAGCGCCTGGCGCTGCCGCCATGCTCGGCGCGCTGGGCTCGTCACAAGTGCCGGTCGGTGAAGATCCCTATGCCGATCAAGGCGTCAGCCGCAACGCACCGTGTCCGTGCGGTTCGGGCCAGAAGTACAAGCACTGCCATGGCGTGGCCGCCTGACGCCGCGTCTCTGCCAACAAGGAATGTAAAGTGGACAAGACCATCAAGCTGACGCTGAGCGAAGATGAAGGCGAAATGATCGTCGACGCGCTGGAAGTGGATCTCGAAGGCTATCTCGAATCCGCCAAGGAAGCGCGCGGCAACAACAATCGCGCTGACGTGGAAACCTTCACCGAAGCCGCCGAGCGCATCAGCAAGTTGATCGCCAAAATCCGCGCCAAGCTGGATTGATCCGCCTCGATTCCCCTCCCGCAAGCGGGAGGGGTTAGGGGAGGGGTTGTAACCGCAACGCTGCGTCAGGCTGCCGTTCCAAAATGCGCTCTCCCAGGCGGGACGGGAGCCGAACTACCGCCGGCGCAGCAGCGTCTCGACACTTTCCCCCACCGAGGTGTTGTCGGTATCGCAGCCCGTTTCCTGCTCCAGCGCGGTGCGGATATTGGCGATTTTGCTGTCGGAAAGATGCTCGATCCCGATGAAGTCGCCACGCGCGCCTTCCAGTGCGCGGATCAGTTCATCCAGTTTGGCCTGCATGGCGGCAGCGTCGCGATTCTGGGCGTTCTGGATCACGAAGACCATCAGGAAAGTGATGATCGTGGTGCCGGTGTTGATCACCAGCTGCCATGTGTCCGACCATCCGAAGATCGGACCGGAGATGGCCCAGACCACGATGATGAACGTGGCCAGGGCAAAACTTGCCGGCTGACCTGCCAAGGCCGATATGCGGTTGGCAAAAGCGGTAAACAGCCGGTCCATCATCCAAGCACTTTCAATTCCATTGCTGATTTGTGTCCAAAACCAGCGGCATGGCGCGCGGGTTCCCGAAAGGGCAGGGAACCCCTTGGCGCAGCCTCGCTTGGGCGCCGGCAAGAATTGCTTGCAGGTCCGGTTTATTTGCGTTGCTTGACGGTCTAAAGTCTATCAAATAAATAGAGATCAAGACGCGGCGGGATGGCCCCACCCCGCGCGCCTGCCCAAATCGGGCAGGCTTGCCGGGCCCGCGGCTTTTGATCGGGAAGCAGCTTGCTCCGCGTTACCAACGGCTAAAGCGCGCGAACGCTGGGGCGACATCGCCAGGCTTCGTGTTCCCCGCTGATTTCAGGGGTGATGCGATGCAAACACGAACCTAGAACCATAGCGCCAGGCCGCGCCTGCCCCACGCAGGGGATGCCGGCGGCCCAATCATTTCCAGCACTTCGCAAGGCTGCGCGGCATTGCCCGTGCGCGGCACGCCGCCGCGCGCAGCCTGTCCATGAGGGACCAGATTTTTCATGTCGATTTCGATTTCCACCCGCCCGGCCTCGGGTTTGGGCGCGCTGTTGCTCGCGTCCACCGGGCTGACTTTTCCGGGCCTTGCCCATGCAGCGGAAACCGCCGCTGCCCCTGCGGCCGAACAGGCGCCCGCTCCCGCGGCCGATCCTGCCAATCCTGAAGTGCCTGATGCCGGCACGATCACTGTCACCGCGCGCCACCGCGAGGAAAAGCTGCAGGATGTGCCGATCGCCATTTCGGCCGTTTCCGGCGCCGAATTGACCGCCAAGCGGATCGAGCGGGTGAGCGAATTTGCGCTGCGGGTGCCCAATTTCAGCGCTCTTCAGCAGAACACGCGCGTTTCGGGCCTGTTCGTGCGCGGACTTGGCGGCAATGCCAGCAACGATGGCGCCGAAGGTGGCGTGGGCCTGATCGTCGACAACGTGTTCTTCACCCACGTGGGCTTTTCGTGGCTCGATTTCGTCGATCTGGAAAGCATCCAAGTGGTGCGCGGACCGCAGGGTACGCTGCTGGGCAAGAACACCACGATCGGCGCGGTGATCGTGCAGACCGCCAAGCCCAAGTTCGACCCATCCTACACGCTCCAGGCGACCTACGGAAATTACGATGCCGTCCAGTTGCGCGCCAATGCCACGGGCCCGATCATTGCGGACAAGCTGGCCTATCGCCTGACTTTTGCCGAAAGCAAGGGCGGTGGGTGGATCACCAATGCCTACAACGGCGTCAAGTTGCTCGACAACAACCGCTGGTCGGCGCGCGGGCAGTTGCTGTTCACGCCAGCGCCCAACTTCTCCTCGCGCCTGATTGCCGAGCATTACGAGTCGGAAGAGTACAACAACTTCTATCCGCCGGTCGCAGACGTGACGCAGAACCTCAACCTGGATGGCACGGTCAATTCGTCGCGTAAGAATAGTTGGTCGGCCAAGCTGGGCCGGTTCAGCTACGTCCCCAGCTTCAATGCGCCCTACAATGCCAATCTCAACAACCAGGATCAGCTGATCACCCGGACCGATGGCCTGTCCAACGAGATCAACTGGGATCTGGGCGCCGCCAACCTCACTAGCGTGACCGCATGGCGCCGGCTCTACTTCCGGCCCTACAACGACAGCGACTATTCGCCCCTGAACATCTATCGGGGCGGGTACGACGTTGACGTCAACCAGTACTCGCAGGAACTGCGCCTCGCCTCGGCCAAGGGCAGCACGATCGATTGGCAGGTGGGGGCCTATTACCTCCATGAAAAGCTGCGCAGCAACCTGCGCACCCTGTTCGGCTCGGATGCGTCCACGTTCTTCCTCGGCGCAGGCGTGCCTTCCTCGTACATCAACGGGCTGGAATACGATCGCGACGGGCGCCTGACGGTCGATAGCCTCGCCGGATTTGGCCAGGTTACCGCGCACCTATCGTCCACGCTCTCGATCACCGGCGGCGTGCGCTATACGTGGGAAAAGAAGAAGGTGAACGTGCGGGGCTATGCGCTCAACGTGGGCGCCCTCGATCCTGCCGGTGCCGGGCAACTGACGGGCCTGCTCAACAACCTGGGCGGCACCACCGACGCGGCCGCCGGGGCCTATACGCTCGACAACCAGATCAGCCGAGGCTCGGTGGCATGGCTGGTCAACCCGGCCTGGCAAGTCACGCCCAACGTGCTGCTCTATGCCTCGGCCAGCCATGGCGAGAAATCGGGAGCAGCCAATACCTCCGCCACGGCGAGCCAGGCCGCGCTGGTGATCACGCGGCCCGAGAAATCCACCGATTTCGAAGCGGGCATCAAGACCACGTGGGCCGGCGGCAAGGCCACCGTGAACCTCAACCTCTACAACAACACCATCAGCGATTATCAGGCCAGCCGCGTCGACCAGGCCAATGCATCATTCGGCACGTATCTCGCCAATGTCGGCAAGGTGCGGCTGCGCGGTTTCGAACTGGAAACCACCTGGCGTCCGGTGCCGGCCTTGGGCTTCAATGCGAACGTAGCCTATAACGACGCGAAATACCTCGATTATCCCGATGCCCCGGCGCCGCTGGAATTTCAGTTGGCAAACGGCGGCGCCGCCAAGCCGCTGCCGCTCACTGGCTATCAGGTGGTGGGTGCCAACAACTGGACGGTGCAGGGCGGGATCGATCTCGACCAGCCGATCGGCGGGGAGTGGAACCTTACAGGCTATGCCAATACCAGTTGGAAAAGCCGCATCGCCTATATCAACCCGCTTTCCGTCTATGGCTGGCAGGCGCCCGTGGCGATCACCAATGTCGGGCTGGGGCTGCGCACGCAGGACAACCGCTGGCAGATCCAGGCCTGGGCCAAGAACGTGACCAACGAACGCTATGGCGTGTCCTATGGCACGGCCAGCGCATCGGCTCCGGTCATCGAAGTCTATGGCAACCCCCGCACCTTCGGCGGCACCATCACGCGGACGTTCTGACCATGGCGCAGGAAACCGTGGCGGCGAAGGGCGGAGCCAAGCGCCAGATGAAGTTGGGGGCATTCCTGTTCGGGGTGGGGCACCACGCCGCCGCTTGGCGGCACCCCGATGTCGATCCGCGCGCGCCGTTCCGTTTCGAATATTGGCGCGATCTCGCACAAAAGGCGGAAGCCGCCAGGTTCGACGCGGTGTTCCTGGCCGACAATGTGGCGTTGTTTGGCGGCACGCCCGAGGCGATCAGCTATTCCGCCCCGGTCTATACCGGGGAACCGCTGACCCTGCTTTCGGCGCTGGCGACACATACCAGCCACATCGGCCTGATCGCCACGGTTTCCACCACCTATCTGCAGCCCTATCACGTGGCCCGGAAATTCGCCGCGCTCGACCAGCTCTCAGGTGGCCGGGCGGGGTGGAACCTCGTCACATCGGGCAGCAATGCCGAAGCGGCCAATTTCGGGCTGGACCACCAGCTGGCGCACGATGCGCGCTATGCCATCGCCGCCGAGCATGTGCAGGTGGTCAAGCAGCTGTGGGACAGCTTTGCCGACGATGCCATCCTGGCCGACAAGGCGAGTGGCCGGTTCTACGATCCGGCAAAACTGCGCCGGCTGGACCATGCGGGCGATCATTTCCGCGTGGCCGGCCCGTTGCAGACTGGCCGTCCGCCGCAAGGGCATCCCGTGGTGGTTCAGGCCGGATCGTCTGAGGATGGCCAGGCGCTGGCTGCCGCAACGGCCGAAGTGGTCTTCACGGCGCAGCAAAGCCGCGCCGCCGCGCGTGCCTTTGCCCAAGGGTTGAAGGACAAGGCGCAGGCGCTGGGCCGCGCGCGCGACAGCATCCTGGTGATGCCCGGCGTCACCATCTATGTTGCGCCAACGCGCGAGCAGGCCGAGGCCAAGCTGGCCCGTCTTCATGCCTTCGTCGATGTCGCTGGCGCGCTCGCCTCGATCCGGACGTTCCTCGATTGGGACCTCAGCACCGTCGATCTCGACGCGCCGCCCCCGCCGCCGCCGTTTACGCAAGGATGGCAAAGCCGCCAGAAGCTGTTCTACGATCTGGCGCTGGAGCAAGGCCTTACCGTGCGCCAGCTGGTCTCGCGCATGTCGGCCGCACGCGGCCACCTGGTCCTTGTCGGAACGCCGGAAGAGATCGTCGACGAATTGCAGGCGTGGTTCGAGGATGGCGCGGCGGACGGGTTCAACATCCTGGCGCCGATCTTCCCCCAGGGCCTGGACGATGTGATCGAACTGGTCCTGCCCGAATTGCGCCGCCGCGGCCTGTTTCGCACCGAATACGAAGGCGCAACCTTGCGTGAAAACCTGGGCCTGGCTCGGCCCGATGCCGGCTTCCCCCTGCCGGTTTCCCCCCAGACAAAGGAACTTGTGGCATGAGCACGCTTGCCCTCGATGCGGCCGATCGCGCCAAACGCGCCACGCCGGAGAACCGGCTTGGCCCGGCGCGGCTGATCGCCTTTTCCAGCCTCGGCATGCCGCTGGCAGCGGTGGAAGTGCCGCTCGGCACTTATGTGCCACCGCTCTATGCCAGCGCTTTCGGCTTTTCGCTTGGCACGATCGGGGTGATCTTCCTGCTGGCCCGGCTGTGGGACGCGGTGATCGACCCGGCGATCGGCCTGCTTTCCGATCGCACGCGCAGCCGGTGGGGCCGCCGGCGCCCCTGGATCGTGGTTGGTGCGGCAATCTTTGCGCTGGGTGCCGTGCCGGTGTTCCTGCCGCCGGCCTGGTTCGGACCCTTTGCATTGTCGGGCGCGCTGTTCGTGCTCTACCTCGGCTATTCGATGATGGCGACGCCGCTTGCGGCGTGGATGGGCGAACTCTCGGGCGCCTATCACGAGCGCACGCGCATCACGACCTATGCCATGGCGTTGACATGCGTGGCGCTGTTGCTGGCCCTGGTGCTGCCCAGCCTGCTGGCAACGCGCCTTGCCGGCCAACCCCGGCTGGAACTGGCGGCCATGGGTGCGATGGTCTTTGCCCTGCTGCTGTTCACCCTGCCGCTCGGCATCCGCGCCCTGCCGGAACCACCGCCACCGGCCGGCGCCCAGGAACCGGTGCGTGTGTGGCATACGCTGCGCCTGGTGTTCAGCGAAGGCATGCTGCTGCGTGTCCTCGCCTCCAACGCGGCGGTGCGCCTGGCCCAGGGCGTGCGCACGGCACTGTTCGTGTTTTTCATCAGCTTCTACATCGGCAAGCCGACATGGGCGCCGTTGCTGTTCCTGCTGCAGTATGTGTTTGGCATCTTTGCCTGCCCGCTGTGGCTCGCGATCGGCCGCCGGGTGGGCAAGGAACGCGCCGCCGTCGCAGGGGAACTGACCCAGGTGGCGATCAACCTGGCCTTGCTGGCCCTGGCGCCCAATTCCATCGCCTTGCTTCTGGCGCTCACCGTGGCGCAAGGGCTGGCGCAGGGTTCTGGCAACCTCATGCTGCGCTCCATCGTGGCGGACGTGGCCGATTACCATCGCTTGCGCACGGGCGACGATCGCATCGGCCTGTTCTTTTCGGTCTTCTCCCTGTCGGACAAGGCGGGGGTGGCGCTGGCCATCGGCATCGCCTTGCCGCTGGCTGGTTGGATCGGCTTCGATCCGCGCGGGACCAATCCGCCTGCCGTGCTCGAACATCTCAAGTGGCTGTTCGCGCTCGGGCCGGCACTGGGCCACGTGATTTCGGCGGCGGTCATCAGGGGCTTTCCCATCGATGAGCGGCGCCACAGCGACATCCGCCGCCAACTGGCCGCGCGCGATGCGGCGGGGCTGGTTTCGGACGCCAGCCGCGATCGTTGGCTTGCCCAGGCAGGGCGGGACACCGATCGATAATTCCGCTTGGGGGTGGACAGGCAAAACTTGTCACCCCCCACCTTGCGTCCAAAAAGTCAATTGATAAAGTAGAGATAGTTCGCAAACGCCTTTTCCCATGGCCCGGAAAAGGGGGCTTCACCGCCCGAACCGGCCCGCGGCTTTTGATGGGAAGCAGCTTGCTCCGCGTGATCAACGGCTAAAGCGCGCGAATGCTGGGGCGACATCGCCAGGCTTCGTGATCCCTCCGCCAAGTAGAGGTGATGCGATGCACAGACTTATCCCACCGAGTTGATTCACGTTGATGGCGACGGCGCGGTTCACGCCCGTGCCAGACCAGATTGAATTGTCACGCCCCATCCCATCCGCGCGACCCGGCCAAAGGCCGGCAGGTATTCCCGCGCCTTGTTTTTACGGAGCAATTCCCATGGCCACCATCGTTGCCAGCTATCCCAATGCCAAGGATCCGTCTTCGCCCCTCGATATCCGCCCGGTCACCGGCCGCATCGGCGCCGAAGTCCACGGGCTCGCTCTTTCGGGCGATCTCGACGCGGGCACCGTCCAGGCGATCGAGGCCGCACTGGTGCGGCACAAGGTCCTGTTCTTCCGCGGTCAGCAGCATCTCGACAATGCCGAGCACGAAACGCTTGCCGGGCTGTTTGGCGATCCTGTCGCGCACCCCACCGTGCCGGTCGCCGAAGGCTCGAAATACCTGCTCGAACTCGACAGCAAGGAAGGCTACGCCGCCTCTTCCTGGCACACGGACGTGACGTTCCTGGCTGCCTATCCCAAGGCCTCGATCCTGCGCGCCATCACCATTCCCGAGGCGGGTGGCGACACGCTTTGGGCGAACGGCGAAACCGCCTATGAAGGCCTGCCCGAGCCGCTGCGCCAGCTGGTCAACAACCTCTGGGCGGTCCACAGCAACGATTACGATTACGCCGCCACGCTGGCAGCCGCCGGTGTTTCGGAAGCCGATCAGGAAACCGCCAAGGAGCGCACGCTCTATCACAAGTCGGTCTTCGCCTCGACGATCTATGAAACCGAACACCCGGTGGTGCGCGTCCACCCGGTCAGCGGCCAGCGCAGCCTGCTGATCGGCCATTTCGTCAAGCACTTCGTGGGATTGAACCAGGCGGATTCGGCGCGCCTGTTCAATATCCTGCAAGACCACATCACCAAGCCGGAAAACACCGTGCGTTGGCGCTGGCAACCAGGCGACGTGGCATTCTGGGACAATCGCAGCACGCAGCACCGCGCGATCGCCGATTTCGGCCTGCAGCGCCGCACGCTGCGCCGCGCGACAGTGGCGGGCGATGTGCCGGTGGGCATCGACGGCCGGCAGAGCCGCACCACGCGCTCGGAACGCGCCGGAACCCAGCAACCAGCCTGACGCACGCTGCGTCAAGGCGTGGGGAGAGGGGCCATGCGGCTCCTCTCCACCCATTTCTTGCAGGAACACACCCTTGATACAGTTGCTTGCTTCGCCGGGCGCTACCAGCCTGCCGGCCCATGCGATCATTCGCGCACTCGATCTGCCGGTGACCGTGCGGTTGCTCACGTTGGGGCCGGGCGGTGACGATCTTGCGCCCCTCACGCCCTATGGCCGCATTCCCGCGCTGGTGCTGGATGACGGCACGCTCATCGGCGAGAATGCCGCCATCCTGCCGTTCCTGGCTGACATGCGGCCCGGCACCAGCTTGTTCGCGCCGACGGGGAGCGTGGAGCGTGCGCTGATCCAGTCCTGGATCGGCTACATCGCCAGCGAGATCCATGGCGCCACGCAAAGGGTGGGCAACCGGCCGCACCTCTATTCCGACGATCCCGCCGCCCATGAAGGCATTCGCCAAGCGGCTCGCCGCCGCCTGCGCGAAGCCTATCAGCCGATCGAGGATCATCTCGCCCGCAATGACTGGCTGGTTGGCGATCGCGTGACCATTGCCGACCTTCATCTCGGCGTGTTTGCCGGATATGTCCCGCACTTTGGTCCCGCCTTGTCCGATCTTCCCGCCTTGTCGGCCTTTTCGGCACGGTTCGAGGCGTTGCCCGCCGTGCTGGCCGCCCGCGCTGCCGAAGGGCGGCCGTCCTTCCGCCCCGGTGCAAGGCCGGTATCCGCCAATCCGGCTCAAGAGGTGACCGCATGACTCTTGACATTCGCCGTCACGGGCGTGTTGGGGCAGAAATTCTGGGCGTCGATCTCGCCAAACCTCTGCCTGACGCCGAAATGGCCGCTATCCGTGCCGCCTTTGCCGAACATGGCGTGATTTTCTTTCGGGATCAGCAGATCACCGAAGAGCAGCACATCGCCTTTGCGCGCAGTTGGGGGCCCATCAACATCAACCGCTTCTTCGCGGCCCATCCGCACCACCCGGAAATTGCGCTGGTCGTGAAGGAGCCAGGCCAGCAGCATAACATCGGCGGCGGCTGGCACACCGACCATTCCTACGATTTCGCCCCGGCGCTCGGCTCGATCCTGGTTGCGCGTGACTTGCCTCCCCAGGGCGGCGCCACTGCCTTTGCCTCGATGAGTGCGGCCTATGACTCCTTGTCCCCGGCGCTCAAGGAACGGATCGCCGATCTGCGCGCGGTGCATTCGGCGCGCCATGTCTTCGGCTCCAGGCCATCTGCCTATTCTGCGCAGCAAGACACCCGCAGCGATGGGCGCATCGGCAATGCCGCCGCAGCCGACGTGCTCGATGATCCTGTGCATCCGGTCGTGATCACCCATCCGCTCAGCGGCCGGCCCACGCTTTACGTCAATCCGGGCTTCACCGTGCGAGTGCTCGGCCTGTCTGACGAGGCTTCGGCCGAACTGCTGGCCACGCTCTATGAACATGCCCGGCAGCCCCAATTCCAGGAAGATTTCCACTGGCGCGCCGGATCGATCGCGTTGTGGGACAACCGCGCCACCTGGCACTATGCCTACAACGACTACCACGGCCATCGGCGGGAGATGCATCGCATCACGATCGAAGGCGTGGAACTGGCATGATATCATCGTGCAAACTGCAGGAAGTCAGGCGCTCTTTCGCTTCTGTTGATAAGTTTCCGAAACAGGGCTTGCGCACCCGATATCGCCCGCATATAGGGCGGCCCTGCCCAGCGGGGATGGCCTAGCCAAAACCGCTCCGGTCGGGGAGTAGCTCAGCCTGGTAGAGCACTGTCTTCGGGAGGCAGGGGCCGGAGGTTCGAATCCTCTCTCCCCGACCATTTATTCCTGCCTTATGGCAGGCGCATGAAAGAGCCGGCCTTGCGCCGGCTTTTTTCATTTCGGGCACGCATGCAGCGCATTAACCTCGTGGCTCGAAAAGATCGGGAATTGCTATAAGGCTGTCGTCATGACCAGCCCCGCCGAATCCCGCAGCCCGCACTTCGAATGGCAATATCTCGATCTCATGCGCCAGATCTGGACGCAGGGAGACGAACGCATGGATCGCACCGGCGTGGGCACGCGCGCCGTGTTCGGCGCGCAGCTGCGGTTCGATCTGTCGCAGGGGCGCGTGCCACTGCT
>Ga0070665_100004706_pt1 | contig 14225 bp, 9 predicted proteins | sample KBSS13metaG_FD_65862 | JGI IMG/M metagenome (GOLD analysis project Ga0070665, IMG submission 65862) | Switchgrass rhizosphere microbial communities from Kellogg Biological Station, Michigan, USA - KBS S1-3 metaG | ecosystem: Host-associated > Plants > Roots > Rhizosphere > Soil ... | reverse complement strand
TGATCGTTTCGATCTCAGGAAGGAGCGCCTGCCCCCAGCCGCGAAATGCAGAGGGCCCATTTCCCGCATGCGGTATGCAGAAGAGCTGAACAGCGGGCCTGACACGAGTTGGAATACGCCTGAGCATCGGATCGAGTTTTGGTCAATACTGCGCCAAAGTGCCTTCTTTTCTCCCTTTTCGAACAGTCGCGGCGAAAATCAAGGCGCTTGCCGGCAGCAGGACAATGGCAACAATCGCCAGCACACCAACAGGCCTTGCTACATCGGCAATCGATGCGCCCTTGAGCATGGTCTCGCGCAAGGCAGCCAGAGAATATGTGACTGGAACCAGAAGCGAAATCTTCTGCATCCAGATCGGCATGACGTCGATTGGAAAATAGGCGCCTCCCATAATGCTGCCCAGGCCGCCGAGAATCCAGGTGATCGGATCTCCCTTCTTCAGCCAGACAATGGCAGATGCCGACAAGACGCCGAACGCTACAAAGATGGAAATCGAGATCAGCAGCACAAGCAGCGTTGCGGGCACATCGATGTGGCGCAAGTCGACTCCGAAGAGGAATACCCCGCCCAGCAGGATAAGCAGCAGTTGCAGCGCTCCGGAAATCAGGCTATACAGCGAAGAGAGCATGACGATCGTGATGCCGCCCGTCCGGCTGCACAGCATTGCTTCCAGGCATCCGGTCACTTGGGCATTGCGAATTGATTCGGAGAACGTCCGCAGCATCAAGTCGAAGTAGCGGGCGAAGGCTACGCCAACAAGGGCAAATGGGAAGTAATGCAGACCGGAGCGGCTGAGGCTCATCGATGCATTTGGTATCACAAGGCGACCGACAAAATGCAGAATCACCAGCAGCATCAGCGACTCGATCAGTCCCATTAAGAAGGCAGCCTGATAGCCGGCTTCGATCGCGAAGTCGCGCTTGACGAATGCAAAGGCCTTTCGCAGCAGCTCGATCATGACGCTCTCCCGTTCACGATGAGCTTCCGGTAGTGCTCAAGGACGGTGACTCCGTCCGAGCGGAGTTCGTCGATCGATTTCATGCTGCGGATCCCGCCGCCTTCCACGATCATGACCTTGTTGCATAGAAGAGTTGCATCCTCGGAGCGATGCGTGGCGATCAGCAGAGTCTTTCGAAAGTTGTGATGGATGTTGGCGAGAATCAATTCCACAAACTCGTCGCAAGCCACAGGATCGAGTGCGCGAGTAGGTTCGTCAAGAATCAGCACATCCGGATCAGCGATCAGCACCCGGGCGATGGCAAGGCGCTGCTTCATGCCCGCACTGTAAGCAGAAACCAGCTTGCTTCCGTCGTTTTTAAGTCCGACGAGCTCAAGCAAGTTTTGGACGCGCTCACGTAATTCGCGCCCATGGAGATTATCAAGTGCTCCAAAGAATTCCAGGTTCTGCGCGCCCGTCAGGCGCCAGAAGAAACTACGCTCTTCATTGAAAACGAATCCGACCGACTTGCGGGCTGCCGTACCTTCATCGAGCGTGCTGCACCCCTTCACGAGCACTCGCCCCTCCGAGGGAAGCAGGAGGCCGCCGATCAGTTTGAGCAGCGTCGTCTTGCCCGCTCCATTTGGCCCCATGACCGCTATGCGGTCGCCCGCCTGAACTTCAAGGCTCACATGAGAAAGCGCGGTACTGACACGACGCGGCTGCAACGGAGAAAAGACCCATTCCCGATATCTCTTCGGAATCGGAAAGCGCATCGTTACATTCTCGACCGCAATCAATGGCGGCTCGGTCGGAGGACGGTCCATCGCGGCCACGGAACGAGTTGTGTCGACCGTGATCACTGAACCTTCACCTCGCTTTGCGCTTGCTCATCGAAGACTTCATCAATCGCTCGGCGGATGATTTGGGCAACTTCTCTTCCTTGCTCTGTCATCATCGTTTCGTGAGTGCCAGGAACTGCATGAATCTCGACTCCCGGTTTTGAAAAACCAGTCCAGCCGAGGTCGTGATCCCGATCGAGATCTGTCTTATTTCCGATCACCGTAATGCGTCCATTCCATGCCTTCGGAATGTGCCTGTATAGCAGTCGCCAGTAGCGAGATCTTCGTTGATGAAAACGGTCACTCGCACGGACCTCTGCGGAATCTGCGATTCCCAGCTTGCGAGCGACCAGCTCTTTGATGACCTGGACGCGGGGGCCATGCTGCAAGCTAACCAACCCCGCGAGCACCTCTCCTATGTGGCCCAGCCGATTGCGGTAGGATGCGATGTCTTTCTCGCGTATCCTGCGTCGCGAAGGTAGCTCGGTATCGAGCAGTACGATCAGCTTGACTTCTTCGCCTTCTTTCGCAAGAAGCCTGGCAATTTCTAGTACGGCCATTCCCTCTACACAATTGCCGCCCAGCAGATAAGGGCCCTTGGGCTGAACCTGGCGCAGTTCCGACAGATAGTCTCGCGCGATTTCTTCTACGCTGACGTAATCAGCTCCGTGCTCGTCCATCCAGCGAGGTCGGAAGCCGAAGACCGGCTGACCCTTGGCAAGGTGGGGAATCAGGTGAGACAAGAAAATCAGCGGTCCGTCAGGCTGGTGATAGCCAGCCAGGAAGAACAACGGCGTAGCACTGCCTCTTGGCTGGACAGGCACAAGTCGCTTCCATGTTGGCACGTCACTCGCATAGCGATACTGTCGCGTGGAAGGCTCAAACGAAATGTGGCTCGCCAATCCAGCAATTGTGGGGTCGGCGAATATGGACTTAAGTGGCAGGTCCATCTCCAATGCTGTTCGTATACGAGAGACTACGCGCGTAGCGAGGAGCGAATGTCCTCCCAGCTCGAAGAAGTTGTCATGCACTCCGATGCGCTCCATTTCGAGCACTTCGCACCAGATCTCTTCAAGCTTGGCCTCGACATGATCTCCAGGAGCGCAGTAGGCGTTTCCACTCTCATCAGTCGACTGTCTGTTGTCCTCTGGCGCATCATCGGCGATCAAAGCCAGGCTCTTTGGGAGCTTATCTACTGAGAGCGCTTTGCGGTCGACCTTGCGATTGAGTGTTTGAGGAAGGCTTGCCATCTTCACAAACTCTCGAGGAATCATCGCATCAGGCAACTGAGCTCGTAGACTCTTGCGTAAGTCAGCCGGATCCAGGGAAGCTCCGTTTCGGGGCTTGCAATGCGCAACCAATCGCTTCTCGCCGCGCTCGTTTTCGCGCACTGTGACGATAGCCTGCGCAACAGCGGGATGACGCTCCAATGCCGCTTCGATCTCGCCAAGCTCCATGCGCATGCCACGGATCTTGACCTGCTGGTCAAGGCGGGCAAGGTATTCAAGCCTTCCGTCCGACAATCGCCGCACCAGGTCGCCGGTCTGGTACATGCGCCGTCCCGAATGCACGTTAGAGCGGGTAACGAAACGTTCCGCAGTCAGGGTGTCGCGCCCCTTGTATCCTCGCGCCACTCCCACACCGCCGATAAAGAGTTCGCCTGCCACACCAGGAGGAACGGGCTCACCCCTCTCATCGAGAACGCAAATCTGCGTATTGGCAACCGGACGTCCGATGGAGATGCGCTCGACCGGCGACGTTACGCGCTCGACCGTGGACCAGACGGTAGTCTCCGTCGGCCCGTAAAGATTCCACAATTCCGCGCCAGTCGCGATCAGTTGTTCCGCGAGATCGCGGGGGAGCGCTTCTCCGCCGCACAGAATCTTCAGACCGGGCTTTCCTTTCCAGCCGGACTCAAGCAGCAGACGCCATGTTATGGGTGTCGCCTGCATGATCGTGATATCAAATTCATGCAGCATCTGGGCCAGTGCCATCCCATCGGTCACGGTCGTACTCGGCGCGATGATCACCTGAGCGCCGCTCACCACGGGAAGAAATAATTCAAGAGCCGATATGTCAAAAGACAAGGTTGTTACGGCAAGCAGACGGTCCTGGGGGCGGATACCTGGTTCGCGCTGGACGGACGCTAACAGGTTGACCAAGGATCTGTGGCGAATCTCGACACCTTTCGGTGTCCCTCCCGATCCCGACGTATACATGACATAGGCAAGATCATCCGCGTTCACATGCGCGGCGAGAGCGCTGCCGTCGTGGGTTCCGGTGAGTGATTCCTTATCGAGGCAGATCACTCGAGGGAGTTTGGCAGGCAAGCGCTTGAGCAGACCGCTCTCCGTGATCAAGAGCCGCGTGTCTGCATTTTCGAGCATTGCACCAAGCCGGGCCGGGGGAAAATCCGGATCGAGTGGAACGTATGCTCCGCCCGCCTGCCAGATGGCAAGGGGAGCAACAACCATGTCCGCCGTCCGATTCACGCAAAGGGCGACAAGGTCACCAGGCTTCATGCCCAGAGTTTGGAGGCGTCGGGCCAGCCGGCTCGAGCGGTTCAACAGCTCTCGAAAACTGAGACGCTCCTTCTCTGTGATGATGGCGAGCTTGTCCGGAGAGGAATTCGCCTGTTGCTCGATCCACTCATGTACGCATTGTGCCGGGAGATCCACGGACAACCCATCGCAGGGCGAGAACCAGTGGTCTGATTGCTCAGGGGTGACCAGGGCAAGTTGGCCGAGTGGCGTATCGGGCTGTGATGCCATTGCCAACGCCAGATTTTCAAGGCAGGCAGCAAAGCACGTGATTGTGGCTCGATCAAAGAGCGCGCCATCGTACTCGAGCGAGCCGTGGAACTTGCCATCGGCTTCCCACATGTACAAGGTCATGTCGAGGGCGGTACCGCCACTCACCACCTCGTAGTCCTGCGCCATCGGCGTGTTCAAGAGAATGAATGCATGCTCGAAGGACCGCGGGAAAGATCGATCGCGTTTCGGCAAAAGCTCTCGAACGAGCACCTCAAAGGGAACGTCGGCATGCGTAAGAGACTCGATAGTCGCGATCCGCACGCGGTTCACCAACTCTCGCGCTGTCATCTCCTGAGATAGATCAGTCCGAAGGAGGTGCGTGTTGATGAAGCATCCAATCAGCCCTTCCAGCATCGACATCGTCCGCGTCGATACAGGAGTGCCCACCACAACCGTGTCCTGGCTGGCGTAACGGGAGAGCAATGCCTTGTAGACCGACAGCAACACCATGAAGGGTGTTGCGGCATTGTCCCGTGCCAGCCGCTTCAATGATTCGGTCGTTGCGACATCGAATTGGAAGGCACAATGGTTCGCTTGGTAATCCCCTGCCGCACGTCGCGGATGATCGAGAGGAAAAGTACTCGAAGGGGGCGCCCCCTCCAGCTTGCTCTTCCAAAACTCGATCTGGGGCGCTAGAACTGCCGGGCTTAGCCGCGCTCTTTCCCATACGGCGTAATCGGAATATTGAATGGGAAGCGCAGGCAGCTCTTCTGGATGATCAAACAGCGATGATTCATACAGAGCGCGAAGCTCTCGAAAGAAAACACCGAGCGACCAACCATCGCAGATAATGTGGTGTGCCGAAACGACAATCGTAGAGCGATGGAGGGGGTGTAAGAGTAGTGCGACGCGAAATAGCTTTCCGCTGGCAAAGTCGAAGGGACGTGCTCCAAACTCCTTGATGGACGACCGCACCGCGTTTGCGTGTTCTTCTCCCGCAAGGCCGGCGAAATCGTAAGATTCAATGCGGCTGAACGGATTCTCAAGAACCTCTTGAGCGGGAACACCATCGACCTCAACCAGCCTTGTCCGTAGGATCTCGTGCCTGCCGACCAGGGTATGCAATGCATGCTCGAGCGCCCCGGCGTCTACCGGCACTTCAACATGACACGTGGCGGTTATGTTGTAGGCTCTCGTCTCAGGATCTAGATTTTGCGCGAACCAGAACCGCTCCTGAGCAAAAGACAAGGGCTGGGGCGTACCGGGAATTGTTCGACTAGATATTGCCGGAGACTTCCAGGATGAACGTAGGGCCTCGATAAGCTCTGATTTGTGTTCGTAAAGACTCTTCTCTAGCTCCTTCGTGAGACGCCCGGGAGGCGCGCTGCAACGCAGGCGGTCTCCTTCGACAGAGACGTGGATGTCGAGCAGGCGTAGCTCCGAAAGTAACCGTTCGGTGCTCACAGGCTTTTTATTCGCTCCCTGGACGGTTTCTCGGTTCCCAACGGGAAGGTTAAGGCAGGCGGTGCTTCCAGCGGGAACGGATTTTTCCCACCCAGCAGCTCGTTCGCTGGAGGTCAGTTGAGGTCGAAGTTATTCATTTGCATAGGCTTTTCGCTCTTGGGTACCGGGGTGAGCCGGTGCTGCGCGAACAACGCGTACAAATGACCGAACAAGCAACGATCATGCTAACAAAGGTTTTCCCGGCTGCCACTTGCACTCCAGAGGCATCCTCAATGACCACTTGGTAATGGGATCACCGCGGACCGTAAATCTGTCGTTTGATTACCGTGGTTACCTTGCAAAAAGAAGGGTGTCCGTTGGTCCTGAAGCGATAGACCCACTGTTCGAATGCTGCTCGGATCTGTGCTGGAGTAAATCGCTCAAGCTGTTGCGAAAACTTATCCATTCTAGGTTAATACTCAGTGTTACAGGGATGCTTTTGTATGCCGACACAACCCGAAGATAACGGTGGTTCGTCTGGCGCTTATATGCCTTTATATCTTTGGCTTGCCCGCCCGAATGAGCTCAAGACGGCAGGCGATGTGGATGACGGTCACGTCTTGAGCAACGAAGAAAATGCACGACTTCGGGCATTCAAATTTGAACGGGATCGTCGGCAATATCTGACCACCCGCCTCCTGGTTCGAAACGCACTCTCGCACTATCATCCGAATCCTCCGCATGCCTGGCGGTTTCAGACAAACTGCTACGGCAAGCCCGCCCTTGATCCCGATTGCGGTCTTCGATTTAATCTGTCCAACTCGCCTGAACTGGTGGTCTGCCTTATTGGAAGAGGGGTCGAGCTTGGCGTGGATGCGGAGCCCCTCACTCGTGCGTCGCAAACCGCTTCCGTAAGCGGTGAATTCCTTTCAGCCCTGGAAGCGGCGCAGTTGGAAGCGTTGTCTGATGAGGAACGGCTGTCCAGAACGTTGTCGCTCTGGACTTTGAAGGAGGCTTACATAAAGGCGCGAGGTCTCGGCCTGTCGCTACCTTTGCAGGGGATCTCGTTCGCCTTCGAGGCACAGGATGAAATCCGGATGAACATTCATCCATCGTTGAACGATGATGTATCGACCTGGCGATTCAGCCTCATGGACCTGGCTGGACATCGGATTGCGCTCTTCGCAAAGAGCAAGAGTCGGCCTCAATTGGAAATATGGGAAGCCCAGCCGCTCGTCGCTCCTATTCGCGTCCGCCATGACGAAACGGTTTGGTTCCCTGGCCCCAGATCGTCAGACACTTAGGAGAGGATTCAAAGCGGCGACGAGACACTAAGACGACGAGACATTAATTGCTGAGTAGAAGCTTCATAGGGTACCGATAGGACGGAAATGCCTCACGAATCGAGGGAATCAGCTGATCCTTCGACTGTCCATGGATTTAGAGGGAGGGGGGTCGAACCTCAGGCGGGTCTTGAATATGTAACTTATTGATTCTTGAATCGACAAAATCGCTAGAATCGGCACAACCGACATCTTCAGGCACAAACGATGGTAGGAACTCCGGAGCGACCGTTGTCGTCCTGCAAGATATCTTCGGAGGAAACGGCAACTCGGCGGGCAATCAGCTTAGAGGCAATTTTGGTGTAAATGCAGTGAACGTAACGCCATTCGATAGCACGGCGACAACGATTAAGTATCGTTCGAAAATGCTCGAACTGCAGCCAGCCGCCCGTTGATCGTGCCTGCGGCGAGATTTCGATTTTCCAGAAAGATACGGAATCGCGTGACGACCACTTTGCTGAACGACAGGCGAGGTTCAGAACAGTACCACTGAATAACTCATCGATCGCACAACCGCGCTTTGACTCACGTGAGCGAAGACTATCCAAGACGGGCGATTTGCTGTGGTCCAGATCAGGGAGACCAAGCTTCGCCTTCGGTCGCTTCCCCTTGGCAAGACTCTTCCGGGCGTGTCTGCTCATTCCCTCCGCCTCCAATGCGGCGGAAAGGAGCGTACTCCTCCACTCGGACTCGTAGACCGTTTTACGTTCAGGTGGACCGGGTTTGTGAACACTAGCGACTTACAGGAGGTATTCGCCGGACGATGGTCTTGAGTAGTTCTGTATGACTCCGGATTGACTAGAACAATGTCTAGCGTCGTTCGATGTCCAACGCGCGTCTGAGGACGGCCTCGAGGCCGTCTCTGATCCGAGCGTATTCCTCAGGTGAGAGTTGACCGGAAACCTTGTCTCGTTCGAGAGCGAACAACTCCTCCTTCACGGTATCAAGCAGGACGCCTGAGTTTTTGCGCGGGCAAGGAGAAGGTGCATCCGGGACAGTTGCAAGTTCGGAAGATTGGGAAAGATTGAAAGCATCCTGAGCCTGCTCGACGCCGACTATCGCCGCCTGCTTTCGGCGGTGGAGAATGACTAGGCAAATTCCAATCGAAAGTGTCGTGACCCCCAAGAGCAGCCACCCTTTAGAATCGGCTAACGAATTGGATGGCCCGATTGGCGCTCTCATATCCACTGCGCTCGCTGCGATCAAATTTGAGGTGCCAAAGTGCATCTCGGCCGCACTCGAGTCGGGAGGCATTTTGCCTTCCCCGGAGATAGTGAAAGTAATCTCTTCTCCGGCGTGGGAGTTCAAAGCCACATGCGTCTCCACGCGCGCATCTTCATGCACAGCCTTGAAGCGCGAATCATCCTTGGCAGCGAAATCGATACCTCTTGCCGTGTAAACGACAAAGTGGTCTGCGGCCGAGACTGGACGCACCGTTAAGGTATGGCGACCGTTGTAGGCGTAATGATATGCAACCTCGAATATCGTCTCTTTCTGGCCCAGATCCGGCTGAATCGGTACATTGAACGAGTAGTGCCTCTTCTGCTTGAGGGGAACCAGGTGTGTTCTCGTCCCCATCCCGCCTGGACGAGTCGCGGCCGCTTCATCTAGTTGTGCGCCTTCCGGCACCATGATTTCAAAAGTATTTTTACTGAACTGTGTTCGTGGCGGTGAGCTCGAATTCCGTACGAGGAAACGTTCCCGGACATGAAGACTTCCCTGGCCAGCTTCGATGAGCAGCATATCGGCGTCAACTCCGACCTCCTCGAGTTTCGAAGCAACGTCGTACACGGTGACGTCCGCGGGCGAGCCGCTCTGCGGCGCCCCAATAAAGTAGCTCGCGCCCTGGTGGTCCACTCGAATCAGGTAAGTGCCAGCCCCGGATGTCTGCAGTGTGTACTTGCCCTCCGAGTCGGTCATTGCAGTAGCGGCATCTGCCATCCCCGCGCTGAGATCCACCAAGGCCACCATGTCGCCCGCCGCAGGCTTACCGGTTGTCTTGTTTGTTACTGTCCCGCCGATAGTGGCGGCACGCAAACTCGCCGTCATTGCAAATGCCAGAATCACTGTTCTTGAATTGACTCCGATCATGCGATGCTCCGTTCTACCGCATTTGTTACTTCAGCGACCGGGTCTGAGCCGAAGGCGATGCCCGCGGACTTCAGGAATTCAGTGGGGGAAGTTCCGCCTGCAAATATCCAGACGAAATCATTAGAGAGTTCTCTTACCTCGCCGCCGACATCAATTGCCACGCTTCCAACGCGGAACTCGACCGGCACGGAGTCGAATAGTACTTCGAGCCTTCCGCTCGCTATCTGCTCGGCAACGCGCTTCGCGTTACGATCTTTCAGTCGGCTGAACCCGCTGCGCCGGTACGACAGGATGACCTTATTTCCTTGCTGATGTGCCAACCCCATCGCTGCTTCAACCGCGCTGTCACCGCCGCCCACCACCAGGATGTTCTTGTTTGTATAAAGGTCGGCTTCGATCAGGCGGTACAAAACGTGAGGAAGTTCTTCCCCAAGTACTCCGAGTTTGCGCGGAGTGCCGGCTCGTCCCATTGCCAGCACAACAGCTCGGGAACGATACTCCGCAGCTTTACTTGTCCGCACATGGAAGACGCCTGCCGCGTCTCTCTGAACCGAATCGACTCCTTCGTTTGTGCGGATGTCCAAGTCTGTACGTGCCATGATCTTTTCCCAAAATGCCAGAAGGTCCTCCTTCGAGAGGATCGTCTTGCTGAATCTGCCATGAAGGGGAAATTCGACCGGGCTCGTCATCACAAGCTTTTGGCGCGGATACTTTGAGACGGTGCCGCCCACCGTTTCGCGTTCGAAGGTGACCGTGCGGAGTCCGTTCTCGGCGGCGCGGAGGGATGCGCTGATTCCGGCTGGCCCGGCACCGACAATAATTACATCCAGGAGGGCTGAATCCATTGGTACATGAGTCGATGAATGAAGGCGATGGGCAACCACATCGATGCAATCTCGTCCCTGATTCACGGCATTCTTGATCAACGCGAGTCCGCCGAGCTCACCCGCGATGAAGAGGTCTGGTACGGAGGTTTCGTATTCCGGGCTGAGGACAGGCAGGTCGGCACCCGCGCTTGGCTTCGCCATCTCCATGGTGATGGCGCCTACCGGACACTCTTCGGCGCAAAGAGCATGTCCGATGCATTTGTATGCATTCACGATTGTGGCTTTCCCGTCGACGACGGCAAGCACATCGCCTTCAGGGCAAGCCGTAACACAGGCGCCACAACCGATGCACTGATCGCTGTGGATGTGTGGGTGTTGCGCTCTGGGCCCTTCCGAGGAGACAGGCCCATGTTGGATCTTTTCGCGAGCGCCCGCCTCCTTGCGCTTATGATCGCGCCAATAGCGAAGCATGAAGAACGTCAGCACCGCACCGGCGATCACCCATGTCAGCAGAGTCTCCATCGCTTAGCGCATCCCCAATCCGCCGAAGCCGAGGCCCATAACTACGGCGATGTGAAGCACTGCAAGTAGCGCAAAGGCATAGCTGAAAGGCCGATGAACTACATGCCATAGATGAAAGACACGCCTAGTCTGATCGAGGAACAACACCCGTTTCGTGAATGTGGCTTTCTGCCGCACGATGGAAACAATTTCCTCGACCTCGTGGTTCCTGCTTCTCAATAGCCCACCCAGCGAACTGAATCCGGCGGATGCGCCATCGGCAGAGCGGCGCAGCCCCGCCATTCGAAAGGGCATACTTGCGTCGAGCATGATCAGACGGACAATTGCGCCGAGAGGTCCCATACGATTTGCGCGATCCGGTGAGATAAAACTTAACGCTTTCTTCAACTGTGATTCTGTAAAGACGGATTGCACCAGCAGGAATTCCGCCAGAGCCTGCTCGCTCTCGTGTAATTCTCCAAGGGACATCTCTGCAGCATTCAGCGAGCGCGGGATCTGTGCATAGAGGTAGCGCCCCACGACGCCACTCAGCGCCACGGCCAGCATGATCCAGAAGGCTACTCCGGCAATTCCCTGGAACTTGAATGAGGCGTGAAACGCGATGACGACCGGAGCAGATGCTCCAGCGATAACGTGAAAGTCCATCCAATGGCGAGTGGTTCCAATTCGTCCCAGCCATGGAATCACTTTACGCAGCGCATAAAGGAAGATGATCATGAACAGAACTGTTCCGAGTATTCCGAGCTTTAAGCCAATGGTGCCGCTGGGCCGCAGCAGAGAGTGCTTGTCTGAGTACGGACGCTTGTCAAGCGGCAGGATGTAGTAACTAGCTCCGTACACTGCAATTGAAAGAAGAAACAGCGCAGCAGCGCATATGGCGATAGTCACTCGGCGGCGATGTCCGGATTCTCCGCTCTGCGTGCGCAACGCGCCGGAAGACGTACCGGCCTGGAGGATAGTGCTCATGGTTGCTCCTTCGGCGTGGACGAGTCCTGTCCAGGCGATGCCCCCGGTTCAGGATGAATCTTGTAGTTAGGATCCTGTTCCGCATCCGTGGAAAAGGACCTGTAGTTCTCAAACAGGTGAGTGTTGCGCCAGTGCTGTCGAGGCGTAGTCACGTCCACAATGGCCTTTGCAGGAACGGTCAGGATTTCCTTTCCGATTACCTGGGATGTGTATTCAACCTGAATGTCCAGCGAGCGCAGTCCCACGTCGCTCATGTCGTGCATCAGGTTGGCATTGATCTGCATGACCTGCCCCGATTGCTTGTTGATCCATGCTGTTCCTTTCAGTTCGATCGGAAACTCGCGAGTCCTGAGAGCGAGGGCGGCCGGTGTGCGACGCCCGCTGATGTGGGCGAAATGAACCGGTAGCGTAGCCACCTCCCGGAGCTCCTCCTCCTGCCCTGTGTCAAACGAAAATGCATCGCTATAGTAAGGATGGAAAACGAGAAGCACCGTGGTCATTCCATTTGTTGTCAGCATCGATGCGGGCACGGGCTTGTGTTTTGAATCTGGCGTCTCGATACGCGATTCATTCAGCTGGAACTCCTCGCTGTTGCCATTCATCATGATCAGATAGTCGAATCGTGACCGCTGCGTCGCCTCTACATGTCCTTTTGCATTCAGCTTTCGCTGGACCACTGTCTCTGAGCAATGCAGATCGGCAAGTCTTGAGACATAGTGAGAAACCTGCTGCTGGGCGAGCGCCAGCGTGTCTCCGACGGTCGGGGTGGGACTCTTCGCAGACCATCCTGATGCTGCAAAGAAGAGCAGAGCGAAGAAGATATGACTTCTAGGGCGCATTGACATTCTCAGGTCTTCGCGTTGCGTTTCGATTGTCAAATCGGTAGCCAATCGTCGACGTCCACTGGTTGTAGTTCAAGGTGCCGCCCCGCTGAACAGTGAACATGCTTTCAAAGAAAAGTCGCGCGCCAAGATTCGAATCGAAAACAAGATTGATGAATGAGGAGTTGCTGTTCGTGGCGACAGTCGATGTATAGGAATATTTTCCAAATTGTGCGTTGAGCCGCAGGTTGTCGCGCATTTCGCGTGACACCGTAAACGTCGTGTAGCTGCCGGACGCAAAGGAACTATCAAATTGCGCAAACCTCGCGTCGGCGGTGATTCCTGTGTTCCAGATGCTTGCGACCGTTGCGCCGAACATCTTGTTCAACGCAGCCTTGGGATCGCTGGAATCCTTGCTGCTGCCGAGGCTGAAGTATCCGGTGATGTGGCGAGGGAACTGGATGCGCGCGCCACCATTGATTCCCTGATAGAGGTACTTATCGAGCAATCCAGTGCCCACGAGCGCAGCGTCATAAGTAGGTACGTCGCGGAAATAGGTGTCTGTGAGATCGAGCGTGACACGCGGATGAGCTTCGACACGAAGAGACAGCAGGCTCTGGCCAAGCCCCGTGCTGATCGCCGCAGTGCCGGGATTCGCCGCAGGCCTGTCAATCTGCATCGAGTGATACAACGACACGATTCGCTTGTATGAGAAGTCGTCCTCAGTAAAGGCAAATGGCCGGTTCACATTCCATTTGAGCAATTCGACTCCGTAGCCGCCTGTCACGGAATAACGAAACGAATCGAAACTGCCCCCGCGAGTATTCAGATAAAGCCCTCCGATTCGCCTCTGCGGGTTGTAATTCCATGCGGTTGGGTCCGGCGTTGAGCCGGCAAAAATCCCGACCATGGCCGGCTTGCTGAACTGCCATCCGCCGTATGCGCCATCAATCGTCTCCAGGCTGCTGGCGTAGGGTATGTACAGCCTTCCGATCCCCGCTGACCATTGCGACTGTGGGTTTAGATAGGTAAGGCTCATCAGGTAGGTGCGGTTGATCAGATCCTGAATGGAATTTTGGTAAGCCGAAGAATTCTTCCGCAGGTTTCCGCGCCAGTAACCGTTAAGGTTCCAATGAGTGCCAAAGATGCGCGTGAAGTCCGCGCGGAAAACCATCCCGTAGGAACTGGAAACGGACGCTCCCTGGCCCAGATCGTGGATGGTGCTGACATCGAAGCCAATGCGACCGCGGATCTGGTTCACCTCCGGCAGGGGAGGTCGCGGCACCGTCTCGCGCACTTCCTCATCGAGCGGATCACCCGTGCTGAAGCTCACGACCATCGGGTACTGGCGGGTGTTTCCGAGTGCGCTCTTTTCGACGAGTTTGGCAATCTCATTGTCGGGCAGTGACAGCGTGTCACCGGAGACAACGTCCCTGCCGCTCGACTCGACCTCGCAAACGGCCGAAGCCGACGCGATGGCAACCACCTTCAACCTCGCGACCACGCCGGGCTCAATGGCTGATTTGTCTCTTTCAGCCTTCGTGGGATCCAGCTTGATCACGAGCGTCATTCCTTCTGCCAGCCCGGCGTCGCGCCCGCCATCAACATAGGCATTCTTTCCGTTGACATACTGCACGCGAAATGCTGTTCGCATAGGCGCCGAAGCGCTCTGCTTAACGC
>Ga0070665_100004705_pt1 | contig 14226 bp, 10 predicted proteins | sample KBSS13metaG_FD_65862 | JGI IMG/M metagenome (GOLD analysis project Ga0070665, IMG submission 65862) | Switchgrass rhizosphere microbial communities from Kellogg Biological Station, Michigan, USA - KBS S1-3 metaG | ecosystem: Host-associated > Plants > Roots > Rhizosphere > Soil ... | reverse complement strand
AGAACCCCTTCGGCCTTATAAAATTTCGGGTCGGTATCTACCAGTACAGCCATCACGTGGCCATTAATAATGTGCGTAAAGGTGTGGCCGTCGGCGATGATCTCGAATTGGTTCCATTCACCGGGCTTGATGTAAGCCTTAAGTTCATCGGAAGTACCCAACGTTGCAAGAAGTCGCGGCTTCTTGTCGGGTTCTGTAGCCACCATCTGGCCACGCCACGCAATAATTCCTCGCGAACTGTCCTGTTCGTACAACTGCCCCGTGTAGCGATTATTGTAATCAAAATCGCCTTGGTAGCCGGTCAAGTTCCATTTGGCATGTTGCTGCAAGAGCGCCTGATTCTGCTTAAATCTTTGCTTCTGTTGGTCCGTCATTTGCGCCAGACGATCGGCCGGGATCTCTCGCAGGGTGGGAGGGACAAGCTTGCTGCGATACTGGATTCCCCCGTTTGCGCCGTTTCCTTCGAGCTTCATTTCGACTTTAAGTATGAAATTTCCGACCTCGCCACCACGCCATATGATGTTGGTCGTGCCCGAGGGGTGCGCATCGCTCGAAACGCCGATGATCGCACCATCTTCGACGTGCCACACCTCGGAAGGACCATCCCATCCATTTAAAGTCTTGCCATCGAAAATTTGTGTCCAGCCATCATGATCATTGAAATCGATCGGATCCGGCTGAACGAAACGGCTTCCCGCAGGCGGCGGTGCAGTAGGTTGCTGGGCACAGAGACTGCTTGCGCTCAGAGCGCCGACCAACACAGCCGCTGAAATGACTTGAAATAAACGACATGCTCCGTTGTGACTTGACATGGACATCTCCCAAGAGAACCGAAGAATCTGCTAAACCGTTGGTATCGCTTCCCACTGTCCGTTCTTTGCTGACTTCAAAACAGCATCCGTCACGTAGTCGACCGCCAGTCCGTCCTTGAACGTGGGCGCAGCCTCACGATTTTCGCCAGTGGCACACAGAAAATCAGCAACCTGGTGAATAAATGTATGTTCGTATCCGATCTGCAGACCGGGCACCCACCACTGCTTCATATAAGGATGATCTCCATCGGTAACATGAATGCTCTTCCAGCCACGCAGTCGACCTTCATCCCGATGGTCAAAGAATTCCAGCCGGTGGAGGTCGTGCAAGTCCCAACGAGCCGAGGCCCGCTCTCCATTAATTTCAAGCGTGAAAAGCGCCTTGTGTCCGCGCGCGTAACGAGTGGCCTCAAATAATCCCATAGAACCGTTACCAAACCGGCCCATGAAGGAACTCGCATCATCGATTCCAACCGGTTCGACTTTGCCACTAAAGTTGTGTTTACGCTCCTTAATGAAGGTCTCGGTCATTGCCGTGACCTGAGTCAACAGGCCATTCAGCCACAAGGCCATGTCAATATTGTGAGCGAGAAGATCCCCCGTGACACCGCTTCCGGCGACCTCAGAGTCAAGACGCCAGAGACCTTCACCGCCTTGCGGAAGGTCCTGCGAGATCGTCCAATCTTGAAGAAACTGCGTGCGGTAGTGGAAGATGCGGCCGAAGCGTCCCTCGTCGAGAAGTTCCTTAAGCAGCACGAGTGCTGGAACGCGCCGGTAGTTGTACCAAACCATGTTAGGAGTCTTCGACGCTTCCACCGCATCGAACATCGTCTTGCCTTCGGCAGCGGTCCGCCCCAGTGGTTTTTCGCAGAGCACCATCTTTCCGGCCTTCGCCGCGGCAACAGCAATCTCGGCGTGAGTGTCATTCGGGCTGGCGATATCGATCAGTTCGATATCGCTGCGCTCGACCAGCGCTCTCCAGTCCGTCTCAATCGTCTGATAGCCCCAGTTCTCGGCAAATGTCTTGAGCCGCTCAGGATTGCGTGCACACACCGCCTTCAACACAGGCTGATATGGAAGATCAAAAAAACGTGGGGCCTGAAGAAACGCATTGGAGTGGGTCCGGCCCATGAAACCATAACCGACCAGGCCTACGTTGAGAGTCTTCTTCGCCATATCCTACCCGTTTCTCCTTATCTCAGTCCCATCCGTGTGCATTTCGGACTGCGATCAACGTACCAAGCACATCGCGCCACGTATCGGGAGAAGTCATCGTTGCATTGGGAAACATGCAACCATCCCAGCAAATATGTTGAACGGCGCGCGTGGGAGTTCCATTCCCATCACGCATCCACAGTCCGGCGACCTTTACGATATCCATCTTTCCGTTGGGATCATTCGGAGGACAATGACGGCCCGTCTTGTCGTGTGACCCGGTTCCGTGAACGGTCCCATCGTTTTGCGCAACATGAAAATCGATCGTCCACGGGCGCAGCGTATCTGTCAGCCTGCGCAGAGCGTCCATCAGAACATCCTCCTGCGACCAATCGAAGTCTGCCGGCAGCAGACGGCTTTCGGGCGAGTTATAACCTAGCGTGTACAGAAGCGAATGGGCCATGTCCGCCTGGAATCCCACCGTCTGCGGCCGTCCGATCAATTCCAGAAGCTCGACCATGTGCTTCCAGCCATGCATACCGCCCCAACAGATCTCGCCCTCAGCCGCCAGGCGTTCGCCAAAGCTTTCAGCGATCGTTGCGGCCTCGCGAAAGGTACCGGCGATCTTCTTCATATTTCCTGCCGGATCTTTGGCCCATTCCGCAGGACTCGTCGCCGAGTCGATCCTCACAACGCCGTAATGACGAACGCCGAGGTCGCGAAACCTCTTTGCCATGGCACATGTTTTTTTTACCTGCGTCAAAAACTTTTTCCGGTGTTCCTCCGAGCCCATCGCAGAACCGCCTCCAGTCGGAGGCCACACCGGCGCAACGAGCGATCCGACGACAAGATTGCGCCTTCGAATGCTCTCGGCAATCGGAGCCAGGTCATCCTTGGTCGAATCGATATCTATATGCGGAAGCGATGCAAAGAGATCGACACCATCAAATTTGAGGCCGTCGACCTCTGCTGCCGTCGTCAGGTCCAGCATCGTTTCGAGATCGATCGGCGGCTCGGAGTCAGGACCTTTTCCGACTAATCCGGGCCACATTGCATTATGAATTGCGGGCTTCTTGTGTACTGCTGCGTTCACAGATCCTCACTTCTTCAACAACAGTGTTGCGTCCGGATTTCCGGGACCGAAGTGTTTCAGCAACACAAGGGGGTCAGACGAACTCAGATTCTGGATTAATACGCCTTCCTTAGCAGCCGCAGCCGTGACAAAAACTTCGTCCTCAGTCATTTGTCCGAAGCGAATCATCGAAGGTGTGGATACAGTCAGTTTCGAAAGTGTTCCGTGTCCCTGGGTCAGAATCACACCGTACGCCGCACTGTCTCTGATGGTGACACTCCGTCCCGGCAAAATCGTCAGCTCCTTCGCCGAGTAGAACGGAGTCCCGTACGTCACCCAGACCTCACGATAACCAAGATCCCGCATCTCTTCCTCTGGCTTCACCGGATGTGAAAGGGTCTTATTCGTCTTCGCAAACTCAGGGTTCACATTAGCTTCCCAATCAAGCATGCTGATCAGATAATCGATGTCCTTGCTGAACTCTGGCTTTACATCTTTAGTCAACAACTCCCGATCAACGATGCGTCCTTCAACCTCAGACTGGAACATCGCGAAGACATCGCTGTTCACCTGTGGTTCATAGGTCACAAGCGATCCGGGAGCGTGCAGAATCCCGGGATTGATCTGCCAACCTTCACCTGGTACTAGCCGATACGCTCGCGAATGCGCCAGAATCCCATTGTCTCCCTGGTTCCATTTCTCAAGGCAGCGACGAATGTCACATTTCGTCGTGCCTGGCTCCAGCCCCATGTATGTATGCGGAAAGTTGTTCTGAATCTGATTGTATTGAGGCGGAAAGTAGTAAGCCTCCGGCTTACCCTTCTGCCCAACCACCTTGGCGAATTCGTCGGTCTGATGCATGTGGTGAGGAATCGGACCCATGTTGTCGAAAAATTTGCACAGAAGGTTCCACCCTCCTTCCCTCTCTATAACATCTGTTCCAAGCAACACATCGCCGGCAGTTTCCACCGCCTCTTTGAGCGAAAACTTGTTTCCCTTCTCGGGCTGAACATAGCTCAAACCTTCATCTGGCAGCGTGGACGGTCCATTTGACGCTTTCGTTGTAGACGAGAACCACCGTTCATTGATGCCACCTCGATGCCCACCAAACGCATAGAGATCATCCGGGTGGAGTTTCAGCCTTCGACCAGGAATCATGAACGAACGTGGAACCCAGCATGGTGCAAGCCGCAGGATTCCGCCATTCGCGTTGACTGCTTCTTCTATACGGGATCGGTTAAGCATTTCCTGATTCTTCCTTTTCGGTTGAGAGACCTTGAACTAATCAGCGTAGTCGGCCTATACAGATGGTCAAAATCGTGAACATCCGCCTGCTGAATTCAGTGCTCGATTCCTATGCCAAATGAGTACAACGTATTGTCATGGGTGACGAAGAATGCATGCCCGTCACCAACCGAAACACCTGCAAGGTGCGCGTAGGTGGTGACCGTATCGCCGCTCGAGTACAACTCCTTGCCTGTTGCAGCATCGAGAACGAATAATTTCGCTGGTGTCTTCGCGTCTCCCTGTGAAAGCACGACAACGACTCCGTTCGCAATAACAGGCGGCGCAGGATTGATAAGATCCCGCGAGATCCAGGTCGGAGTCAACGACGTTTTTCCTTCCGCATCGTCCAACTTGAAAGCAACAATGCTTCCATGCGGAGCCGCTCCATTGGTACTGGGAAATTTAATTCCAGCTCCCACGGCTCCCGGGACCGAAGCCAGCACCCATTGATTGCCGCCGGCATCCTGCCAAGTCGCGAGCGCACTCACTGAATCGCTATTCGCTTTGAACACGGCCGGGGTCTGGGCCAACGGCGTCTTATGATCGGCACCCCCAAGCGATTCGCGATCCAGCAGAACAAAGCTTCCATTTTTCCCTGGACCAGCGAGCAGCTTCTTCTCCTTGTAGGTGAAAGCGACAGGAGTTACATTGGCGAGTTCGCCTGATCCTGAAGGCGCATACCAATCGTTGACCTTGGTATCCGAACTCAGTGCGACGATACTGTTCGCGTACACGTCCGCCTGCACATCGATCTTCCCTGCCCCTGTGACGGCATAGGCAACACCTCCATCTCCCACTGTTGGTCCCATGGCCACGAGTGGAACTGTTGCCTTCGTGTGATAGCTCGATACCGGGTAGTCCGGAGAAGCCAGGTTGATCGACCAGAACGCATTTTGGGTTTCCGCGCATCCTGCCTTCGTCGCTGTATAGAGCACCTTTCCACTCATGCTCAATCCCGTCGAGACTCCTCCGGCGCCCGGCAAAAACTTCACCGGCGGCGCAAAGTCAGCGCCTGTTGTCAGAACCTGCTCATGCAGGTATCCATCTCCGGTCAACACATAGATTCCGCGCAGTCCGAATCCACCACCACCCGGAGCGACTCCAAGACGCCGAGCGGTTGCCGCCATGGGTGGCGGCTGCGGAGGAGGAGGCGGAGCACCGGGCCTACGGCGAGCGCCAAAGTTGATGGTCGGAGGGGGCTCCATAACGCTGGCAAGATTCGTCGTTCCGCAAGGCGATGGCTTCACGTCATAATGCTTTGCCCAGACCATCGTTCCAAGTTCGGAGTCAACTGCGTAAAGATCTTCCGTACCCGCCCACACAACGAGGTCTTTGAACCCGCGGGCATTGATCAGCCGAAGAACGATCAATGGCTCGCTATATGACTGCGTCTCTTTGCTCTCCGCTCCCAGCTTGATCTTCCAGAGGTATTTGAACTGCCCAATCGAGTCCTTCGAAATGACGGTCTCCGCCTTCTGGTAGCCGGCGTGGCCCGCATCGTTGCGTGCCGTGCTCCAGTTTCCGAGACTGGCGCCCCCTTGGGCTCCGGCCCGCGTCAGACATAAAAATGCTGCGGCGAAAGATAAACCCACTGTTAGAAGATGCCATTTTTTCATCTGGAGACTTCCCCATTTTCTTTATCGAACGCGGTCTGTGAAAACGGCTTACTTGATACCAAAGCAATAAATCGTGCCATCAAATGTACCGAAGATGATGCGGCCGCCTGCAACGGAAAGCCCGGCCTGATGCAGGAACGACTTAATCTGATTTCCGCTCGAATAAAGCTCTTTCCCTGTCTTTGCGTCGAGCACAAATAACTTCGCCGGAATCGAGCGCTCAATTCTGTCCTTCGAGCTGTACAAACCACCTTCCGTATCATTCGCCTGCCCAGTAAATTCGCCACCCGCCAGCACAAAGAGCAACCCGTTCGCAACCACCGGAGGCTCGGCAGTCATCATGTCGGGCGATTGCCACGCTGGCACCAGCACCGGCTTGCCACCCTTGTCCTCTACCTTGAACGCGAGGATTCCACCATTCGGGGTCTCACCGTAGCTTGTCGGAAACTTGACGACCGTCGGCCCGCCATTCGGAGCGAGGACCCACTGCGTGCCATCGCTCGCTTTCCACGCCGCGAAGCTGCCCCACGTCCCTTCTGTCTGGAAGTTCACATTCGCGTTGGCGATCAGTTCGGACCGGAATAGCGGCGTCTCATGGTCAGCTCCGCCCATCGACCTGCTGTCCAGCAGGAAGAAACGGCCCTCCTTGCCGCCCCCGACAATGACATCACGCCCTTTGTACTGAAACACCACAGGAGTCGTGTTCATATCCAGATCGCGCTTCGTCAGCCATTCGTGATTGCTAGGAGTGTAGTAGTCCTTCAACGTGAGCGTGTCGTTTGCAAATGTAAACGCTTGGAAGCTTGTTGAAAGCTGACCCGTTTTCGCATCGTACGGATGATCTCCCGATTCAAAGTAAATCGTTCCATCGGTCCCGATCGCCGGCCCAGCCGTACCCCATAACCCTCCCTGCGGTGGCGACGAAGAGCTGACCTTCTTGGTCACAGTGTTATACGCGTATAGTGCATTTGGGACACCACCGCAGCCCTGTCCTGTGATCGTAAAAACTACGCCGTTCACGAGATTGAGGCCGTACGGCTTGCCATAAACCGCCGACAACATCTTCACCGCTGGCTCCTTCTCATTGCCGCTCCCCGGATCGAGTATGTGCAGGTAGCCATCCGTCGTGATGACATAAAGTGTTCTCTCTTTTGCACTCGCAGGCGTAATCACCGGAGTCGCGCTCAATGCATTGGTACAGATAAAGCCGCGCCCCTCACCCGGCTCTTGCGGCTCATCCGACATCCACTTCAGCTTCTTCTGCCACACCATCGTCCCCGTCTCTGCGGCGATCGCAAATACGTCATTCGAGCTCCCTGCCACAATTGCCAATGTCTGCGCGCCGTTCGCAGTATTAATCCCCGACACAATCAGCGGCTCGCGGAACGATTGCATGCCCATAGTCTTGTTATCGGTCTTGGTCTTCCAAAGCAGTTGGATACTCTTGACGTTCTCTGGGGTAATCTTCGACTCGACCCTCTGCCATGCATCGCGCTGCGGATTGTAGCTGCTTGTCGTCCATTCTGGAGAAGCAGTCCCCTGGCCGTAGGCGGAATTCGCTAGCGGCGCCCCCACACCACAAATACCTACAAGGAAGAAAGCGATCGTTTTCGGCGCGACCTTGGCACGAGTCAATCTGCACATCCCCATAAAAATCTTCCCTCACTAAAATCACGACTGAATTGCCATCATCCCGGGTGAAATTATGAGACGTCTCAATTCGAGAGGATGTTATCCGCGACAAATCGAAACTGTCAAGATTTTTGCGGAGAATAAAGACTTCAGCAATACTCAATCGTCATTTGTTCCATGATGCAACCGCAGACGCACGAATCCCCCCGGCACCGTCTTCAAGAGATTCGCTCAGTCAATTCCCGTCGCGCTCGCCCCAACGAAATGCCTTCTAAGATAAGGTTCAGTCATGCGCTTGATCTGGAAAACAAGGGCCTCGTCATTCTGGATCGCAGAACACTACGGCCCACAATCCTCCACCGCGCACAACTGGCTTGCAATTCTGGCAATCGCCGGTCTTTGCCTCTTAAGCAGCGGCTGCAAAACCACGATCTCCGAAATGCCCATCGGACCCGTAACCGAAATTCACCCGCCTGTCGGACTGCCCCCGGTTCCCATCCCGACAGACAATCCTCCCACCGCCGACACCATCGCTCTTGGGCGCAAACTCTTCTACGACAGAAGGCTTTCGAAAGACAACTCCCTCGCCTGCGCAAGCTGCCACAAGCCTGAATCTGATTTCGCCGACAGCGCGACTATGTCGAAAGGAGTGGACGGAGCCATCGGCATCCGCAACGCCCCCTCCATATTCAACGCCGCCTACGAGCCGCTTCAGTTCTGGGACGGCCGCGCCAGGAGTCTCGAGCAACAGGCAGCCAGCCCCATCGCAGACCCTCTCGAGATGAATCAACCTGACGAAATCTTTCTCTCCAAAATTGCGATTGACTCCAATTATAAGAAGCTTTTCACCAAGTCCTTTGGAAGCCCCGACATCACATTAGGCCGCGTAGAAAAGGCACTCGCAAGTTTCGAACGAACCGTTCTAAGCGGAAATTCCGCGTTCGATCGCTATCAATACCGCGGCGACCAAAGCGCGCTCACCCCAGCTCAGGTCCGGGGCCTCGCTCTCTTCATTAATCCCCAGAAAGGAAACTGCGCCGCCTGTCATACTCTCAGCCCCCAGTTCGCACTCTTCACCGACGGCAAATTTCACAATACCGGAATAGGTGTCGGCGATGATGGTGCCTTCGCCGACGTCGGACGTTATCACGAAACGAAGGTCGAAACCGACAAAGGAGCCTTCAAGACGCCAACGTTGCGCAATGTCGCAAACACCGCTCCCTATATGCACGATGGTAGCCTGCAGACCCTTCGCCAGGTCGTCGATTTCTATGCCGGAGGCGGCAATTCAAATCCCTATCTTGACAAAGAGATGAAGACCATCCATCTAGGCGGCCAGGAGCGCAGCGATCTGGTCGAATTTCTCAAGTCACTTACGGGCGAAATCTCTCCCAACGTTGGTCCGCCCGAGAAACGATAGGCGCACATACTCACAATGAAAATCTCTCTTCTCTTCCTTTACGGCTCTATCGGATCTCTCTTCCTTGTCGCAGGATGTTCTCAGAAATCGCCGCAGAGCGGTCCGCAAACCACTCCACCCCAGCCGCGCACAGCGATCTTCAGAGTAGATGCAGCAACCGCTGCGTCGATCAAGGGAACGATTCATTACACCGGAGCGAAGCCAGCCCCGAAACGAATCGATATGAGCGAGGACCCGGCATGCTTTGAAGCTAATCACGGCAAGCGCGTATTCGAAGAATCCCTTCTCATCGGCCACGGGAACACTCTCGCTAATGCATTCGTCTACATAGAAAAGGGACTCGAAGGCAAGAACTTTGCCGTGCCGCAAACACCTGTTGTGATCGATCAGCGCGGCTGCTGGTTTCATCCTCGCGTCATCGGTCTCCAAACTAATCAGCCCTTTCAGGTTGTCAATTCCGATCCCATAACGCATAACATTCATCCCATGGCGCACCTGAATCGCGAGTGGAATCATAGCCAGGGACCAGGCGATTCACCTCTCAATCGCAAATTCGCGAAACCCGAGATCATGATCCCTGTCAAATGCAATATTCACAGCTGGATGCACGCCTACATCGGCGTTCTCGATCACCCATACTTCGCCGTGTCGAAGGAAGATGGCGCCTTCGATATCCCGAATCTTCCGCCCGGGACGTACACTCTCGCCGTGTGGCACGAGAAACTAGGCACACTCGAACAACAGATCACCATAAATCCAGGTCAAAACGCAGTCGTTGACTTCACTTACAAAGGGAAATAATTCATGCGCAGTGCCTTGAGCCTCACACTCATGCTAGGTTGCACGGCTTTCTCCATCGGCTGCAAAACACAAAAGGAACCTCAGTCCGAACGGCGTCCTCCAGCCATATCCTCTGCCCCGAAGATATATGTAACCAACGAAGTTTCGGGGGACCTCACCGTAATCGATAGCGGAAACTGGAATGTGATCGCGACTGTTCACCTTGGAAAGCGGCCTCGCGGCATCCATCCTAGCCCCGACCACAAAACGCTCTACATCGCTCTGAGCGGAACACCCATCGCTGGCCCAGACGTCGACGAAAGCACGCTTCCACCCGCAGACAAAAGCGCCGACGGAATCGGTGTAGTCGACGTCGCCACAAAGAAGCTCGCGCGAACCATCCCCGGCGGCTCCGACCCCGAAAACTTCGACATCAGCCAGGACGGCAACCAACTATACATCTCCAACGAGGACATCTCCGGGATAAGCATCCTCGACATCGCCTCTGGTTCCATCGCGAAGACTCTACAAATCGGATCCCAGCCCGAAGGCGTGAAGGTCACGCCCGACGGAAAACTCGTCTATGTCACGTCGGAAGAGACAAGCGAGATCGCCATACTCGATCCCGCAGCCGAAAAAATCCTTGCTACCTTCAAAGTCGGACATCGCCCTCGTTCCATCGCATTCACCCCCGACGGAAAGCGCGCTTATATTAACGCAGAAAACGACGGAACGATAGTCGTCGTTGACACCCAAAAACACAGAGTCATCAAGACCATTCAACTCGGAAAACCCGGCGTCATCAAGCCCATGTCTGTCATTCTCTCGCCCGACGCCAGCCGTCTCTACGTCAGCACCGGTAGAGGCCACCAGATCTTCACGATCGACACCGCGAACGACAAAGTCCTCGGCTCCGTAGAGGTTGGCCAACGCCCTTGGGGAATCGCGCTCTCGCCCGACGGCAAGACCCTCTACTCAGCCAACGGTCCATCGAACGACGTAACAGCCGTCGACCTTGTAACTAACAGTGTCATCCGAAAGATTAAAACCGGCGGCGGCCCATGGGGTGTCGTTGTGCTCGAACAATAGCTGAGGCTCTCGTCAGATGAATCATATTAACAGGAGAGACGCTCGGGCTTTGAGTTTCCGCTCAGGAGTCGTACTTGATCAACTGCATAAAACCAAAGTCCATATGCAGTTGCATATGGCAATGCAGCAGCGAATCCCCAGGGTTGTCAGCCACAAAATCGACATTCACCGTCTGCAACGGCATCACGTTGATCACGTCCTTCATCAGGCCGCTCACATCCTGATGCCCAACACGCGTCACCTCAAACGAATGCCGGTGCAGATGCATCGGATGCTGGTCTCCGCTCGCATTCAGAAATGAAAGCCGGTAGCGTTTTCCCTCCGTCACTCGAATTGGATCAATATCGGGCCACGACTTCTTGTTGATCGCCCATGCATCGAATCGCGGATCGACCTTGGAGGGACCAATATCGTTGAAGATGAGCCGTATCGTCTCATCAGGCTTCGCCGCCGGCTTGTCACTCCCGAACTGTGTGTAGTCCCAGTATGTATCCTCAGGGTCCTTCCACAACGGAGTTCCCTTCTGCCCAGCATATTCCACAACAACGCCGAGCCCCATTTTCCTGCTCTGCTCCAGCGTCGACCCAAGCACCCACACGCCGGGAGAATTCATCTCCACAAGGGCATCGATCCTCTCCGCCGCCGCAATCGCCAGAACCGGTACCTCCTTCGGTGTTGGCACAGCATTGCCATCCATAGCCAGCACTTTGAACTTATGCCCCGGCAACGCAATCACAATGTTCTCCGTCGCGCTTGCATTCAGGATCCGCATTAGTATGCGCTGCCCCTGCTTCACGCGTAAAGGTTCCCCGGCGCCGAGTCTGTGTTGGTTGATCGTCGCGTACTTATATCCGACGTCCGATCCCGGATTCTTCGGATTATTGGCTGACTGGGCCTGCATCATCTCTACCATCGGAACAAACGAAGGCTCCCAATGATGTACGGCAAGAAACACCTCTTGGTCGTAGTGCCCCGGATCTCCATCTCCTTCAACTAACAGAAAGCCGAACTGTCCCGTATAGGTTCCCGCCGAAAGGTTCGTTCCTGCGCTGTTATGCGTGTGGTACCAGCGCGTACCCGCAGGCTTAGGAGTGAACGAGTATCGCCGCTGTCCTCCTGCGGGAATCATCGGCGATCCCTCCTCCATCGCACCATCGTTCAACGAATCAATCGCTAGGCCATGCCAATGAGTCAAATCCGCATCGCCCGTCTTGTTCAGCACATCGATGTTCGCGGGAACACCATGTCTCAGCCGCAAAATAGGCCCCGGGACCTGCCCATTGTAGGCAATCGTCTTGATATTCACTCCCGGCGATATCTCAATCGTGCAAGGTTCGATCCTCAGCGTATAGTCTGCCCGTTTATGCTGCGCCCCACCGCTCGGCTTCTTTACCTGCGCCGGCAACAACGAGCCCGCCAGTTGATTCGCGACCACGGCCCCGACAGATGAAACGAAACTTCTCCGATTCATTTCCCAACCTCTGTTTACGAGACGACTCTAACTCCTACTACCCGTAAAGTCTGCAGACAACAAACCACTTGGGTTATCACATATCGATTCGAACTGAGACGTCTCAAAATCTAACTAAACCTTAGTTGGCTTTTTTTGCGCTTGTCAATGTTTCTCGTGAGCTATGCCGCTGAGGTTGTATTAGCCCTAGGGCGCTCAAGTTAAGGTCAAAACTTTCGGTTAACTGGATACGTCCACTAGATTAACTCCTAGGGTAAATCCAGCTATTTCTGAACACTTTGCATCGCGCTGATAGCCTCGAGCCGCGCCGCCTTCAAGACGGTCACTGGATCGCCAATCGGGGAAAACTCCATGCAGATGTAGCGGTCATAGTGCAGCTCACCGAGCTTGCGGTAGATGTTCCCATAGTTGACCTCGCCCGTGCCTGGCTGATGCCTGCCCGGCACATCTGCAATATGCACAAGGCCGACCTTGGCGATATTCTTGTCGAGCTTTTCGATCAAATTTCCGGCCTGACGCTGCTCGTGGTAGAAGTCGTAAAGGACCTTGATGCGCGGGCTCGCAACTTCACGCGTAATCTCAAAGGCCTCGGTGACGCTTGTTACGGCTTCCTGCTTATGCTCCAGAAGGTCGATCGGCTCGAGCACGATCTCGATGCCGTCCTTTTCGAGAAGATCCGCGGCGTACTTAAGCGTGTCGACGATTGCCGCGCGCTGCTGCTCGGGCGTCTGTTCCGGTACTCGCGTGAAGGCCGTGTAGATGAACTGTTTGCATCCCAACTCTTTCGCTCCAGGGATGGCGTTCATCAGATCGTCCCGCAGTGCGGTCCGTTTGGAGTGATCTGCCAAGGCATTGCGGCCAGGCACGGCGCTATCCACCTCGAGGCCAAGCGCATGCAGCTTGGCCAAGTTCCTCTTCCAGTCCTCCGGTGTCCACTTCTCGTACTCCCGGCCAACCTCGACGCCGTTAAAGCCAGCGGCGGAAGCGAGCTCCAGCTGCTGCTCGAAGGTCAGGCTTTTGGGCAGAGTCCATAACATGATGGAGAATTTGTGGCCCTCGTTCTCCGGGAGTGCCGCAGCAGTGAATGAACTCGAAGGCAGGAAGGACATCAGGGATGCTGCCATTGATGTTTTATGGAATTGACGGCGATTCATCGTGTCTCCTATGCAGCCGAGCAAGTATAAGGGAATGTGGAGCACGGGGATGTATGCGATTACATGGCGCGTGCCGCTCGATAGCGACATCAACCGAGGAGTACCAGTGAATGACTTATCTCTTAGCTTTACACGGGCAGCATGGTTGCTTTGCCTTTGGGCTGCTCCTCTGCACGCCCAGTTTCCACACTCTGCGGTAGATCCGGCCTCCGCTGAGCGAGGATCGAGTATCTACCATAGCAACTGCGAACGCTGCCATGGAGACGATGCGCGCGGCACGGCTATGGCGCCCGATCTGCTTCGTTCGCTGGCAGTACTGCACGACCGCCGCGAAATGTTGTATGGCAAGGAGCTTGGACCGCTGCTGGCCGCTGGCCAGAAGCACGGCTTCAAATTCAGCGAGAAGGAACTCGCTGACCTCTCGCAGTTCCTCACCGCAAGCATCAATGGCATTTTGCGAAGCGGTTACAACGCGCAGCCGACGAATCTATTGAGCGGTGACGCAAAGGCAGGCGAGGCGTACTTCAACGGCACTGGGGGATGCAGTAAATGTCATTCAGTAAGCGGCGACCTTGCCGGCGTCGCAAAACGTTACTCGGTGGCAGGATTGCAACAGAAGTTTCTCTTCCCGAGCTTCGGGCTGTTCCTCCGCCGCAAGGTGCAGATCACAGTAACGTTAGCTTCAGGCAAAAGTTACGCGGGCGATCTCGTCTCCATCGACGACTTCACCGTCTCTCT
>Ga0070665_100004703_pt1 | contig 14232 bp, 13 predicted proteins | sample KBSS13metaG_FD_65862 | JGI IMG/M metagenome (GOLD analysis project Ga0070665, IMG submission 65862) | Switchgrass rhizosphere microbial communities from Kellogg Biological Station, Michigan, USA - KBS S1-3 metaG | ecosystem: Host-associated > Plants > Roots > Rhizosphere > Soil ... | reverse complement strand
GACACGGTGACGCTGCGGGTGCGCAACCGGCTCAGCGCCAGCACCTCGATTCACTGGCACGGCATTCTGCTGCCGGCGAACATGGACGGCGTGCCGGGCCTGAGTTTTCACGGCATCGAACCGGGTGGCGTGTACGTCTATCAATTCAAGGTGCGGCAGAACGGCACCTACTGGTATCACAGCCATTCCGGCTTGCAGGAACAGGCCGGCGTCTACGGGCCGCTGGTGATCGACGCCAAGGAACCGGAGCCGTTCCAGTACGACCGCGAGTTCGTGGTGATGCTCAGCGACTGGAGCGACGAAGACCCGGCCAGCCTGATGAAGACCCTGAAAAAACAGTCCGACTACTACAACTTCGACAAACGCACCGTCGGCGATTTCATCAACGACGTCAGCGAAAAAGGCTGGGGCGCCACCGTTGCCGATCGCAAGATGTGGGCAGAAATGAACATGAATCCCACCGACATTGCCGACGTCAGCGGCGCCACTTACACCTTCCTCATGAATGGCCACGCGCCAGATAACAACTGGACCGGCCTGTTTCGCCCAGGGGAAAAACTGCGTCTGCGCCTGATCAATGGCTCGGCGATGACCTACTTCGACGTGCGCATTCCCGGGTTGAAAATGACCGTGGTCGCGGCGGACGGCTTGCACGTCAAACCGGTCAGCGTCGATGAACTGCGCATCGCCGTGGCCGAGACTTACGACGTCATCGTCGAGCCTGACGCCGAGGCGTACACCCTGTTTGCCCAGGCCATGGATCGTACCGGTTTTGCCCGAGGCACCCTCGCCACTCGCGCCGGGTTATCTGCGCCCGTACCGGGTCTGGACCCGCGCCCACTGGTGACCATGGACGATATGGGCATGGGCGGCATGGATCACGGTTCAATGGACATGAGCACCATGGATCACTCGGCGATGGGCCCGATGCAATCCCATCCCGACAGCGAAAAAAACAATCCGCTGGTCGACATGCAAGCCATGACCACCGCACCCAAACTCAACGACCCTGGCCTCGGTCTGCGCAACAACGGCCGTCGCGTGCTCACCTACGCCGACCTGCGCAGCACCTTCGAAGACCCGGATGGCCGCGACCCGAGCCGCACGGTCGAACTGCACCTGACCGGCCACATGGAGAAATTCGCCTGGTCGTTCAATGGCATCAAATTCTCCGACGCCGAGCCTTTGCGCCTGAAGTACGGCGAGCGCATCCGCCTGGTGCTGGTCAACGACACGATGATGACCCACCCGATTCACTTGCACGGCATGTGGAGCGATCTGGAAGACGAAAACGGCGACTTCCAGGTGCGCAAACACACCATCGACATGCCGCCCGGCACCCGCCGCACCTACCGCGTGACCGCCGACGCACTCGGTCGCTGGGCCTATCACTGCCATCTCCTGTACCACATGGAAACGGGCATGTTCCGCGAAGTGCGGGTGGAAGAATGAAGGGGCCGCTGATGACTCGACTCACCGTATTTTCCTTGCTACTGGTCGGCAGCTCGGCGATGGCCGCCAGCGACATGCCGGGCATGGATCACAGCCAGATGGCCGGCATGGATCATGCCGCGATGCAGAGCATGGACGACGGCATGATGCAGCCCGCCGCCCCGTCGGAAAGCCGCACGCCGATCCCGCCACTGACCGACGCCGACCGTGCCGCCGTGTTCACCAGCCCCGGCGGTCATCGAGTCCACGACAACGCGATCAACACGTACTTCCTCGCCGACAAACTCGAATGGCAGGACGCCGATGACGGCAGCGCATTGGCTTGGGATCTGTCCGGCTGGATCGGTGGCGACATTGATCGCCTGTGGCTGCGCTCCGAAGGTGAACGCAGCAACGGCAAGATCGAAGACGCCGAGATTCAAGCACTCTGGGGCCATGCGATATCGCCGTGGTGGGACGTGGTCAGCGGCGTGCGTCAGGACTTCAAACCCGGCGCGCCGCAGACCTGGGCCGCGTTCGGCCTGCAGGGCATGGCGCTGTACAACTTCGAAACCGAGGCCACTGCGTTTATCGGTGAAGGTGGCCAGAGCGCGCTGCGGTTCGAGGGTGACTACGACATTCTGCTAACCAACCGCCTGATCCTGCAGCCCACCGCTGAACTCAATGTCTACGGCAAAAACGATGCGCAACGCGGTATCGGTTCCGGGCTTTCCAACAGCGAAGTCGGCCTGCGTCTGCGCTATGAAATCCGCCGCGAATTTGCGCCGTACATCGGCGTAACGTGGAACCGTACCTACGGCAACACCGCCGATTACGCCCGCGCAGAAGGCGAGGATCGCAGCGAAGCGCGCCTCGTCCTCGGCGTGCGGCTGTGGTTCTGAATCCCCTAAAAAAAACCCGGAGCTCTTGCATGCGCACCTTGAAAATGACCCTTGTACTCGCCAGCGGCTTGCTCCTGAGCAGCCTCGCCCAGGCCCACCCGAAACTGCTCTCGTCGAGCCCGGCCGAAGGTGCCGACGGCGCCGCGCCCGGCAAGATCGAACTGCATTTTTCCGAGAACCTGCTGACAAAATTCTCCGGCGCCAAACTGGTCATGACCGAAATGCCCGGCATGGCCCATTCGCCGATGCCGATGAAAGCCAAGGTCAGCGCCGGCAGCGACCCGAAAAGCATGCTGATCACCCCGCTCGCACCGCTGCCCGCCGGCACCTACCAAGTCCAATGGCGCGCGGTGTCTTCCGACACGCATCCGATCACCGGCAATGTCACGTTCAAAGTGAAGTGAGCGATGGCTGAACTGATCAACATCCTCCTGCGATTTGCGTTGTATGTGGATTTGCTGCTGTTGTTCGGGCTGGCGTTGTTTGCGCTTTACAGCGCTGAGACGCAGCTGCGGTTTCGACAGTTGTTGCGCGGGTTGGCATTGATCGGGGCGCTGCTGTCGGTGGCTGGGTTGGTGTTGATGACGAGCACCATGAGCGGCGAAACGGCGCTCGCGGCGCTGTGGCCGCACCTGCAAATGATGCTGCTGGAAACCGACGTCGGGCTGGCGTGGGCAGCGCGGATGATCGCGCTGATCGTGGTGTTGATCAGGCCGGGCGCGTGGCTCGCATCGGTGGCTGGCGCCATCGCCCTCGCCTCTTTGGCCTGGAGCGGACACGGGGCGATGGACGAAGGAACACTGCGGTTCTGGCATTTTCTCAACGACATTCTGCACCTGCTCGCGGCGGGCGCGTGGCTGGGTGCGATGCTGGCGCTGGTGTTGATGGCGCGGGGGCCGCTCGATGAAGCTCGCATTCGTTCGCTGGCGTTTGCGGTTCGGCGCTTTGAGTGGATCGGTGCAGTGATTGTGCTGACGCTGTCGATTACCGGCGTGGTGAATTATCTGTTCATCGTCGGCCCGAGGCTGGGTGAAGTCTTGCTCGGCACTTACGGGGTGCTGCTCGCGATCAAGGTTTTACTGTTTGCCGGGATGTTGGTGTTGGCGGCGTTGAACCGCTTTCATCTTGGCCCGGCGTTGGCGCAAGCGTTGCGCAATGGACACTCTGTCATCGCGGCAAATGCGCTAAGACGCAGCGTTGTCGTTGAACTGGCAATCGCACTGCTGATCGTGGCGCTGGTGGCGTGGCTAGGCACGTTAAGCCCGGAAGCAGGGTGACACCCGGGAAAGCCTTTCACTACACTGGGCCACCGTCCTTCTCAGAAGCCCCGATCGCAATGACAACACTAAAAAGCACGATGATCCTCTGCGGCCTGCTGACCCTGGCCGCCGGCGCCCATGCCGAACAAACCCCTTCGCACCTCGACAGCATCCAGCAACAAGGCCAGTTGCGCGTGTGCACCACCGGCGACTACAAGCCCTACACCTTCAAACGCCCCGACGGCGATTTCGAAGGCATCGACATCGCCATGGCCCGCTCGCTGGCCGACAGCCTCGGGGTCAAAGTCGAATGGGTGCAAACCACCTGGAAAACCCTGATGCCGGACATGCAGGCCGGCAAATGCGACATCGGCATGGGCGGCATTTCGGTGACCCTCGAAAGGCAGAAAAAAGCCTACTTCAGCAACACCCTCGACACCGACGGCAAGATCCCGCTGGTGCGCTGCGCCGATATCAGCAAGTACCAGACGGTCGAACAGATCAACCAGCCCGGCGTGCGCCTGGTCGAACCCGCCGGCGGCACCAACGAAGCCTTCGTCCACGCCTTCCTGCCCAAGGCGCAACTGGCCCTGCACGACAACGTGACGATCTTCCAGCAACTGCTCGACAATAAAGCCGACGTGATGATCACCGACGCCTCGGAAGCGCTGTATCAGCAGAAACTCAAACCTGGCTTATGCGCGGTGAATCCGCATCAGTACATGCAATATGGCGAAAAGGCTTACCTGCTGCCGCGCGATGACATCAGCTGGAAACTGTATGTTGATCAGTGGCTGCATCTGAGCAAAGTCACCGGCAAGTATCAGCAAACCCTGAGCGAATGGATTGCCTTACCTGCCGCGCAGTAATCCTTAATCGTCATGCAGCATGCCGGAGCTGTACTGATTGAGGCTGCTGCCGATACTGTTGCCACCGAACTTCAACGTATTGGCGTTGCGCCCCTCCGGCGACTGACAGTCGCTGGAGAAACAACGGGTGGTGGTCAAACCACCCGCGCCGGAACAGGCACTCAACACCGATACTGCAGCAGCAATCAACAGCACTTTGACGACATCCAGGCGCATGGCACGATTCCCCTCGGGATGAACAGCGACGATCTTGTCTCAGCAGACTAGGCCTGCTTCGCACGCGGCAGGATGAAACTTTGCTGATCGACAGCCGCGGTTCAGCATTGCCCGCCCGTTCAATCCTTTCCCGGTTTAGGGATTGCAATCCGGCTACCGGTCTTGACCTCGCGCAACGCCAGGCTGGACTGAATCGAGGCAATCCCCACCTGACGCCTGAGCACCTGCTCGATGAAGTCGCTGTAGCTATCAAGATCCTCCGCCAACACCTGCAGCACATAATCGGCATCGCCGGTGATCTTGTGACAGGCCACCACCTGCGGCAATTGCGCAATCACCGCTTCGAAGGCGTCCGGCGCGTGGTCGGCGTGGGTGGAAAAACGAATGTGCACGAACGCCATGATATCCAGCCCGAGCATTCGCCGATCAAGGTTGGCCTGATAGCCCTTGATCACCCCGGCCTCCTCCATGCGCTTGCGCCGCCGCCAGCACGGCGTAAGGCTCAGCGACAGCCGTTCACTGAGTTCAGCGTTGGAAATACTGGCGTCTTCCTGCAACAACTCAAGAATCGCCAAGTCGGTTTCATCGAGGCTGATGCGTTTGGATATTTTTTTCTGCATGACGCCATTCCCGAGTAAAAACGCCCGAATAATCGACTGAATCACGAACACAAAGCAAAGAAAGCGCAGCCCAGCCGGAACAGAATATTTGCACTGGCTAACAATAACGGATGCGCAGAATGTTTACAGTTTTCAGTGATTCCCACCGTTTGCACCACGGCACCGAATTGAAAGACGGCGTGCTCAAACCGTCGTTCGAACAACCGAGTCGGGCCGACACCGTGCACAACCGGGTCAAACAGGTCGGCCTTGGGCAGATCGTCGAACCGCGCGCGTTTGACCGCTCGTGCTACGTCAACGCGCACAGCGAGCGCTACGTCAGTTTTCTCGAAACTGCCTGGAGCGAATGGAGCGCAACCGGTCGCACTCACGACGCCTTGCCACTGGTCTGGCCGGTGCGCGATCTGGCGGGCGAAGAGGTGCCGACGTTCATCGACGGCAAGCTCGGCTTCTATGCCATGGATGCCGGGTCACCGATCACTGCGACGACCTGGCAAGCGGTGAAGACCAGCGCCGACATCGCCCTCACCGGCCTGGCGTTGATCGATGAAGGCCACGACAGCGCCTTCGCCCTGTGCCGCCCGCCCGGCCATCACGCCGCGCGCGAATACATGGGCGGTTATTGCTACCTCAACAACGCCGCGATTGCCGCACAACAAGCCATCACCCAGGGCGCCAAACGCGTCGCGGTGCTGGACGTCGACTTCCATCACGGCAACGGCACGCAGAACATTTTTTACCAGCGCAGCGACGTCATGTTCGTCTCGTTGCACGGCGAACCGGCGGTGTCCTATCCGTACTTCTCCGGGTACAGCCACGAAGTCGGCGCGGGTGTCGGCGAGGGGTACAACCTCAACTATCCATTGCCGAAAAACACCACCTGGGAGAGCTATCGCAACGCCCTGCTCCACGCCTGTAAAAAGCTCCAGCAGTTCGCGCCTGAAGTGCTGGTGATTTCCCTCGGTGTCGACACGTTCAAGGACGACCCCATCAGCCACTTTCTGCTGGAAAGCGATGACTTCATTGGCATCGGTGAACTGATCGCCAGCGTCGGTTGCCCGACCCTGTTCGTCATGGAGGGCGGCTACATGGTCGATGAGATCGGCATCAATGCGGTCAACGTGCTGCACGGTTTCGAGAGCAAACGCAGCTGAGCCGGCCCGCGCTCTACAACCTTCAATGACTGGATCGGAGAATAAGACCATGACGCTTTTTATTGATGTCGATGATGCTGCACGCCTGTTCACCCAAGTCGGTATCCGCCGCGCCATTCGCGAAATGGCTGGCTACATCGAAGCGGATTACGCACGCTGGGCGCAGTTTGATAAATCACCGCGCACAGCCAACCACTCTGCAGACGGCGTGATCGAGTTGATGCCCACCGACGACGGCCAGCAGTACTCGTTCAAATACGTGAATGGCCACCCGAACAACGGCCAGCAGAATTTGCTCACGGTCATGGCCTTCGGTCTGCTGGCCGATGTGCAAAGTGGCTATCCGACCCTGCTCAGCGAACTGACCCTGACCACCGCCGTGCGCACCGCCGCAACCTCGGCGCTGGTCGCGCAATCGCTGGCTCGCCCGGGTGCGACCTCGATGGCGCTGATCGGCAACGGTGCGCAGAGTGAATTCCAGGCGCTGGCCTTTCATGAAATGTTGGGCATCAACGAAATCCGCATCTTCGATATCGATCGCGAAGCGTCCCTCAAACTGAAGCACAACCTCGCCGCGTACCCGGACATCGACGTGATTCTGGCCAGCTCGGTGAAGGACGCAGTCAAGGGCGCGGACATCGTCACCACGGTCACCGCCGACAAAGCTTACGCAACCATTCTGACCCCTGAGATGATCGAGCCCGGCATGCACATCAACGCGGTCGGCGGTGACTGCCCGGGTAAAACCGAACTGCACGCCGACATCCTGCGCAACGCCCGGGTCATCGTCGAGTTCGAGCCGCAAACGCGCATTGAAGGCGACATTCAGCAACTGGAAGCCGACTCCCCGGTGATCGAGTTTTTCCGGATTGTGCAGGGTGAAGTCGCCGGGCGCGAAAACGATGCTCAGGTGACGGTGTTCGATTCGGTGGGTTTTGCCCTGGAAGACTTTTCGTCATTGCGCTACTTGAAAGACCTGGCTCAGGCACAGCAAATCGGCCAGCGCATCCACCTGGTGCCGACGCCGGCCAACATCAAAAACCTCTTCCAATTACTGGATCCGCAACCGGCCAAAGCCTCGCGTCTGCGCACCGTCAGTTGATCGCAATCGCCGCCCCCACCACAGGGGGCGATTCACCTTGTGCTTAGCCGCTGCACCTCTAACAAGAACGCTCGACACCTACTTTCTGCCAAAACTCAAAAACATAAAATCAAGAGGTTTTGCAATGAAATCGACCCCTTCCGGGCTGCCTGAACAGCCCGCGCTGCAGCGCACGCTCAGCAATCGTCACATCCAGTTAATGGCCATGGGCGGTGCCATCGGTACCGGCCTGTTCATGGGCTCCGGGAAGATCATCGCCCTCTCCGGGACGTCGATCATTCTCATCTACATGATCATCGGTCTGTTCGTGTTTTTCGTGATGCGCGCCATGGGCGAAATGCTCCTGTCCAACCTCAACTTCAAAACCTTCGCCGACTTCGCCGGCGCCTACCTCGGCCCGCGCGCGGCATTCTTTCTCGGCTGGTCGTACTGGCTGAGCTGGAGCGTGGCGGTGATCGGCGACGCCGTCGTGGTCGGCGGCTTCTTCCAGTACTGGTTCCCCGACGTACCGGCGTGGATACCCGCCGTCGGCATGCTGGCGACCCTGTTCGCCCTCAACGTGCTGACCGTCAGGCTATTCGGTGAAGTGGAATTCTGGTTCGCGATCATCAAGATCATTGCCGTCGTGACCCTGATCGGCGTCAGCAGCGTGCTGATTGCCAGCTCATTCGTCTCGCCCAGTGGCGTCACCGCGTCCCTGAGTCACCTGGTGGACAAACAGGCGGCGTTCCCCAACGGTTTGTTCGGCTTCTTCGCCGGATTTCAAATGGCGATCTTCTCCTTCGCCGGCACCGAGCTGATCGGCACCGCCGCCGCCGAAACCCGCTCGCCGGAGAAGACCCTGCCCAAAGCGATCAACTCGATTCCGTTGCGGATCATCCTGTTCTACGTCCTCGCGCTGACCTGCATTATCGCCGTGACCTCGTGGCAACAGGTTTCCCCGGTCAAGAGCCCTTTTGTCGAACTGTTCCTCGTCGCCGGGTTTCCCGCAGCGGCCGGCATCGTCAACTTCGTGGTCCTGACCTCAGCGGCCTCATCGGCCAACAGCGGCGTGTTCTCATCGAGCCGCATGCTGTTCGGACTGGCCAATCAGAACAACGCCCCCGGCCTATTCCGCCGACTGTCGAGCAACAGCGTGCCGCTGCTGAGCCTGGCGTTTACCACGCTATTGATGCTGGTCGGCGTGCTGGTGCTGTTCATCGTGCCGGAAGTCATGACCGCGTTCACCATCGTCTCCACCGTGTCGGCGATTCTGGTGATCTTCACCTGGTCGACCATCCTCGCGTCTTACATCGCCTATCGGAAAAAACGTCCGGATCTGCATGCGAAGTCGGCTTACAAGATGCCCGGCGGTGTGCCGATGGCTTGGTTTTCATTGGCGTTTTTGGGGTTTGTACTGGGGTTGCTGGCGTTGCGGCCTGATACGCGGATTGCGCTGATGGTGATGCCGGGGTGGTTTGTCTGGTTGGCGATTGCTTACCAGTTGACGCGGTTGAGGAAGCCGAAATCTGCGGTTGAGTCGGCTAGGCAGTTTGGTTAGATCTGCGAGTGAAAGCCGTCACCTGGAAGTGACGGCTTTTTGTTAACAGCAAAAGTGCATTTCACCTGCCCACGGCGGGACAGGCATTACGCCTTCACCTCTACGTTATCCAACGCCTGATTCACCGCCAACTCGCCCAACATCACCACCTGCGCGATGCCCAACGCGGTTTTGCGGTGCGAGGGTTCGAGTGCTGCGGCGAAGTTGTTGAGCATTTCCGAAGCGGAACTCAGCGTTTCACTGGCATTGGCCAGCAGGGATTCCGAGTCGTACTTGGGGTTGGCGAGGTACATGCGTTCGGGTTCGTTGACGCTGGCCATGATGTGGCCGGCGGGTAAAAGGTAGTGATCGAGCGCGCGCTCGGCGGCTTCGTGGAGTTTTTTGGGGTTGAGGGAATCGTAGGGGGATGCGGGATCGGTTTCTGGTGGATTCGGTGTTGGTTTGAACATGGTGTAACTCCTGACGGATGAACGAAAAGGAGCCATCACTCTCGCTACCAAACGAAGGGTGGAGGCCATACGCAGGTTGGTAGACCGGTCGTCAGGAACCCCGGCGCATCCGAAGACGCCCCGCGCATGACCACCATAAAACGAAGACGAGAAACGTCGTCGCAAGACAGTAGTCTTGTGCTTCTGACGGAGACGGGCTACCAAACCCGATCACTGGTTTTCAGTGACGTAGGGACGATAGAACCTGCGGGCTAGAGGCACAAGCCGGCGGATTCTGTCTTAGGTGTAGGGGGAGGCGCAAGGGCGTGTAGGCTGAGGCTCGGGCCGTATCAACTCATTTAAACAGCCTGATCTATCACGTTTTCCTTAATCGGCTGCGAGGCCGGCCGCCGCTTGCCGCTGGAAAACACAGAGATTTGAAGCGCCGAGATCGAATTCGCATCAAAAATCTGTACCATACGCCATTGCGTCTGACCACTGAGTGACCTGAATGACCGTTACAGCTGTTGATTTGTTTTGCGGAGCCGGAGGCTTAACTCGAGGACTGAAAAATTCAGGAATCACCGTTACCCACGGGGTTGACTTTGATCAGGCATGCAAGTACGCCTACGAGAAAAACAACAAAGATTCAATTTTCATCGGCAAATCTGTAACAGATGTTACTTGTGAAGATGTAAGCAACTGGCTTTCTAATGAATCTATTAAGCTGTTAGCCGGTTGTGCACCCTGCCAGCCGTTCTCAAAATACGCCAGCACCAGAAAAGGTGACGATGATAAATGGATGCTTCTTCGGGAGTTCCAACGGCTAGTGCTAGGGTGCCAACCCCAACTGGTTACAATGGAAAACGTCCCCCAGCTAAGAACTCACTCTATATATTTAAATTTCGTGAGCACCTTGAGAAAGGAAGGCTACCACGTCGACTACACTGTAGTGTCCTGCGCACAATATGGACTACCTCAACTTAGAAAACGTTTAGTTTTAGTTGCTTCGAAGCTTGGCCCAATTAAAATCATCGCACCCACAGTCAGTGCGGAACAATTTAGATCTGTTTGGTCAGCAATAGGGCATTTACCGCCACTAGATGCGGGCGAGCACCATGAAAGCGACCCGCTCCATTATTCCGCGTCTTTAAGCGAAGTGAATCTAGCGCGAATTAAATGTTCGAAACCGGGTGGAACATGGAGAGATTGGCCCGAATCTCTTCGAGCCGATTGCCATATTAAAGATTCAGGCTCTACATATGCAAGTGTTTACGGAAGAATGCAATGGACTAAACCCAGCCCGACTATGACCACACAAAGTTATGGATATGGAAATGGTCGATTTGGACATCCAGAACAAAATCGAGCACTATCATTAAGAGAGATTGCGATTCTTCAATCCTTTCCTGATGACTACCAATTTTTTGAACCGGGCACTGAAATGTCAACCCGCGCAATATGCACGATGATCGGCAATGCAGTACCCGTCCGACTAGGCGAAGTCATCGGAGAAACGTTTACGCGGCACTTACAGGAGCTAGATATGCCTCAGACACTAGATAACTTTCAGTTAGTCTAATTACATGCGACATATACTCTCGAATATTTTCTCGGAGATTATTTAGATCGGAAACCGTAAGGCTCCGCCCGTATTTTTCAAATGACGCGGAGCCATGAGCTAAAGAATTCCTAGCAGTCTTTAAGCTTAAAAGTTCTGCCCCCTGATTGAGAGGCGAAGGCGCCGTTACAATAAGATGGTAGTTCGCTAAAACCTCCCTCAACCTCCTTGCATCTACGTTACCACTAAACACCTTGTCAAGCTTAAGCGAAGTTTTAGCGATAACTTCAGAAATATCATTATTCTGAAGCCCGCCCATCAGGGATTCTACCGAGTGATAAGCTTGACGGCAGTCACTTAGAATTTTCTTTTTGAACCCTGGCACTAAATTATTGAAACTGACTCGCTTTTGATGCACACCGTCATAAATCGCTTCAACACAGGAAAATGCAGTTGATTCAACTTGATTGTATAACATCAAACATAGCGAGGATGCCAGAATTGATATTAGTCCGGAAGAGGTGCTTCTAAGCCCCTCGTTCGGCTCCAAATCAATAGCTGAAATATGAGAGTACAAAGTATCAATTTCATCGGATCGCCTATCGAACTCTTCCCTGACATCCTCAAGCATTTCAATCTCCCAAGACCTTATTGCGCACATATTCAATACGAGACAACAATTGTGCCTTATTATTAGCACTATCCGCACTTATGACCAACTGAAACTCTTCGGAGAATAGCCACTCGCTCACCAGCGTCGCCGGCTCTTCGAGGTTCGGCGACTCACGAAGTGCTTGAGCAACGCCTACTGCGATAGCTTCAAATCGTGCGCGTGGTGTAGTTTTACTCGTCGGTGTTCTTCTAAACCCCATGGAAAAATGCGTATCAATAAATTGCATAGCCCTATTAAACTCAGCAAGATCGGCTGCAACCTCGAGTTCACTTCGTTCAACGCTCTTAGCAAGAAAACCCTCCAGAAACTGTAAAACCTTCCCATCATAGGATGCCAGATCGTTAAGGTACGCGAAGAATCGTGTCACCAATTCAAGATGATCACCATTGGATTTTTTCTTATTCGACAGCGGAGCCAACTTCGAGAACAACGCATCAGCGGAGCATGGAATAACAACGCTTTTGTAAAAAAGAGAAGACGCAAACTCTGAACCGTGGCGAGTTTCTGCACCAACGAGTTTTTTCATCCCAGAGTTAATTCTTTCAAATAGGTCTCGACGATGAGACTCACTAACCTCTCCCTTAAGTTCAACAAACCTCAACGTTTCGCGCATAAACCGTCTTTTACGACCTGCGGGCAAGTCATCAAAGTAAAACCCTTCTAGGGCTTTCAACTCTTTCAAATCCTGCAAGGCAACTTGATTAGTAACAAAATAATCGAGAGCTCGAATTCTCTGCGAACCATCAATAATTTCAACCCGACCATCTAGCTCGAGATCTTCCGCAGAGACATTGGCAATATAAATATAGGGGATAGGGAAATCCAAGAGAATACTTTCTATGAAGCGAGAAAGAGTCTTATCATCCCACTTGTAGTCTCGTTGATAATCTGGAATGAACAGTTCGTTCTCATCTGTATCCTGACCTTCTTGGAACTTTTGAAGAATCGTTTCGATAGGAAACTCTCGCGTACTATAAGCGATGTTTTTCTGTGCACCGCGTATCGCATTTTCCGCTAACACACGTAAATTTTCCATTTTCGCCAGCGCCTGTTGGCGCTGCTCTTCTGTGCGCGCCAGTTGTAGCTCTTTACGCAGATCTTCCATAGGGATTGTCATCAGAATTCCGTTTGTAAATGTTATGGGGTGATAGCATCGCGCCATAGCGTACCGACGTTGACCTAGGTAACACAACACGATTCTACGTCTACAACGAGCTGTTGCTGCTGAAAGGATGCTTTTTTATTAAGGCCCTAAGCATAACTCCACAGTGAGTTTTAATTCCAGCGTTGTAGAAACCTGGCACTCATGGGCTAGGATTTATCTCTACACCCATCTTTTTTTTGCAGGCTACCAGCACGCCAACATCCGCCCTCACAGATCGAATGGTAAAAAAGAAACAATCTCGCTGTCCTTCGCGTCATTAAATTCTAAAACATACACTGCGCACCGAATGCTGCGGCTGTGTCGACACCTTCTATCATCCCGATCCTGATAAACTCTATCCCTCCAGCCTCATCCAATCCAGAACCGCCAATGTCCCCTATCACCGCCACACCCGCCCCACTCTCCCGCCGCTTCTCCGTCGCCCCGATGATGGATTGGACCGACCGCCATTGCCGTTTCTTCCTACGCCTCCTATCGAAGAACGCCCTGCTCTACACCGAAATGGTCACCACCGGTGCGCTCCTGAACGGCGATCACGAACGTTTCCTCCGTCACAACGAAGCCGAGCACCCTATCGCGTTGCAGTTGGGCGGTAGCGTTCCGTTAGATCTGGCCGCCTGCGCCCGCATGGCCCAGGAACACGGCTACGACGAGGTCAACCTGAACGTCGGCTGCCCAAGCGATCGTGTGCAGAACAACATGATCGGCGCCTGCCTGATGGGGCACCCGCAACTGGTGGCGGATTGTGTGAAGGCGATGCGTGATGCGGTGTCGATTCCGGTGACGGTAAAGCATCGCATCGGCATCAACGGTCGGGACAGTTACGCTGAGCTGTGTGATTTCGTCGGTACCGTCCGCGATGCCGGGTGCACCAGTTTTACCGTGCATGCGCGGATTGCGATTCTGGAGGGGTTGTCGCCGAAGGAGAATCGTGACATTCCGCCGTTGCGCTATGACGTGGCGGCGCAGCTGAAGGCGGATTTTCCGGCGTTGGAGATTGTGCTGAATGGCGGGATCAAGACGATGGAGGCTTGCCATGAGCATTTGCAGACGTTCGACGGGGTGATGTTGGGGCGTGAGGCGTATCACAATCCGTATGTGCTGGCGGAGGTGGATCAGCAGTTGTTCGGCAGTTCGGCGCCGGTGATCAGTCGGGCTGAGGCGCTGGCGCAGTTGCGTCCTTATATAGCTGAGCATTTGCTGGCCGGTGGGGCGATGCATCACATCACGCGGCATGTGTTGGGCCTGGGCACGGGGTTCCCGGGGGCGCGGAAATTCCGTCAGTTGTTGTCGGTGGATATTCATAAGGCCA
>Ga0070665_100004702_pt1 | contig 14236 bp, 13 predicted proteins | sample KBSS13metaG_FD_65862 | JGI IMG/M metagenome (GOLD analysis project Ga0070665, IMG submission 65862) | Switchgrass rhizosphere microbial communities from Kellogg Biological Station, Michigan, USA - KBS S1-3 metaG | ecosystem: Host-associated > Plants > Roots > Rhizosphere > Soil ... | reverse complement strand
GACGACGAGGACTGCATGTATCTCGCGGGCGCGCTGCCGGTGCAGCTGTTGCCGGCGCAGACCAACTGCACGCTGCCCGACGGCTCGAGCGCGTCGGCGTGCGTGCCGGTCGTGATCCCGGCGGAGAGCATGTACGCGACCTCGATCGGGCTCACCGCCGATGGGCTGTTCGACTCGCAGACCGACACGTCGATCCTGCGACTGCGCGAGCCCGCGAACGGCCCGGTCACCGGCTACATCTTCGCGAGCAACGGCTCGCCGAGCTTCGAGGTTGCGCTCGACCTCTACCTCGACGCGCCGGATCTCAGCATTACCGCGTCGAGCCACGATCTGCATTCCAAGCCACTGTCGCTCGTGCTGCGGGGGCCGGTGTCGTTCTTGCCCGACGGCCGGATCGCGATCGCCGTGTCGAACACCGCAGATGTGCCGATCACGATCAATACGGACACGGCGATCCTTGGCAGCGGCCACGTCGATCTGAAGATGCCGAAGGGCGAGATGAACCTCCAGCTCGTATCCAGGCCCCTGCGAGGAGGGCCGCCGTGAAGCGCCTCATCGCGATGGCGGTGCTCGCGGCGCCGGCGCTCGCATACGCCGATCCCGAGCCCGATGCGACGGCGTCGGTCGACACGACGCACGACGCGCCGGCGGCCGGCGTGGTCGCGCACGAGAAGAAGCCGTTCTACCTGCGCGTCGGCGGCATCTTCATCAAGCCGCTGTCGACGTCGCAGCCGATGTCGCTCGCCGACGTCGATGGTCCGGCGAGCCTCGCGCTCATGAACGGGCCGATCGCCGGCTCGGGTGCGAGCGTGGACTCGGCGGCGACGCCGGGCCTGATCGTCGGCTACCGGCTGCCGTATCTGCATCGCCGGCTCTCGATCGAGACCGTGCTCGGCCTGCCGTTCACGGTGAAGTTCACCGCGACCGGCACGCTCGCGACGCAGTCGCTCGCGCCGACCGCGCTCGGGATCCCGACCGGCGTGATGCCGCTCGGGCCGCAGCTCGGCGAGGCGAAGGCCGCGCCGCCCGTCGTGACCGCGGTGTACTCGCTGATCGATCACGGCATCGTGCAGCCGTATATCGGCGCCGGCGTCGCCGTGCTGTTCTCGTACGGCGCCAAGGTCACCAACCCGACGCTCACCGCGCAGGGCAGCCCCGAGCTCAGCATCCCGCCGGCGCCTGGCGTCGTCGTCCAGGGCGGCATCGACTTCAAGCTCTACAAGGAGTGGTTCCTGCGGCTCGACGTGAAGTACATCGCGTTCATGGAGGCCAACGCCGAGGTCCACAACATCGTGGTCGCCACGCCGAACATTCCGCTGTTCGGGAACGTCGAGGTCGGGACCGCGAAGATGAGCGTCGAGGTCAACCCGCTCATCTTGCAGGCGGGCATCGGCACCGACTTCTAGCTCCGCTGCGAGCAGGGACGCTCTCCACTAGCTCAAGGGACGCTCTCCACTAGCTCAACCTGAGCCCGATCAAGATCGCGGAATCATTGATCGCGAGAGGGACGGACTAAACTGAGAGCTCGTCATGGCGATGACACTGCTCTCGCGCGCTCGGCATCGGGCGGCGCGAAGCCCCGGATTCTTGTCCGAAGTTTAGTGCGTCCCTCTGCGCGCAAGTGATGTCGCGCAGATAGACCCTGCTTGGTTGAGCTAGTGGAGAGCGTCCCCCGAGCTAGTGGAGAGCGTCCCTCAGGAGCTTACTTCACGAGCTCGGCGAGCTTCTGCGCGAGCTTGTCCTCGTCACCGGCGCTGTAGCCGTACTCGATCAGCTGGATCGTTCCCTGCGGATCGATCACGAACGTCGACGGCATCTTGTCGGGGTCGTACGCCTTGAGCGCGGGGCTGTTCTCGTCGGGCAGGAACACCGGGAAGATGTGCTTGAGCTTGAGCGAGTCCATGAACTGCTTGCCGTCGTCCTGCTTGTTGTTGATGTTGACGGCGACGAACAGGAGCTTGCCGGCGAACTTCGGCGCGATCTTGTCCCAGGCGGGCAGCTCCTTGTGGCAGGGCTGGCACCAGCTCGCGCCGAACGTGAACAGCACCCACTTGCCGGCCATGTCCTTGAGCCGGAAGTGCTTGCCGTTGGCGGCCTTCGCGTCGAGCTCGACGGCGTGATCGCCTTGCTTGATCTCGGCGCGCGCGGGGCTCGCGAGCGCCAGGATGACGGCGACTGCGATGATGTGCTTCACGAACGACTCCTAGTATTCGGCGCCCACCGACAACGTGCCGGTGGGATAGCTATCGACCGCACCGCCCGCACCGCGACCGCCGGCCGCGTTCCACGCCCACGAGAACCGCTGGTAGTCGACCGCGGCGCGCGCGGTGACGTGCGAGAACAGCGTCACGTCGAGGCCGGCGCCGGCGTCGAGCGCCCATCGCGTCGCGGCACCGAACGCCATCGCAGTCGGATCGTCACCGCCGGTGACCGGCTCGAATGCGGCGAGCGCTCGCGCCGTGATGCGTTCGCCGATCGGCAGCGACGCGGTCGCGCCGAGCAGCATGTAGCCGTAGCTGGTATCGGGCGAGCGATCGCTCGAGCTCGAATCGATCGAGAAGTTGCGCTGGCCCAAGCCGACCGTCGGCGCGATCGCGAGCCGGCCGATTGGCAGCGAATACGCGGCCGTGATCTCCCAGCGCGACATCGACGTCGACGCCATCGACCTGCCGACCGACGACGTCATGTCGAGCGCTTCTTCGGCCATCGCCGACAGCGCGAGATGCGCCATCGGCGACAGGCCGGCCTCGGCGTGCACCGTGCCGACCGCCGACGACGAGTACCCCATCACGCCCGACGGGCCCGAGAACGAGCGGCTCGCCACGCCGAAACCGGCGTCGGCGTGGAGGTGCAGGCCGGCATCGCTCGCCGGTGCGGCCGCAGCCACCGTGGTCGCGCTGACCGAATCGGAGCTGTCGTTGAGCGAGGCGACGTCGGCGAGGCTCACGGCATCGGAGCTCTCGGCCTCGTGCTGGTCGTCGCGATGTTGCTCGGCCGGAGCCGGCGCGGGCGCAGGCTTGGCCTCGTCGGTGTCGAAGTTGATCTCGGCGAGCCCGGGTGCGGGCGCGGGCGCGGCGCTCGGCTTCGGCGCGGTCTTCGGCAGCGCGACTCTCGGCTCGATGGTGGGCTCCGTGGCCTTGTGCGTGATCCCGCCGAGCTCCTCGCCGAGGTTATCGCCGAGCACCTCGAGCTCGTCCTTGGACATCGTGCGAGCGCCGAGCGGCGTCTCGCCGAGCGACTTGAGATTGCCTTCGCCGTCGTAGATCACGACGCGCAGCGTGAGCGAGCCGCCGCTCTCGATCAGCGCGCCGCCGATCACGCCGTCGACGTGCATCTCGCGCACGAGGTCGCGGCTCGCGTCGGTGTGGCGTGCGAGCGTCGCGAGATCGCGCGCCGCGATCGCGCGCTTGGCGACGTGCGCGTGCGCGAGCACGGGTTGCATCTGGTGCTCGATCTTCTCGGGGTGCTTGCCCGCGAGCCCGACGAACACGACGATGGCCGGCGCGAGCAGCATCACACGTTCAACCGTTGCGACGAGCTGACGGTCATCGACGTGATCACGCCGACGTTGCCGTTCGACATCATGCACATCGCGTAGTGCTTGAGCGGCGTGGTCGCGGGCGAGCCAGTCACCGCGCCGGTGAAGCTGAACGTGGCGCCGTGCCGCGGGCAGTAGATCTCCCCGCCCGAGACTTCGCAGGTCGCGCCCTGGTGCGTGCACACGGCGGTCATCGCGTAGACGCCGCCGCTATCGCGCACGATGAACAGCTTGCTGCCCGAGTAGTACGTCGGCGTGGTCGTGATCGCGCTCGGCTTGAGCCCGACGTCGGTCGCGCCGCTCGACGGGCACGCCGCGACCTCGGCGCTGCCGCTTCCGGATCCCGCGCTGCCGCTGCCGCTGCCGTTGCTTCCGTCGCTGCCTTCATTCGCGTCGGGCGGAGTGTCGCCGTTGTTGTCGTTGCCGGAGAGGCCGCCGGTCTGGATCGCGAGCGGGCCATCGCCGGTGCAGCTCGCGAGCGCGGCGCCCGCGGCAATGCCGCACGCGATTGCGCAGAAGTCACGTCGAGAGAGCTCGACCAATCCGGGCGCCCGTCTCATCGCCGCGTACTGAACTACGCCTCAAGAGGGTTGTCGCCGCAAGCGCGCTGACACCCCATCACGCAGTTGCTGATGCGGTGACGCAGCTCGTACGGGCGTTGCACCACTGTGTTTTAACGTGCGCGCGAGATCGTTTTCGACTAGCGTCCGCGCCCGAATGATCCCGCGGTGGGTCTTGCTCGGCACGCTCGCCGCGTGCACCGAGGTGAGTAACGCCCCAGGCACGGATCCGTCGACGAAACTCGACGAGAACGTGTTCTGCGGCACCGTGCAGCCGATCTTGCTGCGGCAGTGCAGCTACGCCGCATGCCACGGTCAGGCGGGCACCGCGTTGCGCGTCTATGCGCCCGGCGGCCTGCGCGCGATGCCGCCGGCCACGCTCGACGAACAGAACAATCCGCTCACCGCGGCCGAAGAGCACGCCAACTTCACGTCGGCGAGTGGGTTCGCAGTGACGGCGCCGAACGTCGACGATAACTTCTTGCTGAAGAAGCCGCTGCCGTCGTCGGCGGGCGGGTTCGAGCATTCGGGTGGGGCGATCTACTCGGGGACGAGCGACCCGCAGTACATGGCGATTCGCGCGTGGCTGTCTGGTACCGGCACGGCAGGGAGCGGCGGATGCGCCCCGTAATCGGCGTCGCAGCGATCGCGTTGTGCACCGGCTTCTCGTCGGGCGCCACGTTCGACAACACCGCGAACCAGCCCGCCGACGGTGGCGGCGGAATCCCGTTCGACGGCGCGCCTCGGTGGACTTCTCATACGTGCGCGGTCTGCCACACCAACGCGCCGGGCCAGATCACGATCCGGCTCGAGGCCGATCACCCCGAGCTCTTCACGACCGGCTACACGCCGAACATGCAGTACCACCTGCGCGTCGTGATGGAGAACGAGCACGAAGGGCTCGCGTACAAATCGAATCCCGACAGCTGCGGCGGATCGGACGTGCCGTTCGTCGGCTGCGACTACAACGGGTTTGGACTCGAGATCGACGACATGAGCGGCGCGCCGAGCGGTAGCTACGCGCAGGTCGACGGCAGCGGCGCATGCGCGACCGGCAGCGCGACGATCTTCACGGCGGACACGTACATCCTCAAGGACGGCACCGCCGCGTTATCGAGCGGCGTGCACAACGGCGCCACGTCGTGGGACCTGTGCTGGACCGCACCGGCGTCGGGGTCGGGCACGCTGACCGCGTACGTCGCAGCCGTCGACGGCAATGGTGGCAGCGGCAACGCGAGCTTTCCGACCGACGAGCCCGGCGACGACGTGTTTGCCGGCCAGGTGCCGCTGCCGGCCGCCGGCGCGCAAGGCTCGCAAGGTGGCGGCTGCGACGCGACGACCGAGCCCGGCGTGCTCGTCGCGCTGCTCGCGCTGTGCGGCCTCGCGTGGCGCAAGCATCGCCGCCGCGCGCTGGCGCTCGCGTTGCTCGTCGCGGGCGGCTGCGTGCACGTGCGGCCGCGCGAGCGCGAGACACTCGCGAAGCGCGCGATGAAGTTCTCGCCCGATCCGGCCGAGGACGAGCTCGATCTCCACATGCAGGAGGCACGCGAAGGCTCGGAGGGTGGCTACGGCACGTCCGGCGGCGGTTGCGGATGCAACTGAGGATGATCGCGATCGCCCTGTGCGCGGTCGCGACCGCGCGCGCCGACACGTCGTTCACGTCCAAGGTCCAGGTCTACGCCGACAGCGATCACACGACCGTGATCTCGCCGCTCGTGCAAGGCACCGCCGACGTGTCGCCGACGACCAGCGTCAACCTCGGCTACGTCGCCGACGTCGTGAGCTCGGCATCGGTCGACGTCGTGACGCAAGCATCGCCGACGCGGATCCACGACACGCGCCAGCAAGCCTCGGGCGGCTTCAGCCACGCGTTCGGCTCGCTGTCGTGGCACGCGAGCTACGTGTACTCGCACGAGAACGATTACCTGTCGAACAACATCGCGACCGGGCTCGATCAGCAGCTGTTCGACAAGAACACGACGCTGTCGATCGGCTACGCGCTGTCGCTCGACGACGTCGGCCGCGCGCACGACGACAACTTCTCGCGCGCACTGACGGTGCAGAGCTTCTCGGCGGCGTGGACCCAGATCATCTCGCCGCGGCTGATCACGCAGCTGACGTACGAGCTCGGCAACGCATCGGGGTTTCAATCGAGCCCGTATCGGTTCGTGCCGGTGCGCGCGTCGGTCGACGCGGTGCCCGACTTCTGGGTGATGGAGACCGATCCCGACGAGCGCTGGCGCAACGCCGTCGTCCTCGCGGCCAACCACGCCGTCGGCGAGACCAGCTCGATCCAGGGCGACTACCGCTTCTATCACGACGACTGGGGCATCACGAGCCACACGATCGGCGCGCGCTACTTCGTGCACGTGACGCCGGCGCTCGAGCTTCGGCTGCGCGAGCGGTTCTACACGCAGGGCGCCGCGACGTTCTATCAAGACAACTATTCGAGCGTGCAGAAGTACATGACGTACGACCGCGAGCTGTCGCCGCTGTGGTCCGAGACGTTCGGCCTCGCAGCGTATTACGCATTCACGTCGCGGTTCGAAGGCGAATTGAAGGCGGACTTGTTTTACTACAGCTACGCGGACTTCCCGCCGCTGGCGTCGCGAACCGGGACCAACGTCGGCGCCGGAATCACGGTCACGTACTGAACCGCCCCGCGTCGATTCTTAATCTGACACTGTCGAGCACAAGTCCTATTTTCCCGCGCGATGCGGAACCTAGCTATCGGTCTGCTCGCACTCGGCCTCGCGGCATGCGGCCCGAGCACTCACAACGGGCCCGGCGACGACACCGGCGGTGACGGCGGCAACGGCAGCAACGGTTCGAACGGCAGCAACGGTTCGAACGGTGGCGGAGGCGGCTACACCGTCTACGCGCACAGCGACACCGTGCTGTATTCGATCGATCTCGCGAACCAAGGGCTGGTCACCGTCGGGCCGTTCAACTCGCCGAACAAGGAAGCGATGACCGACCTCGCCGTCGGCACCGACGGCACGATCTACGTGATCTCGGAAACGTTCCTGTACACGGCGAATCCGTCGAACGGCCAGCTCACCGAGCTCGGCTCGCTGAAGGCGTGCGGCTCGCGCACGGTCGCGCTGACCACGACCTCGAACGGTCAGCTCTGGGCCGGCGACTTCGAGGGCAACCTTTGCCAGATCGACGTCAGCGTTTCGCCGCCGACGATCGGCGCGCCGGTCACGATGGGCAACAGCATGGCGCTGACGGGAGACTTCGTCGGCGTGGACGACGGCACGATCTTCGGCACCGCGTACAAGCTCGCGGATCAGTCGAACATGGGCACGCAGGCCAACAACGTGCTCGTCAAGGTCGACCTGGCGACCGGTGCGGTCACGCCGCTCGGCATGACGGGATATCCGGAGCTGTTCGGCGTCGCGTACCAGGAGGGAAAAGTCTTCGGCTTCACGCACGACGGCACGGGCCGCGTCGTGACGATCGACACGACGACGGGCGTCGGCGCGCCGTTCGGCACGTTCACGGATCCGACGACGAACAAGGGAATCGCGTTCGCGGGTGCCGGCGTCAACGCGCTGGTGTCGATCTTCTAAGCTCGGCAGCCCGGGTCGATCGGCCATGGTCGTGTCGGAACGACACGCGCACGCGACGCGATTGCGCGGTGTTGCGCTGGCGCGCGGTGTGCACGACTCGCCGTCATGGCAAGCGAGTGGAACGAGGAGCCAACCCACGAGTATCCGACGCTGGCGCAGTCGCGAGTGCTGGTCGCCGAGGACGATCCCGAGTTGCGCGAGCTGGTCGCCGAGCGGCTGCGGGCCGAAGGCTGCGAGGTAGTCACGGTCGGTAGCGGCGGCGAAGCGCTCGACATGATCGAGAGGAACGAGGAGCTCGACCTCGCGATCCTCGACGTTCGTATGCCCGGCATGAGCGGGCTCGAGGTCGTCTACGTCATGCGCACCTGGGACTGCTCGATCCCGCTACTCCTGGTCACGGCGTTTCCCGAGCCCGAGCTGATCGAGGAGTGCGATCGACTGCACGTCCCGATCCTCCAGAAGCCGTTTCCGCTCTATCGCATCGGTTCGGTGGCGAAGAGCGCAATGCGAGGTGCGTGATGGTGCCCGAGCTTCGCGTCTTCGCGGCCCGCCACGTGTTCGCGCTGGCGTTCGTCACGACCCTCCTCATCGGCTTCATCGATCGTGCGACCGGCGTCGACATCACGATCGTCCAGCTGGCGTACGTCGCGCCGGTGGCGATCACCGCCTGGTTTGCGGGACGCCGCGCCGCCGTCGGGCTCGCACTGGTCGCCGGCTTCTGCGCGGGCATCTCGCAGCTGGGCCCCGAGTCCGGCGTGACGACGATCCTCAACGCGATCGGCTGCGGCGGCGTCTTCATCATCGTCGCACTGCTCAGCGCGAAGCTCCAGCTCTACGTCGATCGCGAGCGCCGCCAGCGCCACGCTGCCGTCGAGCAGCTCCGCCATGCCGAGCGGCTCAACGTGATCGGCGTGCTCGCGGCCGGCGTCGCGCACGAGCTCGGCACACCGCTCAACGTGATCGGCGGGACCGCCGAGCTGCTCGATGCCGAGCCCGACGATCGCGATGCGGTGCGCAAGGGCGCCGCGACGATCATCCGTCAGACCGAGAAGATCAGCGCGATCATCACGCACCTGCTCGCGTTCGGCCGCAGCACGTCGGGCCGCACCGCGGTCGTCGATCTCGATCGCATCGCGACCGCGGCGACCGAGCTGCTCGGCGCGACCGCGCGCAAGCGCCGCGCGAAGATCTCGCTCGAGCCTGCCGACTCGCCGGTGCGCGTGCGCGCCGCCGATTCCGAGGTCGAGCAAGTGATCTCGAACCTCGTGCTCAACGCGATCCAGTCGATGCCGAGCGGAGGCACGGTTCGCGTGCGCACCGGGATCGCCACGCGCCGCGACGCCGACGCGGTGGCGCATCAGTTCGGCAGCGTGACGGTCGCCGACGAGGGTACCGGTATCGCGCCGCGCGACCTCACCCGGATCTTCGATCCGTTCTTCACGACCAAGGGCGTCGGCGAGGGCACGGGCCTGGGCCTGTCCGTGAGCTACGGCATCGTGCAGGACCACGGCGGCTCGATCGAGGTCGCGAGCGAGCAGGGCCGCGGCACGACGTTCACCGTGCTGCTGCCGCTCGAGAACTGACGCTACTGCCAGCGCTCGAGCATGCGGTACAGCGTCTTGCGCTCGATGCCGAGGATCCGCGCGGCGGCGGCCTTGTTGCCGGCCACGCGTTCGAGCACGCACGCGACATGGCGACGCTCGAGCTCGGCCAGCGTGACGAGGTCGCCGGGCTCGGTCGTGGTCGCCGCGCCGTGCAGCCGCGGTCGCGCGATCCGCTCGGGCAAGTGCGCGCGTTCGATCGTCGAGCCGGCCATCGCGAGCGCGTGGACGAGTGCGCTCGCGAGCTCGCGCACGTTGCCGGGCCACGGATGATTCGCGAGTGCGGCAGCTGCCTCGGGTGCGATCTCGCGGCCGCGCGCGAAGTGGCGAGCGAGCTCGAGCACGTCGTCGCCGCGCTCGCGCAGCGGCGGCAGCGCGACGTTCAGCACGTGCACGCGGTAGTACAGGTCTTCGCGGAAGCGCCCGGCGGCGACCATGCCTTCGAGATCGCGGTTGGTCACCGCGACGACGCGCACGTCGACCGGGATCTCGCTCGCGCCGCCGACCGGCCGGATCGCGCGCTCTTGCAGGGCTCGCAAGAGCTTCGGCTGGACGTCGAGCGGCAGCTCGCCGATCTCGTCGAGCACCAGCGTGCCGCCGTGCGCGGCGACGAACAAGCCCGGGCGATCGTCGCGCGCGTCGGTGAACGCGCCGCGCACGTGGCCGAACAGCTCGCTTTCGACGAGCGCCGGCGGGATCGCCGCGCAGTTCACGACGACGAGCGGCCCGGACGCGCGCGAGCTGGCGGCGTGCAGCGCGCGGGCGACCAGCTCCTTGCCGCTGCCGCTGTCGCCGGTGACGAGCACGGGCGCGTCCGACGGCGCGACGCGCGCGATTCGCTCGCGGACCGCGGCCATTGCCGCGCTCGAGCCCACGAGGCCGGTATCGAGGTGACGCGCCGGGCGCGGCGCCGCGCGGGAGATCGCCGCCGCGAGTGCATCGATGCGGAACGGCTTGGGCACGAAGTCGGCGGCACCGGCACGCAGCGCCTCGATCGCGGTCTCCATCGTGCCGAACGCCGAGATCAAGATCACCGGTACGCGGCCGTGGATCGCGCGGCACAGCTCCAGGCCGTCCATGTCGGGCATGCGAAAGTCGGTCACGACGACGTCGCACGCATCGGCCATCGCGAGCGCGCCGGCGGCACGCGCGTGCGTCGACACGGTATGTCCGAGTCGGGATAAGTGAGCATCGAGAAGGTCGCGCATGGCCGCGTCGTCGTCGACAACGACGACGCGACTCGGCGCGGTAGCGGTTTGCATACGCAGCTCCGAGCAAGAGAGAAGCGGACGATCGGGTGGATCGAACGGCGATCACCCGACCGGCGGGCCGCGCGCGACGGGCGGCACGAGGTCGGCAGGCGGAGGCTCGTCGAGCGACGCGGTGGCCGCCTCGCTCGGCGATACGTCCACGATCGGCAGCTGCGCGACCAGCGGCAGCGCGGCGACGGTGCGATGCGAGCGCGCGTGGTGGTGGATGCCGGAGAGCTGCGCGGACAGCGTGGCTTCGGGCTGCGCCCGGCGCAGCCGATGTGGCGCTCGCGCGACGCCGAACGCGACGCTTGCGACGAGCAGCAGTGACCACCAACCACGCATCCAGCCAGCAGTGTAGCACTGTGCCCCGGGCGAGTCGCGTACGATCGGCGGTCTCAGGCGCCGCCTCCAAGCGCTCGATACAGCTCGACTCGATTCGCCAGCGCGGCGAGCTGTGTCGCAAGGAACGAATCTTTCGCGGTGTAGAGCGACCGCTCCGCGACCAAGGTCGTGAGGAACGTATCGACTCCGGCCTTGTAGCGGGCCTGCGCGAGCTCGAACGCCTTCTGCGACGCATCGACGAGCGCGGTTTGTGCCGCGAGCTGCTCCTGGATCGTCGCACGGAGGGCGAGCGCGTCGGCGACCTCGCGGAACGACGTCTGGATCGCGAGCTCGTACGCGGCGACCAGCGCGGCCTTCTGCGCCCACGCGGCATCGAGGTTCGCGATGTTCGCGCCGCCGTGGAACAGCGGGACGATCAATGACGGCGCGAGCGTGTAGATGAACGCGGGGCCGGTGAACAGCGCGGCGAGCGCGGCGCTCGCGATGCCGCCCGTGGCCGTCAGCTCGAGCTGCGGGAAGAACGCGGCGCGCGCGGCGCCGATGTTCGCGTTCGCGGCGATCAGCTGGTGCTCGGCGGCGAGCACGTCGGGCCGGCCGAGCAGGACCGCGGACGACATCCCGACGGGCACGTCGGTGAACCAGTCGAGCTGATCGGGCAGGGCCGGGGGCAACAGCGAATCGTCGACGGGACCGCCGGCAAGCAGATCGAGCGCGTCGTGATCCTGGGCGATCGCGGTGGTCAGCGCGGCGACGTCGGCGCGGGCCTGCTGGTAGATGGTCTCGGCCTGGTAGAAGTCGGTGCGGTTGGACGTGCCGCCGCCGACGAGCTGCTCGGTGAGATCCATCGTGCGCTTGCCGCTCGCCATCGTCTCTTGCGCGACGGCGAGCCGGCTGCGATCGGCCGCGAGCGTCAGATACGCGGTCGCGGTCTCGGCGATCAGCGTGACGCGTGCGGCGCGCGCGGTTTCCGCGGTCGCGAGGTATTGCTGGAGCTTGGCGTCCGACAGGCTCTTGAGCCGGCCGAACAGATCGATCTCCCACGCGCTGAGCCCGGCCGACGCCTGATAGTACGTCGCGCTCACCGTCGGCTGGCCCGGCAGGCCGAAGAACTGGCTCGACGCCGTCACGCCGAGCGACGCGTCGATCGACGGCAGCTGCGCGGCGCGTTGCACGCGATACTGCGCGCGGGCGGCGACGACGTTCGCGATGGCCTGCCGCACGGTGCGGTTCTGTGCGAGCGCGTGGTTGATCACGGTCCGGAGGTTCGGATCGCGGACGAACGAGCTCCACGCCAGGTCCGCGGCGCTCGCGCTGCCGGCGGTGCCGGGCGGTCCCATGCCGGCGCCGGGCAAGGCGTTGGGAATCGGCGCCGCCGGGCGCTCGTAGGTCGGCGCCATCGACCAGCAACCGGTCAAAGCGAGGAGTACTGCCAGGCGTTTCACGATTCTCCGACTCGCTTGCCGCGCACGAGGCGCCGCACGATGATGAAGAACACGGGCACGAGGAACACCGCGAGCAGCGTGCCGGTCACGGTGCCGCCGACGATGCCCGTGCCGATCGCGACGCGGCCGTTCGCGCCGGCGCCGGTCGAGATCGCGAGCGGCGTCACGCCCGCGACGAACGCGAGCGAGGTCATCACGATCGGCCGCAGGCGCAGTCGCGCGCCGGTGACCGCGGCGTCGACGAGCGACGCGCCGCGGTGATAGGCCGCCTCGGCGAACTCGACGATCAAGATCGCGTTCTTCGACGACAGGCCGATCGTCGTGAGCAGCGCGACGCGGAAGTAGACGTCATTCTCGAGGCCGCGCAGCTTCGCCGCGAGCACGGCACCGACGATGCCGAGCGGGATCACGAGCAGCACCGAGAACGGCACGCTCCAGCTCTCGTACAGCGCGGCGAGGCACAAGAAGATGACCAAGATCGAGATCGCGTAGAGCTGGAGCGTCTGACCGCTCGCGAGCTGCTCCTGATACGACAGGCCGCTCCACGAGTACGTCGTGCCGCGCGGCAGCTGGCTCTGGAGCTTGGCGATCTCGTCCATTGCGGTGCCCGAGCTCTGGCCCGGCGCCGCCATGCCGTCGATCTCGTACGACGCCAGGCCGTTGTAGCGCGACACCGATTCGGCACCGTACGCCCAGTGCGTGGTCGCGAACGCGGAGAACGGCGTCATCGAGCCCGACCCGCCGCGCACGTACCACTGCGCGAGGTCCTCGGGCTTGCTGCGGAACGGCGCGTCGCCCTGCACGAACACACGCTTGACGCGGCCGCGATCGACGAAGTCGTTGACGTACACGCCGCCCCACGCCGCGGACAGCGTGTCGGTGATCGATTGCGGCGCCACGCCGTGCGAGACCGCCTTGGACTCGTCGATGTCGATCTTGAGCTGCGGCGTCTCCGGCAAGTCGCCGCGGCGCACCGCCATCAGCAACGGATCCTTCGCGGCGGAGCCGATCAACTGATCGCGGAGCTGACCGAGCTGCGCGCGATCGGTGCCGGGCACCGCCTGCAGCTCGAACGTGAAGCCCTCGGACTGGCCGAGGCCCTGGATCGCGGGCGGCGTGAGCGCGAACACCTGCGCGTCGCGGATGCTCTGCAACATGCCGGTCGCGCGGTTCGCGATGCTCGCCGCCGAGTTGGCCTCGCCGTGGCGCTGGTCCCAGTCCGCGAGCTCGACGAACGCCATGCCGGTGTTCTGACCGACGCCGATGAACGAGAAGCCCGCGACGGTGAACAGGCCCTCGGTGTTCTTGGCTTCGGTGCCGAGGAAGTGATGCTCGACGACCTTGCTGACCTCCTCGGTCCGCGGCAGCGTCGCGCCCGACGGCAGCGTCCAGATCACCATCGCCTGGCCCTGATCTTCGGGCGGCAAGAACCCGGTGGGCAGGTTCTTCAGGAACAGGCCCATCGCGGCCACGATCGCGAGATACGGCACGAGCCACACCGCCGCGCGCTTCAGCATCCACGCGACGCCGTGCTGATAACCGTGGGTCGTGCGGTCGAACGCGCGGTTGAACCAGCCGAACGGGCCGCGTCTGGCGCCGGTATGCTCGCTCGCGCGGAGCAGCGACGCGCACATCGCCGGCGTCACGGTCAGCGCGACGAACACCGACAAGAGCATCGACGCGACGATCGTGATCGAGAACTGGCGGTAGATCACGCCGGTCGAGCCCGTGAAGAACGCCATCGGCAGGAACACCGCCGACAGCACGGTCGCGACGCCGACGAGCGCGGCCGTGATCTCCTTCATCGAGCGGATGGTCGCGTCGAGCGGCGACAGGTGCTCGTCGCGCATGAGTCGCTCGACGTTCTCGACCACGACGATCGCGTCGTCGACCAAGAGGCCGATCGATAGCACCATGCCGAACAT
>Ga0070665_100004701_pt1 | contig 14236 bp, 2 predicted proteins | sample KBSS13metaG_FD_65862 | JGI IMG/M metagenome (GOLD analysis project Ga0070665, IMG submission 65862) | Switchgrass rhizosphere microbial communities from Kellogg Biological Station, Michigan, USA - KBS S1-3 metaG | ecosystem: Host-associated > Plants > Roots > Rhizosphere > Soil ... | reverse complement strand
CGGCGCCGACACGATGACGGGCTTCGGCGGCGACGACATCTACGCCATCGACAATGCGAACGACCGCGTTGTCGAGGATCCGGGCGGCGGCAATGACGCCATCTACACAACGCTCAGCTACGTCCTCGCGGCGGGCCATTCGATCGAGACGCTGGCCGCGCGGGACAACAGCCTCACCGTGGCGCTGAACCTGACCGGCAACGAGCTGGCCAACACCGTCATGGGCAATAATGGCGCGAACGTCCTCGACGGCGGCGGCGGCGCGGACGTGTTGTTCGGCTTCGGCGGCGCCGATTCCTTCTCCTTCACCACCACGCTGGGTGGCGGCAACGTCGACACGATCATCGATTTCACCACCGGCCTGGACAAGATCCTGCTCGGCGGCGCCGTCGGCCAGCCGTTCGTCACCCTCGCGACCGGCACCTTGCGCGTCGGCACGCTGGTGATCGGGACGGCGGCGGTCGATGCCGACGATTACCTCATCTACAATAGCGGCACCGGGGCCCTGCTCTTCGACGCCGACGGCAATGGCGCGGGCGCCGCGGTCCAGTTCGCGACCCTTTCGGCCGGCCTCGGCCTGACGGTCGGCGATTTCGTGGTCTCGGGCCTGGCGAACAACGCCCCGGCCGTCACCTCGGGCGGGACAGCGAGCATCGCGGAGAACAGCGCCGCCAGCACGATCGTCTACCAGGCCACCGCCACCGACGCGAACGGCGACCGCATCACCTGGTCGCTGAGCGGCACCGACGCGGGCCTGCTCACCATCGACGCCAATGGCGCGGTGCGGCTGATCAACCCGGCCAATTTCGAGGCCAAGGCGAGCTACGTCTTCAACGTTGTCGCCAATGATTCCGGCAGCTCGACGCCCCGGGCGGTCACGCTCACCGTCACCGACGTCGCCGAAGCCAGCACGCCGACCATCAACGAGACGGCGGGCGTGAACGATACGCGCGAGAATGCGCAGTCCATCAACACCGCCACCCTGGCCGTCGTCGACAATCCCAATCTCTACAATGACGACTTCCCGTCGGCGACGCTCGTCGGCAACATCTCGACGCTCGGCGATGTGGATTTCTACTCGATCACGCTGCAGGCCGGCCAGCAGCTGATCCTCGACGTCGACGGCACCAGCGGCGGGCTCGACGCCTTCCTGACCCTCTACGGGCCGACCGGGCTCTTCATCGGCGACAATGACGACCAGATCACCTTCGATCCGGGCTCGGTGCCGACCCTCGCCTCGCACAATACGGATTCGCAGATCATCTTCCGCGCCGGCACGACCGGCACCTATTATTTCTCGATCAAGTCGTTCGAGGATGATGGCGATCCGACCTCGACGGGCGGCTATCTGCTCCATGTCAGCATCAACAACGCGCCGGCCACGCCCGCGCAGATCCTGGCCGAGGATATCGAGGCCCTGATCAGCGGCGCGAAGTGGAATGACCTCGATCTGACCTTCGGCTTCCCGTCCGCGGCGAATCTCTATCCGTCCGACTTCGAGGAGGTGGACACGGGCCCACCCGCGCCGGCCTATACGTTCGAGGCGTTCAACGCGACGCAGATGACCGCGACCCGCGCGCTGCTCGGCATGATCGCCAATGTCTCGAAGCTCACCTTCACCGAGAATACGGGCGGCGGCGACTATACGGTCGCCGGATCCGCCGCCAGTGCGGACCTGCGCTTCGCCGAGAGCTCGGCGGCGGACGTCGCTTATGCTTATTATCCGGGCAATGGCGGGCCGGACGATGTGGGCGGCAGCGCCTGGTTCAACCGCACCCAGTTCAACAATCCCAACAAGGGCAATTATGCCTGGATGGGCATATTGCACGAGACCGGCCACGCGCTCGGCCTCAAGCACGGCCATGAATTCCCGCTGGCGATCAGCGGCGACCATGACAGTATCGAATATTCGGTGATGACCTACCGCTCCTATCCGGGCCAGGATCTCGAGGACGGCGGCGGCTACACCAACGAGACCTGGGGCTATGCCCAGACTTTGATGATGCTCGACATCGCGGCGCTGCAGAAAATCTATGGCGGCGCGAACTACACGTTCAACTCCGGCGCCTCGACCTATAGCTGGAGCGACACGACCGGCGAGATGTCGATCAACGGCGTCGGCCAGGGCGCGCCGGGCAATGGCTCGGCCTCCGCCAGCATGAACCGCATCCTGATGACCATCTGGGACGGCGGCGGCAACGACACCTATGACCTGTCCAACTATGCCAACGGCACCACCGTCGACCTGCGGCCGGGCGAGTGGACGACGACAAGCCAGACGCAGATCGCGAATCTCAACGGCAACGGCACGGGCGGCCCGGTCTACGCGCGCGGCAACATAGCCAACGCCTTGCTCTACGAAGGCAATACCGCCTCGGCGATCGAGAATGCCAAGGGCGGCGCCGGCGCCGACATCCTGATCGCCAATCTGGTCGCCAACCAGTTCACCGGCAATGGCGGCAGCGACCTCTTCAAATGGGCCTCGACCGGCGATGCCGGCCTGGGGAATCTGGCCGACACGGTGCTGGATTTCGTCCGCGGCACCGACAAGATCGACTTCACTCTGCTCGATGCCCAGCCCGGCACGGCGGGCCAGCAGGATTTCGCCTTCATCGGCACCGGCGCCTTCACCAATGTCGCCGGCCAGGTGCGCTACGAAGTGACGGGCGGCCACGCCCATATCTTCGCCGACACGGACGGCAATGGCACCGCCAATATGGAGATCATCCTGAACAACATCACCACGCTGGCGGCGACGGACTTCAACTTCTGAGGACCATGTCATGCGCCGCCGCCTTGCCGCTCTCTGCCTTGCCGGCCTCGCGCTGGCGGCAGGCGGCGCGCCCGGGGCGCTCGCGATGAAGAAGGAGCGCCCGGCCCTGCGGCGCTCGACCGAGCTGCCGCGCCCGATCGACGGCGACATCCCGGTCAGGGGCGAGCTCGAGGCGGCGCGGCGCGCCGGCACGCGCGCGGCCTATGACCTGTTCCTCGCCCGCCACGGGGATCATCGCTTCGCCGTCACGGCGCGGCGAGAGCGGGCTGCGCTGCCCGCCGGGAAAGGCGCGGACTAGGCGGTCAAGCCGCCTCTTGGCAGGGGCGCGGAAAAGGCGCATTCATGATCCGTCTCGGCTCTTGGGGAGGATGGACCGACGATGATTGGTTATTTGATGCTCCTGCTGGCCGGGCTCGGCGCCTTCGCCTTCGCGGTCCTGTTCGGCCCCGCGCTGATGCGCCTGGCGGCCGGCGGCAAGCGGCGGCACCGGCGGCGCTGAGCGCCGCCAGGCCCTGACAGGAAAAGGGAGGCGGCCCCTTTGGACCGCCTCCGTCTTCGTCAGATCATGATGAACGCGCTGGCCGTGATCGTCAGGCCAGGGCTCAGGGTCGCGACCTGCACCGCGGCGCCCGCGCCGCTGCCGTCCGCATCGCGGACGAGCTGCCCGGTCAGATTTTTGTAGACGATCCGGCTGCTGCTGTCGGCCGCGTCCCTTGCCGGCCCGCCGGAAAAGAAAGGGCGGCCCTCGGGCCGCCCCCCTGGAGGCCCGCCGGTCGGCGGGCCTTCCGGTCAGGTTGCTCAGATCACCGTGAAGTCGCTGGCGGTGATCGTCAGGCCCGGGCTCATCGTCGCGAACTGCACCGCGGCGCCCGCGCCATTGCCGTCCGCGTCGAAGAAGAGCTGGCCGGTGAGGCTGTTGTAGATGATCCGGTCGCTGGCATCGGCCGCGGCCGCGCCGACCACGAACGCATTGGGGTCGAGCCCGCCGAGGGCGCCGATCCCGGTGAACACCGCATCGTCCAGCGCGATCTTGTCGATCCCGTGCTCGAACCCGAACACGACGTCGACATTGCCCGCGCCCAGCGCCGTGGTGAACTGGAACGTGTCCGCCCCGTCCAGGCCGACCAGCAGGTCGTTGCCGCCCTTGCCGTCCAGCACATTGGCGCCGTCATTGCCGTAGATCGTGTTGGCCAGCTCGTTGCCGGTCAGGTTGATCGCATTGGTGCCGTTGGGGTTGGTGGCGAACAGGAACTCGATCTCCTGCCCGGCGGTCAGCGTGTAGTTCGCACTGGCATAGACCGTGTCGTTGCCGCCGCCGGTGCCCTCGAAGACGGCGTCGCCGGCATTGTCGACATGATAGATGTCGTCGCCGCCGAAGCCGATCATCACGTCCGCACCGGCCGCGCCGTCGAGGACGTTGTTCCCGGCATTGCCGAGGATCGCGTTGTTGATCTCGTTGCCCGTCAGGCTGAGCGCCGTGGTCGCGCTATTGTCCTGCGCGGCCAGCGTCTCGAGCGACTGGCCGGCGGTGAGCGTGTAGCTCGCGCTCACATAGACGATATCGTTGCCGCCGCCCGCGCCTTCCAATGTCATGTCGCCGGCATTGTCGACGACATAGGCATCGTCGCCGCCATAGCCGACCATGATGTCCGCGCCGGTGCCGCCGTCGATATAATTGGCGCCGTTATTGCCGAGAATGATGTTGTTCAGCTCGTTGCCGAACAAGGCCAGCGCCGTGGTCAGGCTGTTGTCGCGCGCGGCGAGCACCTCGACCGACGATCCGAAACCCAATTGGTAGCTGAACGTGGTGTAGATGGTGTCGGTGCCACCGCCACTCTCCTCGATCACCACGTCGCCGGCATTGTCGACCGCATAAGTGTCGTCGCCGCCGAAGCCGGTCATGATGTCCGCGCCCGCGCCGCCGTCGATGAAGTTCACGCCGGCATTGCCGAAGATGGTGTTGGCGAATTCGTTGCCGAGCAGGTTCATCGCCACGGTCTGGCTGTTGTCCTGCGCGGCCAGCGTCTCCACCTCCTGGCCGGCGGCGAGGATATAGCTCGTCGTCGTGTAGATGGTGTCATTGCCCTCGCCGGCCGCCTCGAACACCTGCTCGCCGAAGCTGTCGACGAGATAGATATCGTCGCCCGCCTGACCGTGCAGCTGGTCGTTGCCGGCAAGCCCGTCCAGATAGTCGTTGCCGATCCCGGCGAACATCATGTCCACCCCGGCCGTGCCGAACAATGTGTCGTGCGTGTCGAGGCCGGTGAGCGTGATGGTCACCGTGACGGTATTTCCGCCCGCGAGCGTGTAGCTGAAGCTGTCATGGCCCGGCGTGTTCGACGCGCCGGAGCCAGGCGTCGGGGTGCGCAGGAAGGTGCCGTTCGAGTCGTAATTGAACGTGCCGTTCGCGTTGACCGTGAGCAGGGCGCCCGAGGCCAAGGTGATCTGCGTCCCGACATTGCCGCCGGAGCCGTTCACCGCCGAGATGCTGAGCGGCGGGCCGTCCGGATCCGTGTCCGCGCCCGAGCCGTTGCTGGCGAACAGATTGCCGCCAATGATCGAGCCATTCTCGTTGATCGTGAACACGTCCGGCTGCGCCACCGGCAGATCGTCGATCGCGGTGATGTTGATCGTCGTCGTCGCGACGGCGCTGCTCACCATGCCGTCGCTGACCGTAACGGTGATCGTGCGGGTGGGATCGGTGCCGCCGGACGTCGGGTCCTGGTTGTCCGTTGAGTAGGTGAATCCGGCCAGGATCGCCCGATATTGCTCGGCCGTCCCGGTGCCGAAAATCTCGACCCTGATGAAGCCGGTGTCCGAGGTGGTGACTGCGGCGAAGCCCGGCGGCAGGGCCGGATAGGTCAGGCTGTCGCCCGCCACCCGGTCGATCAGCGTCACCGTCATAGTCTCGATCCGGTCGCCAAGGCCTTCATCCGGGTCGGAGACGATCAGCCCGGGCGAACCGATCATGATGGGCGAGCCGTCCTCGATGAAGCTCGTCGAATAATCGATGCCGCCCGTCGCGACGCCGTTCAGGTCCACCGCCGGCGGCAGATTGTCCGGCGTGATGTTGATCGTCATCAGGTTCGGCGACGGGTCGGTGTTCGCGTTCACGCCGCCGCTCGGGCCGCTGTCCCGCACCTGGAAGGTGAAGGAGGCATAATTGTCGCCATACTCGTCGGCATCAGGCGTGAAGCGGAACAGCCCGGCGTTGATATTGGCGAGGGTAATGAAGTCGCCCACCGAGACCGCCCCGCCATTGTTGGTCAGCGTCCCGTTCGTCGGCAGCGAGCCGATCACCACACCCGCAAAGCTATGGCCCTCAACCGGATCGCTGAACCCGAAGTCCGCGGCGGTGAACGGCAAGGGGTCGTCCTCGCTTCCGGTCACGGTCCCGTCCGTGCCCTGCGGCGCGTCGTTCACCGCGGCGACGCTGACGAGGATGTCATCGCTGTCCGTGCCGGCCGGGCCGCTGCCAGCCTGGCCGCCGTCCGAGGTCGCGACACCGATGGTCGCGACGCCGTTATAATTGGCGCTGGGATTGTAGGTCAGCCCGGCGCCGAGCGCGGCGTTGATCGCTGCGGCGGTGCCCGAGAAGGTCATGCTCGCATCGCTGGTGCCGTCGCCCGTGCCGAAGCTGAGGCCGAGCGTGCTGGCGATGGTCAGCGTGCCGTTGTTCACCGACAGGGTCACCGTCAAGGTCGTCGCGTCGACATCCACGACCGAAATCGCATTGCCGTTCGCCGTGCTGAGCGTGACGCTGGCATCTTCGTTGATATTCTGCGTGCCGGGCACGGTGTTCACCGGCGCGTCGTTCACCGCGATGATGTCCGCCTGGCTCAGTACCACGGTGCCGGCCGAATAAGCGGTGGTGCCGCCGGTCCCGCCAGTCGCCAGATTGGCGTCCATGCCGTCGACGATGCCGAAGCCCAGCGCGTTGTCGATCAGGTGCACGGTCAGCGACGGGGCCGGGCCGTTATAGTTCGGCGCCGGGTTGAAGCGGATGAGCGTGCCGGCGCCGATCAGCTGCGCCGAGGCCATCGAGGCCGGGCCGATGTCGGTCCACACGCCGCCGCTGAAATATTGCCACTGGCCGACGCCCGCGCTGGAGCCGTTGGCCACGACCGCGATGCCCGAGAAGGCGCCCGGCGAGGAAGCGCCGCCGTTCGGAATCTGGTTGTCCGCCGCGTCCGAATATTGGCCGGAGAACAGGCTCGATACGGTCTGCCCCGCGCCCGGCATGTCCTCGGTCACCGTCGCCGCGGTTTCGGTGCCGTCGCCGATCACCACCGGCGCGTCGTTGATCGCATTGATGTTGATCGTGATCGAGTCAGTGTCGGTCTGCGTGCCACCGCTGCCGTTCTGGCCGTTGTCGGTGGTCTGCACCAAGAGCGTGTCCACGCCGTTGAAATTGGCGTTCGGCGTGTAGGTAAGGCCCGCGCCCAGCGCTGCGTTGATCGCCGCCGCCGTGCCGGAAAAGGTCATCGTCGCGTCGTTGCCGCCGTCGCCCGTGCCGAAGCTGAGGCCAAGCGTGCTGGCGATGGTCAGGGTGCCGTGCTGGACGGTCAAGGTGACGGTCAGCGTCGTCGCGTCCACGTCGTCCACGCCCAGCGCATTGCCGTTGGCCGTGCTGAGCGTGACGCTCGCATCCTCGTCGATCGTCAGCGTGCCCGGCATGGTGTTGACCGGCGCGTCGTTGACCGCGGTCACCGTGATGCTCACCGTCTCGCTGGCCGTGGAGAAAGCGGTGGTGCCGCCATTGATCGTGGTGTCGGCAAAGGTGGCGACGGAGCCCGTCGTCTGGTCCCAGGCGCGGAAGGTGAACAGATCGCTGAGGGTGCCGTTGAAATTGGCGTTCGGCAGGAAACGGACCATGTCGGTCGGCCGAAGCAGGAAGGCCGAAGCCTCCGTCACCGCCGGCAGGTTGAACCAGCTCAGGCCGCCGTTGAGCGAGAATTGGAGCATGCCGCCGGCCGTGTCGAAGCCGGTGATGGCGATGCCCGTGAGCGCGCCGCTGTCCACGTCCGTGACATTGTCGAGGCCGCCGGCAACCGACGTCAGATCGACCAGGGCCGAAACCGCGAGGCCGGTGGGGGAGACCGCATCCTCGAGGATCGTGTCGAGGGTCAGCGTTGGCGTGATATCGAGCACCGGGGCGTCGTTCACCGCGGTGACGGTGATGCTCACCGTGTCGCTGGCCGCCGAGAAGGCCGTGCCGCCGCCGCCGGGGGTGGTATCGCCGAAACTGGCCACGCCGCCGCTCGTCTGATCCCAGGCGACGAAGGTGAAGAGATTGCTGGCGGTGCCATTGGCATTGGCGCTCGGCAGGAGACGGACCATGTCGGTCGACCGAAGCAGGAAGGCCGAGTCCGCCGTGACCGCCGGCATGTTGAACCAGCTCAGGCCGCCGTTGATCGAGAATTGCAACGTGCCGAGGCCGGCGGTGTTGAAGCCGGTGACGGCGATGCCGCCGATCGCGCCAGCGTCCACATCGGTGACGTTGCCGAGCCCGATCAGGGTCGAGATAGCAACTCCGGCTGGGATCGAATCCTCGAGGATCGTGCCGAGGGTCGGCGAAGCGGCGGCATCGAGCACCGGCGCGTCGTTGACCGGGTTCACGTTCAGCGTGATCGTGTTCGTGCTCTGGTCGGTGTCCTGCCCGCCATTGCCGGTATTGCCGTCGTCCTTCACGACGAAGACGAAGCTGGCATAGCCTGTGCCATTGGCGTCGGGCGCAGGGACGAAGGTCAGGAGCCCGCTGGCAATGTCGGCCACGGACACGAATGAGAACAGGCTGACCGGGAACTGGCCCGCAAGAAGGAGCTGCCCGTTGGCGGGCAGGGAGTAGATGCCCACCTCAATGAAGGCGTTGCCGTCGACGTCGGTGAAGCCGAAATCGGCGGCGGTGAAGACGTAGACCGAATCCTCGTTCAGGGTGATCGTCTTGTCCGTCCCCGCGGGCGCATCGTTCACCGACAGGACATCGATCGCGCGCACGTCGGTGTCGCCGAGATTGCCGCCATTGTTGAGCAGCACCGCCTGGCCGTCGATCGAACCGCGGTTGACCGCGATATCGAGGTCGCCGTCGCCGTCGAAATCGCCGATCGCTGTGGTCTCGGCATAGGTGGTCGAGCCGATCCCGACATTGACGCGAGTCTGGAACGTGCCGTTGCCGTTGCCGAGGAAGATGCCGATCGTCGCGGCGGCGCCGTTCCCCGTGATCAGGTCGAGAATGCCGTCGCCGTTCACGTCGCCGATGCTCACGTTCACCGCGTCGCCGCCGCCGGCGTAGAAGGTCCCGGTGCCGAACGTCCCGTTGCCGTTGCCGAGCATGACGGTAAGCCCGTTATTCCCGGCATAGGAGGCCAGGACGAGGTCGAGATTGCCGTCATTGTTAAGGTCGGCTGTCTTTCCGTCGAGTGGCCTGGTGGTGCCGGTGGAGATTTCGACCGCTGCGGCAAAGGTGCCGTTGCCATTATTGGCCAGGAGCGAAACGCTGCCCGGCGCATTGCCGGTGGTCCGGTTGCCGAAATTGACGCTGACGATGTCGACACGCCCGTCGCCCGTGAAATCGCCCAGGATGACCCCGGTCGCGAGATTGGCACCCGACGCGCTGTAATGGACCGGCGCGGCGAAGCTGCCCGGCGCGCCGCTGGCGAGCAGGACGGAGACCAGGCCGTAGTCGCGCCGCGCGACGACGAGGTCGAGCCGGCCATCCCCGTTCAGGTCCGCCGAGGACAGGTCGAAGGGCGACTGCAGCGTGGCGATGACCTGATAGGCGGCGAAATTGCCGCTGCCATCGTTGAGCCGGACGCCGACCGAGCCATTGGTGCTGCCGCCGCCCGCATAATCGGTCGAGACGATGTCGAGGTCCAGGTCGCCGTCAACATCGGCAAGGCTAACCTCGCTCGGGTTGGTACCGGCGGCGAGGCTCGTGGCGGCACCGAACGTGCCGTCGCCATTACCGAGGCGGACGCCGATCTGGTGGGCGACGTCGCCGATATAGACGAGGTCGAGCCGGCCGTCGCCATTGAGGTCGCCGGCGACCAGGCTGGTGGGATTGGTGAGCGCGCCCGATTCAAGCGCCGTCGCGAAGCTGGCAGTATCCGCCGGAACGCCTTCCCAGCTCGAGACGCGCAGGCTGTCCGCCCCGTTGAAATTCAGGTCGCCCTGATAGAGGAGCCCGTTCGCCGCGGCGAGCGTCGCGTTGATCTGCGCCAGCGTGCCGGTGATGGTCAGCCCGTTGCTGCCCTGGGCGCCGCCGATGATATTCGCGCCGGTGATGCCGCCGGCGACGTCGGTGCGGATCGTCAGCGTGCCATGCTGGACGCTGAGCAGAACGGTATAGGTGTCGCCCGGCGCGCCGTCGTCGGCGATCGAGACGCCGGTGAGCACAACGGGCGCATCCTCATTGACCGCGGCCGTCCCGCCGATCGTGTTCACCGGCGCGTCGTTCTGGCCGTGGATGGTGACCGTGACGATCCGGGCCGTGCCGTCCTGCGTGTACGCAACGAAGCTGTCGGAGAGCGTCGCCGCGCCGTTGAGCGCCTGCACCGCCGGGTTGCTGTCGTCGAGCGTATAGACCCAGACGCCGCTCGCGCTCAGCGCATAGGTGCCGTAACCCATGATCGTTCCGGCGCCCGAGGCGACCGCCTGCCAGACGTCGTCCACATTGTCGAGGTCGTCGGCGAAGAGATCGCCGGTCGCCGTTGGCGTGCCGGGGATGCCGTTGGCGGTGCCGCCGGCCTCGGTAACGTCGCCGCTGGCAGTGCCGCTGACAGCCGCAGCATCGTTCTGCGCGTGGATCGTGACGGTGACGAGCTGGCTGGTGCCGTCCACCGTCAGCACGGTGAAGGAGTCGGCGAGCGTGGCCGCCCCGTTCAGCGCCTGCACGGCCGCATTGTTGTTGTCGAGCGTATAGGTCCAGATACCGTCTGCGGTCAGCGCGAAGCTGCCATAGCCGTTGGCCGTCGTGCCGCCGCTGACCGCCTGCCAGGCGTCCGCTGGATTGTCGACGTCGGCGGCGTTGAGGTCGCCGGTCGCGGTCGCAGTCCCGGGAGTCCCGTTATTGACCCCGCCCGCCTCGGTGACGTCGCCCGTGACCGGGCCGGTGATGATCGCGGCGTCGTTGACCTGCTGGATATTGACCGTCGTATGGACGGTGAGGATGTTGTTGCCGCCATTGGCATTGCCGTCGCCATCGTTAAGCGTGATCGTGATGTCGCGCGGGCCCGCGGGATTGGCGTTGTTGCCATTGAGATAAGTCAGGCGTTGTAGCAGCGCCTCGACCATGTAGGCTTCCGTGCCGCTGTAGAAGAGAATGACCAGCGGCGCGCCATTGTTGCCGCCCGAATAGGTGGCGAAGGGAACGCCGACTCCCGGTATGCCGCCATAATAGATATCGCCGACCGAAACCTCGATGGTCCCGTCGGTCACGAAGCTGAGATATTCCAGCGCGATGCCGCCCGTGATCGCGATCGTCAGCGAGCCGCCGGCGAAATCCGTGGTGTCCACGTCCGTCAGGTCGGCGTTCATGCCGAGATCGAGGCGCACCTCGCCGCCATCCTCGACGAAGGTCACGGCGTCGCCGTCGAGATTGGCGATGGTCGGCGCGTCATTCACCGGATTGATGGCGAGGTTGAAATCGTCCGAGACGCTGTTCTGATAGTCCGTCGCGGTCACCCGCAGCGAGAGCGTGCCGTTGAAGTTGAGCGGCGGCGCGCCGCTGAACGTCCGCGTCATCGCGTCGAAGCTCAGCCAGGTGGGCAGCGGGCTCCCGTCCGCCAGCGTCGCGCTATAGGCCAGCACGCTGTCCGGATCGGTGAAGGTCCCGACCGGCACCTGGAAGTTGAACGCATTGTCCTCGTTGATCGCCTGGTCCTGGATCGGAACGCTCAGCACCGGCGGCGCCGATGGCGCGTCGGTATGGCCCAGGATCTGGACATTGATGTTGACGGTCGTGTGCCCGTCGAGCCCGGTCATCGCGAACGTGTCGAAAGCCTGCTCGCCGTCATCCAGGGCAAGCAGGGCGGGCGCGGCATTGTTCAGCGTGTAGGTCCAGCTGCCGCTCTGGGTGATGACGAAGGTGCCGTAGGTGGTGTTGAAGGATCCGCTCTGCCAGCCATTCTCGTTCTGGTCGCTGTCGAAGATCGAGACCTGGCCGCTGTCCGTGGTCTGGCCGGGGCTGTCCTCGACCACCGTGCCGGTGGCGTCGATCACGAAGACCTGCGCCGGATCGTCATTGCCGTGCACGGTGATGACGACGTCCTGGAAGCTCTGCCCGTCGAACGAATAGACCCGGAACGTGTCGTAATAGAGATGGCCGCCCTGCAGCCCCTGGTTGCTGTGCGCGGTATATTGCCACTCGCCGCTCTGCGCGATCGAGAAGATGCCGTAAGTGCCGAAGACGAAATTCTGCGATTGGACGCGGCCCTCGTTCGTGTCCAGGTCGCTGACGTTGATCGTGCCGGTCGCGATGCTGGTGCTGTCCTCATAGACGTCGCCGGTGAAGCTGCCGGTCATGACCGCCACGTCATTTTCGGCGGTCACGCTGATCGTCGCATAGGAAAGCGGGCTGTTCTGCGCCGCCGCCGGGTCGCTCACATAGACCGAGATGACGCGGTCGGTATTGCCCCCGAAGGTCGGGTCGTCGGTGCTGTTGGAATAGCCGATCGAGGCGAGCAAGGCCTCATATTGGGCGACGCTCGCAATGCCCTGGAAGATGAGCTGCGTCGCGCTCGCGGTGACGGTCAGGCCCGCGGCGTAGGCGCTCTCATAGGTCAGCAGGTCGCCGAACTGCCCGTCGGTGATCCGCACCACCGCGCCCGCGATGTTCGGGCCCGTCGCGGTGATGTTGATGTTGTTGCCGATCGCGACGCCCGGGGCGTTCTCGACATAGGCACCGAGATAGTCATAGCCGGCGGTGCCGCTGTCGAGGTCGACCGAGACCGGCGGCGGCGGCTCGTCGGCGCCGTTGATCGTGATCGTGACATAGTGGCTGGTGCCGTCGATCGCGAAGACCTGGATAGAGTCGGTCAGCGACTCCCCGTCGTTCAGGTTCTGGATCGCGCTGAGCGCGTTGTTGAGCGCATAGGTCCAGGCGCCGTTCGCGTCGATCGAGAAGGTGCCGTACAGGGTCGTGGCGCCGCTCTGCTCCTGGAAGCCGTCCTCGCCAGTGTCGACATCGTCGACGGTGAGCGTGCCGCTGGCATTGACGACCGCATCCTCGGTGACCGAGCCGGTGTCGGTGCCGCCGATGATGGCCGCGTCGTTGGTGCCGGTGACGGTGATGGTGACGATCTGCTCGGTGCCGTCGATCGTCCGCGCCACGGCGGTGTCCGTGAGCGTGTCGCCCGTCCCGAGCGCGCGGACGTCGGGATTCGCCGCGCTGATCTGATAGGTCCACCCGCCCGAGGCATTGATCGAGAAGCGGCCATAGGTGGTGTCGACGAACATCTGCGGCTGGAACCCGCTCTCGCCGTCGTCCACGTCGGTCGCGCTGAGGTTCCCTGCGGTGACGCCGCCGAAGACTTGGTCATAGGCGGTGCCACTGGTGTCGCCGACGATCAGCGGCGCGTCGTTGGTGCCGATGACCGTGATGTTCAGCATGTGGGTGGTGCCGTCGGCGGCCTGGACGCCGATCGCCTCGCCGCGGATGACGCCGGCGCCCAGCGACTGCACGGCCGCGTTGTTCAGCGTGAAGGTCCAGTTGCCGGCGCTGTCCATGTCGAAGGTGCCGAGGCCGAACAGGCCGCCCGCCGAGACCAAAGGCACGAATTCGTCCACATTGTCCGGATCGGCGATGGTGAGCGTCCCGGAGGCGGTCAGCGTCACGTCCTCCGTCACGACGCCCGCATCGGTCCCGCCGATCACCGCCGGATCGTTCTGCGCCGCGATGTTGATCGTCGTGACCGCGATGTTGCTCGCGCCGCCAGTGTCGTTGACCGTGAAGGTGATCGTGCGCTGGCCGTCGCTGCCGTCGAAGGTCGGGTTGTCGCCGGTGTGGCTGAAGCGGAGCCAGGTCAAGGCGTGGGCGAGGTCGGCCGCCGTGGCGGTGCCGGTGTGATAGACCCGGATCACCCCGGGACTCACCATCTGATAGGCGATGTCCTCGTGGACCGAGGGATTGTCCGCGACGAAGAGAGTGTCGCCGGCCCGCATGTCGGTCAGCGTCACGATCACCTCTGCGGCGCCGGTCACGGACGAGACGATGCTGACGTCGCTGTCGACGACGGCGATCCCCGCATTGTGCTCGAAATAGACCGTCAGGAATGAGTCGTTGCCGCCCGGCCCGTCCAGATCGATGACGGAAGGCGTGGCCGGGATGGTCACGTTCATCGTCGAGTGGACGATGGTGGAGCCGCCCTCGCCGTCATAGAGGGCGAATTCGACATTGCGGGGCCCCGCGGTCGGGCTCCCCCCGGAATTCGTGTAGGCATAGGCCCGCAGCACCGCGCTCACGAT
>Ga0070665_100004699_pt1 | contig 14250 bp, 9 predicted proteins | sample KBSS13metaG_FD_65862 | JGI IMG/M metagenome (GOLD analysis project Ga0070665, IMG submission 65862) | Switchgrass rhizosphere microbial communities from Kellogg Biological Station, Michigan, USA - KBS S1-3 metaG | ecosystem: Host-associated > Plants > Roots > Rhizosphere > Soil ... | reverse complement strand
AGCTGGCCGGTTCGGTTGGTCTCGACGATCTTGCCGAGCCGCATGACGGCGACGCGGTCGCTGACTTTCTCGACGATCGTCAGATCGTGGGTGATGAGCAGCACGCCCATATGATACTGCGCCTGCAACTGCCGGATCAGCTTCAGGATCTCTGCCTGCACGGTGACGTCGAGCGCCGTGGTCGGTTCGTCGGCGATCAGGAAATCGGGATTGTTGGCGACCGCAATCGCGATCATCACGCGCTGGCGCTGACCGCCGGAGAGCTGGTGCGGGTATTGCTCGATGCGGGCCTGCGGCTCGGGGATGCGCACCTCTTTCAGGAGATCCAGCGCACGCGCCAGCGCCTGCTTCTTGGTCAGGCGCTGATGCAGCATGATGCCTTCGGCAATCTGGGTGCCGACGCGATAGATCGGATTGAGCGACGACATCGGCTCCTGGAAGATCATCGAGATGCGATCGCCGCGCACGTCGAGCATCTGCCGCTCGCTGAACTTGTCGATCCGCGTGCCGGCCAGCAGCACGCGGCTGTCGGGCGATACCGTGGCGGTGCGCGGCAGCAGCTTCATGATGGCGCGCGCCGTCACCGACTTGCCGGAACCGGACTCGCCGACCAGCGCCAGCATCTCGCCGCGGTCGACATGGAACGACACGTCGCGCACCGCCTCGACCTCGGCGTCGTCGAGCTTGAAGCGCACCGAGAGGTTGCGGACTTCGACGAGGTGCGGATCGACCGGTGCGTGCATGTCGTTCCTCACGACTGGTAAGGATCGATGGCGTCGCGCAAGCCGTCGCCAAGCATGTTGAAGCTCATCACCGCCACGAGCACGCCGGCCACCGGCGTCAGCACCCACGGATAGGAGCCGAGGTTCTGGATGTTCTGGGCGGCGTTGAGCAGCAGGCCCCAGCTGATCATCGGCGGCTGCACGCCGAGGCCGAGGAACGACAGGAAGCTTTCGATCAGGATGATCGAGGGGATCAGCAGCGTCGTGGCCACCACGACGTGGCTCATCACGTTGGGCAGGATATGGCGCATCACGATGCGCCAGCGGCTGGCGCCAACCGCCTCTGCGGCCGAGACGTAGTCGAGGTTGGCGATCGACAGCGTCTTGCCGCGCACTTCGCGCGCCAGATGCGCCCAGCGCAGCGTCGACAGGATCGCGCAAATGACCAGCATCAGCTGGAACGACGAGAGATTGCGCGGCACGACAGCGACCAGCGCAAAGTAGAACGGCACTTCCGGGACGGCCAAGAAGAATTCCACGACGCGCTGAATCCAGTGATCGGACAGGCCGCCGAGATAACCGGAGACGGTGCCGACGATTGCGCCCAGTGTGATCGATATGGCGACCACGATCAGCGCGATCGAGATCGTCAGCTGGCTGCCGACCAGCAAGCGCGACAGCACGTCGCGGCCATCGCGGTCGGTGCCGAGGATGTTCCACGGACAATTGGCCGGCGCGGTAAGCAGATGGCGGTCGAGTGGAATGCCGAACAGGCGATAGGGCCAGCCATGCCCCAGAAATTCAGGCCGGCAGCGCGTTTCGGTATCGACCTTGGTGACCGCCGCGAAGGTCTGCGGGTCGATCTCGGTGACGACAGGATTGGTGAAGGGGATCGGATGGAAGCCTTCATCGGAGAAGAAGTGCAGCGACTGCGGTGGCGAATAGATGGCATCCTTGTTGCGCGCGACCGGGTTGTAAGGCGACAGGAAGTTCGCGAACACGGTAGCCAAAAGCAGCAGCGCAACCAGCGCCGCGCCGATCATGCCCATGGTGTTGCGGCGGAAACGCCGCCACACCAGCCTGAAATAGGTCTGGGATCGAACGGTTCGCGCCGCCGGCGCGTCGGCCTCGGCGATGAGACCTTCGGTTTCCGATTTGAGCTCGGCCGCCAGGCTGGCCGGCACCGCCTCACCCGCCGGGTTGGGGGTGGTGTCGAGCATGCCGGTATGTTCGTCGGGAATGGTGCTCACAGGGCACCTGCCTGCCGCACGCGCGGATCGAGCAGCCCGAGCGCGATGTCGGCCAGCAGGTTGGCGACGACCAGCACGGCCGACAGCCAGAGGAAGATGGTGGTGGTGACCCAGACGTCGCTTCGATAGAGGCTGTCCAGCATCAGCGGCCCGATCGTTGGGATGCCGAGCACGATCGCCACCTCAAGCTCGCCCGACAGCATGTAGGGCATGGCGACGCCCTGGTACATGACCAGCGGATGCAGCGCGTTGGGCACCGCGTGCTTCAGCACGACGCGATAGCCCGGCACGCCCTTGGCGCGCGCCGCCTCGATATAGGGCTGACGGAGCACGTCGAGCAGATTGCCGCGCATGACGCGCATGTTGTAGGCGAGCCCGCCGAACGCAGCGACCAGGATGATCGGCCAGACATGCTTCAGCGTGTCCCACAGCTTGGCGAAGGACATCGGCTGCAGGATGAACTCGCGCGATGATATTGCGCCGACATGCTGGTAGCCGATGACGAAGGCCAGCCAGTAGAGAATGACCAGCGCCATGAAGAAGCGCGGAATGGTCATGCCGAGGAATGCGATGGTGGAGGCGATGCGGTCGCCCCATCGGTGCTGGTAGACGGCGCCGATGATGCCCAGCCCGACGCCGATGAGAGTTGCCAGGAGATGACAGGTGGCGGCGATCGCCAGGGTCCTCAAGAACCGTTCGCCGAGCAGGTCGGTTACCGGCTTGTTGTAGACGTAGGAGGTGCCGAAGTCGCCGCGCAGCACCATGCCGCTGACCCATTGCACATATTGCTGCGGCAGCGGCTTGTTCAGTCCGAGGCGTTCGCGCAGCTGGTCACGCAGCACCAGCGACTGCTCGTAGCTGAGGCCGCCCTGGCTGCGGGCCAGCGCTGCCGCATAGTCGGCGTAGTCGCCGGGCGGCGCCTTGATCAGCGTGAACGAGACGATGCTGACCACGAAGAGAAGGCCGATCGCCGAAAGCCCGCGTCGTATGAGGAACCGGAGCACTCGGTATCGCCTCCTGATTATGCGGTTCAAAGAGGGCCGGAGGGAGGGAGCGCCCTCCGGCCCAAGGCCAGTAGATCGGCTCAGTTGACGCCGGGCAACTCCCCGGGCATCAGCTCGGGAACCTGAGCTTGATCTTCCTTGGCAATCCACATGCGCTCGCGCAGGGTGTTGTCTTCCGACCATTGCCAGGCGAGCACGGGCGCGCCGGCAGGCACGTCCTTGAAGCGCTTGTTGACGATCAGGGCGGCGGGAATGGTGACCAGTCCGACGCTGTACACGTTCTCCGTGAAGATGTGGTTGTACTGGTTGAGCAGGTCAGCACGCTTGGCGCCGTCCGGCTCCGTGCGGACCTTGTCGAGGATCGTGATCAGATCCTTTTCGAAGGGCAGCAGTTCCTGCGGCTTCTCCGGCTTTCCCATATGCCAGAGCGGGGCCCGCGGCGACATCGGCGCGAGGTCCTGCAACTGGGCGAGCGGGACCGTGAACGGGCGGTCGCCGCGCCACAGCATCGCTTCCCACTTGCAGCTGTCGTTGATGTCTTCCTGGCCGCTGCCCTGGGTCGGCTGTGCAATCAGCTTGATGCCGGCCTCCTGCATCATGCCGATCAGCGAGTCGGCCAGCAGCGCGTAGGCGGGATGCGAGCCGTAGACCAGGTTGATCTCGAGGTTCTGTCCCTTGAGCGGGCCGTCGCCCCAGTTGACGATGCCGTCGCCATCGGTGTCCTCAAAGCCGAGCTTCTTGAGCAGCGTCTTGGTGCTGGCGACATCATAGGGATAATAGACGACGCTTTCGGGCTTGAAGAAGTCGGTCTCGACATGCAGACCGCCTGCGAACGGCGCCACGAACGGGCCCTTCACCAAGGCCTGCGCCATGGCATCACGGTCGATGCCCTGGGTCACCGCACGGCGGAAGTCGAGCTGGCGGAAGAGATCGCGCTTGGCCTTGTCGGCATCGGTCTCGACACCACACACCGTCGACAGGTTGAAGTCGACGCGCCATGACAACGAGCGCACGCTCCAGAACAGATTGTTCGGGAAGTTCGGCTCGGCGGCCTTCTTCAGCGATTCCAGATAGAGGTTCGGGTCCTCCATGTTGGTGTAGTCGGCGGTTCCGGCCACCGTCTGGATGGTGCGGTCTTCCCAGGTCGACAGCTTGAACGAGATCTCGTCGAGATAGGGCAGCTGGTTGCCCTGGTCGTCGACCTCGATGAAATACGGATTGCGCCGCATGATGATGATCTCGTCCGGCTTGTAGCCGACCGGCACCCATGGCCCCATCGTGACGGCCGGCAGCATCTCCGGCTTCAGCGCGTTGATGTAGGAATCGTAGGTCGCGGTCTTGTTGTACTTGGGATGCAGCGGCTTCAGGATGTGAGCCGGGCCGGGGCAGAAATTGTTGAGCGCCATCTGGTAGATGGTGGTCACCGGATAGGAATCCTTGAAGGTCCAGCGGATCGTGTTGGCATCGACCGCCTCGAGCTTTGTGCCCTCGCCGAAGGCACCGGCCTTGGCCCAGGCCGGAATGTTCGGGTCGGCGATGTTGTCGTCCCACGAGAAGATCACGTCCTCGGAAGAGAACGGCGCACCATCCGACCATTTGGCCCCTTCGACCAGATGCATGGTGAGCTGCTTGCCGTCGTCGGACCAGTCCCACGATTTGGCGAGCTGCGGCAGCGGCTCGACCTTTTCGGGCGTCAGCATCCACATCGGACCGGTGCGGACCAGGCACATCATCGTCGAATGCTCGGTGCCGCCGTAGCCCTGATACTGACCGGCGATCCAGTTCCAGCCTTGCGGGCGCGCGCCGATCACGTGGCGCAGCGTGCCGCCATAGGTGCCGGGCCCATCGCTGGTCATCGAGGTATCGACGATCAGCGGCTCTTTCGGCAGCCTTTGCTCGACCGGCGGCAGCTTGCCCTGCTTGACGAAGTCGCTCACCCAGTCGGGCTCGTGATAGGCCGGCAGCGTGCCATAGTGGAAGAGCTTGTCGTAAGGCACAAGGATCGGCTTGGTGGTGCCGACCGGTTGCGGCACGGGATATGGTATCGGGCCCTTGAGTTCCTGCGCCACCGCAGCGGCCGACGCCATGCCGACCGTGAGTGCGGCCACCGCAAGGACGGCCTTCATTCTGCTCATCTCTATCTCCTCCCGTATTTGGCGCTGCAGTCGATGCCGCGCCGGTTCCTGCTTGGCTGTTATCTTCCCGGCACGGTGGGCCTCCTACCCATTGCCGCGCCGCATTTTCCCAGTTGTATTGACGTCGCGGCGGGCTCGGCCTGCCTTGATCAATTGCGATAGCGAAACATGAAAGATCGTCTTTGCAGGTCGGAGGCCGCCTCCAGCGCCTCGTCGTCTCCTTCTTCTTGCGGCCGGCGTGTGCGACGCGACCGTATGTCGATACCGGCATCGCCGTTGCGGCCCGGCTCGACGCCTTTGCCGACCAACGAAAAGCCTGCGCGGGTGAAATCTTGCTCACCCGGGCTCCAATCGTGGGTAGTATGAGGCCAGCGCAGGTGCGTAAAAGAGAGAATTTGTGCTTCTATGGGTAATTCTGTGCTCGACCGTTTGGCGCGTCACGCGCCGATCATGAAGACCGTTTCCTTGCCGCGCGCACGGCATCGATTGCACGCCATGCCGACCAGCACGGGCTATGAAATCCGCACGGATTCCAGCTACGCGTGGGACGGCCGCGCGCGCGGACAGACGCCCTTCACCGTGCTCCAGCATACGGTCGCCGGGGCCGGCAATTTGCTCTACGAACGCCGCCGCTACCGGCTGCTGCCGGGCGACACCATGCTCTGCGTGGTGCCGCACAATCACCGCTACTGGGTCGAGGATGGCGGCCGCTGGGAATTCTTCTGGCTGTCGATCACCGGCCAGGAAGCGGTGCGCGTGCACCGGCTGATCCAGGCGGCGACCGGCCCGGTGTTCCGGCTGAAGCCGGAAACCATCGAGCACCTGGCCGGCCTCAGCCTGCGGCTCATCGACGGCGAGGGCGAGGCGCCCGGTGCTGCCTCGGCTATCGCCTACGAAGCCGCGATGACGCTCTACGACGAGGTGTTCCGCTCGCATGGCGGCGGCTGGCCCGAGGGCGGCGACCGCGCCATGCGCGCAGTGCTCGACCATGTGCGAGCCAATCTCGACAAGCCGCTCGCGGTCGCCGACCTCGCGGAGACGGCTGGCCTCAGCCGCGCGCATTTCTCGCGCATGTTCGCCTTGAGCGAAGGCCTGCCGCCCGCCGAGTTCGTACTGGCGGAACGGATGCGGCGCGCAGCGCGCCTGCTGGCTGGTGCCGCCGGTCAGCCGGTCAAGGAGATCGCCGGCATGTGCGGCTTCGAAGACCCCAACTACTTCGCCAAAGTGTTCCGGCGCTTCTTCGGCACCAGCCCGACCGAATTCCGCACCACCGGCATGTATGCGGCGGTGGAGAACGTTCGCCCGGGCCGCAAACGCCCGGTCTCACCTGACAAAACAGCAGCTTAGTGGCCTGTTGCGCCAGCACAACTCGCGTTGCGGGACGGCAACACCGACGATAGGCTTAACCCTGATCACAAGAAGTTGCCGACAAATCGATTTGAAAAAGAGCAAATCATGTTACCCTCTTTGATAATAAGAAAAGGGCATGGGTGGGTACGTCGTGATTCGGGTCGCCAGACCTCGATCAAGCTTGCTGCACAGATGGCACCACGGTGCGGCCAAGCCGCCGCCCCTGACGCCGGTCTCTTCCATGCGTGGTTTCTGGGGCCTGATGCGGGCCTACTGGTTTTCTGAACGCTGGAAGCAAGCCTGGGGCCTGACGATCATGATCGTCTTCCTCACCGCATTGTCCAGCAAGGCCAGTGTGTGGCTGGCCGAAGCTTCGGGCGATCTCGTCAATTCGATCGCGCTGTTCCACGATCCTGAAAATACGACGCCGCTGGCGACCCTGCTGACCAGCGCCGGCCTGCTGGTCATGCTCGTGCTGATCAAGGATGCGGGCTTCACCGGTATCCGGCATTTGTTCTCCTCGACATTGCATCGCAAGTGGCGCGGCTGGCTGGATGGTCGCTTCAACGAAGCCTTGCTCGACGGCAATCACACCCACTTCCATCTGCAGCAAGGTGCCGGGAACAAGAGCGGCGGCGGTGTCGCCGTGCCGGACAATATCGACCAGCGCGTGCAGGAATCGATCAAGGGGATGACCGGCGGCGCCATCGGCCTCGCCATGGGTATCGCCGGTGTCCTCACATCGTTGCTTTTCGTCGGCCAGAAGCTGCTGGAAATATCGACCAAGGTAAGCGGGCTGGAATTTCTCGGCGACTATGGCAGCGCCGTGCTGGCCTTCGCGGCGGTCGCGACCTACGTGCCGCTGAACACGCTGATCGCGGTGAAACTCGGCCGGCTGCTCGAGCGGTTGAGCGTCAGGATGCAGCAGGCCGAAGGCAGCTACCGCAGCGAGTTGACCACGCTGTTCCGGCGCAGCTTCCACGTCGCCGCGTCACGCGGCGAAGGCGTGCAGAAGGCCATGCACGACCGGCTCTACCGGGATATCGACAGCACCTGGGCAAGCCTCAACAAGATCAATGCCGGCTATATGTCGTTCGAGCTGATCTACAATTTCGTGGCGGCCCGCATCGTCGCCTATGGCCCGAGCCTCGTGCCCTACATGCAGAACGCGATCGCCCTCAAGGGCTACGTCACGGGCGCCGAGCTGGTCAATTCGCTGATCAGCCAATGCTCATGGTTCATCCATGTGATGCCCGAGATCGCGACGCTCAAGGCCAATGCAAGGCGGGTGACCGATCTTGCCGAGGCGATCGAGAACGTGCAGCAGCCGCGTGAATATTACCGCCTGACCGGTCATTCCGACTTCCATTACGGCAGGCAGAACGCGGTGTTCGGGCTGACCGTCCAGAACCTCGAGCTGATGCACCAAGGCAGCGACGCCGAGCCGTTCCTGCGCACCGCCAATCTGCGCTTCCGGCGCGGCGAATGGACGTTCGTGACCGGCGATTCCGGTTGCGGCAAGACCTCGCTGATCAAGGCGATCAACGGGCTGTGGCCGTATGGCCGCGGCAATGTCGTTTTCCCGGACGGGATCAAGACCTTCTACGCCGCGCAGGACGTGAAGCTGCCCAACGTCTCGCTGAAGGAACTGGTCTGCCTGCCCAGCACCCGGCACGAATATTCCGACGCGCAGGTCGCGGCGGCGCTGCACAAGGGCGGGCTCGGCGATTTCATCGAGCATATGGGCGACGACGCCCGCGAGGGCAAATCCTGGGACCTCGTTCTTTCGGGCGGGCAGAAGCAGAAGCTGGTCGTGGCGCGCATCATTCTGCAGCAGCCGGGATTGCTGTTCCTCGACGAGGCGAGCGGCGCCCTCGACCCGCATGCCAAGATCGCGTTCCACCAGGCGATCAAGGACCATTGCCCGCGCATCACCGTGATCAGCGTGATGCATGAAGCAGTCCCGCCGAGGTCCGCGACGGGTGCCGAATTCTACGACAGCCTGCTCAGCATCGCCGACGGCGTGGCCGTGAAGAAGCCGCTCGCCGTCAATCTTCCGGTCGAGCTCACCACGATCCTCGCTCAGTCCCAGCCGCTCGAGCAGACGAGCCTGCGCTTGCCGCGCATCCGCCTCAAGCAGAAGTAACCGGCTTGCCCCAGCCGCCGCCATTGGCGGTGCCGATCAGCATTTCGTCCCGGGCTCGACGACCAGGCCGCTGACGAAGGCGTAAGCCTGGCGTTCACCGCGAACATCTCATCGGGCCGCGAACGCACTCAGTCGAGCCTCACCACATGGAGGTCGCGCGGCAGCGACGACAGAATCTCGGGCCCGTCCTCGCGCAGGATGACGATGTCCTCCAGGCGGATGCCGAAGCGGCCGGGCAAATAGATGCCGGGCTCGATCGAGAACACCATGCCTTCCTCCAGGACCGTCTCCGAGGTCGAGGTGACGTAGGGCGGCTCGTGGCCGTCGATGCCCATGCCGTGGCCGGTGCGGTGGACGAAATACTCGCCGTAGCCGGCATCTTCGATAACGCGGCGCGCGGCGGCATCGACATCTCTCGCCTTCACGCCCGGCCGCGCCGCCTTGAGCGCGGCCTGCACCGCTTTCTCGACGATGGTGTGGATCTGGCCATAGCCCTCGGGCGGACGGCCAACGACGGCCATGCGCGTGATGTCGCTCGGAAAGCCGTTCTTGCGGCCGCCGATGTCGATGACCACAGCGTCGCCCTCTTCGAGTTTTCGCGAGCCGGTATGGTGGTGCGGGAAGGCGCCATTGCCGCCCGACCCGACGATCCAGAAGGCCGGTGTCGCGCCATCCTCGGCGAAGCGGTCCTTGATCACGGCAGCAAGCTCAAGCTCGGTCATGCCGGGCTTGATCGACGCGAAGGCCTTTTGCATGGCCCGGTCGGCAATGCCCGCGTTCATCTTCAGGCTGGCGAACTCGGCGGCGTCCTTGCGCATCCTGAGCGCACCCAAGGTCTGGTCGGTGAAGGCATGGTCGGCGTCGGGCAGCATGTCGAGCAGCAGCAGCGCGAAATCGGCGCGCATGGTCTCGTCGAGCATGACGCTTTGCGCTTCGGTGGCGTCGATCGCGGCAAGCGCCGCGGCAAGTGCGTCATGCGGGCCGTCGGCATCGGCCCAGTTGTGGAATTCGATGTCGGTCTCCTCGCGCGAGCCTTCGGCATTGAGCCCCGGCATCAGGAAGGTCTCCCTATCGCGTCCGACCAGCAGCAGGCACGGCCGTTCGTCCGGATGCGGATGGAAGCCGAGCAGCCAATCCATATGCGATCCCGGGCCGACCGCGACGAGGTCGGCGCCATGCTGACGCATTTTTGTGCGCAGCGCGGCCAGTCTTTGCTTGGTGTCGACTTTCATCTTTCTGCCTTTCAATTGAATATCCGAGACGCCTCTCGCCCGCCTCGATGAAGGTACCGCCGACATCGATGGCGACGCGGACGGGTCTTGTTCGCGATCACTGGCCCTCCTTTTCGCTTAAGCGTGTCAGCAGCAAGCAAACGGCGCCGGGCAATTTGAGCGCTTCGGCAGCCCTTACCTTGTCGGTGGTATAGAAACCGGCCTCGTGCAGGCAGTTGATGGTGCCAAGTACCTCGCCGCCCACCACGATCGGCACGTTGATCACGGATTCACAGCCGAGCGATCTGATCAGCTCATGGTCGTCAAACACCGCGCGGATACCTTCGATGTCGTTGGCGACAAAAGTCTGCTTGCGCTCGATGACCTGGCGCGACCAGTCGGTCGGGTTGGCGGGCTTGGTGCCGGACACCGGATAGGCCTCCGGCATGTTGGAAAAGATGCGGCTGGCGACACCCTTGTTGCCGTCATGCGTCATGACGGTGAACAGCTTCACGCCAACGATATCGCGCGTCAGTTGCCACAGCGCGTTGAAGGCTGCCTCAGGCTGGGCGCCGTTTTCGGCGAGGGCTTTGGTGAAGGCTGTATAGGCAGGCAGTTGCATTGTCTTTCTCCATGAGCCGGCCGCGTGTCTCGAAGTTTGAGTCGATCGAATTAGCGGGGCTAAAATTGTGGGCGCTACGCCCCGACGTCCGGGTCGAGCGTGAACAGCTCTTGCGGCCTGCGCACGCCACGCAACGCATAGCGGCCGACCGATACGAGCTTCGACCTTTCCTGGTCCGGCAGGGCGGCCACGAACTCGGACGACAACAGGATCTCGCGCCCGACAGACGCGCACATGTTCGAGATGCGGCTCGCCTCGTTCACAGCCTCGCCGACGACGGTGAAGTCGAGGCGATCCTTGCTGCCGATATTGCCGTAGAAGACGTCGCCGATGTGCATGCCGATATAGATCGAGGCGACCGGCATGCCTGCGGCGGTGCGCTTCTCCTTGAGCGCGGCAAGGTTGACATGGAGTGCGGCTTCAGCCGCGAGTGCCGCACAGCTGGCAGCTGCCGGATCGTCGGCGTTGAAGATCGCCAGCACGCCGTCGCCGATCAGCTTCAGCACATCGCCGCCGGCGCCGTGGATGGCCGAGATGACGGCCTCGGCGTAGTCGTCGAGCAGCGGGATCAGCTGATCGGTCGCCATCTGCTCGGACAGCGCGGTGTAGCCGCGGATATCCGAGAACCACAGCACGGCCTGGATCTTGTCGACCGCGCCGCGCGACATGCGGCCGGCCAGCACGCGGCGGCCGGCGTCACGTCCGAGATAGGTCTCGACCAGCGATTGCGCGACGCGGGCGAGCGACGTCGACTTGATGGCCAGCCCAAGCAACGGGACCAGCCGGCGCAGCGCACCGATATCGGCATCACTGAAGCCACCGGGCTCTATCGTCAGCCAGCGCGACAGGAAGCAATCCATCTCGCCGATGGCCGCTTCCTGGCCGAACCGCTGGATGAAGGCGACGTAGTCAGTCTGCCCTTCGGCTCGCAACTCGTCGATCGCATCGAAGCCGGTTGGTTCATCTGACTCGAGGCGGCGGCGCAACTCGTTCTCGCTACCTTGCAGCAGATGGTAGAATGGGCTCCGCTGCCATCCCGAGAGAGAGTCGCCGCTGGTGGTCGGTCCGTATTCCGAAACCGGCGATGGCACTGCCTTGTCACGCGCCCAGAAGAAGGCGCGGCCCTCATAGACCGGATGGAGCGTGTCGATGATGGCGGTGCCGCGCGACAACAGCAGGCCGGCCTCGTGACAGCGTTCGCAGAACCCCTGCAACAGGGTGACCTCGGAATCGCCGCACAGGCCACGCTCCACCAGCCAGGCCGATATGCCGTCGATATCGCTTGCGTCCATCCTGAGCGACTCCGTGCTGCCAAAGAGCGATGATTACACGTGAAGCAGCGCGCCGACCAAGGGTCGATGGCTCTTCCTCGCTTTCGTCGATGCCGATTCGAAAGCGCCTGGGACAAATCGCCGCACCGGCCAAGCCGGCTAAGATGAGTGGCCTGGCCCAAGGCACGGGCACTAGAAACTCGTTAAAAAATCAGCCTATGATGACCGATATTCCATTCGGAGGCAGAATCTGCGCTCGGTGGAATGCCGGGAGGAAAAACGGCATGGCTATGGCGCTGGTACTCGTACTGGTGGTTGCCGGTTCGATACTTTTCCATCTGTTCAGCCCGTGGTGGTGGACCCCCATCGCCTCGAACTGGGATTACATCGATCACACGATCAGCCTGACGTTCTGGCTTACCGGCGCCGTCTTTTCGGCCGTCGTGCTGTTCATGGCCTATTGCGTCTGGCGCTTCCGCCACCGCGAAGGCAACACCGCCCACTACGAGCCCGAGAACAAGAAGCTGGAATGGTGGCTGACCGTGATCACCGGCGTCGGCGTTGCCGCCATGCTGATCCCCGGCCTGTTCGTGTGGGCCCAGTTCGTCACCGTACCTGCCGATGCGACCGAGGTCGAGGTCGTCGGCCAGCAGTGGCAGTGGAGCTTCCGGCTGCCCGGCAAGGACGGCAAGCTCGGCAAATCCGACACCGCCAACGTCACCGGCGACAATCCGCTCGGGCTGTTTGCCGACGATCCGGATGGCAAGGATGATCTCATCGTCCAGGCCGCCGACCTGCATTTGCCGATCGGCAAGCCGGTCAAGCTTCTGTTGCGCAGCATCGACGTGCTGCATGATTTCTACGTGCCCGAGTTCCGCGCCAAGATGGACATGATCCCGGGCTCGGTCACCTACTACTGGTTCAAGCCAACCCGCACGGGATCCTTCCAGGTGCTGTGCGCAGAACTGTGTGGCCAGGGCCATCCCTTCATGCAGGGCAACGTCGTGGTCGACACCGAACAGGACTACTCGGCCTGGCTCGGCGAGCAACAGACATTTGCACAACTGACGGCGCCCCAGCAGACGGGCGCGGCGGAGTGATCAAGGAGATGACGCCGCCAGACTAGCCGAGAGGACTTACCGGCCAGGCTCGACACGATCGAACCCAGCCGCAAACGGGAGGTGTTCTTATGGTCGATGTCACACCTGGCGCGGTCGGCGCCATCCCTCCGGCCGAAGTGCCCGAAGTCGACCTCTATCACGCGCATAGCTGGTGGACCAAATACGTCTTCTCGCAGGACGCCAAGGTCATCGCCATCCAGTATAGCAGCACTGCCGTCGCCATCGGCATGGTGGCGCTGGTGCTGTCCTGGCTGATGCGCCTGCAGCTCGGCTTCCCTGGTACGTTCTCCTTCATCACGCCCGAGGCCTATTACCAGTTCATCACCATGCACGGGATGATCATGGTCATCTACCTGCTGACGGCGCTATTCCTCGGCGGCTTCGGCAACTACCTGATCCCGCTGATGGTCGGCGCGCGCGACATGGTGTTCCCCTATGTCAACATGCTGAGCTACTGGATTTATTTGCTCGCCGTGCTGGTGCTGGTATCGAGCTTTTTCGCGCCGGGCGGGCCGACCGGCGCCGGCTGGACGCTCTACCCGCCGCAGGCGATCACCGCCGGTACGCCAGGTGGCGCCGATTTCGGCATCGTCCTGATGATGATCTCGCTGATCCTGTTCATCATCGGTTTCACCATGGGCGGCCTCAACTATGTCGTCACCGTGCTGCAGGGCCGCACACGCGGCATGACGCTGATGCGCATGCCGCTCACCGTCTGGGGCATTTTTACCGCGACCGTGATGGCGCTGCTCGCCTTCCCGGCGTTGTTCGTGGCCTGCGTGATGATGACCCTCGACCGCATGCTCGGCACCAGTTTCTTCATGCCGGCCATTGTCGACCAGGGCACACTGTCGGAACACACCGGCGGCAGCCCGATCCTGTTCCAGCATTTGTTCTGGTTCTTCGGCCATCCCGAGGTCTACATCGTCGCGCTGCCTGCCTTCGGCATCGTGTCCGACCTGATCAGCGTGCATGCCAGGAAGAACATCTTCGGCTATCGCATGATGGTGTGGGCGATCGTCGGCATCGGCGCGCTGAGCTTCATCGTGTGGGCGCACCACATGTATGTCAGCGGCATGCACCCGTATTTCGGGTTCTTCTTCGCCACGACGACGCTGATCATCGCCGTCCCGACCGCCATCAAGGTCTATAATTGGGTGCTGACCCTATGGCGGGGCGACATCCATTTGACCATTCCGATGCTGTTTGCGCTGGCCTTCATCGTGACCTTCGTCAATGGCGGCCTGACCGGGCTGTTCCTCGGCAACGTCGTCGTCGACGTGCCGCTCTCCGACACCATGTTCGTGGTCGCGCATTTCCACATGGTGATGGGCATTGCGCCGATCATGGTGATCTTCGGGGCGATCTACCATTGGTACCCCAAGATGACCGGCCGCTTCCTCAACGAGACGCTCGGC
>Ga0070665_100004697_pt1 | contig 14259 bp, 11 predicted proteins | sample KBSS13metaG_FD_65862 | JGI IMG/M metagenome (GOLD analysis project Ga0070665, IMG submission 65862) | Switchgrass rhizosphere microbial communities from Kellogg Biological Station, Michigan, USA - KBS S1-3 metaG | ecosystem: Host-associated > Plants > Roots > Rhizosphere > Soil ... | reverse complement strand
GCCTCATCGAAGCGCCCTAGCGAAATCAGCGTCGGCGAATCGGCCACCAGGCGGGAACCTTGCGCGCTCTTGAAACTCAGCATCAGCCACACGGCCAGAAATGCCGTGATGACGAAGGCGCGGTCGACGTCGACAAAAAACACGCACGCGAGCGCCCCGGCGATAAGCGACCCTTTCACGGCTGCAGACAGCGTGAGATCCCGACGAAAGCGAGAGATGGCCAGGTCGGCGCTGATCATGCCGCGCCTCCCTGCTCATTCGTAGGGTCCGCCTTGGCGGACCGTGCTTGGTTTTGGTCCGCCAAGGCGGACCCTACATTGGGCAAAGGCGGCGGAGTCTGATTCGAATCCGGCGCTTTCGCCATCTGATACTTCTGGGCGAGATCGGCGACATCCGGATACCGCCGTGAGAGCTCGTCAAACGACGCCAGCAGCGTGGCGCTCGTGAACGCACGCTGGGCCTCGTCCGCCTGGTTCAGTTGATCGTGCGCCTTGGCCAGCAACACATACGCATCCGCCACGCGATGGCCGAGCTGGTCGCGCATTAGTTCCCGGCGGAGTTGAAAGATCTCGATCGCCTCGGCCGGGTGGCCGGTCTTCACGTCGCGGTAAATTTCGATCAGCGCGAGCCCGCCGGATTGGTCGCGTGCGTCGCCGCGTCGCAGATCAGAGATTGCGCGGTCGGCATCGAACAGCCGGTCCTGTCGCAGCATCGCCATCGCCCGGCCGAGCTTGATCGCACGCTCGGTTACGGCGTCGATGCGATTCGTCGCCAGCAGGTGATCCTGCACGATCATCGCGTCGTCAAATCGGTCGTAGCGGGCCAGCACGCTCGTGAGGTAGATCAACGCCTCGAACCGCATTGCGTGCGTTCGCACCGGTTGAGAAAGAATTTGCTGAAGCATCGCCTGCGCCTGCGGCCAGCGCCGGAGCTGTACCAGTTCAGCGGCCGACTCGATCTGCAGCTGCGCGTCGCGCATCTGCCGCAACGTGAGGAACGTGAAGAGCGACATCCCGCCAATGATGCCGATGGTGAGTAGCACGGAGCCGCCTTCGACCAACATGCGGCCGGTCGGCGAGATCTCGCTAACGTACGCACCCAGCAGCGAGACCAGGAGAAACGCGCCCACGCCGTACCAAAACCAATTGACGCGCGGACGCGGCTCGCTGAGTTCCAGCAGTTGCTGCACATCCAGATTGGGCGGCGGATACGACGTCATGGTTGCAATCAGTTAGCGTATCGGATTTTAGCCGCTTTGAGTAGGCGAAGACGCTGATTTTCAAGCGTAAATCACGATTAGCGAAGCGGCGGGAGCGAGTTCAGGAAGTCGTCGCAGGCGCCCTTGAACCAGGCGTATTGTCTATCGATGCGCTTAACGATGAACGTTCGCGAAAGATAAATCCCGATTGCGCCGCCGACGAGTCCTTCCAGCAAAGCCGCCGAGGCGATGATGCCGCCGAGCCGGTCATAGCGCACGTGGATCGAACTTAAGTGGACCCCGTAGCAGAATTGCGCGATCGCGAATAGCCCGATCGCCCACCCGATGAGCATCGCTCTGACGCGCCTCCGCCGATGGTGCCTGCACAGGCCGAACGTAATCGTCGCGGTCTTCCGCATGATCGCCGCCACGATGATGTAGATGACCAAGTACAGCGGCGTCAACAAATAAAGCCACGGCGAGTGCCACGAGTACGACTTGGTCAGACGGAATCCGCCCGCGGGCGCGTTGCACTTTACGCAGTAGTCGGGCAGCACCATCGCGTGCGTGGTGACCAGCCGTCGACCGTCGCGCCACGGGCCGTACTCGCCGTTGCCGAACGCCATCGGTGTGGCGTACGCCAACACAGGGGATTCAGATGCCGGTTGCTCCATCATTCCACTCCCATCCGATGAACCGTCGCGCGCCTACAATACCCCGGCTGACAGCCTCTACCCAACTCGCCTATGCCGATCCCTTTTCGCCTTAGTGTACTCGACCAATCTCCCATTCCTGATGGCGGATCCGTCGGGCAGTCGCTGCATAACTCAATCGACCTCGCGAAGCTCGCTGACTCGCTCGGCTATCACCGCTACTGGCTGGCCGAGCACCACGCGACGCCCGCGCTGGCCTGCAACAGCCCCGAGGCGCTGATCGGCCCGGTGGCGCTGGCGACGAGGCAAATCCGCGTCGGCTCCGGCGGCATCATGCTGCCGCACTACAGCCCGCTGAAAGTGGCCGAGACGTTCGCAATGCTCGCCGAACTCGCGCCGGGCCGAATCGACTTGGGCCTGGGCCGCGCCCCCGGCAGCGACGGCGGAACCGCGTTCGCCCTTCAGCGCGACCGCCGGCAACGCTCGCCCGATGATTTCCCCGATCAACTGACCGAACTCCTCGGCTACTTCCACGGCCGAATTCCCGAGGGCCTGCCCCTCCGCACCACGCTCCCCGGGCGGCGCGAATTCCCCGAGCCCTACCTGCTCGGCAGCTCCCCCGCCAGCGGCCAATGGGCGGCGAACTTCGGACTGCCTTACGTCTTCGCCGATTTCATCAGCCCCACCGGCGCTCACATCGCCGACTTCTACCGCAACCATTTCCAGCCCGGCGAATACGCGAAAAAGCCCTACACCGCCGTCGCCGCGTGGGCCATTGCCGCCGACACCGAAGCAGATGCATGGCGCCTCGCCAGCAGCTTCATCATGATGTTCACGCTGATGCACCAAGGCCGGCTCATTGCCGTCCCCTCGCCCGAAACGGCGATGGAGTTTTTGAACGATCAGGGCATCAGCCTCACCGCCACCCCGCCCGGCCGCCGAGCGATCGTCGGCACGCCCGAGCAAGTGAAGGCGGGCATCGAAGCCCTCGCCGCGGAATACCAGGCGGATGAGGTAATGCTCGTGAACATCCTGCACGACCACGCTGCGCGGAAGCATTCGTACGAATTGGTGGCGGAAGCATTTCAGATGGCCGGCGTCACCGCGATCACAAAATAAGGGCAGTGTTGTTGCCTAGATGGCTGCCGTGATCGTCCCCGCATCGACGCGAACCGCCGATCCGTTTGTCGCCGACGCCAGCGGGCTGGAAAGATACGCCGCCATCGCCGCGACTTCTTCCACCGTCGCAAACCGCTGTAACAACGAAGACGGTCTGGCAGATTGGAAGAAGTCCTTCTCGAGCGTCGCGAAATCCTTGCCGCTTTGCTTGGCCATCTGCTCCATGAACGAGCCGAGCCCTTCGGACTTGGTCGGCCCGGGTAGGATCGTGTTGATCGTGACGCCGGTGCTCTTGGTTTCTTCGGCGAAGCCACGCGCGACCGCGATCTGCGCCGTTTTGGTCATGCCGTAGTGGATCATCTCCTTCGGAATCTGCACCGCCGACTCGCTGGAGACGAAAATGATTCGGCCCCAGTTGGCTTTAAGCATGCCGGGCAGGTAGTGCCGCGTCATCCGCACGCCGGACATGACGTTGGTTTCGAAGAAACGCATCCAGTCGGCGTCGGGAATTTCCAGCGCGGGTTTGATTTCGAAAATGCCAAGGTTGTTGATGAGAATTTCGACCGTGGGCAACTGCTTGATGAGCGCATCACACCCGGCCGCAGTGGAAAGGTCCGCCGCAATGCCGTTCACCTGCGCGTTCTTCACGGCGGCTTTGAGCTTTTTCGCCGCTTCATCGACACGCGCCTGGGTTCGCCCGTTGACGGTGACGATCGCCCCTTCGGCCGCCAGGGCCTGCGCGATGGCAAAACCAATGCCTGCGGTCGATCCGGTGACTAACGCTTTTTTGTTTTTGAGTTGGAGGTCCATGGCGCAATGGTAGGCATTGCGCGGCGGCTACGGCGAGAGCTTATCCAGCTCATGAAAATACGACCGTAGCGGCCGGGCGCCGGGTCGCGGCGACAGTGGGCCGTTGAATGAAAAATGCCGGTACTCCGATTTGATCGCGTTGATCAGAAACTCCGGCGTGATCTTCGCATCCTTGGCCAGCACCGAGGCGGCCAGCAGGTTGACCATCGAATCTTCGGGGAATTGCTTGATCGCCTGCGCCAGGCGCGGGTCGAACGACTTCAGCTCGCCGCGTTGCAGCATCGCATCAAGATATCCGGCGGCGAAACGCGCTTCGCCCGTCGCGTCCCACGCCTGCAGTTCGAGGTCGGCCAATTGCGGGTCGCCCTCATAGAAATTAGCGACGAGGTTCCAGAGCGCGCCGTCTTTGCTGGTCTTCGCCTTAGCGGGGAGTGCGGGGCCGAACTGCTCCTTGGCTTTCTCCGTGGTGAGCAGCTTGTGCTCGAACGCTGACGAGAAGAGTAAAGACGCAAGTGTCGCGTTCTCGGGCAGCGTGTGGGCCGGATCGATTAGCAGGCCGTATCGAAGGAAGACGGCGCTCGCCTCGTCGGCGGTCATCTCTTGGTTGGCGTACAGCTCGCTCGCGCACAGCATTGCCTTCTGCAGCAGGCTTTCCGGCAGCTTCTGAACGAGCGGCACGTCGTGAGCGAGATACGACTCCTGCGGCCCCTTGTTCCACCAGTCGCTCGGCCAATCGCAATCGAGCACGATCAGTTCGGCGGCCGCGCCGGCGTCGCCCTTTTCCAACTTGGCCAGCAACTCGCTCCGACGCGTGTGCGGCGACGCAGGTTTGTAGACAGCGCACACCAACGACTCAAAATTTTCGAGCGTGCCGCTTTTGGCGTTTTCAGATTGCGCCCACCGCGCGATGGCCGACTGCGTTTTGCCCAGCCGCATCAGGCAGTCCGCCGCCAAGCCGTGGACCGGCGCGTCCTGCGGGGCGATCTGCGAGTATTCGTCGTAAGCGGCCAGTGCGCCCTCGTACTCGCCGGCGCGATGCTGCTCCATGCCCCACTCGATCAGCGTTGCCATCTCGTGCGGGGCTTTCGCGATCGCTTCCTTGTGCAGCGCGTACGACTGCTTGGGGTCGATGTCGTAGAGCATGTTGGCCAGCACCAGCGCCTGCCCGGCCGTGCGGTTTTCAGCGGGGAAGAACGCGACCAGCTTTTGATTCGCCTGCTCGACGTGACCGTCGGTAATTAACTGCCCCAGCTCCGGCGTGATCGCCGTCAGCGCCTCGGCAGCGCTAGCCATCTCCACGTGCAGATCGCCAGCGACGGCGATTGACACAGTACAGAACACGTAAAGCACGAAGGCGATTCGGAGCATTGATGGACCTCTATAGACAACAGACGTGTCTGCTACTTCGGCGTGATGTGCGGTCAACCTTGATGATCGTTCGCAGTTTTTGCCCGGCGAAGACGACGAAACTGCGCAAACGCCATTGCGGCGGCCGCAAGAACAATCAAACCGTGCGGAAAGCCGATCAACTTCACCCGGGCCGCGTGCGGCGATACGTCACACGGCCCCGGATTTAGAGCACTGTCATAGTCGACCCAGCGAAATCCCATTCGCTCCCAAATGTTTGCCGGATGCAGGTTCATCGCCGGATGAAAGAACACCCCACCAAGATCGTACCGCTCCAGCGGATGCCGATACGGCCGCAACGGCTCGTCGATGCGGCCGATCATGATCGACCCATCACCCGGCCAGCGGACGCGGTAGAACACGCATTCCACCTGCGAGCCGACTGCGGTTTCAACGTCGAGACCGAGCGAAGTGTACTTCCACGCGAGCGGCCAGGTGAAGAGCAGCAGTACGAATAAGACATATGTACCCTTTGTACGGACAAATTGAATTATCTCAGCACGATTGATCAACTTTTCCCCTGACGTGTTTAGCCGCCTCGCGTGCGGGACGCGTCCACGAACGTCCAGGCTTGCTTGCGTTTACCCTCTTTGACAGGATTCTCCTCCACGTATCGAACTGCACGTTGAATATCTTCAGGAGAATCGAGAAACACTTTCCAAGAACGCTTGGTCCACATCGTGGGCAACCGGCCCATCGCATCGCGATGGTTCTCAAACGGATGCATTGTTACCCCGACCAATTGTCGCGTCGCTGCAAATTTGAGATGCCCGACTATGTCTTCGGCGTCTCGCTCATGCCGTCCCAGTACAGCGTGAATATGCTTCGGCAAAATCGACAGTGCGAGGAAGAGATAGCCTTTTTCATTTGCGAGGCATTCAAAGGCTTTTGCGATGAGCAGCGCCTGACGTCCACTGAACTCAACGGGTGGGAGTTTTAGTGCCTTCTTTGCGTCTAAGCGCCTTTGCCGATCATGAGAATCTCGCGCGAGCGAACGCCTTTCGACGGTCTTCGTCGCCTTACCATACGGGAGCAGTTCCCAAGCCCCAACGAAATCCGACCATGAGCCTCGCGGATCATTCGGGAGCCAGAATCCATAGGTGGTGAAGATGACATGGGACGCGACGACCATGTTTCGTTGCTTCCGATAGGTTTGATTTGTTTAGCCGCCCCGCGTGCGGGGCGCGTTTCGCCAGTCGCAAAACGCGCCCCGCACGCGGGGCGGCTAAACAATATTTGCGCTAACGCTAGTCCCCGCTCTCCAGCACCGCCATGAACGCTTCCTGCGGGATGTCGACCGAGCCGACGCGCTTCATGCGCTTCTTGCCTTCTTTTTGTTTCTCGAGCAGCTTGCGTTTGCGGCTTACGTCGCCGCCGTAGCACTTGGCGGTGACGTTTTTGCCCATCGACTTGATCGTTTCGCGGGCGATGATCTTTCCGCCGATAGCGGCCTGCAGGGGGATTTCGAAGAGGTGCTTGGCGATTTCTTCCTTCAACCGCGTGAGCAGCTTGCGGCCTCGGGCTTCGGCCAGGTCTCTGTGCACAATCACGCTCAGCGCGTCGACACGCTCGCCGTTGACGAGGATGTCGACCTTCACCAGGTCGCCGGGGCGGAAGCCGATGAAATCGAAGTCCATGGTGCCGTAGCCCTTGGTGGCGCTCTTCAGGCGGTCGTAAAAGTCGTAGATCACTTCGGCCAGCGGCAGTTCGTACGTGAGCAGCACCCGCGTGGCGCCGATGTATTCGGTTTTCTTGTACGTGCCGCGGCGGTCTTCGCAGAGCTTCATCAGATTGCCGACGGTGTCGCCGGGCAGGATGAGGTTCATCAAAATGAATGGCTCGCGAATCTCTTCTACGTGCGTGGGATTCGGCAGCTCGCTGGGGCTGTCGATGCGAATCACTTCGCCGTCGGTTTTTTTGATCTCGTACGTCACCGTCGGCGCGGTTTGGATCATCTGGATATGGAACTCGCGCTCGAGGCGCTCCTGGATGATCTCCATGTGCAAGAGGCCAAGGAAGCCGCAGCGAAACCCGAAGCCGAGCGCGTCGTTGCTCTCGGGTTCGAAGCTGAAGCTGCTGTCATTGAGAGAGAGGCGGTCCATCGCATCGCGGAGTTCGTCGTACTGCGTTTCGCCGCTGGGGTAGAAGTCGCAGTAGACCATCTGCTGGCTGGGCTTGTAGCCGGGCAGCGCTTCCTTGGCGGGGTTGGCGGCGTCGGTGACGGTGTCGCCGATGCGGACGTCATGCAGGTCCTTGGTCGCGGTGACGATGAAACCTACTTCGCCGGTTCCGATGCGCTCGACCTGCTTGGGCCGCGGCATGAGTTTGCCGAGGTCGGTCACCTGGTACATCTTGTCGGTGCCCATGAAGCGAATCTTCTGGCCCTTCACGATTTCGCCGTCGATAACGCGGACGTAGGTGATCACGCCGCGGTAGTCGTCGTAGATGCTGTCGAAGATGAGCGCGCGGGTGGTCGCTTTCGGATCGCCCTTTGGTGGCGGCAACTGATCGCAGAGTTTGGTAATCAGCTCGTCGATGCCTTGGCCGGTCTTCGCCGAGACAAGGATCGCGTCCTCGGCCGCGTAGCCGAGCACCTGTTCGATTTCTTCCGCCACGCGGATCGGGTCGGCGCTGGGCAGGTCGATCTTGTTAATGACGGGGATGATGTCGAGCCCCACTTCAACGGCTGCGTACGCGTTGGCGACGGTTTGGGCTTGCACGCCTTGCGTGCTGTCGACGACCAGGATCGCCCCTTCGCACGCCTGGAGGGCTTTCTGCACTTCGTAGTGGAAATCGACGTGGCCGGGCGTATCGATAAAGTTCAGCATGAACATCTCGCCGCGGTGCTCGTGAAAAACGGTGACGGCCGACGCTTTGATGGTGATGCCGCGTTCCCGTTCCAGATCCATGTCGTCCAGGATCTGGTTGTGGAATTCCCGCTCGGTAATGGCCCCGGCCCGCATGAGCAGACGATCCGAAAGCGTGCTCTTGCCGTGGTCGATGTGGGCGATAATCGAGAAGTTACGAATTTGCATAGGAACGTGCCATTGTAGAGAAAGCACGGCTACTTGGGAACGTCGCGGCTTTCGCGGCGTGGAACGCTCGCGGCATCGCGGTCGAATGCGCAACCGTGGCAACGGCGGCTAATTTTTGTGCGGCCGGGCGATTTTCCCGCCGCCTACTCCGCGCAACCGCAGGGCCGCACACGACTTCGACCGAACGCACCCTTGCCGCGACGGATGACTGAAGGCGACCAAACTATTCCAGAAGGTGGCCAAATCGACCCTTCAAAATGCCGCCAAGATTCGCTATCTGATGCGTGCCGTTGACGTGCCGACCCGGCACGGTCGAATGGTGGTCGATGTAACGAAGGACGCCTTGGCATATCCCCTTTCGGTGCGCGCCGGGTCCCCCGCCGGTGCGCCGCCGACGGCTTTTTTGAATTTGTAGATTCTCCACCCGGGATGAACGACTCGAACATTCATGAACCGCTGACCCATAAGGGTTTGAGTGCAGCACGGTGGAACGTCCGCCGTCCACGGCGAGCACGTCCTGCTCCAAGACTGCAGACATTCCCTTCCCTGACTTTGCCCTTCTCCGGCTGAAACCTAGTCTGACGCATAATTAGGCATGCTTTCGGGTCCGATAGCACGTGCGGATCCGCTCCAAGTCAACAATCGTGACAATTTGCACAATAAGCGCGCAGGGGCGTTTTGTAGCAGTACTTGCTGCCTAGTTAAGTGCGCACCGAGTGACGCGCCTTAAAGCGGATTTTTCGACATTCGTGCAAAATGAAGAGGTGGTATGGAAGTTGCTTTACCTATTCAGTAATAGGTGTTTCTCTGTGTTACACCTAAGAAAATAGTGGTCCGGTCAATCGTCCGAGGCGACGCGATCGAGATTTGACATAAAACGTTGGCAAATCTCGGCTTTCGTCATCTTTGATTGACGTCGGGTGTTTCTGGCTCACGGTAGAGGGCCGGTCTTTTTATTTGGGAGTGTCGATATGTTGAATGCGCAAAGAGGACAGACGAACCGATGGCTTGCCTTGACGGGGGCAGTGATCCTGGCGTCGACTGCGGTGGCGCTGGGGCAACCCGCCCCCGCCGCCACGCCGACGCCGGTGGAGGCGTTGACCACCAAGGTCGGCGACCTGCAGTTCATGGCCAACACGGTCTGGACGCTGATCTGCGGCATGCTGGTATTCTGGATGAATGCCGGCTTTGCCACCCTGGAGGCCGGCCTTTGTCGCCGTAAGAACGCGGTTCACATCCTGGCGAAGAACTTCATCGTGTTCGCCGTGAGCTCGGCCGCTTACTGGGTGGCGGGCTTCGGCATGATGTTCGGGCCGTCGATCATCGGCGGTTCGGACGGCGGCAAGGGCTTCATGGGCTGGTCGGGCATGTTTCCGACCCTGCTCGATGCGACCTCGGGTGATTTTCCGGGCATTGCCTTTGCGCAGGTGCCGGTGGGTGTGAAGTTCTTCTTCCAGCTCGTGTTCGCCGGTACCGCCGCCACCATCGTGTCGGGCGCCGTAGCTGAACGCACGAAGTTCAACGCGTTCATGATCTTCAGCTTCATCCTCGTGGCGATCATTTACCCGATCACGGGCCACTGGATCTGGGGCGGCGGCTGGCTGTCTGCTCTCAGCACCCCGTTCCATGACTTTGCCGGTTCGACCGTCGTTCACAGCGTGGGCGGCTGGGCGGCCCTGGCGGGCGTAATTGTCATCGGGGCGCGCGTCGGCAAGTTCAACAAGGACGGCTCGGTCAATCCGATTCCGGGCCACAACATGGGCTTGGCGGCGCTGGGCTGCCTGATCCTGTGGCTCGGATGGTTCGGGTTTAACCCGGGCTCCACGATGGCTGCGGTGCCGGCGATTGGTCACATCGCGGTAACCACCAATAGCGCCGGCGCCTTTGGCGCATTGGCGGCCACGATTACCGCGTGGATCGTGCTTGGTAAGCCGGACTTTTCGATGATCCTCAACGGCTGCCTGGCGGGGCTTGTCGCGGTTACCGCCGGATGCGCTGTCGTCACCGTGGGCGGGGCGGCCATCATCGGCACGATCGCCGGCACGCTGGTGGTGTTCGCGGTTCTCACGTTCGATAAGCTCAAGCTGGATGATCCGGTCGGCGCGTTGTCGGTGCACCTGGTGTGCGGCACGTTCGGCACGATCTGCGTGGGCCTGTTCGCCAACGCCGACATCGCCGCATACACCGGCGCGGTATGCAAGCCGGGCCTGTTCTACGGCGGCGATGCCAGCCAGCTGATCACGCAGTTGATCGGCATTGGCGCGGTCGGCGGAACGGTCTTCGTCATCTCACTGGTGGCGTGGTACGTGCTGAAGCTGACCATCGGCGTTCGCGTCGCCGAGCACGAAGAGCATGAAGGCCTCGACATCGGCGAGCACGGCATGGAAGCGTACCCGGGCTTTGCACTGGAAGGCATCAGCGCCGCCCAGCGTCATGACCCGACCGCCGAGCCGGAGCGGGAACTGGTCGGAGCGCGGTAAGCGTCCTTCGCACGTTCAGTTGATTTCATCCCGGGCCGCCTGCTTCATCGCGGGCGGCCCGGTTTCGTTCGCAATCGTCAAGTACGGAACGGACCGTTATGCTGTCGTCCATGGATCTGATGCGTCGCCCGGCTGCGGTTCGATACGCCATGACGGTGGCGGTGGTCGCGCTGACGGCGGGGATCCGCGTCATCGTTCCGCTGTCGGCCACCGATGCGCCGCTGATGCTGTTCATCGTGGCGGTGACCGTAGCCGCGTGGCTGGGCGGATTCGGGTGCGGCGTGCTCGCGACGCTACTCGCGGCGATCATTGCCGCGTACCGGTTCATGGAGCCGTCGTACAGCTTTCAACTGGTTCGCAGTTCGCAGTGGATCGCGCTGTTCGTCTTTGCGTTTGAAGGCGTCGCCATCAGCCTGCTGCTGGAACACATGCACCGCGTTCGGCAAGCCGCCCGCGAAAGCGACGAAGCCGCCCGCGATCTGGAGCGACGCCTGCTCGATATTTCTGAAGAAGAGCAGCGCCGTATCGGCCACGACCTGCACGACGGCCTCGGCCAGCACCTCACCGGAGTAGCGTTTTTGAGCAAGGTCCTCAGCCAGCGGCTGGGCGGTAAGAATCTTCCCGAAACGGCCGAGGCAAATCACATTGCGGACCTGGTCAACCAGGCGATCGGCTGGACGCGCGATTTGGCCCGCGGGTTGTCGCCGGTGTCGGTCGATGGCGCGGGACTTGAAGCGTCGATTACCGATCTGGCCTCACAAAGTGCACGGCTATTTGGCGTGGAAGTGACGTGCGTACCGTGTGATAACTTGCCGCTGTTCGATAACGCGGTGGCGATTCACGTCTACCGCATTGTCCAGGAGGCGATCACCAACGCCGTAAAGCACGGGCAGGCCAAACACGTGCGGATTGAGTTCTGCCGAATGGGCGACGCCACGCAACTGACGATGACCAACGACGGGAGCCCGTTTACCGAGCCGGGCGACGGTTCGCCGGGGCTGGGTTTGCGAATCATGCGCTACCGGGCCAGAATGATCGGCGCACGGCTTGAAATCCAGCGCCTGGCCGGCGATCGAACCCTGTTGCTGTGCACGATCCCTGACCCGGAGACACCCCCGGCCAAGCCTGGCTGAACGCGATCAACCTGATGAATCCGACACCCGCCATGCCGACCTCGCCCACCACTCCGCCGCCCGACGGTGCCGCGACTCGCAGGAAAGTCCTGCTGATCGACGACCATCCGATCGTGCGGCAGGGGCTTGCGCAGTTGATCGACGCGTCGGACGACCTGTTCGTCTGCGGTCAGGCCGAGGACACGCAGCAGGCCTTGCGGGCCGTTACCGAACTGGCTCCCCACGTGGCCGTGCTGGATATCTCGCTCAAAGACCGCAGCGGCATGGACGTGATCAAGGAATTTCACGTCATTCGAGCGGACATGCCAGTGCTGGTGCTGTCGATGCACGATGAAACACTGCAGGCCGAGCGGGCGCTGCGGGCCGGCGCGCGTGGGTACATTATGAAGCAGGAGGCAACGGAAAAGGTGCTGACTGCCATCCGTCGGGTACTGTCGGGCGACATCTACCTGTCGGACAAGATGGCCACCCGCATGCTCCATTCGCTGGTGGATTCGAAGAAAGCCTCCGCCCCGCCGTCGCCGCTGCAGACGCTGACGAACAGAGAGCTTGAGATCTTCACGCTCATCGGCCAAGGCATTGGCCCGCGGGAGATCGCGGAGCGGCTCACGCTGTCTGTGAAAACCGTTGAAGCCCACCGCGAACACATCAAGCAGAAGCTGACCCTCAAGAGCGCCAACGAGTTGATCCGGCACGCGATGCAGTACGTGATGGATCAACGGTCCTAAGGGCATTTCAAGCAGACGGCGCTATCCAACCTCATCAATCCACGCATCTACGAGAAACACCTACGATCGCGTTGGCCCTCGATTACAAAATATCGGCCATTTCCTAACGCCTTGGCAGATTTCTGCGGGCTGGATTGACTTTTGAACCCTCCGAAACGCGTCTTCCAATAGGTCGCCTTCCTAGAACACAGTGAACCGTTCCATGCCTCGACTAGGAAGTTGGCACACCCTTTGCCAAGTCGCAGGGAGGGAACGCTTCTATTCCAACCGGCCCCAGGGCCAGAGGATCGTCAGACATGTGGGAACACTACAGGAAAACCTTCGTCGGCATGCAGACCACAATCTGCGTGGTGACGCTGGGTATTTACTTCTACTTCGGCCACATGGCCGGCACGGCGCTGGTTTTCTTCGTGACGATGGAAGTCGCGTCGGTGATCGGCGCGCTCTGGGCGCAGCGGCTCAAGGGCAAGCTCGTGACCCGCACCCGGGAATTGCCGCTCAAACCCGTGAAGTGATCGCTCTTATTTAACTGAATCTGAACGGCGGCCGGTGTTCGGCTGCGTGACGGTGACACCTTTTTACAGGTCAGGTGAACGTATGAAGAGTCCTATTGCATCTCAGCGCTGGCGACGATGGTTGTGTACCATTGCCGCCGGTTTATTTCTGACGGTCGGAATGGCCGCGCACGCGCAGACCACCGCGCCCGCCGCCCCGCCGACTGCTGCCCCCGATCCGATCGGCTGGAACGGCGGGCCCACCAATCCGCTGTTCACCCCCACTGCGTGGACCTCGGGCTGGGCGACCGGCGTGTACGACAAGAACCTGAACGCCGACGCAGGCGGAACGTGGAAACCCTTCGCCGGTGACAAGATCACCCCCGAAGAAACCGTTCAGCACATCAGCAAGCTGTATTACTCGATGAACATGATGTGGGTGTTGATCGCCGGCTTCCTGGTGATCTTCATGCAGGCGGGTTTCGCGCTGGTTGAAACCGGCCTGTGCCGCGCTAAGAACGCTTCACACACCATGAGCATGAACTTCGCGGTTTATGCACTGGGTATGTGCGGCTTCTACTTCCTGGGCTTCGGCCTGATGTGCGGCGGCTATAACGCCACCGGCATCGGCGGTCCGGGTGCTCTGGGCGGTCTGCCCACGCTCAACTCGATGTACACCGTCGGCGCCAGCGTGCAAGGCGACTCCGGCTGGGGTCTCTTCGGCACTGAAGGCTTCTGCCTCACCGGTGACAGCTACGACGGCTCGGTCGTCGTCATGTTCCTGTTCATGATGGCGTTCATGGACACCACGGCCACCATCGTGACCGGTGCGTGCTGCGAACGTTGGAGCTACAAGAGCTTCTTCATCTACTCGCTGTTCGTTGGCGGGTTCATCTACCCGATCTTCGGCTGCTGGGTATGGGGCGGCGGTTGGCTGGCTCAGCTCGGCTACCGCATGGGCATCGGCCACGGTGTAGTCGACTACGCCGGTTCGTGCGTCGTGCACCTTCAGGGTGGCGCGCTGGCGTGGATTACCGCGTACCTCATCGGGCCGCGTATCGGCAAGTACGATTCGAACGGCAAGCCGCAGGCGATCCTGCCTCACCACATTCCGATGGTGCAGCTCGGCACGTTCATCCTGGCATTCGGCTGGTTCGGCTTCAACGCCGGCTCGTCGCTCGCTGCGACCGACGGCCGTATCG
>Ga0070665_100004694_pt1 | contig 14263 bp, 13 predicted proteins | sample KBSS13metaG_FD_65862 | JGI IMG/M metagenome (GOLD analysis project Ga0070665, IMG submission 65862) | Switchgrass rhizosphere microbial communities from Kellogg Biological Station, Michigan, USA - KBS S1-3 metaG | ecosystem: Host-associated > Plants > Roots > Rhizosphere > Soil ... | reverse complement strand
CAGGGCGCTCGAACAGGTTCGGCAAGCGGCGGGGTCCTCTCATCCGATTGGCATCGCCGCTGCCAACCCCGATTCGCCCGCGATCAGCGCGGCCGTCGCGCAACTCGCCCCGCGGTCGGGCAGTTCCTCGAACGGTCACGCGATCCTGTCCGGTACTGCCGCTGCGGCCGCTGAGGCCTGGATCGGTGCGGCGCGCGGTGTGAAAGACGTCGTTTTCTTTGCGGTGAGCCAGCACGCGACAGGCGGTGTGGTGCGGGACGGCGTCGCCGTCACGAGCGCGAGAGGGCGCGCCAATTCGGTTGCCTGGCTGTCGCTGAATCCCGTGGAACGCGAGGACTACCGCAAGACCGGCTGTCTCGAAGCCGAGGTCGCAGCCGCCGGCATCGTCCGGCGCCTGATCTGGCGCATCAAGGCCGGCGATCGATCCCGTGTGCAGGACGCCGTCAAAGACGATCTGTCCGCGATCTCGATGGACCTCGTGCTCGAGGCGGCTCGCAACGGCGACGGCGTCGCGATCTCCGTACTTCGTGACACGGCGAAATACCTCGGCATGGCCGCCGCCAATCTCGTCGTCGTCGCCGATCCGGAGATGCTCGTGCTCGGCGGCATCATGGCGTCGGCGGCGGATCTGTTCCTCGAACCGGTTCGTATCGAGATCTCGCGCCGCCTGCCGAAGTCGATCATGGATTCCCTGAGGATCGAAGTCGCCGTGCTCGGCGCCGACGCCGCAAGTATGGGCGCCGCGCGTCTGGCCGCTGCGGCGCGCCTATGATCGTCCTGTCGGGCGCCTCGCTGGTGCTGCCCGACAGAGTGCTGTCTCCCGGCACGCTGGTGATCGAAGAAGGCCGGATCGCCGAGATCCGTTCCGATGCCCCCTCGGGGAATCACGCGGCCTTTGCGTTTCACGGACACTACATCGTTCCGGGCTTCATCGACGTGCACGTGCACGGCGTCGACGGCGTCGATGCGCTCGACGAGGTCCCGGGCGGCGCTGTCGCGGCGATTGCCGCTCGTCTTCCAGGCTACGGCGTCACGGCATTTTGTCCGACGACCGTCGCGTGCGGACCGGCTGCGCTTCGCGGCGTGCTCGATCAGGTGCGCCGGGCGCGCGAAACGCCAGTGCTCCGATCGGCGCGAGTCCTGCCTGCCCACCTCGAGAGCAATTTCATCAGCCCTGACTACACCGGCGCGCAGCCATCCGGATGCCTGCGCAGTCCGCGGGCGGCTTTTGGGTCAGGTGGGTCAGGTAGGTCAAGTGGGTCAGGTGGGTCGGGTGGGTCAGGTGGGTTGGGGGAGCCGCCAGAGTTCGAGGCCGCCGACATCCTCGCCGAGATCGAGCGCGCGACGCCCGACGTGGGAATCGTTACGCTCGCTTCCGAGCTCGAGGGAGGGCTCGATCTCGTGCGCTGGCTCTCGGCTCGCGGACATCACGTCTCGCTCGGACATTCCGGGGCGACTTATGAGGAAGCGCTCGCGGCCATTTCGGCAGGCGCCAGCCAGGCGACCCACCTGTTCAACCGGATGCCTCGACTCGACCATCGGGCTCCGGGGCTGGTGGGGGCCGTGCTGCAATCGGACGAGATCGCGGCAGAAATCATCTGCGACGGCGTGCATGTTCACCCCGCGTTGATTCGCACCGCGATTGCGGCCAAACGGCCGTCGCGGATTCTGGCGATCACCGATGCCACCGCGGCCGCCGGTCTGCCGACCGGCTCGAGGGCGATGCTCGGCGGCCAGCTGATCACTGCAGGGGCGCGAACGGCGCAGCTGTCCGACGGGACCATCGCCGGCAGCATCCTGACGATGGACCGGGCCTTTCAAACGTTGGTCGCACACGTCGGGCTCAGCGTGGTGGACGCGGCAACGATCTGCTCGACCAGCCCGGCGCGCGAGCTTGGCCTCCTCGGCCACGGGATGCTGATGCCCGACGCCGTCGCCGACCTGGTCGTCCTCGACGCGCAATTCTGCGTCGTTCAGACCTATCTGGGCGGTCAGCTGGTCTACACACGCGGATCGGGAGCGCACAATCCAGCCCGTCCGGCGTCGCAGGCTTGAATGCTGGACTAAAATCGGCGCGAACTCAAAGAGGCCCGGAACACAGCGGCCGAGGAGCAGCTTGAACACCGTGCTGTCTGCCGCCGTCTAAGCCGGGCGGAGGATAAGCCATGTCTTCACGCGTCCGCCCGCTCACCAGCCTTGCGTTGCCGGCCGCGTTCGCCGCCCTGCTCGCCACCGGATGCGTCGACATCGTCGGCGCCGACCTGAACAGATACATCGAACGCGACGAAAAACACTTCGCGGTGTCCGCCAAGCCTGACATCGCGTTGACGACGTTCGACGGCTCCATCGAGGTCCGGCCCTGGGATAAGGCCGATGTCCAGGTGATCGTCGAAAAGCGTGGACGTGACAAGGACGATGTGGCGGCGATCGACGTCAAGGCGGAGCAGCATGGCGACCGCATCGAGGTCACCGTGTCCGAGCCGAAGCGCGATCACACGGGTTTCAACTTTCACTTCCACAACAGGTCGGCAAAGCTGATCGTGTCGGTGCCGGAATCGTCCAACGTGTCCGCGAAGAGCGGTGACGGCTCGATCGACATCGAGCGCGTGTCGGGACACGTGCAGTTGCGCTCCGGCGACGGCAGCATCCGCGGACGGATGCTCGGCGGCGAAGTCGAAGCGAACACCGGCGACGGATCGATTCGTCTCGACGGGAAGCTCTCCAGCGTTCGCGTTCATACAGGAGACGGCAGCGTGACGATTCACGCGGATCCAGGAAGCACTCCCGGGGCCGACTGGGACATCGTCACCGGCGACGGTTCCGTGACGCTGGAAGTGCCGGACGGGTTCGGTGCCGAGCTCGACGCCCACACAGGCGACGGCGGAATCCACATGCGAGATGTGACGCTCACGAACGTGACCGGCACCATCGGCAAGAACAACCTGCGCGGCCGTCTCGGCGATGGCGGACGCTCCGTCCGTGTCCGCACGGGCGACGGTTCGATCACGTTGAAGCGGTCCTGAAAAGAAAAACCCGCGTTTTTTTCTGCTTACCGACGCCGTTGTAAGATTCGCCCGTGCCCCTCGACACGAAGACGGATCAGTGCTGGGTCTGCGGGCCCGGCAACGCGGCGGGCCTCAAGGTGACCTTCGCGCCTCACGGCGACAACGGCAGCCGCGCCGAATACATTGCCCGCGCCGAGCATGGCGGTTGGCCTGGAGTCCTGCATGGCGGGCTGCTCCTCGCGCTGATGGACGAAGCCCTCGGGTGGTCCCTGTACTTTCACGGATCCGGCGGCCTGACGGCGCGGTTCGACGCGCGGTTCCGGCAGCCCGTTCCCGTCGGATCGGCCCTCGTCATTCGCGCGTGGACCATGGAGCGGCGCGGCCGCCTCGTGAAGGCGCGCGCCGAAGTACGGATGAACAGCGACGAGGGATCGCTCGTTGCCGAAGCGGACGCGTCGATGTTCGTGCAGGCGTGACTATTTGACGATACGTCCGGCGGTGAGGAAGCGGCGATACTCGGTGAACGTCTGCCGGCTGCGCACCGATTCGAGCCCGCCGCGCACGACAATCAGGGTGTCGATCGACTCGGGCAGCAGCATCGCCTCTTCAGGATCGTGGAACGGCACGGTCTTGTAGCGGATCGTCGTTTCGTGGCGCTCCACGGTGACGTTGTTGTCGAGGTTGTGTTTCCGCTGCAGCTTCATCGGCACGCTCAGGTCGGCCATGCCCGCCATCCGCTGCTCGACGCGGATCACCTGATAGGTTTCAGCGTCGAGCCACACGCGGCCCTTCACGACCACCGGGAGCGACCACGTGAAGCAGTCGGCGTGTCCGCGGGGATCTTCCGCGAGCTCTCCCTTGCCTTCCGGCTTCATGGACGTGAACTCGATGATCACGGTGTTGCGATCCTTGCCCTTCCCGAATCCTCCCGACGCGAACGTGTACTCCGAGCGATGCGCCGGCAGCAGGAAGGCCAGCGGCTCGTTCGAGAGCGGGTTGGCGTCGGTGCATCCGGCGCGATCCTTCTTGTCTTTGTCGCGCGGCGGCCTGCCGTTGACGCGCAGCAGTTCGCGCACCACCTTGGCGTCGGCCGACTCTCCGGTCTCGTCCGGCTCGACGCGCAACTCGTACTCCGTGACTCGCGCGAACCCGGAGGGCGCGTAGTCGCGGCCAACCGGCTGCACCATCGTCTTCTCGGTGCAGACGACGCTCTGAGCCCGCTTGTAATAGTCGGCGATCCGATCGCCGACGCGGGCGAGCAGCGTCTCGATGTCGGGCGGCGCCTGCGCCGTTGCGGATACCGCCAGCAGACAGAGCGCCGCCGTGATGGTCCATCGACCGGCACGCATGCCCGGTCCGCGCTCCGCCATGGCTACACCTGCGCCCGCTGCGGGGCGGCAGCCTCCTCGAGCATCGACAGGATCCCGGCGGGCCTTGCGCCAGGCGAAGCTTCGAGCGCGCGCGCCACGAAGCCCGAGGCATTCGCCACCGCAAAGCTGACGCCGTTGACGTTGCGCTCGCGCGGAATTCCTGGAATGTCGCGCGGGAAGGGTGAGGCCGCGATCACCGCGCGATCTTCCACCGAGGCGACGGTGTATGTGTCGCGCGGACAGCTCCAGTCCGCTCGCACGCCGATCACATCGTTCAGGCAGCCAGGCAGCCAGTGGGTTCCGCCGTCTTCATAGGCGGCGACGACAACGGCGCCCAGCCCGCGCGCACGCGCGACCGCGGACTGAAGGGCTTCGCGATGCTGCATCTCGGCGGTTCCGAGGCTCAGGTTGATGACGGCCGCGCCCCGCGCCGCGGCTTCGTCGATCGCGCGCGTCAGCATCGTCACGTTGGTGGCGAGCGACGTCCAGAACACCTTGATTGCGAGAATGCCGGCATTGGGCGCCTTCTCGCGGATGGCAGCCGTCACGGCCGTCCCGTGTCCGAGCCGATCGACATAGTCGTTGGCGACCGTGCCGTCTTCGCGAATGGCAAAACCTCCCGACACGCCGCCAACGTGCGGATGCGCGGCGTGCACGCCGCTGTCGATGATGGCGACCATCACGCCAGCTCCGGTGCGGTCCGCCAGGAACATCGCGCGGAGTTTATCCAAATAGCCTCGCGAATGCACCGCCCCGTGCCTGAAGCTCCAACGGCCGCCCATCCTCGACGATGCCGGCGTCGCCGAGGACGAGGACGCGGTCGGCGGCGGCCGCCAGCGCCATCCGGTGCGTGATGACCAGAATCGTGCGTCCGCGCATCACCTGCTCGTAGCCCGCCAGCGCGTGGCGTTCCGCCGCAGGGTCCAGGGCCGCGGTCGGTTCATCGAGCACCAACACCGCCGGGTCCAGGAGCAACGCGCGCGCCAGCGCGATCCGCTGGCGTTCACCGGCCGACAGCGCCGAGCCGCGTTCCCCCACGACCGTCGCATAGCCGGCGGGGAGCCGCGAGATGAACTCGTCGATCCCGGCTGCCTGAGCCGCGGCGCGTACCTCTTCGTTGGATGCCTCGGGACGCGCGTAGCGAATGTTGTCGCCGATCGTCGTGTGGAAGACGAACGGTTCCTGGTCGACCAGCACGACATGACGGCGGAGGTCGTCGAGCGCGAGGTCTTTCAGGTCGTGGCCGTCGAGGCGGATGGTCCCGGAGTCCGGATCGAGTAGCCGGAGCAGCAGGTCGGCAATCGTCGATTTTCCGCTGCCGCTCGGTCCGACGAGCGCGAGCCGCTCACCCGGTGCGATCGCAAATGACACATCATTCAGCACCTGTCCCCGGCCGAGATCGAGCGTGACGTGCTCGAACGCAATGTCTCCCCTGACGCCTGGCAGCCGGGCCGCTTCCGGTTTCTCGACGACATCCGGCGGCAGGTCGAGGAGCTCGTGGACGCGAACGAGCGAAACCTGGACGGTCGCGAGGCTGGCGTACAGGCCCATCAGCGCCTGCACCGGTTGCAGCAGGCGCATCTGGTACGCCATGAATGCGACGAAGGTTCCGAGCGTCAGCGACCCGCCGATGACGCGCCGGCCGCCGTAGATGAAGACCGCGCCGTACCCGAGAGAAAGCAGAAAGCCAGGCACGCTCCCCGACAGGTACGACCAGAGCTGCATCGACATCAAGGCGTCGATGAACGCGGTGTTGCGGCGGCGGAAGGCCGTGACTTCGCGATCCTGCGCGTTCGACGTGACGACGAGACGCACGCCCTGGAGCGTTTCAATCAGGAAGCTGCCGATCGCCGAGCTCGCCTCTCGCACGGTCTTGACTCGTGCCGCGAGCTCGGTCCGCACGCGCGACAGCGCCCACACGCTGACCGGCACCATCGCCACGGCGATGAGCGCGAGCCTCGCATCGAGCCAGAACATGGCGACGGCGCTGCCCGCGAGGAACAGGATGTTGCCGACCCACGCGAGGAGCGATTCGGCAGCCACACGCTGCACCTCCCCCACGTCGTTATTCACCCGCGCGAGGATGTCGCCGAGCGGTGTTCTCGCGTAGAAGCGCGGTGACAGCCGCTGCAGGTGGCGGTACAGCGCGAGCCGCATGTCGAACAGCACGTCGGCCGACACGCGTGTGTAGCGAAGGCCCGTGAGCGCGGTGAGAACGAAGCCCGCAACCGAGGCGAGGGCGAACAGCGCCACCGTACGATAGAGCGCCGCAGGGTTGCGTCCGACGAGCGCGGCGTCGATCAGCGTCTTCGACAGGTAGGGCAGCGACAGCGACAGGGCCGTACTGACGCCGCTGAGCGCCACGACCAGCGCGAGCCGCCGCCAGTAGGGGAGGATGTAGGCGACGGCGCGCCGAAGCTCGGACCCGCGAACCATGACCGCGAGCTATTTCGGTATGACGATCAGCTCAGTCGTCGTATCTGCGTCGAGCGTGATCGTGCGCAGGTACTTGTATGTCGCCGCCTCGTAGAGGTCGATGGTGTTCCCGGCCTGGTAGATGTAGAGCACCTTGCCGTTCGAGCTGGTGCGCAGCGCCATTCGCGGCCGGCCGGAGAATTCGGTGCGCGATCCCAGCGCGTGCTTCTCGAGATCGAACGTCCAGAATTCGTAGTGGCCGATCTCCTGAAGCAGGCCATACGCGCGCTTCCGATCGGGCGCGAGCGAGAAACTCACCTGACGCGAGGGACCGATCGGCCAGAAGTCCACGGTTTTGCCCGACAGGTTTACGCGCGCGATGCCCATCGTGCGGCGGTTCTGCACCGGATCCTGGTTGGTGAAGATCCCGCTGTAGAAACCGGGTTCCTCGAACGTCGTGTCACGCGGTCCGAAGTCGAAGCGGCCCATGCCCTCTTCCGCGGGACGCGCCAGCTCCCACTTGTCGACCTGCTTGAACTCGGTGGTGTCGTAGATCAACACGTCGTCGGCGAAGAAGTACAGCAGCTTCCCGTCGGGCGACATCATGATGTTGACGAATTCGCGCTCCTCGTTGTTGGGCCACGCGATCGTGCGCGAGATCTTGTGATCCTTCAGGTCGTAGACGACGAGCGTCGGCGGCGAGATCTCGAACCGGTCGACCTTCTTCTCCGCCGTCTTCACCAGCATGATGACGAAGCGATCGAGCGGATCCGGAATCAGGGCGCGAATGCGCGTCTTCTTCCGCCCCTCGCTGAGCGAAAAGTGATCAGTACTCTTGCGCGTCGCGACGTCGATAATCTCGACTTCGTCGCCAAGCGCATTCACCAGGTAGAAACGCTTCTTGTCCTTCGAGAGCGTCAGGCGGGTAGGCGCGCCGGTGGCCGCGTCGATCGTCCCGGTCACTTTTTCCGTCGCTTCGTCGATCACGAAGATCTTGTTCGGCCAGCCGCCGATGTAGAGCGTGCCCGTGCCGCCGGTCAGGCCGGTTGGCACGGCGCCCACGCAGAGGAGGGCCGCGGCGATGGCCAGCCCGCTCGCGAGCAATCGTTTCAGTCGATTGGCCATGGCTACCCCGGAAACACGAGATCGAGCTTGCGCCAGTCCTTCTGGGCCGAGGCGCATTTCGCCGTCCAGTCGGGCGCGTGATTGAGCTGGTCCGGGACCTGCGCGGGCCAGAAGCAGGCGATGTGGCAGTCGAAGATGTCCCGCTCGACCGGCTGACACAGTCCGGCCGTGCCGCCGTTCTGGTCGGCTTCCCAGCCCGGCGAGAACACGAGCGAGCACCCGATCGGGAAATGCGGGGCGAGTTGCGGGACGCGTTGCAGAGCCACGACGTCCTTCTTCTGCTCGGCGACGTGCTCGACGACCCGGTTGGCCTTGCGGTTGATCGCTTTCAAATGAGTCACAGGACAGCCTCCGCCTTTGCTTCCTCGCGGTCGAACCGCGCCAGAAAATCAGGGTTGCGTTCTGAGAGCGAGCCGTAAATCTGCAGACAGGTATCTGTCCAGCCGCGAATCCACTCGCAGTAGTGGAGATTCGGCCGCTGCGTCGTGCCGTACCGCACGTGAGCTTCGTGATAGCAGCCGCCCGAGCACAGCGGCCGGGCCCAGCATTTCGAGCAATCGGTCTTGTCGGCGATGTGATGCTGCTGGAGAAACGCCGTCTGCACGCCGCGATCGATGCCGTCCTTGACCGTGCCCATCTTGTGCGCGTCCGATCCGGCGAAACGATGACAGAGCGCCACGTCGCCATCGGTCGAGACGCCGAGCAGGCCAAGGCCGGCTCCGCACGGGTAGGCCTTGCTCACGCCCTTGTGAATCTCCTCGAGCGTGTCCTTCACATTCGAGAAGCCGTGATGCTTGTTGACGGCGGCATGCTCGAGAAACTCCGCGGCCAGCGCCCGGAATTGGCCGAGCATCTTGTCGAACCCGCCCTCGCCAATCGCATACGCCTGATTCGGCGATGTCGTGACCGGCGCGAATCCCACCTCCCAGAAGCCCAGCTCCTCGGTGAGATGGCGGTAGATCGTCGTGATGTCGAGCGTGTCCGACGTGAGCGTGACGCGCGCACCGATAGGCCGGCTGCGATGCACGCGGAGCAGTTCCTTGATTTTCGGCGCCGCGACGTCGTAGCTGCCCGCGCCGTTGTGGAAGACGCGGAACTTGTCCTGCAGATTGCGCGGGCCGTCGATCGAAATCGTGACGCCGACGCGGTTCTCGGCGAGGAACTCGATGATCTCCGGGCGAAGGAGCGTCGCGTTCGTGGTCAGGCTGAAGTCGATTTCCTTGTCGAGCTCCGCGGCCCGCCGGCGCGCGTAAGCGATCGTCGACTTCAATACCGGGAAATTCAGCAGCGTTTCCCCGCCGAAGAACGTGAGGTGCGCCACGCGTCCGCTTTCGCGGAGCAGGAAATCGACGCTCTCGAGCGCGGTCGATTCCGCCATGAACTTCGACTGCTTGCCGTTGCTGGTATCGACGATCTTGTCCTCGCCGTACTCGTAGCAATACGTGCACGCCAGATTGCACTGGTTCGTCACGTTCATCACCATCGTATTCAGCGGGAACGGCATCATCGGCAGCATGCGCGGCGGCGCTTCGTCCGGCTGATGCTCGTAGCCGATGGCCCGGACGTCCAGTAACTCGCTGATCGCCACGCGAACGGTCTCGGCGTCGAAGCGATCCGCCAGCGCGGTGACGACGCCTTCGTCCGACTCGGGACCTTTGCTGACGACACCGAGGACCGCTGACGTCGGCGCGTCGAGCGCGAAGACCGCGGCGCTGGGCACGAGGTACAGGAAATCGCGCCCTGCCGCCTGGAACATGTGGAACTCCCGCCGCGCGAGTGCCATCATCGGCTCACCTCCGCCTGATCCCACTTGATGTAGAGCGGGACGGTGACGAGTAGATGCGCGCGGCCTTTCAGCAACCGTTCGGCAGCGCCGGCCGCCGCCGGGGCCTTGTACGAGGCCACGACCCACACATCGCCGTAGTTGTTCGTCCCGTGTTTGCGCTTCGGATTCGGGCCGTCGAGGTTGGGCGTGAAGAGTCCGCTCTTCTCGTCAATCAGCCCGACGAAGTCTTTGTCGTCGTCGTCGTAGGTCGCGGTGTATTCCTCAGTGCTCCACGCCGCGTCGATCATGCCGAGGTCGATGTCGTCCTTCGTGTTCGGCTTGCCGTCAGGTCCGTTTGCAAAGGCGCTGGCTTCGAACTGCTGGAACTGTTTCGGAAAGTTCCCGCCGCCGACGCGGGCGAGGCCGGCCTGCGGAAGGACTTTGATGAAGTCGATCGTGTCGTACACCGCGATCGACACGTCTCCGGTGGCGCCCGCCACGAACACCGCCCGGCGTCCCGGCGTCGATCCCGGTGCGGTCGTCACGGCAACCACCAGCCGATCGGGTGCCGCGCTGACGATGCGATCGACGGTGACGCCGGGGCCGAAGTTGAGATCTGCCGTCGTCATCCGGGCAGGAAGATTCACGCCGAACAGATGTACTTCCTGCGACGAGCCGGTCTTCAGCCGGGGCTCAGCGACCGCCAGCACCATCGGCTCGGAGCTGACGCGTTCGAGCCGGACGTCCGATCCGAACTCGTCGTACGCGCCCATGAACCAGCGGCCGGCCGCGTGCCGCCAGTCGCGATCGATCGCCAGCACCTCGCGGAAGTCGCCGGACTTGCCCCGCCACTGGAATCCCGTATAGACGATCGCGCGGCCGGTCCGCGTGATCGTCTTGCCGGTGCGCGCGTACGTCAGCGTGGTGTCGGTCGTGAAATCCCCGGTGTCGGCGCCGCCCTGCGGCTTGATGGTGACCTGGCCGAACACGGGTCCCTTGCCGAGCTCGCTGCCGGTCAGCGCCCACGTGCCCTGCAGCCGCGGCGGACGCATGGTCGCGGTCCACGCGGACCACTCGGGCGTGATCAGCGGAAACGCCGTCGACAAATGCGCGATCGCCTTGTCCATGGGGTGACGGTTGTCTGGCGGCCGGCCGTCGGGACCCGGCTCCTGATCGCGCGGCGGCGGCCCGCCGCGGCGAAACGCCTGAAAGTCGACGAGCGGGTAGTAGCCGCGATGCATCGCGATGAGCAGCTCCCACTCTTCCTTTGTCCGGCGCTGCAGCATCACGCGGCCGAAGGAGTGGCACTTGATGCAGGTTTCTTCGGTGTCCTTGTCGCCGGTGTACTTGAAGTCGATGAGCCGCCGCTCGACCTCGAAGGCCGCCGGCTTTGCTTCCTCGGGTGCGAGGCCGTGGTGATCCGCCAGGTAGCGCAGGATGTCGCGCGCCTCGGCCGGCTCGATCTTCAAGTCGTTCAGCGTGACCATCCGCTTGATCGTTTCTTCCCAGCCTTCCGGCGTGGTCCGGCGGAAGGAGATCCGCGTCATCCGGTCTTTCTCGTCGGCGCGATGGCACCCGCCGCATTTCTGTTTCACGAGCGCGTTCGTGACAGGAAGGCCCTCGTCCTTCTTCTCGTCATCGGCGGCGTTCGGGCGCGGCGCCGGCGGCTGCTGAGCCACCAGCTCGAAGCCCAATGGGAAGATCAGCAGAATCAGCGCGGCTGCGACGGCCGCGGCCATCGGTTTGCGGTCGCGGCGCCTGCGGACAACGGTCTGATCAACGGTCATGGTGTCGAACCCTCGGCTACGAGCGCGTGACGCGCCACCAGCAGTGACAATCCGGTGAGGAGAGCAGTGACGGGAACCGGCCCGATCTGCTCGTGATAAGCGGCTAGAAGTGCGGGAACTTCAGCGCGGCCCGTCGCCAGCCGCGCGAGCGCCGGTAGATTCACACCTGCGGTGAATTGGAGCGGCGCGCTGAGGCCGGGAACGACCAGGGCGTCGCGCATCACGACCTGCCGGCCCTCGATGGACGCCACCGGCTCGTACCGCAGCGCCTCGGCGGGGCGCAGCCGCACGTGTTCGACGGCGCGCAGCCGCTCGAACGCTTCGCGGACGCTGGCATCGCGCGCGATCTCTTCGTCGCTGACCTCTTCGCTGGTCTCGTCGCCCGCGTCCGCTTCTCTGCCTTCGGCACGGACCGACCAGAAGGGATTGTCGTGCGCGCTCGCGGCCTCCTGGAAGAACGCGCGCGCTCGACGCGTGCAGTCGGCGTACACCTGACGCTCGCGTCTGGTATAGAGATCGGTCGCCGCACTGGCGAGCGCGTTGTTGGTCAGGCAGGTGTTCGCCACGACGGCGGCGCGCCAGGCTGAGAGCAGCGCCTTCTTCACGCCCGCCGACGAGAGCGGCTCGATGAACGACGCCGCGTCTCCGACGAGCAGCACCCCTTCGTCGGCCGTGCGCACGGCGTCGTAGACGGAGGCGTCGCACGCCCACGGCGCGGAGACTTGCGTCGCGCCCGCGAGCCGTTTGCCGAGCGCCTGCGCTTTTGCGAGCTCACGCGTGTACGTCGACGACAACGCAAAGGCCTTGGCCGATCCGTGGCCCGAGCGCCCTGTCTCGATCATCACGGTGCACTGACGGCGGATGGGCGACAACGGGACCGACCAGGCCCAGCCGTCGCGATAGCTTTCGATCGCGGTTCGCGTGTGCTCATCCTCCGGCCAACCCGCGCAATCCCATTCCGCGGCGATCGCGAGCGTCCGGTAGCCTGCGTCCGCACGCCGGAATCCGTGCCTCGCCACGATGCCCGTGCGCCCGGAGCAATCGAGCACGTAGCGCGCGCGGCAGGTGGCGAGACCCTGGCCGCCGGCGTAGGTCACGCGAATGGGATCGCCCATTTCGACGCGCTGCACCGTTGCATCGACGATGCGCACGCGGGCGGCGACGGCGGCATCGCGTAGAACCGCGTCAAACCGGTCGCGCGACACGTGATAGCCGGCGTCCGCGGTGCGCGTGACGCGCTCGGCGCCGGCCCAATGGGCCGCGTTGCCCTGGTTCGGGTGGAAGCGGGCGCCATCCACACGATCGAGCTGGCCGAGGAAGTGAAGCAGTTTGCGAATGCTCGACGGCAGCGACTCGGCAAGCGGTGGTTGTGATGTGGCCCGATGGAGGAGCGTGACCGAATGCCCCCACGACGCGAGCAACTGAGCGGCGGTGCTGCCCGCCGGTCCAGCGCCGATCACCAACACATCACACGACTCGCCGGCGCGCGTCACGCGGCGACAATACGCTGACGCACTGGCCGAGTCAATTGGACAGAACGGGTGAGGTTTCGGTTAACGAAGGTTGATGGTATTCGCGTAAGTGGTCGGATCCGGGATTCCGGCGTCGACAAACGCGTCGTGGCGTTCGCGGCATTTGCTGCACAAACCACAATGAACCGCGCCTTCGGCCAGCGAGGGGTTCATGCACGAGAGGGTGAGCTCGAAGGGAACGCCGAGCGCGGCGCCGCGACGGATGACCTCCGCCTTTTCGGTATTCGCGTACGGCGCCTCGATGGTCAGCGGCCAGTCGAGCCCGAGGGAGAGCGCTCGCGCCATCGCCGCTCGAAAGTCAGGTGTGGCGTCGGGAAACGGGTTGTGGGCGAGCGTGCCGATGACGAGGCGTTCGATTTTCGCCGCCGCGCAGTAGACGGCCGCCTTGCCGAGCAGCACCACATTGCGTCCCGGCAGGTACACGTCTTCGTCGGGTGTGTGATACGCGGGCGGACGGCCTTCCATCGCCCAGTGCGTCGCGGCGTAGATGTCGTGCATGTCGACGCCGAGCGACACCAGCGGCCGCGCGCGCCCGTTCAGCGGCGCACGCGCGAGAAAGCTCGACACGATGGCCCGCTCGGCAGCTTCCCAGGCGAGACCCACGGATACGTACACGGGATAGACCTCGCCTGAAACCGCCTCGTCGGCAACGAGGACCGCGCTGTCGAGGCCACCGGAGAGCAGGACGGCTGTAGCCATTTCGTAATTGGATAATCTGGTAATCTGGTTATTGGGAATCAGACTACTCGATCACCCGACGAGCCGATTACCCGATTACCAATTACCCAATTACCCGATTACCAATTACCCAATTACCAGATTAAGCAATTACCCAATTCCCCTATGTATTCCGTCACCAAGCGCATTGAATTCTGCTACGGGCACCGGCTGCTGGACTACGACGGCGTGTGCAAGCACCCGCACGGTCACAACGCGACAGCCGAGATCGAAGTGCGCACCGGCACGCTCGACAATCGCAACATGGTGTGCGATTTCAGCGACATCAAGCGCATCGTGAAGGGATGGGTCGATGCCGAGCTCGATCACAAGATGCTGTTGCGGCACGACGATCCGCTCGTGGCGCCTCTGAAGCAACTGGGCGAGCCGGTCTATCTCCTCGACAGCAATCCGACCGTGGAGCGGATCGCCAAGCTGATTTTCGACAAGGCACACGAGCACGGCCTGCCGGTGATGCGGGTCACGGTCTGGGAAACGCCGACGTCATTCGCGGAGTACCGGGCATAGGCAACCAGCCCTAAGCCCT
>Ga0070665_100004691_pt1 | contig 14269 bp, 15 predicted proteins | sample KBSS13metaG_FD_65862 | JGI IMG/M metagenome (GOLD analysis project Ga0070665, IMG submission 65862) | Switchgrass rhizosphere microbial communities from Kellogg Biological Station, Michigan, USA - KBS S1-3 metaG | ecosystem: Host-associated > Plants > Roots > Rhizosphere > Soil ... | reverse complement strand
ACCACTTCAAGCCGTTCAAGCTGAGTACTGCGCTTATGGCTGTCCATAAGGACTGTTACGCACCAATTGGACTAATCCAACAAGGCGGCCCCCGCCGGAGGGAGACCTTGGCGGCGAACTCGGTTGGATAGAGACAAACCCCAAATACACGACGGGAGTGCTTTTGCTTGGGACGCCATTCGTGGTCTCGTCTGCATCTGACAAGAACGGCCTGACCTACGGAGTTATGGCTGGTTATAATTACCAAATCGGCCAGCTCGTGCTGGGCGTCGAAGGCGACTTCTCAGGATGGACGGCTGGAAAGATACGCTACACAGCAATCACCGGAGATTTTCTCACGGCGCATAGCAAATGGGGCGGTTCGATCCGCGGACGGCTTGGCTACGCTGTCGATCACGCGCTTTTCTATGTGACGGGCGGGGCCGCGTTCCTGTCGAATGAGACCTCGATCCCGACGACAGGGATCACGATCGGTAGCGACAGCACGCGCGTGGGTTGGACAGTCGGAGCAGGTCTCGACTACGCCTTCACAAACAACTGGTTCACCGGGCTCGAATACCGCTACTCGCAGTACGAGGCCAACACCTTTGTGTATCCGATACCGATCCTGAACCTTGGCCTCGTGGGCTTCAAACAGGAACTGAGCACCAATCAGGTTACGGCGCGGGTCGGATATAAGTTCTGACGTCCCGCTGACCGATTGCAAATTGACAGCGTCATTGAAAAGAAAGCGGGATATGCAAAAACCTCACATGGCGCTGGCGCTCGTTGCGCTCGCTGCGGTCGCTAGTCCAACTGGCTAACTGCGCCGAAGGGTCCTTCGGGATGTACATGCGTCTTTATTGGCCGAAAGCGGCAGCGCTGGATGGCGAGTGGAAAGCGCCGCCGCTGTAGCGAGTGACATAATTGCGAATATTCCATTGACATACATGGGGCCATTAGCTTCCCATAGACTCGCAAAACAAAAGATGTTGGGAGGGCACTATGAAAATTCATCGGATGGCTCAAGTTGCTTTTGTAACCTTCTTGCCGCTGCTGGGTTTTACAACGGCAGGCTTGGCTGATACCGGCACAGTGAGTGTTGTATTTACCAAAGGCGGTTTTATCGTCGATGTAGGCGCCGGCCAGGGTGTGCTGACCTTTCATGGCAAGAAATATCCCTTTACGGTTTCGGGCGCGAGCTTTGGCCTTTCGATCGGCGCCTCCACCAGTAAGTTCGTAGGCAGGGCACTGAACCTGCGGAGACCCGGCGATCTTGCAGGCAGCTATGTCGCTGGTGGGGCTGGCGGTGCGATCGCCGCCGGAGCGGGAGGCGTGCAGCTGCAGAACGCCAACGGCGTCATCCTGCAGCTCAGCGGTGTCCGCGTCGGCGCCGAAGTGTCGGCGGCAGTGGGCGGTGTGACGATTACTATGCAGTAGAATCAGATCCGGCCGACTGAACAACTGCCCGAGGGATCGGGCGTGCGTTGGACGTTTCTTGCGAGCGCTTCCGCTCAATCAGTTAAGAAAGAATATCAATCATGTCACGTCGAATCACTCTCTCGCTTGCCGCATCCGCAATCATCGGCATCGGGTTCCTTGGGACGATTTCAACTGACGCCTCCGCATATCGGGCCGGTGTATACCGCGGTGGTGTTTATCGCGGTGGCGTTTACCGTGGTGGCTACTACCGCGGCGTGCGCCCAGGAGTGGCGGTCGGCATCGGTGCTGCCGCTGTCGGTGCTGCTGCAGTTGGCGCTGCTGCTGCGGGTGCTTATTACGCCCCCGGTTATTACGGCGCTCCCGCCCCGGTCGGTTGTCCATACGGCTACTATTATTATGCTCCCTACAACCGTTGCGTACCCACGCCATAGTAGATGGGCAGCTCACCAGCACATTCCAAACTTGAATGATCTGCCGCAGCATTCCCGCCAATGTCCCACCGTGGCGATGATCGCAAAGTAGTGTCGTCCTTGCCACATCGCACTGGTTCCGTACGAACTGCGCCCGCTTTGGTGCAGACTCTCTGGCCGATTTCAGTGACGTTTCAATCTGGACACGTAGCGGCGGTGGCTGCGGACTCGTTGAGGGGACTCAAGCCTCTACGAGTCCGCTCGCGCTGGCCCTTAGGAACCCGTAATGTAGCCGCGCGTATTCCTATCGAGGAGAACGCGAATGGGCATTGAAGACTTTAAGTTTACAACCACTGAGTTTCTGCCAGAGGAATTCTTCAACGGTCAGCTTGAAGGATGGGCAGTATTCGAAGGCATTACTGGCGGACTTCAGAAACGCGCCCACAATCACTGCCGAAGGCAGTTGGGACGCAGAAGCTATCGGCAAGTACAGCGGCACTGAACAGTCGCTAGATGGAAACGCGACGGGCGAACAGGCCGGGTGTGCGTTTCACTGGAAGTACACCCGCAATCAGATCGTGGGCACGCACAGCCCCGACGCTATGATTGATTGCGCCTGCGAAGAATGCAACATCATTCAGGGTTAGGAAGGCATCGCGGCATATTGGCGACGTCGGTTCAGGAAGAGTCCCGCGCTCGAATTGATCGATCTGCAAGTGGACGGTGGGTCGGTATTGGTCACCTATCGAACAAACACCGGGATCGTTGAGGCCCTGCTAGACATTGATGACGATGGCCTGATCACTTGTTGCTGTTGCGGTCCTGTGTAGGCGTTCACCTAGCGGCTGGTCGGCAGCACCGGGACAAGGCATTCTGCCCTCATCGCTAACGGTTAACTGGCAACCCAGGCATACTAATTTTCAGTTCGCGCACAGCTCTTGCTCTGTCTCCAACACACAATTTGCACTCGCTACTCGCGATTATAACTTCTCCGCCATCCGAACGAGGTCCGCTAGAGCGCGAGCCCCCAATTTTTCCATCACTCGGCTGCGATGTATCTTTATAGTTTTTTCGGCTGTGCCGAGGTCGCCGGCGATCTGTTTATTCATGCGTCCTGCAACGACCAGCGCAAAAACTTCTCGCTCTCGCGGGGTTAAGGTCGCAACTTTCCCGCGAATCGACTCCAATTCGGAATGAACCTTACGTAACTGCGCGTCTTTTTCCTGAGCGCGGGATATAGCATCGAACAAATGTTCGTCCTTGACCGGCTTGGTCAGAAAATCAATTGCTCCCGCTTTCATAGCGCGCACGCTCGTCGGAATGTCCCCTTTGCCAGTGACAAAAACTAGGGGGCGATGTGAGCCGGTGGTGGTTGCGAGCACACGCTGAAGTTCCAAGCCATTAAGATCTGGCATGGCTACATCCAAAATTGCACACCCAGGCACGGCTGAGTCGTGCTCTTCAAGAAACAGCCGCGGTGAGGCATAGGGACTTGCTTGATAACCCCTGGCGCGGAGCAGGCGGCACATACCCTTAAGGACACCGGGATCATCATCGACAACATAGACTGTGAAATTCTCTGTCATGCAACTCATTGGCCCGCGTTTGAAAGCGTTGCGGCCGCCAAACGCTGAGACGCGGGCAAATTGATTCTTGCAAATACTGACGTGCTCCCAGCATTTGGCAACCATATTGCCGTAAAGTCAGTCAAACTGCATCCTCGAGCGGCGCGCACGGTTACGTGATGAGCGCGCAATGCCGAGGCAGCGCGCTTCAAGCATGTTGCGCTGCGATCGCAAATATTCCGCTGCGCAAAATATTTGCGTCGTGGCAATACCAGGTAACGAACAAGACGCCTCAAGGCCGACGAGGATACTTTCATGGCTAGACAACCCACAACTGCATGATTTAACTTGGTAATTAATTTTGTATCGGTCGTCTAAGTTGTTCGGACTGGATCGGATCTCGTGCGAGCTTACGGTCAGGTTGGTGCGTCAAGAATCAAGCAGTCGCTTTTTCAACTCGTCATTTTATTATTGATGTTTCTTATTAGTGATGAGTCAGGCGCAGCCGGAGCGCCTAGGCGCGTGCTTATTCTTCACTCTTACAACTACACCTTCCCGGCCAACGCAGCCATTTCGGATTCCCTCCGCAAGGAGCTTGGACGATCCTCTCAGCCGCTTGAAATCGAAGCCGACTTTCTCGATTTGGCAAGACGACCAGACGATGCCCACGCGTTGAAGACTGCTAACTTTTTGCGCGAGAAATACGCGAATGTGCGTTTTGACGCGGTCGTAGTCGTCGGCATCCCCGCGATGCCATTTCTGCTGAAATTTCGTGACATGATTGCGCCGGGTGTCCCCGTTGTGTGGTCCGACGTTACATCGGCAACTTTCGATGCGACGAAGGTGCCTGCCGATATCACCGCGGTAATCAACAACTATAAGCCGGAACGGACGATCGAGCTAGCTGAACGACTCCAACCGGACGCACGACGCTTTGTGGTGATTGCCGGGACCAGCAGCGTCGACCGCCGCTGGCAGGAGAATGGACGCAGAGCAGTCGAGGCTCACAATAGTTCGAAATTGGAAGCGGAATATTGGTTTGACCGCACATACGACAAACTGCTGGAAGATGTTTCCAAATTGCCGCGCGATACAATTGTCCTGCTTCTTACGTTCTTCACCGACAGCGAAAACAGCGCGTTTATACCTAAAGATGTGGCTGTGGCAGTTGCGCGGGCCTCCGCTGCTCCGGTCTATGGCTTCTTCGACACCTATCTAGGCACCGGCGTGGTAGGGGGATTCTTCGAAACCTATCAGTCTATCGGGGCGACTACCGCTGATCTCGTTCTTGAAATCCTTGCGGGCGCAGACGTCAAAAAGCTGGTCCCACGAGATAATCTGAGGCCGGCTTTCCGTGTTGATGCCCGAGCTATGGAACGATGGGAGCTTCAGCAGCGAAACCTGCCCTCCGGCAGCGCCGTCATGTTCCACGAGCCAAGCCTTTGGGAGGAACACCGTTATCTTATTTCTGCGACTGCGGCCGTTGTCGTTGTTCAGTCTCTGATTGTTGCGGGATTATTGTTCCAACGACGCCGGCGCCGACAAGCCGAAGAATCGCTCAAGGAGAGCGAAGATCGCATGACCTTTGCAGCAGTATCGGCAAGTATCGGCTTATGGCATATCGACCGGGAGACCGGACAGCTATGGGCTACCGAACATTGCCGAGCGATATTCGGCCTTCCGGTAGACACTCCGCTAACGCGCGAAACCTTCCTCGCGGCAGTCCATCCCGACGACCGCTTCATTGCCGAGACTGCACTTCAAGGCACCCAGAATAGTGGCCGATCTGCTGTAACTGACTTTCGTATCATTTACCCACCCGATGAGGTGCGTTGGGTGCGCATTCGCGCGGGTTCAGATATCGATGGACAGAGTGAACCAGACCAAGTCAGTGGCATGTTCGCTGACATAACACACCAAAAGAATTTTGAAGCGGATCTTGAATTGCAGCGGCAGGAAGTAGCACACTTGATGCGTGTTACTGCGTTAGGAGAGCTCTCGGGTGCTATTGCGCATGAAGTCAATCAGCCGCTAACGGCTATTCTTTCGAACGCACAGGCCGCTCTCTATTTGTTGACGCCGGAATCACCGAACTTCTCCGAAATTCATGATGCTCTTCAGGATATCGTGCATGAGGACAACCGCGCCAGTGAGGTCGTTCAGCGGTTGCGCGGCCTGCTCAAGAAAGGTGAGAGTAAGTTTGAGTCAGTTGATCTCAACAAGGTGGTAGACTCGACAATCACTTTGCTGCGTCACCAATTGATCGGCCGCCGAGTGGCCGTCGAGACCGAGTTGTCAGATAGTTTGCCGGCCGTGCTGGGCGATCCTGTGCAATTGCAGCAGGTTCTACTAAACCTTATCATGAATGCGATGGACGCCATGGCCTCGACGCCGGATGGACTGCGCCGAATCCAGATTTGCTCTCGAGCGACGGAGGCGGGAACCATTGAGATCTACCTGAAGGACAATGGGCCCGGGATAGAGGCGACAGACAGCAAGCGAGTGTTCGTACCATTCTATACGACTAAGAATCACGGCCTTGGCCTCGGCCTATCCATTTGTTCGACGATCATTGAAAAACACGGGGGCAGCATCGATATCCGGAACGATGACTTTGGTGGTGCCGTTGCGGAGATCTCGCTGCCAGCCGAGACGATGCCCTTACCAGCTCAATGACCGGGATTCTCGCTCGCAAGTCGAAACGATATATAATGGTCCAAACGCGACGTCTTTTGCTGTTTCATTTGAAAACGGCCTGATGCTTCTCTTGCTTGAGCATCACATCTATCGCTTCTATGATTCGAACTTCCGGATGTGTTTTGCAATAAACAATGACTTCGTGCTCCAGCTCTTTGGACCGGGCAATGTTGAAGTAGTGCTTTTTGGCAAGGCCATTGTACCAACCACTGTACCAAGTCGTGAGCCGATCAGCATCTTCCTGCCAGGTTCCCGCAAGTGCTACGCAAGTCAACGCTTGCACGTTTAATATCCGTTAGCATCAGCATAGGCCGTGAGGTCCGTTTGCGCCTGCACGCGAGAACCTGCTGCGGTAAGTATAGTTACTGCAATTGCGATCACCTTTAACATTGCGTCACTCCTTGAGGGAACATGGTTACACCAAAGCACGAAGGCTCAGTCCAAATATTGGTGGCTTCATCAGCCGGGCCGCCAGGCGACTGAGGTATGGCCGTGATATCCTGATCGATGCTCTCTTTAGACCAATGTTTCCTTGGTCCCTTCCGAACACCGCCGGTCCGTAGTGCCGCCGGGCGTCACCACCGGCGGTCAACGGGACCACAGATTCATCTGCAAGCACGTCAAAAGGCTCACGTAGCTCGGTGTACCGCCAATACTCTCCAGCGGAAGGCATTGCGACCGGCTCGAGGCTGAGAACTTGGACCATTGGCTCACTAATTGTTGCCTGGCCCTGTTTTCATCGTTCACGCAGTTCTTCAGGGATTGGTCGACCGAAAGGCCGCTCGTTGCCGCCACATCAAGTTTGCAGCTTCGAGAAACGTCGAATGCAGGCAAGCGATCGGCCACTGCGACCACAAGGCTTCCAACCACGACCATGGAAATCGAAATAGGCATATTGTTCCTCCCCTTATCTTGCTCTGCTCAAATTACTAGAGCGGCCATTGTGAAATCCGCAAGAGCTGCGGTCCGCCACGGGCATGCGTGAACAATCGTACATCGCTAACCACCACCGCCCGGCTTACCGATCGCTTTGTTGATCGCCGAGAATAAGGCTTCATCATGTAACGGTTTCCGCAGCCTGGCTACGCATATATCTCGGGCCGCTTGTGGGAGTATCGCAGCATCGGGGTGTGCAGAGATGAGGATCGTAGGAACAGTTATGCCGTTGCGTATAAGATGCTGCTGAAGCTCCAATCCGTTCATCGCCGGCATCTGAATATCGACGATCAGGCATTCGGGGAGACCATCTGGGAGCGCCGCAAGAAATTCCTCTCCTGAACCATAAGTCGTGACGCGAAAAGCACGTGAACGCAGCAACCGGCTCAAAGCCCGGAGCACGGCGGGATCATCGTCAACGATGGCAATCCATGGGGACGTTTCCGCCACGAGAAATCCTTGCCCTTCGCCGTGAGTCTGTCGTGTCGACCTTGGGCCAACGGGACTGGTTTCCCAGCTTTTAAAAGCTCCGCCTTGCTCAGCCGCGCCCCCTGCGTGTGGATCATCAATCGACCACATTCTTGCAACGCTAGCGGATAAAGCGTTGGGCTGGATATAGGACCAGAGGGCTATATCCCAGGAGAGGCTTCGAGCCCTAGCGTGGACGCCATCTCTGTTCGCCATTTTGGCGATCAACCGAGAGGCAACGGTCGAAAATGACGGCGCTTTTCAATCAAACTAAGACTAGAGCCGATACTTCCATTGAAAATGCCCTTTCACAAACCGAGGCAATGATCTGGATACCCGGCGGTACTTTCAGCATGGGCTCCGACAAGCACTATCCGGAAGAAGCCCCGGCGCATCGCGTCACGGTGGATGGTTTCTGGATGGATCGCCACCCGGTGACAAACCGGCAATTCAAGGAATTCGTAAGGGCGACCAAGCATATCACCGTCGCCGAGATCACGCCTGATCCGAAAGACTATCCGGGAGCGCTTCCGCACATGATCTATGCGGGATCGCTGATGTTCTCTCCTCCCGCACATCCGGTCAGCCTCCGGGATTTCAGCCAATGGTGGACGTTTGCCAAGGGCGCGAACTGGCGGCATCCCTATGGACCTGGAAGCAACATCCGTGGGCTGGACGATCATCCGGTCGTGCACGTGGCCTTTAACGATGTGCTCGCCTATGCAATCTGGGCGGGCAGGGATCTGCCGACTGAGGCTGAATGGGAGTTTGCGGCACGCGGCGGGCTAGATGCTGCCGAGTTCGCCTGGGGAGATGACTTCACACCCGGCGGCCGTCACATGGCCAACACATGGCAGGGTGAATTCCCCCACCAGAACGCCAATGCGGACGGTTTCGAGCGCACGTCGCCAGTCAGCGCATTCCCGCCAAATGGGTACGGCCTCCACGACATGATCGGCAACGTCTGGGAATGGACCGCAGACTGGTATTCGCCAAAGCATCAGGCGGATGCGGCGAAAGCCTGCTGCATCCCTGAAAACCCGCGCGGTGGCGGCGAGGCGGAGAGCTATGACCCTCGAACGACCAATGTGAAGATTCCACGGAAGGTTATCAAAGGCGGCTCGCATTTGTGCGCGCCGAACTACTGCCGACGCTACCGGCCGGCAGCCCGCCATGCGGAGCCGGTAGATACATCCACCAGTCATCTTGGCTTTCGATGCATCAGGCGAAGAGCTCCTGCTGCGTCATAATAGGGAGAGCGAAAAGCATGTTAGACTCTACATTCGCCGAGAAACCACGTACGCCAGTTGGTTGGCTCAAGCGGTCGTGTGCCGCCTTCTTGAGCGCATCGATGCTGATGTCGGCGTCCGTCCCGCTTAGCACACCGGCGGCCGCTCAGCAGGCTCAGAAACCCAACATCCTCTTCATCATGGGTGACGACATCGGCTGGATGCAACCAAGCATCTACCATCAAGGGCTAATGGTTGGTGAGACGCCTAACATTGACCGCATCGGCAATGAAGGTGCCAAATTCATGCACTATTACGCCGAGCAGAGTTGCACCGCCGGGCGTACGGCCTTCATCACTGGCATGCAGCCGGTCCGCGTAGGCATGGTCCTGCCGGAACTTCCCGGCAGCCCATCCTATATACGGCCAGGGACGCCGACACTCGCCAAATTCCTGCTTGATCTCGGCTACAACACCGGCGAATTCGGCAAGAACCATTTGGGCGACCATGCCGACTCGCTGCCAACCGCGCACGGCTTCCAGGAATTCTGGGGCTACCTATACCACCTCGATGCGATGCAAGGGGTAAGCTTCCCGGACATCAACAAGACCGCGAGCCAGCAGACTCTCGCGCCGCCTTGCAAGAATACGCCGGTCCCCGGTCTTAGCGAAGTTCCCGGCGCTGTGGATCCCAAGACTACGGTCTGCCTGACGCCGCCGCGCCCGATGCTGGCTTGTACGTCGGCCGACGGTTCTGGCGCCAAACAAACGTGCAAGGACGAAGGGCCGCTAACGCTCGACCGATCGCGGACCATTGACGAGGAAATCTCCGCCAAGGTCGTCGACTTTCTCGACCGCAACGACCCCAAGAAGACCAACAAGCCGTTCTTCGCTTGGTACAACCCCGCACGCATGCACATCACGACCATGTTGTCGGACAAGTACCAGGCGATGGTGGGCGAACCCGGCGGCAAGGATTGGGGCGTCAACGAAGCCGGCATGAAGCAGATGGATGACAACATCGGCGTGGTGCTGAAGAAGCTCGAAGACATCGGCCAGCTCAACAACACGATCGTCGTGTTCACCACAGACAATGGCGCGGAGACCATCACCTTCCCGGACGGCGGCGTCACACCGTTCAAGGGCGGCAAGCTCAGCACCTGGGAGGGCGGCATGCGTGCCCCGATGGTGATCCGCTGGCCGGGCGTCATCAAGCCGGGTACAGTCAAGAACGAAATGTTCGCCTCGCTCGACTGGCTCCCGACTCTCGTCGAGATCGCCGGCGGGCCCAAAGGCGACGGATTGAAGCAACGTGTCGAGGCCGGCTATCCGGGGCTTGTCAAGACCACGCTCGATGGCGTCAATCAGATCGACTATCTAAGCGGAAAATCCGAAAAGTCAGCGCGTGACCACTTCTTGTATTATTCCGGCAAGGAGCCGTCGGCGGTCCGCTACAAAAACTGGAAGATGTACTTCGCAATGGTGTCGGACGCACCTTCGGGCTTCATCGCCGGAGTTCAGCCCTATCACTGGACGCAGGTCGTCAACATCAAGCGCGATCCGTTTGAGACCTCGATTGGGACGCAGATAAAGACGCTGTTCGGTATGGGAGGGGCGATTGCTTCTCCCTCGACCGCCTACGTCTACGACTGGAACATGCTGCCTATCGGACAGCAGCTCTGGCTGATGCACCTCGAAACTTTCGTCAAATTCCCCGCACTGCAGGACCCGGCCAGCTACAACTTGGAACAGGTGATGCAGCAAATCAAAGCTATGAAGGCAGGTCGCGACTAAGAACGACGACACCGATCGGAGGGCGTCATTTTCGACGCCCCCCGATTCAGCCTTTCAAATTTCATCTGCACGCGAAAAACGCGAGGCGAGGAAACAATCATGAATATCTTCCAACGAACATGCTTTGGTCTCCTCGCATCGGTCGCAGCGGCGACTGGGCTTGTCTCGCCGCTTTCCGCGCAACAACAGAGGCCCAACATCCTGGTCATCATGGGCGATGACATCGGCTATTGGAATATCAGCGCATACAACCGCGGGATGATGGGTTATCGCACGCCCAACATCGACCGCATCGCCAACGAGGGCGCCATCTTCACCGACTATTACGGACAGCAATCCTGCACCGCCGGGCGCGCCGCTTTTATCACTGGACAAAGTCCGTTGCGAACCGGGCTGCTCAAGGTAGGTCTTCCCGCCGCGAAGGAAGGGCTGTCCGCCAAAGATCCGACCATAGCCGAATTGCTCAAGCCCCAAGGCTACGCGACCGGGCAATTCGGTAAGAACCATCTGGGCGATCGCAACGAATTCCTGCCCACGGTGCACGGCTTCGATGAGTTCTTCGGTAACCTCTATCACCTGAATGCCGAAGACGAACCGGAACATCCGGATTATCCGAAGAACCCGGCATTCAGAGCCCAGTTCGGCCCTCGTGGCGTCATGAAGTGCATTGCCGTACCGACCGACACGCCGGGCGACGATCCTCGTTTCGGTACCTGGGGCAAGCAGAAATGCGAGGATACCGGACCGCTCACCAAGAAGCGCATGGAGACGATCGACGAGGAATTTCTTGGCGCCACCAACGACTTCATCGAGCGCGCAAATCGCGACAAGAAGCCGTTCTTCGTGTGGTTCAACCCGAGCCGGATGCACATCTGGACGCGGTTAAAGGTCGAATCCCAGGGAAGGACCGGTCTCGGCATTTATCCGGACGGCATGGTGGAACATGACGGGCAGGTCGGGCAGGTACTCAAGAAGCTCGACGACCTTGGCATCGCCAACAATACAATCGTGATTTACACCACCGATAATGGCGCAGAGACATTTTCTTGGCCCGACGGCGGCACAACGCCCTTCAGGGGCGAAAAGAACACCAATTGGGAAGGCGGCTACCGCGTCCCGGCGATGATGCGTTGGCCTGGGCTGGTGCCTCCGCGGACTGAGATCAACGAAGTTTTCTCTGCAGAGGATTGGGCCCCGACATTGGTGGCCGCTGCCGGCGAGCCCGATGTCAAGAACAAGCTATTGTCGGGTTACGATGCTGCCGGGAAGAACTTCAAGGTCCACCTCGATGGCTACGACCAGCGCGACCTTCTCGCTCGCACGGGCGCCAACAAGCGCCGCGAGTTCTTTTACTGGACCGACGACGGCAACCTGGCCGGGCTGCGTTATGACCAATGGAAGGCTGTCTTTCTGGAACAGAAGGCTCATGGGTTCGATGTCTGGTCGCAGCCAATGATTCAACTGCGCTTGCCGTCGCTTTTCAACCTTCGATCCGACCCGTTCGAACGTGCGCAGCATGAAGCCGGTGACTACGTTAAGTGGTTTGTCGAGCATGCCTTCGTGCTCGTCCCCGCGCAGGCGATCGTTGGGCAGCATCTTATGAGCTTCCAGCAATTCCCACCAAGACAAAGACCAGGTTCATTCTCTGTCGAGCAGGCGATGGAAAAACTTCGGAATCCGCCCTCGAGCAACTGAACGAGCGATCGTCGGAAAGGCGTCGGTCATGAAAGTAATTAAGCAATTTCCCGGCATCAATCGCCGCGCGCTGCTCTCGCTTGCGACGCTTCCCTTGCTTTCTACTGCGCTCCGCTCCACCTTCGCGGTGGCTCAGACGCTTGATCCGCTTCCCTCCTGGAACGGCGGCGTGGCCAAATCGTCGATCCTGGACTTCGTCGCACGCGTCACGACGCAAGGTGGACCTGACTTCGTGCCGGTCGAACAGCGCATTGCAACTTTCGACAACGACGGCACCCTCTGGATCGAGCAGCCGATGTACGTCCAATTGGCCTTTGCGCTCGACCGGGTGAAGGTTATGGCGCCGATGCACCCGGAATGGAAGACCAAGCAACCTTTCGCTGCGGTGCTGGATGGCGACTTTAAAGCGTTAGCGGCTTCCGGCGAAAAAGGGTTGGTCGAAATCATCGCAGTGACTCATGCCGGCATGACAACGGCAGAGTTCGAGAAGATTACCTCCGATTGGCTAGCGACTGCGCGAGATCACCGCTTTGGGCGGCCATATACCGAGCTGGTCTATCAGCCGATGCTCGAACTGCTGGCCTATCTACGCGCCAATGGTTTCAAGACCTTCATTGTGTCGGGCGGTGGCATCGAGTTCATGCGGCCATGGACCCAGCGCATCTACGGCGTGCCGCCAGAACAAGTCGTCGGATCGTCGATCAAGACCCGTTTTGAACTGAAGGATGGCGCACCAACGCTTTTCCGGCTGCCCGAGGTAAATTTCATTGATGATAAAACAGGAAAGCCGATCGGCATCAATGAGCATATCGGTCATCGTCCCATTGCCGCTTTCGGTAACTCCGACGGCGATCTCGAGATGTTGCAATGGACGACGCTCGGCGCAAGTGGCCCCCGCTTTGGCTTGCTCGTGCATCACACCGACGCGGAGCGCGAATACGCCTACGACCGCCATTCGCATTTCGGCAAGCTTGATACGGCACTGGACGCGGCCGCGGTGAACAGATGGACCGTCGTCGACATGAAGAAGGACTGGAAGCGAGTCTTTGCCTTCGACTGAGCCGAAAGTCCTCAAGGCGCTGCGAGCCACAAACAAGATCAACCTCCCATGACTCAGGAGGGCAACCAATTTCAACTGGAGAGGCAGATATGAAAACACTAAGGATCATCCCCCTGGCTGGGCTGTTCGGCCTTGCATTGACGCTGTCGAGCACCGTGGCAGCCGTTGCCCAAAGCGGACAGGCTACTTCTATGAAAACGATCGGCACTCCCAGCGCAGCCACTAAGCCCGAAATCGTCCCGTCGCTCTTCGTGCTCAATTCGCGCGGCGCAACGCTGCAAGGTGATACTCTAGTGCTGACGGGCGTTACGCCCAGTTCGATTATATTTGCTGATCGCCCCGTTCGCGCCGCGGGTCATCAGGCTACCGCCGATGTAATCGCCGAATGGGGCTCGGGTGATGATAGCTTCGCGAAAAATCCTCCCAACGCAACTGTGTCAGTCCTGGGCAAGGAAGGTTCGGTGAAGGATGCTGTAGTCGTACTGAAAAATCCGAAGCTCGAAGGTGACAAACTCAGTTTCAGCGTTCAGATCCTGGAAGGTGATCTGGCCAGCGCAGATGGAGCAGCTGCGCTTTTCATTGACATCATCGGACGGCCGTTTACGCCGCTGTCTTTTGCCGGCGTCGCCCGCCGTTCGGCCTTCCGCGGGGCAATGTATGCCGGTGCTGTGGGCGCGGCTGCTTACGGTGCCGCGGCTTATGGCGCGCCTTACTATCGTCCGTACCCGCCTCCTCCGGCGTGTGGCTACTATCCCTATCCGCCTTGCTACTGAGATAGCCGCACAACATGCCCGACCAATAATCTCTTCATGGAGTATGGAAATGCTACGAGCCTTAATTCTAATGGCGGCCGTAATGACAAGCGCTCAAACGGCGATGGCTCAGGTGCCCAACAACTGGACCCAGGTGGGCATGCTGACGTGCAAGCTTAATCCAAGCATTGGCTTCGTCATCTTCGGCCATCAATCCATGGAGTGCCGTTTCGTTCAAAACC
>Ga0070665_100004688_pt1 | contig 14273 bp, 15 predicted proteins | sample KBSS13metaG_FD_65862 | JGI IMG/M metagenome (GOLD analysis project Ga0070665, IMG submission 65862) | Switchgrass rhizosphere microbial communities from Kellogg Biological Station, Michigan, USA - KBS S1-3 metaG | ecosystem: Host-associated > Plants > Roots > Rhizosphere > Soil ... | reverse complement strand
ATCCGGCTGTAGGCAGACAGCCCGGCACCCTTGTCCACGGTGATAAGCTCCACGTCAGGGATGAGGCTCATCAACTTCGCTTCCAGTTTTCCGATGACCCACGTGAAGCGGGTCTTCGGCCAGGCTTCCTGCAAGGTGCGCAGCAGCGGCACCACGTGGCAGGTGTCGCCGATCGCGGATAGACGCAGCAGGCAGACTTTTTCGGGCGGTGTGGCCGGTTGCATGGTGAATAAGTGAGGCGCCACTGGCCCGTTGGAGCAGAAGTCAGCGAAGCCGCGATCGATGGCGGCCGGATGCTATACGACACCCTCCGCACGAGCAATTTCTCGCCGGCGTTCTTCGACCCGGAATACTGGCGCGGCCACGACGCCATCGAGGGCAGCGCGCTCGGGCGCGGCACCACCTGGTTCATTCGCAGCGGTGATTCGCGCTTCGTGCTGCGGCACTACCGGCGCGGCGGCCTGATGGCAAAAGTTTCAAAGGACGCGTACCTGTGGCGCGGTGAGTCCGAGACCCGCTCGTTCGCCGAGTGGTACCTGACCTATCACCTGTATCGCGCCGGGCTCCCGGTGCCCGCGCCGATCGCGGCGCGCTACCGGCGCCAGGGCCTGTTCTACCGCGCGGATCTCATCACGCAGCGCATCGAGGACAGCGAATCGCTGGCCGCGAAGCTCGGGCGCGGCCCGATCTCGCTGACGCAGTGGATCGCCATCGGGCGTTGCATCCGGCGTTTTCACGACGCCGGCGTGCACCACGCGGATCTCAACGCCCACAACATCCTGCTCACGCCGCAGCAGGTGTACATCATCGATTTCGACCGCGGCGAGCTCCGCAGGCGCGGCTGGTGGGCGGACAACAACCTGGTGAGGCTGTACCGCTCGCTCGAGAAAGTCACGCTGCTCAACGCGCCCGACAGCTTCACCGACCAGGACTGGCACTCGCTGCTGGCCGGTTACCGCGAATCCGCCGGATTGCCGCAGCCGCTGCTGGTCTGACCCGGCGATGCGCCTGCTCTACATCGTCATCGCCTATCTACTGGCGCCCGTGGTGCTCGCGGCGCAGGCCATGCGCGGATTTCGCGATCGCAGCCACTGGGAGGGTTTCTCGCAGCGCTTCGGCCTGGGCGCCGAAGTGCAGGGCGGCCGCAGCATCTGGGTGCACGCGGTGTCGGTGGGCGAGGTGCAGGCCGCGGCGCCGCTGGTGAATGCGTTGCGCAAGAAATTCCCGGACGTGCCGCTGGTGGTGACCACGGGCACGGCCACCGGACGCGCGCGCGCGAGGGCGTTGTTCAAGGAAGTCGACGTGCGTTATGTGCCCATCGACCTGCCGGGCTCGGTGCGCCGCTTCTTCGCGCGCGTGAAGCCGCGCCTGGCCGTGATCCTCGAAACCGAGATCTGGCCGAACCTGTATCACCGCTGCGGGCAGCTCGAGGTGCCGCTGGTCATGGCCAGCGCGCGCATCTCGCCGCGCTCGGTGAAGAGTTACCGCCGGCTGGTCGGGCTGTTCCGCCAGGCGCTCTCGCACGGCATCTTCATCGCCGCGCAGAGCGAACAGGATGCGGAGCGATTCCGCTCCATCGGCGCGAGTCCCGATCGCACCCACGTGGTCGGCAACATCAAGTTCGATTTCCGGCTGCCGCAGAACATCGAGTCACAGGGCGCGACGCTGCGGCGCCTGCTGGGCATGGACCGGCCGGTGTGGATCGCCGGCAGCACGCACGCCCGTGAAGAAGACATCCTGCTGGCCGCGCATCGACAGGTGCGCGCGCGTTTTGCGCAGGCGCTGCTGGTGATGGTGCCGCGTCACCCGCCGCGCTTCGGCGAAGTCGCCGACTGGCTGCGCCAGCAAGGCGTGAACTTCGTGACGCGCGACAGCGGCGCGGCCACGACGGGTGATACCGAGGTTTTCCTGGTGAATACGCTGGGCGAGCTGCAGCCGTTCTATGCGGCCGGCGACGTGGCCTTCGTGGGTGGCACGCTGGTGCCGATCGGCGGCCACAACCTGCTCGAGCCGGCGGCGGTGGGCCTGCCCGTGCTCGCGGGCCCCAACAACTTCAATTCGGCGGACGTGGCGCGACTGCTGGTCGCGAGCGGCGCGGTGCGCATCGTGCACGATGCCAACGAGCTCTCGACGGCGGTGTGCGAGCTGCTCGCCGACCCCGCCGCCCGCACCCGGATGGGAGCGAGCGGCCGGGCGGCGATCGAAGCGAATCGCGGCGCGGTGGACCGCCTGATGGAGTTCCTGGCGCCGCTGCTGCCCTAGCTACTGCTTCGGCGCCTGCGCGTTCGGATCGATGGTGGGCGGATTGGACGGCGGCGGCGGGGTTTCCAGCCAGCCGTTCATGTCCTCGAGAGCCTTGCGGTCCAGGATGCCGGCGGCCTGCTTGAGCGTCAGCACGTTCAGCATGTAGTCGTAACGGCTGCGCGAGTAGGCGGTCTGCGCACCCACCAGCTTCTGGCGGGCCGCGAGCACGTCGACCGCGGTGCGCGTGCCGACGTCGTAACCGGCCTCGGTGGCGCGCAGCGCCGTGGCGCTCGACTCGAGCGCCTGCTTCAGTGCCTGCACGCGCGAGATCTCGGACAACACGCCAAGGTAGGCGTCACGCGAGGTGCGCTCGGTCTCGCGCGAGACGCGCTCGAGACGCTGCTTGGCGGCCTGCCAGCGGTACTCGGACTGCTTCACGCGCGAATGCGTCCCGCCGCTCGACCAGATGGGCACGGTGACCGTCAGGGCGATCGACTTGTCCGTGTCCTGCTCCACGGTCGAGGCCGCGGACCCGCCGTCGAACCGGCCGGGGACCGGATCGAAGCTCACGGTGTCGTTGGTGTCGACATGCGACTTGCCGACCACCAGGTCCACCTGCGGCAGGTGGCCGCCGAAGGCCACGCGCACGTCATCGCGCGCGATGTCGGCGCCGAGGCGGCTCGAGGTGAGCGCCAGGTTCTGCTCCATCGAGGCCTCGACCCACTTCTGCGCGTCGGCGGGCTCGGGCATCTGCAACGGCATGGTGGAGCGCGGCGTGGCCAGCACGGCGTACTGCATGTCGGTGATCTCGCGCAGGAATTCCTGCGAGGTCGCCAGCGCGCGCTTGGCGGCGATCAGGTCGGCGGCGGCGGTGTCACGCGCGGCCTTCGCTTCCTGCACGTCGGTGATGGCGATGAGGCCCACCTCGAAGCGCTTGTCGGCCTGTTCGAGCTGGCGCGAAATCGCGTCCAGCGATGCCTGCTGCGCCTGGACGTTGTCCTGCGCGGCCAGAACGTCGAAATAACGGGTGGCCACGCGGATGGCGAGATCCTGCTGGGCGGTACCGTAGTCCGCGTCCGCCTGGGCCACGACGCGGCCGGCCTGCTTCAGCTGGACCAGCTGGCCCCAATTGAAGATGGACTGCGAGAGCTGCAGGTTCCAGTTGGTTCGTTCCGGGCTGCCTTCGCCGTTCTGGCCCACGCGCTGGATGATCAGCGGCGACGTGGTCGGGTTGGCAGGGTCCGTGGGAGTGAGCTGCGGCTGAACCGAGGTTTGCGCGGTATCGGACTTGTTCCTGGTCCATTGCCCGCCGATCTGCGGCAGGTAGGCCGCCCAGGCCTGCGGCTTGGCCTCGCGCGTGGCCTTGCGCGTGTATTCGGCCTCACGGACCGTGGGGTCGTTGACGACCGCCTGATCGAAAATCGTGAGGAGGTCTTCGCTATAGGCGGTGACCGAGACCAGGCATCCCAGCCCCAGGGCGAGTAAACGGCGCATTAATAAGAGTCCTCTTTAGTGTTGTAGTTCACTATATCACCTGCCCCGTGGGCAAAGGCAATCTCTCAAACGAGTCACCTTAGACGTTTCAGTACTGCGGAACGGTTGCATCCACCAACTCACTCCAGGCAGCGATGCCGCCGGACAGGTTGGCGACGTTGCCGAATCCCTGGCTCGCCAGGAACTGCGCAACCCGCATGGATCGGCCGCCCGCGTGGCACATGACGATGGTCTCGGCGTCGCGCGCGAACTCCCCGAGCCGCGCCGGGACCTGGTTCATGGGCACATGTACGACGCCTGGAATGCGCGCAAGTTGCAGTTCCCAGTCTTCCCGGACGTCCAGGACCATGGGTTGCTCACCCCGGTCGCGGCGCGCCTTGAGCTCCAGGACCGAAATTTCCCGTATGGTCATCCCCGGCTCATCCCCGGCATGGTCAGAACTGGAAGGGCTCGGGCCGCGGCGCATGGTCCAGCGGGTCGATGGCGGTTTCGAACAGCCCGACGCTGTCCCATTTTTCGGTGTCGGTGCGGGTCACGAGCATGGCCTCCTGGGGCTGGGCGTTGCCGACCACGACGAACAGCCGGCCACCCACCGCTAACGCACGGGCAAAGCGTTCGTCGTACAAGGGCAGGGCTCCACATACCGCAATGAGCGCATAGTCGTTTCCGGTATCCAAGTTGAAAGTGTCACCCGTGACCACTTCGACCTGCCCGAACCCGGCGCGCTTGAGATTGCGGCGGGCGGACTCGGCCAGTTCGGGCAGGATCTCGATGGCGCGCACGCTCGCGCCCATCGCCGAGAGGCAGGCCGGCACGAAACCGCTGCCGCAACCGACCACCAGCGCGCGCATTCCCGGCGCGGCGTCGAGCGCCTGGAGGAGTCGTCCGACAATCTTCGGCGCCAGCATGTGCTGACCCGGCGCGAGCGGGATGTCAGTGTCGGCGAACGCCAGCCCGGCGTAGCGCTCGGGCACGAAAAATTCGCGCGGTGTGCGACGCATGGCATCGAGCACGCGCTCGTCGAGCACGTCCCACGCGCGTATTTGCTGTCCGACCATCTGGGCGCGCGCGAACTCCGTCTGCATGAAATTCTCCGGCAATGGGATGCTACTTATTCTGCCCGAAACCGCTTCCCGAATCGTCTCCATTCGTCGCGGAACTGGTCGGCACATCGCTTATCTTTATGGTTAATGTCCAATGGCCGCTTGCGGCGCTCGGCTATCCTGCGGCCGTGCATGGATGCTCCGCAGCATTCGACGCACTAATAACAACAGGACCAGGCTGGGGATGTCGATTCTTGGGTTGATCTGCGTGCTGCTCGCACTGGTGGCGACGCTGCTTTTCGTGCTGTTCGTATTTCAGCGGCGCGACCTGCGCGCGGTATCGCAATTATCTTTGACCGTGCAACGCGCGATCAGCGGGGAGCGTTTGCCTTCGCGTATCGAGCTCGAGCAGCAGTTCGAGGGCCAGCTCGACGTGCAGGCCATCGGCGTGTCCGTGAACCAGCTGCTGTCGCGCGCCGCGCGCACCGCTGGGCGCGAGAAATCCGGCCCGAAACTGTTCACCGAGCTGGGCGAGCGAATCCACGAGGCGGTGCTCGTGCACCGCGACGTCATCCTGTACGCCAACAGCCAGTTCGCGAGTTTCGTGGGCGTGGATCGCGTCGACCTCATCGACCGCAAGCTTTCCGACCTGGTGGCGCCCGAGTACGCCGAGCTGGTGGCCGAGAACCTGCGCCGCCGCCTGTCCGGCGCGCACGGCGCCGACCGCTTCGAGGTGGAGATGGTCGGCCTGCAGGGCCAGGTCAGCCTGCTCGAACTAACTACCGCGCCGATCGAGTTCGAAGGCAACATGGCGCTGCTGGTGACCGGCGTCGAGGTGATCCCGACCAGGAAGCTGCGCGCGCTCGCCAGCGGCAAGATCGACGAGAAGGAAGCCGCGGCGCGCGCCGCGATGGTCGCGCCGCCGCTGCCGACGCCGCCCCCGCCGCCACCGCCGCTGCAGGTATTCGCGATGCAGTCGCTGGGCGAGGCCATCGTGGCGACCGATCTCGACGGCCACCTGACCTATCTCAACCCGGCCGCCGAGAAGCTGCTGGGTATCGGCCGCGCGCAGGCGCTGGGCCGGCAACTCGAAGAGATCGTCGGCCTGGTCGACCAGAACGACCGCAAGCTGCTGGCCGACCCGGTGCGTGAAGCGCTCGGCGGCGGCAACGGCAACCCGCACAATCTTTCGCGCCGCGCGGTGCTGCTCGGCAAGGCCTCGGGGGAGGAGCGCGCCATCGAACTCGCGGCATCGCCGATTCGCGACCAGGCGGGCGCGGTCACCGGCGCGGTGGTGCTGCTGCACGACGTCACGGAGTTGCGCGGCCTGCACCGGCAGATGTCGTACCAGGCGACCCACGATGCGCTCACCGGCCTGGTGAACCGCCGCGAGTTCGAACGGCGTCTCGAAGAAGCGGCGGACGTCGCGCGGCGCGGCGAAGCCACGCACATGCTGTGCTACCTGGATCTCGACCGTTTCAAGATCGTCAACGACTCCAGCGGCCACCTGGCGGGCGATTCCATGCTGAGGGAAGTGGCCAAGCTGCTGCGCGAGGCGGTGCGCGACTCGGACACGGTGGCGCGGCTCGGCGGCGACGAGTTCGGCATGCTGCTGGTGGGCTGCCCGCTCGACAAGGCGCGCCAGATCGCCGACGACGTGTGCCGCTCCGTGGCCCAATACCGCTTCGTGTGGCACGACCGCGTGTTCAACATCGGCGTGTCGGTCGGGCTCATCGAGATCGGTCGCGAGGCGGGCTCGGTCGAGCAACTGCTCGCGGCCGCGGACTCGGCCTGCTACGTCGCGAAGAAGGAAGGCGCCGGGCGCGTGTCGGTGTACTCGGCGCGCGACGAGGCGCTGGCGCGCAACAGCGGCGAAATCGAATGGCTGCACAAATTGCAGGGTGCCATCAAGGACGAACGCTTCACGTTGTACTACCAGCCCATCGTGGCGGCCTACGGCGTCGACAACGAAGGGCCGTCGATGGAAGTGCTGCTGCGCATGCTCGATGAAACCGGCAAGGAAATTCAGCCGGGAGACTTCGTGCCCTCGGCGGAGCGCTTCCGGTTGATGGCATCGGTGGATCGCTGGGTGGTGCAGACCACCCTGCAGGCGCTGTCGCGCAACGCCTTCCAGCTGGCGCGCGATCGCAGCGTGGCCATCAACATCTCCGGCCAGACCCTCGGCGATCCGCAGTTCCTCGAGTTCGTGGTCGAACTGCTCGACAGCACCGGCGTGTCGCCCGAGCAGGTTTGCTTCGAGATCTCGGAGAGCGCGCTCATCAACAACCCCGAGCACGCGCGCCGCTTCGTCGGCGTGCTGCACGGCATGGGCTGCAAGTTCACCATCGACGATTTCGGCTCGGGCGTGGGTTCGTTCTCCAGCCTCAAGAACATCGAGCTCGACTATCTCAAGCTCGACGGCTCGTTCATGCGCAACCTCGGCCGCGATTCGGTCAACCAGACCATGGTGACCGCCATGATCAAGCTGGCGCGCACGCTCAATTTCAAGATCATCGCCGAGCAGGTCGAAGACAGTGCGGCGCTCGATGCCGCTCGCAAGATCGGCGTCGACTACGTACAGGGTTTCGTGATCGCGCGGCCGGCGCGCCTGGCCACGGCGGCCTGAACAACAGGGATTTCAGGGATAGCCATGTCAATTCATCAAAGCCACAGCTTCGCGCCCTGCCGTTTCCGCGGCGCGCATCCCACCGTCACCCGTCCCGCTTCCCGGACACCGCTGACACGCGGCGAGCGCGAGCGCTGCGGCGCGATGTGCGCGTCCACGCGCCGCGGGTTGCGCGCCAGCAGCCGACCGCGATTGCGGGATACGCGCAATCGCCGGCCGGCATCGCGTAATTCTCCACCGCGCCGGTCCTCCTGAAGTCCGCTTCCTGAAGCGGCGGCGGCGCGCTACCGTACGCGCCATGCTGAAAACCTACCAGGGCAGTTGCCACTGCGGCGCGGTGCGCTTCGAAGCCGACATCGATCTCGCGCAGGGCACGGGCAAGTGCAATTGCAGCATCTGCACCAAGACGCGTAACTGGAGCGTCAACGTCAAGCCGGACAAGTTCCGGCTGCTCTCCGGCGCGGACGCGCTCAGCAACTACCGCTTCGCCAGCAAACAAGCCGAGCACCTGTTCTGCAAACATTGCGGCGTGCGCTCATTCGAGCGCGGCGACATCCCGCAGATCGGCGGCGCGTATGTCTCGGTGAAGTTGTGCTGCCTGGATGGCGTCGATCCCGCCGAGCTCGCCGACGCGCCGGTGCACTACGCCAACGGGCGCGACAACAAGTGGTGGGAACCGCCGGCCGAGACGCGCCACCTGTAGTTGGGTCCGACACGGAGGTCGACATGCGCGCCGCAACGCTCAGCTTCGTCCTTGTGTCACTCGCGCTGACGGCCTGCGACCGGCCGGCACCCGGGAAACCACTGCGCCAGGCCTATCAATGCGGCGATCTCGCCGTGACGGCGGAATTTCCGACACCCGACGCTGTGGCGCTCGCCTGGCCGGGCAACTCCCTGGCCCTCAAACGCGTGCCCGCCGCTTCAGGCCCGAAATATGCGGACGACGCCGGCAACGAATTCTGGACCAGGGACGGCGCCATGCTGACGCTCGCGGGCCAGTCGATGCGCCGCTGCACTTTGAACTGATTCACGCGCATAATTTCGCGCCATGAAACGCGTCACGGGCATTGGCGGCATCTTCATCAAGTCATCCGACCCGGCGCGGTTGCGCGATTGGTACCAGACGCACCTCGGCATCCCGGTGGAGGCCTGGGGTGGCACCGCGTTCCAGTGGGCCGGCCCGGAAAATCCCGACGGAAAAGGCGCCACGGTGTGGAACGTGTTCGAGGCCGGCTCGAACTACTTCAACCCGAGCCCGGCGCCGTTCATGGTGAATTACCGCGTCGCCGATCTGCGCGCGCTGGTCGCGGCACTGCGCGCCGAGGGCTGCCAGGTCGACGACAAGGTGGACGAATCCGAGTACGGCAAGTTCGGCTGGGTCGTCGATCCCGACGGCAACAAGATCGAACTCTGGGAACCGCCGGAGGGCGGATGAGCCTCGGGCAGGTCCAGGCGCCTGTGTTTGCCGGGTCGATCCCGGAGATCTACGACCAGTACCTCGTGCCGCTGATCTTCGAGCCGTACGCCATCGACCTGGCGCAGCGGCTGGTTTCGCTGCCGCTGACCAACGTGCTGGAGCTCGCCTGCGGTACCGGCGCGGTGACGCGCCGCCTGGCCCTTTCCCTGCCGCACAGCGTGTTCATCGTCGCCACCGATCTCAGCCAACCGATGCTGGAACGCGCGGGTTCCATCGGCACGAGCCGCGCGGTGGAATGGCGCCAGGCGGATGCCATGCATCTTCCCTTCGACAAGGCCAGCTTCGACGCGGTGGTATGCCAGTTCGGCGTGATGTTCTTTCCGGACAGGGCGCGCGCCTACGCGGAAGTCCGTCGCGTGCTGCGTAGCGGCGGCGTGTTCCTGTTCAACACCTGGGATCGCATCGAGGACAACGAATTCACGCTGGTGGTCCACGAAACGCTGGCCGGCTTGTTCCCCGACGATCCGCCGAGCTTCATCGCGCGCGTGCCACACGGATATCACGACCCTGCAATGATCCGGCGCGACCTTGCGGCAAGTGGCTTTTCGGAACAGCCGGAGATTCAGACGGTCGCGGCCCGCAGCCGTGCCGCGTCGGCACGTATTCCGGCCATGGCCTTGTGCCAGGGCACGCCGATCCGCAACGAAATCGAAATGCGCGATGCCACGCGACTGGATGCCGCCACGAACGCGGCGGAATCGGCGCTTGCCGAACGCTTCGGCCACGCCGCCGTTGACGGCAAGATCCAGGCACACGTGGTCAGCGTGAACGCCTGAGGCTTCAGAGCTGCGCGCGCACGCGCTCGTCGATCCAGGTCTCGGTGGGCCGGCCGCTCCAGCGCTGCGCGACGCGGCCGTCGCGCGAGATCAGGTAACTCAGTGGATAGAACTTGCCCGCGTCGTAGAAATCCGCGGCATGGTCGAGCCGGCCCTGGAGACCGTCGTAGCGGTTCTGGGCCAGGAAAGGCGTGAGCACCTCGGGCTCCTCCAGCGACACGTACAGCACCACCAGGCCCTGCTTGGCGTACTCGCGCTGCAGCTTCGACAACATGGGCATCTCGCGCCGGCAAGGCGCGCACCAGGTGGCCCAGAAATTCAGGAGCACCACGCGGCCGCGAAATTCCGCGAGCTCGCGCTTCGCGCCCAGGTCGTCGAAGTAGCTCAGCTCGGGCGCGGGCTTGCCCAGCGTCGGCATCAGCATCGCCAGCGGAGTGGAGTGGCCATCGGAACGGGCCAGCAGCGCGGCCAGGCCCACCAACGCCAGCAGCAGGGCAGGAACTCCGAAGCGCAGGGCGCGCGGTGCCGGGCGGCGCAGCCACCACGCCGCGGCCAGCACCAGCAGGGTCAGGGCGCCATAGAATGTCGGCGAACGAAACCACAGGTGTTCGGGACCCAGGCGACCGGTGAACTGCGCCAGCGCCAGAAGCGCCGCGACACCCACGCCGCCGGCCAGCGCCAGCCAGCCGGGGCCGCGGAAGCGGGTCCGCAGCAAGGCGATGCCGGCGACCGCCGCGGCGACCGCGATGGCGAGGATGAGCCACAGCTCCGTGAGGTTCGCGCGCATGCCGCGATTCTCGTCCCGATCCCGCGGCGCGCGGGCCTCACATGGCGTCGGAGGATTCCGACGTCGCGGCTCAGTGGTGGACGCTCTTGATCACGTAGTAGCGGAAGCCGGGCCGGGTCTCGCGCACCCAGTGCGGCGTGTTGCGCGGCACCGTCAGCACCACGCCCTTCTCGAGTAGATAGTCGGTGCCGCCCTCGATGCCGCTGCCGCGGATTTCGCCGGGCGCGGTCTGCTTCGGGTCGACGACCTTGCCGCCAAGGACAATGGTCGCCTGGCCGTCGATGACCACGAAGATGTCCGTATCGTTGACGTGCACCTCGGACTTGCCGGGCTGGTCGCGGCGGCTGGCCAGCACCTTGAAGTCGGTTTCCTCGAGCAGCACCGAACCCGTTTCCCCCTTGGCGCGTGCCGCGTCGACCTCCGCCGGCTTGAAGTAGCGAGGCGTCGACGGCGCGTCGGCGGCGAGCGCCGCGGCGGCCAGCGGCAACAGGAAGACCAGGGACCAGGGCTTGTTCATGGGTGCTCCGTTGAAAACCGTTCAGTGCAGCCGCGCGACCACGCGCACCATGCCGCGGACACCCGCCTCGCGGCGCGCCTCGAAGCCGGATGTTTCGAGGCTGCCGATCACGCGGTCCGGCGACAGGCGCAGCTTGCGGTAGCTGCTGACGCTCGTCTCCCAGGCGTCGCCGCCGCGCTCGTGCAGGATGTCGTGGACCACCACCGTGTCCTCCTCGTATTCGAGGAAACAGGTGAGGATGCGGCGCTCGTCGCTGCGCACCGGGATGAATCGCTGGTCGTCCAGCAACGGCTGGCTGTAGTCGCGGAACGAGAGTACGAACCAGCCGGCGGGCGCCAGCGCCTCGGCCACTTCCTGCACGAGGAAATCCAGGTTGGTGTGCTCGGGAAGGTGCGTGAGCGTGTCGCCCATGCAGAACACCGCCGCGGCTTTTTCCTTCAGGTGCGCGCGGAACGACAGCAGGTCGTCCTGCACGGTCTCGATGTCGAGGTCGCCCGCGAGTCGCGCCAGCTCCGCCAGCAGGTGCGCCGACGTGTCCATCGCGAGCACGCGTGCACCGGCGCGCGCCAGCGGGATGGCATGCATGCCGAAGCCACAACCCAGGTCGACGACCCGGGCGCGTGGCGCGAGTTCGAGGTTCAGTGCTTCGAGTTCCACGCCGCCGGCGTTGATGGCGGCCTCGGCGCCACCCGCCATCCAGGCATACACCGGCGACAGGACGCGTTCGTAGTGTTCGGCGACGCTCGGCACGGGCGCCGCCTCAGCCCGCCTGGGTATTCTGCGCGCGCGAGATTCCCAGCTTCTTCATGCGATGGCGCAGCGTGGCGGGTTTCATGCCGAGCCGGAGCGCCGCCCCCGAATTGCCTTCGATGACCCAGCGCGTGGCGTTCAGCACGCGCAGGATGTGTTCGCGCTGCACGGCGTGCAATCCGGTGTTCAGCGTGTCGTCGAGGTCGATGGTTCCCGAGAACGTGTTGCGCGTGCCGGTACTATCTACCGCGGCCGCGGCGATCAGCGCGGCACGCTCGGCAGGCGAGCCGACGATGAAGTCGACGGAAATCTTGAGCACCGGCGCGTGCTGGGCGACCAGCGCACGTTCCACCAGGTGCATGAGCTCGCGCACGTTGCCCGGCCACGAGTAGCGCATCAGCCCGGCGAGCGTGTCCGGATCCACGTGGTCGATGCGGCGCCCGAGCTTGCGCGCGTGTTTCTGCACGCACAGCTGCACCAGCGGCGGAATGTCCTCGATGCGCGTGCGCAGCGGCGGGATGTCGATCAGGAAGGTGGCGAACCTGCGGTACAGGTCCTCGCGGAATTCTCCTTCGCGCACCGCCAGCGCGAGGTCGCGATTGGACGCGGCGATCAGCCGGATATCCGGGCCGCCGGCTTCGCGCCGCTCGGCGCCCGCGGCGGCCAGCGCGTATTCCAATCGCGCCTGCATGTCGGAAGACAATGCGCCGACTTCGTCGAGGAACAAGGTGCCGCCGCTGGTCAACCCGGCGATCTGCGCCAGCGTGCCGAGTTCGGCATCGATGCCGAGCGAGGTGCAATCGAGGCGCGTGAAGGGCCGCGGCGCCCGGGGGCTGGCGGCGTGGATGGCGCGCGCGACCAGTTCCTTGCCGGTGCCGGGTTCGCCACTCACCAGCACCGAGGCGCTGGTGATCGCGAGCCGGCGGATTTCCTCGAGGATGCGGCGATGCGCGACGCTCTGGCCCACCATGGACTGCACGTCGTGCAGCGCGTCGATCTCGGCGCGCAACTGGCGTTTCTGCGCGCGCAACACGGCGCGTTCGCGCTTCACGTGCACCAGGCGCAATTCGGCGGCCGCGCGGTCCGCGAGCACGCTGCTCACGGCGCGCTGCAGGGAGCTGAGCTCCACCGCGTGATCGAACCAGGCGCACAGGTGACCGAGCACCGCGCCGTCCTTCGCCGCCAGCGGCAACCCGAAATACGTGTGGCTTCCCTGCGGGGCGCCGGGGTAGTTCTGCTCGTCGACCGCGACCAGCACCTGCTGTCCGTCGTACACGCGCGCGCAAGGCGTACCCGCGAGGTCGTATTCGAAGTTCGAGAGGGGGCCGGTCGGGCGCCACACGGCCAGGGTGCGTGCGCGGCGCGCGGGCGCGGCTTCGCACACCGAGGCCTCGCGCGCACCGAGGATGGCTCCCAGGTGCTCCGCCAGGACGGGGAAGAAATCCTCGCCGCGCGCGCGAGCGAGGCTTGCGGCCAGCAGTTCCAGTTGTTCGCCCGGCGGCACGGCAGCCATCGACCGATGCTCTTGCCAATGAGTGCGCCGAGTATAGGCGCCCTCGCTACCGGTAGCGACCGCTGGACGCTCAGCAATCCCGATGGGCGCCTGACAACCGGTCGAGGGAGATGGCGCCGCCGCCGAACAGGACGATGACCGCCAGCATGTAACCCCACAAGACATGTTGGGCCAGCGCGGCTTCGAATCCTTCGCCGCCCAGCACGTGCCAGTAGGAGATCACCGCCAGCAGGTTGACCGCGGAGAGTCCCAGCCCCGCGGCCCGGGTCAGGAGGCCGGGAATGAGCAGCAGCGGGAACACGAGCTCGCCGAACGTGCCGGCGACCGCCGCGGCCTCGGGTGGCAGCAACGGTACCTGGTACTCGCTGCGGAACAGCTCGAGCGTCACGTCCCAGGTAGTTAGTTTGAGCCAGCCGGACTTCAGGAACTGCCAGCTCACCCAGAGCCGCGTGCCGAGCAGCAGCAGCGCGCGCAGCGGCTCGAGCGCCCGCGCGATTCGTGCCTGTCGTTCCAATACCCCAGCCAGTGCGGACATCGAAGCCTCCCGTGTTGTTAGTGCTGCAGACCGGGTCCAGGGCCGGGTTATTTCGCACCGGCGGCGATGGGGCCGCGGCGGCGGCGCGGATCGGCGATGGCGCTCCCGCAACGCGTGGTAAAGACTTCCGCGCCGCGCAGAATCAAGAACTTAAGGGCAGCGGCGATTTGATCCGCATTTGATTGTTGGCTGGTTGCCACGCGAGCCGCCTATCAAACCGTATTTCCCCGGTCCCGCGATGGGCCGTGGCGCAGCAAATTGCAGGGGACGCCTGCACCAAAGTGCGCTACTTTCGGCCGCTACAGCGTGGCGGGAGACGGAAGCGATGCAACTGTCGCAAATGTGGCGTGAGCATCTGCAAGCGGGTTGTCCGCCCGAAATGCGCGGGCTGAACATCGCGGGCACGGCCGCCCGCGAGCTGGACGCGGAAATCACCGCCTGCGTCAGCGCCTGTGTCACGCACTCCCTGAAGATGGATTCGCGCATCGAGCGCCGCCTGCACGACATCGCG
>Ga0070665_100004687_pt1 | contig 14275 bp, 8 predicted proteins | sample KBSS13metaG_FD_65862 | JGI IMG/M metagenome (GOLD analysis project Ga0070665, IMG submission 65862) | Switchgrass rhizosphere microbial communities from Kellogg Biological Station, Michigan, USA - KBS S1-3 metaG | ecosystem: Host-associated > Plants > Roots > Rhizosphere > Soil ... | reverse complement strand
ATGTCGCAGATCGTGAGCATCCTCACCTGGGGCGGGATCGCCTCGGCGACGAGCCGTCGCGGATAGCCCGAGCCGTCCAGCTTCTCGTGATGCGCGTGGGCCCACTCGGGCACACGGGCGAGATCCCGTGTCCACGGGATCTTGGCGAGAAAGCGATGGGTCTGCGTCACGTGCGACTCGATCTCGGTCCGTTCGGCGGGGCTCAGGCTGCCCCTGGGGATCGCGAGGCTGGCGAGCTCGGACGCTTCCAGAAGCGGCATCGCCTCGCCATGCATGGGAAAGGTCATCCCGCCCAGGGCCTCCAGCTCCTCGCGGACGTCTTTCTCCAGGACCGTCGGAGCGTTCGACCGCTCGACGATCTCCCAGGCCTTCTCGAGCGCGCGGCGGCGGGTCGTGATCGCCGCCGGGGCCTGCGCCGCGGGCAGGCGCCCCCGGGCGGCCTCCTCCCAGATCTCGGCCGCGGCCGCCAGCGCCGCCAGGTCGAAGCGGACGCGAAGCACCGCGAAGGCCGCCGGCGAAAGCTTGCGGGCCTTGACCAGCACTTCTTCGCGTACGCCCACCTTTCCGAAGTCGTGGAGCACGGCCGCATAACGGAGCTCGCGCATTTCCCCGGGCGCGGGACGCCAGGACGCGTAGGCGCCCGTCTCGGCGCGGCCCGCCGCCTCCGCAAGCGCGCACGTCAGCCGCGCGACGCGATGCGAGTGCCCCGACGTCGCGGGGTCGCGCTGCTCGATCGCGGTCACCGAAGCTTCGACGAAACCTTCCAGGAGCGTCCGGATCGACTCCGTGAGGCGCCGGTTCTCGACGGCGACGGCGGCCTGCGCCGCGAGGGAGCGGGCGATGTCCGCGTTGCCGGCGTCGAACGGGACGATCTCCGTACGGATGAACGCCGTGATGGCGCCGTCGGGAATGACCCGGCGCTTGCGATTGATCAGCTGCAGCACGCCGATGGTGCGGCCGTCGGGCGTGATCATCGGAACCGCGAGGACCGATCGCGTGCGATAGCCGTAGCGTTCGTCGAAGCCGGGGTCGAAACGGTAAGGGACCTCCAGCGGGAGCTCCCGCACGTCCGGCAGGTTCACGACTTCCCCGCGTTCCGCGACGAAGCCGGCGATGGACGAGGGATCCAGCGGAAGCACGGTGGCGGCGAAATCGAACCGGACGGAGTCGTTCTCGGCCCGCGCGAAACGGAGCGTGGGGCCCGTCTCCCCGGCCTCCACGAGATAGAGGCTGCCAGCGTCGGCCGAGGTCAGGGTCCGGGCGCGCGTCAGGATCGTCTCGAGCAGCCGGCCCAGATCCGTTTCGGCGGCGAGCGCCACGCCGACGTCGATCAGGGCGCGGATCTCTCCCTGGCGCGTGAGAAGCTCGCGGCGATCGCGGGCGCCGCGGGCCCGGTCCTCGAGAAGCCGATGCAGCGATTCGACGGCGCGCCGCACGTGCGTTCCGGGCGAAGCCTCCGGAAGCGCGAACGACACGCGCGCCGACCAGAAGGCGTGGAGGGGCTCGAGGCGGCTTCCGAGGATGAGGAGGGCGATCCGGTCCGCCGCTTGGCCGACGTTCGCGGGCGGCGGCTCGGCCAGCGCGGGCAGAAGTGTCGGGTCAGCGAGAACGACGCCGACCTGGTCGGACGAGAGGGACCAGGCATCGTGGCGAAAGGCCTGCATTTCGACGGGGCTCGCCGCGCCCGCGACCGCCGCAGCGCCTGCGGCTACGGAAGCGCCGGCGGCCGCGGAAGCGAGGCGCACCTCGGCGGCGGAATGGAAGAGAACCCGACGGAACACTTCCGGAAGTATGCCGGAAGGCGTGATGCGGACGACCCGAACCCGACGCCGCGGACCGCGCGACGGTTACGCCGAGAGGTCCTCGAGAAGCTCTTCGACCGTCCGCGGTCCGAGGTTCTCATGGTGACGGTAATCACCGTGAGCCGCTTCGAGGACGGCTCCCGCGCCGGAGGCGAGGGCCGCGCGTCCCGCTTCGCCGGGCCGGAAGCGGATGTAGTGCACGGCGGAGATGCGGTCGTCACGGCTCTGCGCGGGATCGAAGAGCGCGGGATACGCCGTATCCCCGATACGCAAGGCGAGGTGTCCGGGCTCCTCGAGGCCGACGAAGCCGTCGAGGACCGGCTGGACGCGCGCGGGATCGGTGACCTCGATGAACAGGGTCGCGGCGACCTCGCCCGGCCCCGGCAGCAGCGCGTTGTACGTGTCCAGCTCATGCTGGACCTTGTCCGGCTGCACGATCCGCTCGACACGCAACATCTCCTGGATCTGGAAACGGACCGTGTCGCGGTTCTCGAAGACCAGCGTCATCAAAGGCCCCAGGGGAACACGCCGCCGGCTCTTCAGCGCGATCACCCGCTCGCGAAAAGCCGGGCGCTCGAGCTCGTATTCGTGGAGGTTGGAGAGGTCGCCGGGACCGAGGGGTGTCATGGATGTCCGTTCACGCCTCGGACCTCAGCCCGTACGCCTCGGCGACGATCTGGATCGGATGCTTCGGCGTCTTCCCGGTTCCCTGGCGAATCTGGATCCCGGCGAGCGGGCAGTCCGTCGCGACCCGGTCGGGCTTCTCGGCGTCCACGACGTCGAACACGGGCCGGCCGACCTTCATCGAGAGCGGGAAGTACTCCGTCTTCATGCTCCAGGTGCCGTCGTGCCCGGTGCACTTCTCGACCGTGACGACCTGGCTTCCGGGAATGAGCTGGAGGAGATCCCGGGACTTGAAGCCGATGTCCTGGACCTTGAGGTGGCAGGGCACGTGGTAGACGATCTTGCCGGGCGAGCGCTGGAAATCCATCGCGAGGCCCCCGGCGGCGTGCCGACGCATCAGGTACTCGCAGAGATCGAGCGTCCGGGCAGCCACCTCCCGGGCCTCCTCCTCGGGCCCCAGGACCGGGTACTCCTTCCGGAGCGTCAGGCTGCACGTCGGCCCGGGCGAGACGATCGTGTAGCCCGCCCGGACGAAGGGCAGCAGCGACGCGACGTTGTCCCGCCGGCACTCTCGCGCCGAGTCGATCTCTCCGTTTTCGAGGTACGGCATCCCGCAGCAGCGCTGCGCCGGCACGACGACCTCGCAGCCGTTCTTCTCGAGGACGGCCACCGCCGCCTTCCCGACGTCGGGCGCCGATCCGTTGACCGCGCACGTCACGAACAGGGCGACCCTCTCCCGGCCTGTGACCCGGGGCCCCGGCTGCGTCGCTCCGCCCCGCCTCTCCCACCACTCGAGGAACGTCTCGCTCGACCAGGTCGGCAGGAGGCGATCGCGGTGGACACCGAAGGTCTTTTCCATCAGGACGCGAACGAAGCGGCTGTCGTGCATCGCATTGACGATCGGAGCCGCCGCCGTGGCGAGGCGGCCGATGGCATCCGCCGAGGCCAGCACGCGATCCCGGAACGGAGGCTTGCCCGATGCCGCCACCCGGCTGGCCCGATCGCGCATCACGAGCCTCGGCACGTCCACTTCCCACCGGTGCGGCGGGTAGTACGGGCAGTGGGGGATGCAGAGCTTGCACTCGAAGCAGAGGTCCGAGAACGCGCCGAGGTCCTCCGCCGGGAGGCGCTCGACCTCGCCGTCCACCTCCGGGCGGTCGAACGCCCGGAAGAGGACGTCGAAGGACGGGCAGAGGTTGTAGCAGCGGCGGCACGTGTGGCAGATGTCCGCCACGCGGCGCAGTTCCGCGTCGACGGCTCCCCGGTCGAAGAAACCGTGCGAGGCGGGATCGAAGCTCAATCCCGCCTCCCCGCCGGCCACCGCGACGACACTAGATGTTGCCGAGCGTGTCGAGGCCCTTCTGGAACCGGCCGGCGTGCGACTTCTCGGCGCGCGCGAGCGTCTCGAACCACTCGGCGACCTCGGTGAAGCCCTCCTCGCGGGCCGTCTTCGCGAAGCCCGGGTACATCTGGGTGTACTCGTAGGTCTCGCCCTCGACCGCCGACTTGAGGTTCAGGTCGGTGCCGCCGATCGCGAAGCCCGTCGCCGGGTCGCCGACTTCCTTCAGGAAATCGAGGTGGCCGAACGCGTGGCCCGTTTCGGCCTCGGCGGTGTCGCGGAAGAGCCCGCCGACGTCGGGATAGCCCTCGATGTCGGCGCGGCGGGCGAAGTACATGTAGCGCCGGTTGGCCTGGGACTCTCCGGCGAAAGCGTGCTTCAGGTTTTCGTGAGTCTTGGTGTTGGCGAGCTTGGCCATGATTTCGATCCTCCTCCTGTTCGGGCATTGCGCCGGCAACTCCGGCAGATTCCGTGAAATTCGAGCGTGCGTCCCGTGACCGTGAAGCCACGGGACTTCAGCCGCCGTTCGGCGGCCAGATCCTCCTCGGCCGGAGGAATGTCCATGAGCAGTCCGCAGCGGTCGCACGAAAAGTGATCGTGCGTCGAGAGGTCCCCGTCGTAGCGCGTCCGGCCTCCCCGCGTGAAAGACCGCAGCTTCCCTTCGGAGACGAGGACCTGGAGATTGCGGTAGACCGTTCCGAGAGACACGCGCGGCGCCGCGCGGCGAACGGCCTCGTAGACCCATTCCGCCGTCGGGTGCGTGTCCGTGCCGACGACCGCCTCGTGGACCAGGCGGCGCTGGCGGGTGGAGCGGCGCGCGGATGGCATATCAGTAACTATTCCTATTACCGACGAGGCGCGATGTCAACGGAGAGTCGAGCGGAAAGCAAAACTTCCCCCTCGGCTACAATCCCTGCGCTTGTCCACCACGACCCCGTCATCTCCCGCCGGGAGGAACTTCCCTCTGGGCGAGCCCGGATTCCATTACCAGGACCTCCACCGCGAGGACCGCCTGGGCGAGCTGGATCGGGCCTTCCTGAATCGGCTGGCGGAGGAGGCTCCGGAGCTCCACGCCCGCCTGAGGGCGTATCGCGCCAATCCCGGTTCCGTGAACGCCCTCGAAAGATCCAAGCTCCTCGTCGACGCCGCCCGTCCTCTCGGCGAGTTCATCGCCCGGCTCTTCGGCATCGAGAACGAATGGCGCCGGCAGGGCGCATCCGCCGGCCCGGAGGCCGTCCTGTTCCGCTTCCGGCGTGACTTCCTGCTGCGCCGCGCGGTCAAGACCAAGCTCCCGCCCGATCTCGAACGGTTCGACCCCGCCCCGCTCGCCGCCACGGCCCGGGCGATCGAGCGGGAGCTGAACCCGGAGCTGCCCTGGGACTCGGATCCGGAGCTCGCCACCGCCGAGATGTCCGTGCGGATGCTCGACGTCGAGGCCGACTTCATCGCGACGATCCGCCAGAAGAAGAAGCCCGAAGTCTCGGCCGAGGCCCGGGAGGCGGCGCGCGCCCTCGCGGCCCGGGCCGCCGCCTCCCAAGCCGCCGACCTGCCCCGCGCCACCGGGGAGTCCGACGAGGAGCTTCTCGCTTTCCTTCACAAGCTCCTCGAGCGGTATGCCCTCTGGTGCCACCTCCTACGCGAACACCCCGCGCTTCGCCCGTTCACACGGAGCTGGGTCTCGTTCAAGTTGCCCGAAACGCTCGACTACCAGAATCTCGTGGCGACGGATCGCCCCGACCCGGCGCTTCCCGAACGCCGGGAGGGACCGGCGGCCACCCACCGGAGGCGAGAAGGTTTCCTCCTGACGGACCCGAGGATGACCCGTCGCGAGATCCTGGGCGAGACGCACTACTGCCTGCTCTGCCACGACCGGGAGAAGGACTCCTGCTCGAAGGGCTTTTTCGACGCCAAGACGACCGCCTGGCAGAAGAACCCCCTGGGCATCCCGCTCAAGGGCTGTCCGCTCGACGAAAAGATCTCGGAAATGCACCAGCTTCGCCGGGAGGGCGACTCCATCGGCGCTCTGGCCCTCGTGGCCATCGACAACCCGATGTGCCCCGGCACCGGCCACCGCATCTGCAACGACTGCATGAAGGGCTGCATCTTCCAGAAGCAGGACCCGGTCAACATTCCTCAGATCGAGACGGGCGTCCTGACGGACGTTCTGGCGCTGCCTTGGGGAGTCGAGATCTATGGCCTGCTGACGCGCTGGAATCCGCTCCATGCGGGCCGGCCGAGCCCGAGGGCGTACACCGGAAAGAAAGTCCTCGTCGTCGGCCTGGGCCCCGCCGGTTACACGCTCGCGCACTACCTGCTCAACGAGGGCTTCGGAGTCGTCGGGATCGACGGCCTCAAGATCGAGCCGCTTCCGGACGATTTGACGGGCGCCGATGGCGGGGGGATCCGCCCCATCCGCGACTGGAAAGAGCTCGCCGTCCCCCTCGACGAGCGCCCCCTCGCCGGATTCGGAGGCGTCTCGGAGTACGGCATCACGGTCCGATGGGACAAAAACTTCCTGTCGCTGATCCATCTGACCCTCTCGCGGCGCCGGCGGTTTCTCATCCTGGGCGGAGTGCGCTTCGGCGGGACGCTCAACGCCGAGCAGGCGTTCGATTCCGGTTTCGATCACATCGCCATCGCCGCCGGCGCCGGTCGGCCGACGATCATTCCCATGAAGAACAACGTGATCCGCGGCGTCCGGAAAGCCTCCGACTTCCTCATGGCCCTTCAGCTCACGGGCGCCTTCAAGGAAGAGGCGCTCGCCAACCTGCAGCTCGAGTTGCCGGCGGTCGTCATCGGCGGGGGCCTCACGGCGATCGACACGGCGACGGAGTTCCTGGCGTACTACCCCATCCAGGCCGAGAAGACTCTGGCGCGCTACGCGGTGCTCTGCGCCGAGAAGGGCGAGGACGCGGTGCGGGCGACGTTCGATCCGGAGGAGCGGGACATCCTCGATCGGCTCCTCGCTCACGGCCTGGCGGTCCACAAGGAGCGCGAGCGCGCGCACGGAGCGGGAGAGATCCCGGACCTGGCCCGGCTCTGCCGGGAATGGGGCGGCGTCGCGATCGCCTACCGCCGGACGATGGAAGACTCCCCCGCCTACCGGTTGAACCACGAGGAGATCATCAAGGCCCTCGAGGAAGGCATCTCGTTCATCGAGGGTCTCGAGCCTCAGGAGGCGGTGCCCGATGAGCACGGGAAGCTGAAGGCGATGCGCTTCCTGCGGGGCGGCTCAGGCGAGTCGGTGGAGCTGCCGGCCCGCACCTGTCTCGTGGCCGCGGGGACGACGCCCAACATCACCTACGCGAAGGAGTACCCGGACGCGTTCGCCCTCGACGCCAAGCGCCGTTTCTTCGCGCCCCACAAGGCCGTGCGCTCGGGCGCGGGCTACCGCCTCGAACCGGCCTCCGCCGAGGACGAGACCGCGTTCTTCACGGGCTTCTCCCGCGGCGGCAAGCTCGTGACGTTTTTCGGCGACAACCACCCTGCCTACAACGGCAATGTCGTGAAGGCCATGGCTTCGGCACGCAACGGCTACGCCGAGATCGCCCGGGTCCTCGACGGCGAGGCCCTCGAGAAAACGGTTCCGGATTCCGAGTGGGACGAGTTCGCCGGCCGAGTCCGGGACGACCTGTCGGCGGAGGTGGTCGCGGTGAACCGTTTGACGCCCACGATCGTGGAGGTCGTGGTCAAGGCCCCCGCCGCCGCCCGCAACTTCGAGCCGGGCCAGTTCTTCCGGCTCCAGAACCTCGAGTCCCTCGCGCCGAAGCTCTCGGGCTCGCCTCTCCTGATCGAGCCCTGCGCGCTGACGGGGGCCTGGGTGGACGCCGAAAAGGGCCTTCTCTCGATGATCGCCCTCGAGATCGGAGGCTCGACGCGGCTCTGCTCGATCCTCAAACCCGGAGAGCCCGTGGTCGCGATGGGCCCGACGGGCACCGCGACCGAGCTGCCCAGGGACTCCACCGTGATGCTGGCCGGCGGCGGGCTCGGCAACGCCGTGCTCTTCTCGATCGGCAAAAAGGCGCGCGCGCTGGGCAACCGGGTCATCTATTTCGCGGGCTACAAGAAGGGCGAAGACTTCTACAAGCGGCAGGAGCTCGAGGCCGCGGCCGACATCCTGATCCTGTCGGTCGACCGCGGCGAAGCCATCCCCGCGACACGGGCTTCGGACCGCAGCTTCGTCGGCAACATCGTCGAGGCGATGGTGGCCTACGCCACCGGTCGCCTGGGCGACGTTTCGATCCCCCTCTCGTCGGTCGAACGCCTCATCGTCATCGGCTCGGATCGGATGATGTCGGCGGTCTCCCGGGCCCGGAAGGACGCCCTGGCGCCCTTCCTCGCGCCGGGCCACGTGGGGATCGCCTCGATCAACTCCCCGATGCAGTGCATGATGAAAGAGGTCTGCGCCCAGTGCCTTCAGAAGCACGTCGACCCGGCGACCGGCCGCGAGGAGATCGTGTTCTCCTGCTTCAACCAGGACCAGAAGCTCGACGAGATGGACTGGGGGAACCTGGCCGCCCGCCTCAGGCAGAACACCGTCTCGGAGAAGCTGACCAACCTCTGGCTGGACCGCCTCTTCCGCATCGAAGATCCCAGGGTCGTCTAATCGCGCGGCCGTGCCGCTTTCGTTCGCGGCGCGGAAAGTCTCCCGAGCGGAGCGAGGGAGGAGGTCCGCGCCGCGGGAGCGGAGCGCGGAGCGCAGGGTCAGGCTCGCGGTCGAGCCCCTTTGGGCGAGCCGCGAGCCGGTGCGCCGAAGGCGCAGACCCGGAGCGCAGCGCGCAGCGACGGTCTACTGGACTGTGGCCAGAAACAGCAGGTAGGGGTTGATCGCGACGCCGGCCTTGAAGTTGTCGTCTTCTTCCGCGAGCCGGGTGATCGAGAAGTGCAGATGCGGACCGCTCGCGTGCCCCGTCCGGCCGACCTGGGCGATGACCTGGCCCTTCTCGACGCGGTCCCCGGGCTTGAGCCCCTTGGCGTACCGGGAGAGGTGGCAGTAGTACAGAAGGAACTTGCCGCTCTTGTCTTTCTGGTAGAGCGAGATGCCGCCCCGGTTCTCCCGGCGGAGGATCACGATCTCGCCGTCGGCGGCCGCCACGACCGGCGTGCCTTTGGGGGCCCCGATGTCGATGGCCAGGTGCTTGCGGTGGCGGCCCCGGGAGTTGAGGAAGGAGTCCCGGAGGCCGCTCGAATCGACGCCCTCGACGGGAATCTGCACGCCCGCCGAGAGCAGGTCGGAGAGGTCGACGTCCTCCGGACGCATCGTGGATTCCGCCGACTTGGGACGAAGCAGCGATCCGAAGCTGCGGGCCGCCCGCATGAGCGGGTTCTCGTCCACTTCGGGCATGTCGTCGATGTCCCCTTCGGCGTTCACGGACTCGGGAGTCTCTTCGTCGGACTCGTGGACGTGGGCTTCGAGAACGACATCCAGAGACTCGCACTCGGGACGGGGGTAATCGACGACTTCCATGGGCAGGTATGGCCCGTAGAAGGCCGGGACTTCGACCTCCACCTGTTCGACCACGACCTCTCCGCCGGCCGCGGAGACCGGTTTCCGCGCGTGGCGGGCCTTCCGGGAAGACTTGCCCGCTGTGCTTCGGCTTGCCGAGGTCTTCCTGGAGGCGCCCGCCTTCGAGCTGGAGGCGCCCGCCTTCGAGGAAGACGACGGGCTCGATACGCTCGACGTCTTCCTCGACGCCGAGGCGGGCTCCGCCTGAAGCGACGTCAGGGAACCGAGGGAGAAGATCGCGGCCAAAGCAGCCGCCGAGATACCCGAACGATTGTGCACGGAGGGGATTATCCGAACCGACCCCCGGCCCGTCAACCCAAAAAGTTCTTGGGGCTCAATTATTTATGCTGGATCAGCATATGCGCCAAGTAGCGGTGAGAGTCGTCACTCAGAGTGCTCAGAGCCGTTCCTCCAGGAATGTCTTCCAGCCGCGCTCGAGGTCGCGCGTCAGGCGCGCTCCAGATAGGAATCGTCGCGCGTGTCGACCTTGATCTTCGTTCCCGCTTCGATGAACTGCGGCACCATCACCTGCAATCCCGTCTCCAGCGTCGCAGGCTTGTACGACGCGGAGGCCGTGGCGCCCTTCATGCCCGGCTGTGTCTCGACGACCTTGAGCGTCACCGTGTTCGGCAGCTCGATGCCCACCGGATTCTCGTCGTAGAAGTCGACGTGGATCGCCGTGTTGGGCAGCAGGTACTTCATCTGTTCGCCGATCACTTCGTCGGAGAGCGTGAGCTGGTCGTACGACGTCTGATCCATGAAGTGGTGCCCGGCGGCGTCCGAGTAGAGGTACTCCATCTCCCGCTCGTCGAGCGAAGCCTTCTCGACCCGGTCGGTCGAGCCGAAACGGTGCTCGTTCATGGAGCCCGAGCGGACGTTCCGCATCTTGGCCTGGACGAACCCCCGGAGGTTGCCCGGGGTCTTGTGGACCATGTCGTGGACGCGGTGCAGCTCCCCGTTGTGGATGATGAGCATGCCGCTTCGAAGCTGAGTTGCCGGAATCATGGCCATTGGGAGCCTGCCCTTCGAAAAAGACGGCGAAATTAGCAGAAGCGGCGGCAGGCTGCAAGAAAAGGCCCCGGGGAGACCCGGGGCCGGACGGACGCAGTCGAACCCGGAATCAGTCCCGGACGACGCGGCGCGGCCCGCCGCGGCCGGGCCGGGGGGCGGACGCGGACGGCATTTCGATCGAGAAACCGCGCGCGGCGCCGGTGCGCTCCAGCAGCTCGCGCCACATGCCGAGGGTGTAGTGCCACTCTCCCCCGCCGCGCACGCCCGCGCCGCTCGGCGGGACGTTCGGCGTGAAGAGCACGTGGCTGAAGTCGGGCGTCGGGATCTCGAGGCCGAGCTCGACGTTCATGGTCTGGATGAACGCGTTCGCGATGATCGTGTAGCCGATCGAAGAGGGATGGACGCCGTCGGCCGAGAAGATTCCGCCGCTCAGAAACGCCGTCGAGAGGTTGATTCCCCCGAGATGGAATCCGTGGGCGGAGATGTCGTCGAAGATGGCATTGATGTCGACGACCGCCCCGCCGACGCCCGCGATCTGCGCCGCGATGATCGCGTTGTAGTCCGCGATGTACTCCTCGATGCCCGCGACCTCGTCCGGATAGAGGAGAACGCCCGGGACCACCGTCGCGGGCGGGATGAACTGGCCGTCCGGAAGCGGTTGTCCGGTCCCGCCCAGGGCCACCGGCACGCCGATCCCCTGAGCCAGCAGCGCGGACGCGGGCAAAGTGACGAGTGTGCCGTCGGGCACCGGACAGCCGTGGTCCGGAGCGACGGGCTCGCAGGGATATGCGTCGTTGCCCGGCCCGAGGACGGGGACGGAGCCTCCCGGGATGGTAATTCGCGCCGGCACTGTCGTCGTGAACGGGATCGCCGTGACGTCCGGAACGTTGCCCGCGACGATCGTCCGCCCGGGCACCGCGATGTTCTCGAGCACCGCCGCGTAGTTGTCCTCGAAGACGTCCGGCGGAGTCGCGGTGACACCCGGGAGAAACAGCCCCGCGGTCGCGGCGCTGAGGATGTCGTTCGATCCGGCCCAGAGCGTGATGAGGTCCGGCCCGAGCAGGTTCGCCTCGGTCACGGCGTTCATGCCGTCGAAGGGCGAGCCCGGGACGTTGCGGAGCACGAGGGCCGAAAAGCGCACGGCCGTGCTGCCGCCGTTCGGGTTGCCGTGGGTCAGGGTCACCAGATCCCCGACGTTGGCTCCCGGGATGCCCAGGTTGTCGTAGGGACGCGCGAGAAGCGCGTTGAGCGGTCCGCCCATCTGTGAGATCGGGCCGACGGTGATCGAGCTGCCCGACAGCACCGCGCCCAGGCACGGAGCACCGACGAGCGGGTTCGTCAGGCCGAGCTCCTGGACCAGGGGCTGCTGGAAGTCGGTCTGGTTGAGCGCGTTCGCGAGGACCGCCGGGAACGAGGCCAGCTGGTTTCGCTGAACCAGGCAGCCCCCCTCGACGCCCGCCGTCAGGCTGTCCCCGAGAGCGACGTAGTGCGTGAACTGGGCCGAGAGCGGCGCGGCGGCCAGGGCCAGGATCGCGGCGGCCGGACCGAGGGAACGCAGCAGTGTTTTCATGGCTTCCTCCGCCTCAAAGGGCCAGACGGATCCCGGCCGTCAGGACGAGGCCGGTCTCCTTGTAGGTGCCGTAGTAATTGTCCGTCTGCGGCACGGGGGGCAGGATGGCGCGCTCCTTGAACTTGAGGAGCACCGCCGCCAGGTCGAACCCCCAGCGTTCGGTGTTGTACCCGAAGCCCGCCGTGTACACGTTGCGATCCGAATCGGGCAGGAGCGGGCTCACGTCGAAGTCGGGCTGCGGCGTGTTGTCGTAGTAGTAGCCGATGCGGACCGCCCAGTTGCCGAATCCCTTCTCCAGACCCGCCCGATACGCCCAGCTGTCTTCCCAGAGCTCCGGGCGAAAGATGTCGCGCCCCGGGAGGGTCGGGAAGATGATGGCGAGGCTCTGAAAGCGGGACCACTCCGTCCAGTCCGCTTCGAGAGACAGGAGCCACTGGTTGCCGAGCTCGATGCCGACGCCGAGGTTGAGGCTCGAAGGGAAGGCGATCGAGGTCAACACGGGAGGATTGCCGGGCGGCAGCGAGGCCGCGACGATGGCGTCGAGAGCGGCATTGCCCGTCGGCCTCTGGGTGAACGTGGCCTCGCCCTCGTAATCGACGTCGATCTTCGAGCGGTATGAGGCGCCGATCGAGATGCTCTGGACGGGCTTGAACATGAGGGCCACGTTCCAGCCCCAGCCGCCGTTCTCGAGGAGGTCGCTGTTGAGCTTGACGTGCGCGACCGGCACGACCGCGCCGTTGAAGGGGTTGACGGCGGCCTGGTTGCGCTCGAGCTGGACTTTCGAGAACCGGTAGTCGACGCCGGCCGCGATCGCGAGCTCCGGGAACAGCCGGTACGTGAAGTTGAGGTTGGTGTCCATCGCCTGGATCACCGAGTTCTGCGAGATGAACTGGCCCGTGAACGTGGTGTTCGGGTTGTCCCATTTCAGTCCGAGGCCGTACTGGGCGAAGCCGCCGACACCGACGTTGAGCTCGTTGGTCAACGGGAGGACGAGGTAGCCGTCCGGAAAGAAGTACCAGTTGTTCTCCATGGTCTCGAGCGCGCCCGAGCCCGGGAACGGGGCCGCGCCCGCGAGCTCCCCTTCCGTCCGGGTCAGGAAGTTGACGCCCAGGTATCCCTCGAAGTGATTCATCCAGGCGATGCCCGCGGGGTTGTAGAAGACCGACGTGGGATCGCCGCTGATGCCGGCGTAGGCGAGGCCCATGCCGCTCGCGCGGGCGCCGTGCGTCATGACCTGGAAACCGGAGGAAAACGCGTTAGCGCTGACGAGCAGGGCCGCGGCGGCGGCCATCAGGGCGAGACGAAGACCTGGCACCCGGACGCGATGGCGCTGTCTCACGATGCTCCTCCCTCGCTTGTGAATGTGAAACTGGCACGTCGAATCGAATGAACACGCTGGTTTGGCAATCTAGACCCCCGCGAAGCGAAAGTCAAAGAAACAGCCGCGAAAGTCAAAGGGATCGGTCCCGGCGGCGGCTTAGAATCATCGTCGACTTGGGCCACGAGAGCGAACTGCCGACGCGAGACGGAACGACCCAGCGGACGAATCAAAGCGCCCGCGAGGTTCCGGTTACCGTCGGCACGATCCTCGGGGACCGCTATCGCATCGACTCGGTTCTGGGCTTCGGCGGGATGGGCGTCGTCTACCGCGCCTGCGACCTGAAGCTGGATCAGCAGATCGCGCTCAAGCGCATCCGCCCCGATCGCGTGTCGCCCGAGCGGCGCGAAACTCTCCGCCGCGAGATCATCCTGTCGCGGCGCGTGACACACCCGAACGTCTGCCGCGTCTACGACCTCACGGAGATCGCGGGCGAAGAGTTCGTCTCCATGGAATACATCGCCGGCCCGACGCTCAAGGACATGGAGGAACGCGAGCGCATGCTCCCGCTCGGACGCGGGCTCGCGATCGCCAAGGGCATCTGCGGCGGTCTCGCCGCCGCGCACCGGATCGGCGTGCTGCACCGGGACCTCAAGCCCGAGAACGTGATCGTCGGCGAAGACGGCGAGCCGCGTCTCATGGACTTCGGGATCGCCATCGAATCGGCGCTCTACAGAGGAGAGCCGGGAGACACGGTTCCGGGAACGCCCCAGTTCCTGGCGCCCGAGCTTCTGCAGGGCGGCATGCCGACCCAGCGGACCGACGTCTATGCGATGGGCGTCCTTCTCTTCGAGATGTTCACGGGCCGCGTCCCGTTCGACGACAACGACACGGCGAAGCTGGTGCGCCGCGTGATCACGGAAAAGCCGCCGAAGGTCGAGACGCTGCGGCCGGACTTGCCGCCCGAGCTCCGCGACATCCTCGAGCGCGCGATCGCCAAGGATCCGGAATCGCGCTTTCCCGACGCGACGGCCCTCTCCGACGCCATCTCCGCCTTCGAGGGCCAGGTCCTCGACCGCGTGCTCGCCGAGGTTTCGGTCACGCG
>Ga0070665_100004686_pt1 | contig 14275 bp, 10 predicted proteins | sample KBSS13metaG_FD_65862 | JGI IMG/M metagenome (GOLD analysis project Ga0070665, IMG submission 65862) | Switchgrass rhizosphere microbial communities from Kellogg Biological Station, Michigan, USA - KBS S1-3 metaG | ecosystem: Host-associated > Plants > Roots > Rhizosphere > Soil ... | reverse complement strand
GCTTCGATCAGGTTCTCGGCGAGGTACATCGGGAGACCGGTGATCTTCGCGAGATGCGCGACGCATTTCTGCGCGTAGCCCGCGGGCGCGTTCAGGCCCGTGCCGATCGCCGTGGCGCCCATGTTGACCTCGCAGAGCACGCGCTGAATCCTCTGCAGCGCCTCGACCTCGCCGGCGAGCGTCGTTCCGAACGCCTCGAACTCCTGGCCGAGCGTCATGGGGACGGCGTCCTGGAGCTGCGTCCGCCCCATCTTCAGCACGCTCTTGAACTCCTGGCCCTTGGCGCGAAACGCGCCGATCAGGTCGTTCACCGCCGAGACGAGCTCCACGTTGCCGAGCGCCATGCCGACGTGCAGCGACGACGGATACGCATCGTTGGTGGATTGCGAGCCGTTGACGTGGTCGTGCGGATCGCAGTGCCGGTACTCGCCTTTGTGGTGGCCCATCAGCTCGAGCGCGCGGTTCGCAATCACCTCGTTCGCGTTCATGTTGGTGGACGTGCCGGCGCCGCCCTGGAAGACGTCGAGGCGAAACTCGTCGTGGAGCTTGCCGTCGATGATCTCCTGGCACGCGCCTTCGATGCCGGACAGGATCTCCTTGCTGAACTGTCCGCAGTCGACGTTCGCGCGCGCGGCGGCCATCTTGACCATCGCGAACGCCTTGATCAGATTCGGGTACAGGCGAAGCTGGACACCCGAAATGTGGAAATTTTCGAGGGCGCGCGCCGTCTGGACGCCGTAGTACGCATCGGCGGGGACCTGCTTGTCGCCGAGGAGATCGTGTTCAAGACGAGTGGAGCTGGACGGGGTCGGCATGGTGAACCTCTTTCGAGACAGCGTCGCGGATCAGGGGCACGGTGGGTAAAGGAAGGGACGTGCCGTTCGAGGTCGCTGTTTTCAGGCCGCTTTTGGGCGAAGAATCAGCTCCGACCCCACCTGCCGGCGGAGCGCCTCCGACCGGGCGGAGGCGAAGCCAGGAAAGGTGCACGGTCTCGAAGAATTTCAGACCTCCGGGTTGGCCAGACTTGTGCGAAACGGTCCCGATTGTGATCAGCCAACTCGCGGCCTTTCTTCACGGCATCCCGGTACTGTGTCTGTTCCTGAGCGTTCTGCTCGGCACGATCATCGGGCGGTACCACTTCAAGGGCGTCGGCCTCGGATCCGTGGTCGGCACGCTCATCGCCGGGATGGCTGTCGGCATTCTGTCGAAGCCGGAGCTGCCGGATTTATTGCGCTGGGCGTTCTTCTACCTGTTCCTGTTCTCGATCGGGTACTCGGTCGGTCCGCAGTTCTTCGGCAGCTTGAAGAGAGAGGCTGTGCCGCAGATCGTCCTCGCCTTGATCGTGGCCGTGACGGGGCTGGCCGCCGTGATTGGTGTGTCGGCGGCCTTCGACCTCGACGAAGGACTGTCGGTCGGGGTGCTGTCCGGCGGGATGACCCAGTCCGCCGCGCTGGGAACCGGACTCAGTGCGATCGGCGACCTGCCGATTTCTGAAGAGTCGAGGGCCACGCTGATGGCGAACGCTCCGCTGGGCGATGCGATCACGTACGGGTTCGGCGATCTCGGACTGATTCTCTTCCTCACCTGGCTCGGCCCGAAGATCCTGCGCGCCGACCTGAAGCGCGAAGCCCAGGAACTCGAAGCACAATTGTCCGCCGGTGCGGCCGGCCAGATCGGCGTCGGGGCGGACTTCGGACTGCGCGCGTACACCGTCGAAAGCGCGAGCGCCGTTGGCGCCACCATCGAACTGCTGGAAGGAAAGTACGCGCCAGGGCGGCTCTCGGTGCAGCGCGTGCGGCGCGGACAGACACCGCTGACGCTGAATCCCGCGCTCACATTGAATCGTGGCGATCAGATCGTCCTCTCCGCCCGCCGTGCGGCGTTCTCCGACGCGATCCACGAGATCGGTCCCGAGATCGATGACCCGTCCCTGCTGTCGATACCCGCGAAGAAAGCGACGGTCGTGGTCACCAGCGCCGGGATCAGCGGAAAGACGCTCGGCGATCTTGCACAGGATCCGAGCGCGCGCGGCGTCTACCTCGAATCGTTGCACCGCGGCGTCCAGGTGATGCCCCACGAGCCGTGGGCGCGTCTCGAGCGGGGGGATGTTCTGCACATCATTGGCGCGCCTGAGGATGTCGAGCGCGTTGGACGGAGGATCGGGTACGTCGAGAAAGACCTGTCGCGGACCGATCTGACGTTTCTCGCCGCGGGGATTTGCGCCGGCGTCCTTCTCGGGCTGCTCAAGGTCAACCTCGGAGGCATGTCGCTCGGTCTCGGCACGGCCGGATCGATCCTGGTGATCGGCCTCGTCGGTGGATGGATGCGAAGCCGCTACCCGGTGTTCGGCGCGATCCCGGAACCCGCGCAACTGCTCCTGATGGACATCGGCTTGATCTTCTTCATCGCCGTCGTGGGACTGCAGGCGGGTCCTCACGCCGTCGACGCCTACCGGACCAGCGGAGGCGTCTTCTTCGCCCGCGTCTTCTTCGCCGGAGCGATCGTGACCGTCGTGCCGCTCGCCGTCGGCACGATCGCCGCCACGAAGCTGCTGGGCATGAGCCCGCTCATGGTGCTCGGCGGTCTCGCCGGAGCGCAGACGTGCACGCCCGGCCTGAACGCGCTTCGAGAGGCGAGCGGCAGCAATGTCGGATCGCTCGCGTACACGATCCCGTACGCGATCGGCAACATCGTGCTCACGCTCTGGGGTCCGGTCGTTGTCGCCATCGTTCACGCCATGCGAGGACCGTCATGAAGCGCGGCGCGGACGTGCTCCGCGACAAGACGCTCAACCGATCGATCGTATTCGGACGCCGCGAGCGCGACCGGCTGGGCGTACGCGGCCTCCTTCCATACCGCGTGGCGACCCGCCGGGAGATGGTCGATCGCGTCATGGAAAACCTGGACCGCCTGCCGCGGGACATCGATCGCTACATGCTGCTGTCGGGGATCCAGGAGCGGAATCAGGGCCTGTTCTACCAGACGTTGATCGATCACATCGATCGCATCCTGCCGATCGTCTACACGCCGACCGTCGGCGAAGCGTGCAAGGCGTTTTCGCACATCGCGCGCGATCCGAAGGGGTTCTTCATCACGCCGGGCGATCGCGGCCAGATCGGCCGCATGCTGCGCAACTGGCCCGCGAGGGACATTCGCGTCATCGTCGTCACCGACGGGCAACGGATCCTCGGCCTGGGCGATCTGGGCGCCAACGGGATGGGCATTCCCGTCGGGAAGCTTGCCCTCTACACGGCCTGCGCCGGGATCGATCCGAACGTCTGCCTCCCTGTGACGCTCGACGTCGGCACCAACAACGAAGCATTGAGAAAGGATGCGCTGTATCTCGGGTACCCCCGAAAGCGTCTTCAGGGGAAAGCGTACTTCGATCTGGTCGACGAGTTCGTCACCGCTGTGCAGTCGAGATATCCGGATGCGTTGATCCAGTTCGAGGACTTCCTGACGCCGAATGCGTACGCGCTCCTGAACAAGTACAGGGACCGCGTGCTCTGCTTCAACGACGACATTCAGGGGACGGCGGCGGTTGCGCTGGCGGGTGTGTACTCGTCGACGCGAATCACCGGCATCCCGTTCAAGAAACTGCGCATCATGTTCCTGGGCGCCGGTTCGGCCGCCACGGGCATTGCCGATCTCATGACCAGCGCGTTTGTCGACGAAGGGCTCACGCCCGACGAAGCGCGGCGCCACCTCTGGTTCGTGGACGTGAACGGTCTCGTCGTGAAGTCGCGCACGGACCTGATGGAACACAACCTTCGGTACGCGCACGACGAAAAGCCCCTGGGGTTCGTCGAGGCCATCGATGAAATCGCGCCTCACGTGCTCATCGGCGCCACTGGCGCGCCCGGCACGTTCACGCAGCCGGTGGTGGCTCACATGAGCCGCATCAACGAGCGCCCGGTGATCTTCGCGCTGTCCAACCCGACGTCGCAGGCCGAGTGCACCGCCGAGCAGGCCTATGCCTGGAGCAGCGGCCAGGCGATCTTCGCCAGCGGCAGCCCGTTTGCGCCGGTGCAGTACCACGGCAAGACGTTCCGTCCGGCGCAAGGCAACAACGCGTACGTATTTCCCGGCATCGGCCTTGGCGCCGTCGCCTGCAGGGCCCGCACGCTGCCCGACGAGTTGTTTCTCACGGCCGCCCGCTCGCTGGCGGGGCTCGTGCGGCGGAGCGATCTCGACCAGGGTTCGGTCTATCCTCCGCTCAAGCAGCTCCGCGCGATCTCATTGGCGATCGCGACGAGCGTCGCCACGCAGGCGTACCGGATGAATCTCACCCGTCGAAAGCGGCCTGCCGATGTCCGCCGCAGCGTTCAGGCGCTCATGTATCGCCCCTGAAATCAGCGCACTTCACTTTGCGAGCGGGTTCGGCCGCAGCTGGAAATGCGCGGCTAGAGGCCGCGTGCCTTTGCCTCCCTCGATGAGCCACGGCGTCCGATCGCCGTTGGCCGCCCACAAACCCCGTCCCTTCCATCCGCCGTTCGCATCGTCGATGCGGCCGTCGAGACCCTTGGCGTAGAACCCCAGCGGATACGGGACCCGCAGGACGACCATCCGATCGTTCGCGAACGCAATCAGACCGTCATTGAGATTGCCGGTCGAGACCGGCACGTTCCGGCCGAGCCCGAACGTGTCGTGCTGATCGACCCACGTGTAGTAACTGGACTCCGCGCTGTTCTCGCCGATGCCTTCGAATCCGGGTCCGGGATACTGGTGGAACGTCCAGCCCTCGGGGCAGTGATCGCCGGTCGCCTTCGGCCCGTTCAGCGGTCCCTTGCACTTGCGCCGATCGAAGCTGCCGAGATGTCCGCTCGCGAGCGAGACCCACACGACGCCGTTGCCGTCGATGTCCGCGCCGCGCGCGCCGAAGCCTGGCGGCGGGACGTTGAAGACTTCCGTCAACGCAGTCTCGGGCGGATGCGATCCGAGCGTGACGCGTACGACGGCACCGGGGTTCCCCATCATGGCGCCCCAGATCGAGCCGTCGACCGGGCTCGGCATGATCGAGTAGAACGGCGTCACCACGCGCTTGTCCTTCGTCGGATCCACCGGATCGTTCGGCTCGACGTACGCGTCACGTTTGCCGTTGCCGTTGGTATCCAGCACGAACGCCGTCCAGCCCTGCGCCGACGCCGCGTCGCCGGTCTTCAGGAACTGTTTCGTATTCACCCAGCCGAGCACCGGGCCGCCGCCGCTCGACCAGAGTGTGTCGTTCGCGTCGTAGCCGAACTGCACGTGATGCGTGCCGAAGCACGTATCGACGAACGAGTACTTCTTCGTTTTCGGTTCGAAGACCGCGACCTGGCGGACGTTGCGATCGATCGGAAAGAGTTTGGCCGACTCGTGCTGAGACCCTGCGCGGCAGAACGCTGGGTTGTCCGGTGCGCGCACCGCCGCGGCCAGCCAGACGCGGCCGTCGCGATCGAGCATCGAGTTGTGGTTGTTCGCTCGGGTGTCCCAGATCGCCTCGTCGCCCCAGTACGGCGACGCCGCGAGCGGCTTGAGCGCCGCCGCGTGTCCCGGACCGAGGCTGAGCGGCATCTGCGGATCGCGCACCGGCATCTTGAACGTCGTTGCGGTGTTCTCGACCGGATCGAGAATCGGCATGATGTCCGAGCTGTACTCGGGCGATCCGTAGAGCGGCCCGTTCCCGTTGACGGTGGGATGCCGACGATCGCTCGAGATCAGATCGTGCAGGTACTGCTTGTCGTTCATCCAATCACGCAGGGTGACGACGATGTTGCGCTCGGCGCCCTGGGGACGGCTCGGGCGGGTGTGCGGCAGCTCGCCCTTCGCGACGCGATCGGTCCAGTCGCCGTAGTACTTGAACGACGCCGCACCGAGCCCGTTCAACTGGCCGAACATCATTTCGCCGGCCTGGCCCGATTGCACGCGCCGCTTCCAGGCGTCGGCGCCCGTCGCGAACGTGCCGAGCGACGCCGGAATGGTGCGCGTCGAGAGTTGCCCGAGCTGGTGGCAGCCGACGCAGCCGAGATTCTTGATGGCGCCGAGCCAGCGTTGCTCCGTCATGTTGCCGACGAATCCCTCGTGCGCGGCCATCTCCGCCTTCGTCGGGATCTTCAGCATCGAGTACCAGTAGATCGCCGGATAGTACCGCGCGGCATCCGCCGGTGTCGGCGCGGGTGTCGCGGAGAGGTTCACGAGACGTCCCGGCTCGCTGGTCGACTTCGCGCTGTCGACGAGCCCGTACCCGCGGACCCAAATCTGATAACGGGCGCGCGGCAGATCGGGAATCACATACCGGCCCTGATCGTCGGTGACGACGATCTTGATGTAGCGGACGGGAAGGTCGTGCGTCTCGGCGATCACCCAGACGCCCGCTTCAGGACCGCCCGGTCCGGTCACCACGCCGCCGATGTCGTCGGCGTCGATGGCGACAGCCGCGGCGGCGGACGGCTGCTGAGCGATCGAAGTCATGACCCGCGCGGGGATGAAGGCCGCCAGACCGATTGCGAGTGCGAGCGCGCACAGACGAGGGCTGCCCGATGTCATAAGGCCGTAACCTCCCGTGGCGGATTATCCGCGATCTGTGCAAAAGCGCAGCGGCCTATCAGTGGACGAGCCAGCCCGGGCGTCGTATCGGATAGGTAAGATGGGCTCATGTGGTTCGAAGCCCGCCGGGCGATGACGATGGCCCTCGCCGCGGCGATTGTGCTGGCGATGACCGGCGCCGCGCTGGCGCAGTACGGCTTCGGCGGCTTCGACGGTTCCTACCGGCCGCTACCGAACACGCCCTACGACGGGCGCTTTACCTTCGTCCGCGTGCGCTACGATCCCGCGCCCGGCGGCTACTGGCCCGGCCGCCGTCCCTCGTGGATCCACGGCTATCCGCTCGCCGAGCGCAACCTGATGAAGATCATGAACGAGATCAGCTTCATCGGCGCTCACGAGGAGGACATCAACAGCGTCACACTCGACGACCCGGAGCTCTTCAAGTATCCGATCGCGTACATCATCGAAGTCGGCTGGTGGACCGTGACCGATCGTGAAGCCGCCGGCCTGCGCGCGTACCTGCAGAAGGGCGGCTTCCTGTTCGTCGACGACTTCAAGCCGGCCGGGTGGCGCGGGCCCGGCGGCGGCTGGGAGCCGTTCGCGGCGACGATGCGGCGGGTATTACCGGGGGTGCAGTTCCTCGACATGGACGCCAACGATCCGGTGTTCCACTCGTTTTTCGAGATCGGCAGCATCGAGCATTTCCCGCAGGCATACGTCAGCGGCGATCCGGTGTTCAAGGGGATCTACGAGGACAACGATCCCGGCAAGCGGCTGATGGCGATCATCAACTACAACACGGATGTCTCGCAGTACTGGGAGTGGTCGGGGCGAGGCTTTCGTCCGTTCGATCAGACGAACGAGGCTTACAAGCTCGGTGTGAACTATTTGATTTACGGTCTCACACACTAAACCGCCACGAAACGCACGAAACGCACGAAACAATACAAAAACCCTAAGCGCTTTAGCGATGGCGTAGCGCGCCGGGATCGCTCAACACAGCATGAACCAAAGCAGGAAGGCGACGAGCACGACACTTGAAAGGCAGCAAGCTGTCACGCTGCGATCGAGTCCCGGATCAACACAGAGAAACGGAGGAACGGAGCGTTCGGAATAGTTCGGCGGGGTGCCACTGAATCGTCAGCGTCGTGGCAGGGCCGCTTCCGGCGTACGCAGATCGATGAAGATCGCCTGCGCATGCAGTCTTTCAGAGCAACCCTCGTGCCTCGTCGCTGTTTCCTCCACTCACGTAACGGATGTCGGATCGCAGTCAATCGAAGCACGAAATTGACTGACGTGTTACAAGTTCAGCGCGGGCGTCCTGCCAATGTACGGAAATCGCAAGACCAAGATGAGGCCGCTCGACACGGTTGAGGCAGTGGCAAAGCGAGGCCGCGATGATCTGGATTGAAGGCGTCGTGGTGCTGGCGTGCATCACGGCCGGCGCCAGGCTGGGCGGCATCGGAATCGGCACGGCGGCGGGGATCGGCTTGTTCGTCTTCGTGTTCGTGTTCGGCCTGCCGCCCGGAGGACCGCCAGCCGCGGTCATCGGCATGATCATCGCGGTGATCACCGCTCTTGCAGCGCTGGAGGCCGCCGGTGGGCTCAGCTATCTCATCGTGATCGCCGAGAGGGTCATGCGGCGTCGGCCGCAGGCGATCACCTTCGTCGCGCCGCTGGTGACCTACGCGCTCGTATTCGCCTCCGGCACCACGCATGTCATCTACGCGCTGCTGCCGATCATCGCCGAGGTCGCGCGCAAAGCCGACATCAGGCCGGAGCGCCCGCTCTCGATCAGCGTCGTCGCCGGCTTTCAGGGCGTGCGGGCGTCACCCATTTCCGCCGCAACGGTGGCGATGTTCGGGTTTCTCTCGCCGAAGGGTATTTCGCTGCCGTTGCTGATGGCCGTAACAATCCCCTCCACGTTGGTCGGAGTGATGATCGGCGCGTTGTCCGTTGCCTGGCGTGGCGCCGAATTGAGCGAGGACGAGGTGTACCTCACTCGCCTCGCGAACGGCGTCGTCACGGCTCCGGAGGCGGCGCCGGCACCTCTCGAAGGCAAGGCGCTCTTCAACGCGCGCGGCTCGACGATCGTGTTTCTCGCCGCCATGCTGGCCGTCGTCTTGATCGGCGTATTCCCCGGCCTGCGCCCGATGTACGACGGGGCAGGCGACGGGTTCGAAAACGATCAAGTGGCAATGGGCACGGCGATCATGATCGTCATGATCGCGATTTCGGGTTTGACGATGATCGGCTTCGGCGCGTCGCCGCAGGCGGCGGTTCGCGGCGCCGTCATGCGGAATGGCATCACGGCCATCATCTCGATCATCGGCGTCTCGTGGCTGGGCTCGTCGTTTTTCGAAGGCAACAGGACGGCGATTGTCACCGGCATGTCGAGCCTGGTGCAGGTGCACCCGTGGACGTTTGCCGTCGGCCTGTTCGTCCTCTCGAGCCTGCTGTTCAGCGCGGCGGCGGCAGTCGTCGTGCTCGTCCCGGTCGGCGTGGCCATGGGGATCTCCGCACCGCTGCTGGTTGCGTTCTACCCCGCGGCCAGCGGCAATTTCTTCCTTCCGACCTATGGGACGCTGCTTGCCGCTGTCTCATTCGATTCGACCGGCACGACCCGAATCGGGAAGTGGCTTCTCAATCACAGCTTCATGCGCCCCGGTCTCGTGACGATGGTGTCGTCGATCCTGATCGCGCTCGCGCTCAGCGAAATGCTCTTCCGGTAGCGGGGTCGTCACCACGCGTAAACTCCAGACCCCGACGAGCGCTCATGCCGTCAGAATCGCCAGACGACTGCGCCGGTTATCTCGATCTGCGGCAGGGAACCCTGGCAGAAACCGAACGGGTCGCAGAAATCACCGGACGAGGTGTCCTTGAGGAACGTGGGCTTGTAGCGGAAGTGCGCGCGGACGCCGAAGTCGGACCACGGGAAATACTTCACGCCGCCGCCGACATCCATCGAGAACTTCGTTTCGGAATCGAGCGTGGCGGCGCTGAAGAACGTGGCGCCGAGCCCGCCGAAGACGAACGGCCGCCAGCGGGCGTTGGGCTGCCCGAGCTGATAGACGACGTTGCCATGCAGTTGCTTCACGGTCATCGAGAAGAGGTCGGCCTTGCCGGCGGCCGTTCCGATTTCGAGCGCCGTCTCCTCCCGCGTCCACAGCACCTCGGCACCGAGGGACGGCGTGAAGAACCGCGCGCCCTGCACGCCCCAGGTGAATCCGCTGCCGACGTCGACGGTGTCGAGTTCCGACGCCTTCCGGTCGATCGCCGCTGACGGCGTGAGTCCCAGGAGCGCGGAGGCCTCCCACGATTGCGCGCGAGCAGGGGCGCTCGCGAACAGCAGGCCGACGATGGCGAGCGCGAAAGCCGCCCTCATGACGGAATCACCCGGCTCGATCCGAGGATCACGATGTAGCCGCGGAAGCCGCCGACGGCCGCTCCCCAGCCGACGAGCACGCGACCGTCCGGCGAAATGCCGGTGATGGTTCCGGTATTGATCCAGGTTTTGAAGGCGTCCGGCACGCCGTTCGCCTGCAGGAAATCTTTCAGGTAGGCCCCTTGACCGCCGATCCAGATCACGGCGTTCGAATCGGCCGAACCGCCGACGTTCTGAGAGCCGCCGACCACCTGACCATCCTCGCTCGTCGCGGCCGCCTCGCCGATGATGACCGGCCCCGGCGAAGGAATTCGCTTCGGTGGGGCGAGACAGGTCGTACCGCCTTGCGCCCGCCAGATCCACGCGCTCTGATCCGCGTCCGTCCCGAATCGACAGATTCGGCCCACGACGAGCGAGCCGTCGCTGTTGGTGCCGAGTGCCGCTCCGACGAAACCGTTGACGCCCGGAATCAGCTCCTGTCGTCCTCCCACCCAGCGCGCGCCCTGAGGAACTCCGTCGGCGCGCGTTTGCGAGCCCACGACGACGTTGCCGTCAGCCGACACGCCTCGAGCCGAGCTCGGCCGCCCGTCGACCGAGCTGCCGAGATCGACCATGCCGGTTGCCTCCTGCCAGCGGAACGCGTGGGTCAGCGTGCAGCCGTTGTAGGCCTGGCCGACGACCACCTGTCCGTTGCTGTTCGTGCCGGTCGCCGAGCTCAGGAACCGGTCGCACGGCGCCGCAGTCGGACCGAACGAACCGAGCAGCCGCCATTCGGTTCCGCGCACCCAGATCGCCGCCTGCTGAATCAAGCGAGCATCGGCGGCCGTTCCGACGATCGTGTGACCGTCGCGGCTCACGCCGGTCGCGCTCAGGCCACCCGCGAATATGATGCCGGTGGTTGGCATCCAGTAAAAGGCGTTGATGGAATCGTTCAGAGTGCCGACGACGACGGCGCCGCTCGCGCTCAGGCCGGTGGGCAGGGCACTGCCGCGGGGATCGAGCTCGATCAACAGGCTCTTGTCGTCGGCGTGAATGTCGAATGTCGAGGCAGAAACCAGTACGATTGCCAGACAGATAGTGACCACGCTTCGCGCATGCATTGCTCGGGTCCTCGCGTTGGAGTCCGACATTTCGGAGGCAACTTCGTCTCGTCGTGCGATCTGGCCGTAGACGCCCGCTGCTGGAGCGGCCAATGCAATGCGCGGTCCGGTGTTCACGTCCGGCGAGCCTCGTTCGATCTCGCAGGCCACGGCATTTTTCGACGTCGATGTCGTGCAGGCCTTCAGGCCTGCCCGGAGAAGGAATCGTGCAGGCGCGGAACGAAGAGGCCAGGTTCCTGCTGATTGCCAGAGAGCGACTGCGGCCTGGCTCAGCGGATGCCTACAGCGAAAACGAGATTCAGATCGCCGCGGCCTGCGCGGCGCTGAACGGTCCGCATCCGTACCTGGCGCTCGTGTCCCTGCTCGACTCCCTGGATGTGTGGTGGGTGAACGCCTTCGCGTCGGAAGTAGAACGAGATGGGCTCGGCGGGGCCTACGCGCGAAACGAACCGCTGATGACGAGGATCGCGCCGCTGGGCAGACGCAAGGAAGACTTCAGGGAGACGTTCACCACCATCGCGTTGACTCGTCATCCGGACGTGGACGGCCGCGCGAGTCTCCAGATCGCAGGAGCCCGCTATTTGATCGTCAGTACGTCAACTGAGGCGAAGACAAGCGGGTCGGCGGCGATCTTCCAGTCTCCCGACGGCGAGTCGTTCACAATCGCCACCGCAGGCAGTCGTGCGGGCGCGGACGAGGCCGCCGGGCGGTTCGACCAGGCGGCGACAATCCTGGGCGTGCAAACCCAGTGGAGCTTCCCCGCTGAGGCGTGGGTCCGCGCCGACCCGGACTTCTGGCGGTCCAATCCGGCCGCGCGGATTCGGAAATGGACGTGAGATCTAGGTCGTGACCGGTCTTCGGACGTCGTACGTGAGGGCGACCGTGCCGCTCACGTACGCTTTGACCTCGGCCAGGTGCAGCGCGACGTCTCTATCGAGCTTCTCGAAGAACGGGATGCCGTCTCCGATCAGGATCGGCAGGATCGAATAGCGAACTTCGTCGGCGAGCCCGAGACGGAGGCATTCGCCCGACACAGCGCCGCCGCCAACGAACCAGATGCTTCGGAACGCAGGCCGCAGGCGTCTGTTGACCAACTGGGTCAGGTCGCCTGCGTAGAACTCGATCGTCTCTCGCGTCCGCGGCAAATCGCGGCGCGTGAGGACGAAGGTCGGCTTGTCGCCATACGCCCAGCCGAACCCTTTGGCTTCGAAACCCAGCGCCGTTTCGTAGGTTCGCGATCCCATCACGTAGCAGTCGATCGTTTTGAGAAACGCTTCAACGAATCCGGGGTCCATGGTTTCCCCGCCCTTGAATTCGTCGGACGTTTCGAGCCAATCGACGCTCCCGTCCTTTCGAGCGATGAAGCCGTCGAGGCTCGCAGCCATGTGGATGGTGACGCGAGAGTTTGTGTGTGCCACGTGATGCCTGATGAAGGTTGAAGCGACCGATCAGCCGCGAGGGTTGACGAAGTAGCCTTGTGCGAGCGCACGGAATTCCTCGACCTGCCGTGACTGCCATGCCGCGTCACGATCCAGTTCGCGCGCGAGCAGCCTGGCCGTCTCCGGTGCCATCTCGATGGCGGCCCTGGCGTTCAGAAACAGCGCGCGCGTCCGCCGTGCGAGCACATCTTCGACCGTGCGCGCCATCTCGGCGCGCGCCGCCCAGACCACTTCAGCGCCGCAGTACGGAAGCGCCGGGTGAAGGGGAGTCGCGAGGGCCGGCTCGGCTCGAATCAGATCCTGGACGAGCAGCGCGTCGGATCCGTACACCGACAGCTCGCCGAAGTTCTGCGCCTGACGATGAAAGCCGTGGACGTTCAGGGTTCGCGTCACACAGGGCTTCTCGGTCAGCTGCGCAAGCGTCGCCGCGTTGTCGACGGTGTCTTCGGCCATGTGGCGATAGGTCGTCCACTTGCCGCCGACGACGGTGAGCAGCCCCGAGGGATCGATGTGAATCGTGTGGTCGCGGGACAGCGACGCCGTGTTCGCGCCCGATCCCGAACGAACGAGCGGCCTGATGCCGACGAACACGCTCAGGACGTCGGCGCGGGTAATCGGCCGCCGCAGATAGCGGCCTGCCGTTTCAAGGATGAACTCAATCTCCTCTTCCTGCGGACGCGGTTCGAGTGGGACGTCGCTGATGGCCGTGTCCGTCGTGCCGACAAGCGTGTGCCCGTGCCACGGGATGGCGAACATCACGCGGCCGTCGGTCGTGTGCGGGACCATGATCGCGGTGCCGCCCTGGAGAAACGATCCGTCGAATACCAGATGGATGCCCTGGCTCGGTGCCATCAGCGGCGCGGCGTCCGCATGTGCGAGCCGGCGCACGCGATCGGCCTGCGGGCCGGCCGCGTTGATGACAACACGCGCCTGCGCCCGGAACTCGCGGCCGCTCTCCAGGTCTTTCGCGACGACGCCATCGACGAAGCCGTCGGCGCCGCGGGTGAACGCAGTCGCCGGGGTGTAGTTCAGGGTCAACGCTCCCTGCTCGACCGCGGTCGCCGCCAGATTGATCAACAGCCTCGCGTCGTCGAATTGCCCGTCGTAGTAGACGACTCCGCCGCGCAGGCCCTCGGTCTTGATGGTCGGCAGGCGGGCGAGCGTTTCGTCCTTGGAGAGGACTTCGGATCGACCGAAGCCGTACCGGCCCGCCAGCAGGTCGTACACCTTCAAGCCGACGCCATAGAACGGCGCCTCCCACCATTCGTAGTTGGGGACGACGAACGCGAGGTCGGTCACCAGGTGCGGCGCGTTCTGGCGGAGCAGGCCGCGCTCCTTCAGCGCTTCCATCACCAGGGACACGGCGCCTTGTTCCAGGTACCGGACGCCGCCGTGCACCAGCTTCGTCGATCGGCTGGAAGTGCCCTTGCCGAAATCGTGCTGCTCGACGAGCAGGACGTCGTAGCCGCGCGACGCGGCGTCGACGGCCACGCCCATGCCGACCGCGCCGCCGCCGACGATCACCATATCCCAGGGATCCCGGCGGGCGGTGGCACGCCCAATCATCTCGGTGCGATTCATTGATGTGGCGGCCTCGTGAACGATCCGATCATGATTGTTCTCACTTGCAATCTTCGCATTGATTGCCACAAACCCACTCGCGCGTCAGTTCACTTCACAGTGAACGGCGGGCGCCGCTCGCCGTTCGTCCTTCGGCTTCGACGCACTCGCTGGCGACGCCCGGCCGATGGCGGAGTCTGTCACGAAAAGAGCAGCGGGAAGGTAAGGCGTTCGCATCGAGTTCTGTCAGTTCTGTCAGGACCGGA
>Ga0070665_100004685_pt1 | contig 14276 bp, 11 predicted proteins | sample KBSS13metaG_FD_65862 | JGI IMG/M metagenome (GOLD analysis project Ga0070665, IMG submission 65862) | Switchgrass rhizosphere microbial communities from Kellogg Biological Station, Michigan, USA - KBS S1-3 metaG | ecosystem: Host-associated > Plants > Roots > Rhizosphere > Soil ... | reverse complement strand
CTTATAGTAGAGTTTGCAAAAGAACGTGTAGATCAGGGTGAAGATGTTATTAAAGCTACTTTAGAGGCTGTACGCCTGCGTTTGCGACCTATTATCATGACATCTCTTGCCTTCATTCTGGGTGTTATGCCCCTGGTACTGGCTACAGGCGCGGGCGCAGTCGCACGCCGCACTATCGGCTTTACGGTACTGGGCGGTATGCTGGCTGCTACATCGTTGGCTATCTTCATTGTGCCTGTTTTATTTGTACTCATTACAAAAGCTGCCTATGGCAAAAAGAAGCTTGCCTACCTGCAGGAACATCACGATGAAATAATAGAAGATAAAAAGAAAATTTCAGCAGCCGACGTTGATCCGGCGCTGGAAATAGAACTTAAAAAATCTCATGCAGAGAATGAGCAAAGCAAAAAAGGTAACGATCCTGATACACAGGAGAATGATAAACCGGATGAAGATAAATAAAGAGAGGCTCCTTTAAAAGGAGCCTCTCTTTTATAGTATTATTTCAATTTATTTTCCAGGAATGCCCTCCACCTGTAGTGTAATATAGCTTGACATGCTTTTTTAATTTATGGTTATACCCATTAGGCATTACCTGCAAATTATACAAGGCTGCTATGACTGTCTTTCGAAATAATTGGATTTTCCACCAAAGTAATTAGTTTATTTATACGTCTTTTCACTTGTTGCCCACTATAATGTAACCCCAAAATACACAGATATGAAAACAGCTCTTTTTACAAAACAGTAAACTTGTTCAGAAATATGCACGTTTGGTTGCAAATAGCCCCGGTATATACCGGGGCTTTATTTTTTGCTTGCGCCAATGCTATTTACAGTTTTATGACAAAATGCTAAATACTCATACCAATTATCTATTACATTCATACGTCTTCTATTACAGACATATTTGTAACCAAAACCATTTCTTATGCGAAAAGCCTATTACGCCACACTGCTATTTCTCTCCATTCTCATTTTTAAACTGCCGCTTTATGCACAGGTAGCTGCGAAACTCGATATTAACAACATTAGTTCTGGCATCCTAACGCATGGCGACATGTGGTGGGACCCTGCAACGCAAACTCCCTCATGCGAGTTTTATAAAGGATCAGGTGTATCTATTTCTTTTGGAGGCAGTCTTTGGATGGGCTGTGTTGACGCTGCGGGGAAACTGCATGTTGCAGCACAAACATACAGGCAAAAGGGAAACGATTATTGGCCTGGTCCATTGAATAGTTCAGATACCTTAACGGCTGTTGTCTCCAATCAATGGGACAAGGTTTGGAAAATTGATTATAAGCAAATTGATTCTTTTAAATCAGTTAGTACCCATACACTCACCAATACGCCTACAGCCATATTAGAATGGCCGGCAAAAGGTAATAGCTATGTAAAAGGGGCTGCAGGTGCAACCCTTTCAATTTCTCAAGATATGGCGCCCTTTGTAGATGTAGATGGTAATGGAACTTACGAGCCATTGAGCGGCGATTATCCTATGTTGAAAGGCGACCAGATGCTGTGGTGGGTATTTAGCGACAATGGACCTACGCACAATGAAACAGGCGCCTTGCCGCTTAAAGTAGAAGTACATGCATCAGCCTATGCATATAACAGGCCCGGCATGCTGAAGAACATTCAATACTACGAATACGATGTTATAAACAAAGGTGTAACCTATAATAACTTCCGCATGGGCATGTGGTCTGATATGGACCTCGGCTACTCGTTTGATGACTATATTGGTTTCGACTCCACACACCGCATGGGTTATATTTATAATAGCGAAACTCCGGACCGGTCTCTTTCCGGCTACGGCTATGGAAGCAGCATGCCAATCGCGGGAATTAGTGTCATTGAAATGCCTAATGATGGGGCCTCACTAACACCTGCCGGTAGCTTTATGTACTTCAATAATGACTTTGGCGCCAATGGGAATCCTTCCAACGATACGGAATACTACCGTTATCTGAACGCAACATTCAGAAAAGGGCAGCATTTAGTTAATGATTTTACAGGCTATGGGAAAAATTCATTTGGTGTCGGCACCGGCCCGCTTGCAAATTATGTATTTCCCGGTAACCCGGCAGATACAAGTCAATGGTCGGAGTGCGCCTCCAAAAACATAGGAGGCGACCGGAGATTTATTATCGGCTCCGGCGATTATACATTCCCTGCCAACCAGCATGCTAAATACATTTTCGCCTTGGTTGTTACAGACACATCGGCTGATAATTATTGTCCCCATGCAGATATTACCAAACTGAAACAAATGGCGGATTCATCCTGGCATTATTTCAATAATCCCTCATCTGTACCAACAGGTGTTGCGAATATTACAACTGCCAGGCCGCTGGAAATATACCCCAATCCCGCTCACAACATCCTGAATATTAAAAACAGCACATTTAGCTTGCAGAATCTGCAGGTAATAGACGTATTAGGCAGAACTATGAATGTTGACATTTCAAAAAGTGCATCAGGCATCTCCATTGATATCAACAAGCTTAATCCAGGGATTTACACACTTATATATCATAGTGCCACAGGCACACAAACTGCTCTTTTCATAAAACAGTAACCGGTTTTGAATTTTATAATAAAAGGCCGGGTATACACCCGGCCTTTTACTTTAGTGCTTCAATAGTTTCCCATAATTTTATACATTGCAATACTGCCTAAATTTATTTTGCTAAGGATGAAGCTGAACAAAGTTCTGGTCCTGTTTCTTTTTGTTTATTTACTTGCCACAGGCTGCAAAAAAGACTTGTTGCATTTTAGCAAGGTGCAAAAGATTGACAGCCATACAACGCAGGACAGGTTGACCAGAAGCATTTTTGTTAATGATACTTTAGGATATGTAGTAGGTGGTCAGCGCTTTTTAAATTGTGTTATCCTTACCACAAAGGATGGCGGCTATACATATAGTCTTTCCACTTTTCCTGATGCCGGTAAATGTTTATATGGCATTACGGTATCGCCATCAGGTACAGTATATACTATTGGTTTTGATGGCAAATTATTGTCATCGCTTAATGGTAGTAACTGGATATATAAACAAATCAATTACCTGCCCTTTAATGATATTGCTTTTCCCGATGCGCAGCATGGTATAGGCATAGGGGGCGTAAGCTTTGAATCAGGCTTCAGATTTTATATAGATAGTGCAGGTAACACACTGAAATATGACTCACTTGCATATCAGCTAAACCGGATAAAAATGGCTGATGGTCATACTGGCTATATTAGTGGTTATGGCGTAATGCAAAAAACAAGCAACGGCGGGCAGACATGGGATATATTAAATGTCAGCGGTGACAATTTTACCGGGCTTGACGTGCATTCCCCTTCAGATGTATGGATATGCGGCTATGCAGGCAGCGTATATCATTCCACTGATGCCGGTAAAAGCTGGAAGCAATTGCGCGATGGGAATAATATTCATGTCCCTAATTTTCATTTATATGATATTTACTTCAAAAATGATGACATAAATGGCTGGGCTGTGGGTGAAAATGGCATAGTGCTGCATACCGATGATGGCGGCGACCACTGGATGGAATATGATAATTTCACACATGATGCATTAAGAAGCATTACCCCATGTCCCAACGGTGATTTAATGGTTGCTGGTGACAACGGAGCGCTTTACCGGCTGGCCATACAGTAGCTCTTTGGGAAACATTCATATTTCCCTTTCTATCAATTCACCAAACTATCAACTTATCAACTATTTTTGCAATCATTTTACAGTCTTATTTTTCAGGTTTAGAAAAAAACTACATGCAAGTAACACTTAGCGAACAGGAATTGGTACGTCGTGAAAAGCTGAAAGAGCTACACGCTTTAGGTATTGACCCTTATCCTGCTCCTCTTTTTGAGATTACACATACTGCGCAGCAGATACGTGACGAATACACTGAAGAAAAGCAAGATCAGTTAAAAAATATATCTTTTGCAGGCCGCATCATGAGCGTGCGCGATATGGGCAAGGCTAATTTTGCAGTATTGCAGGATGGTACCGGTCGCATGCAGATTTACATTCGCAGAGATGATATCTGCCCTGAGGAAGATAAAACGCTATACAATACTGTTTGGAAAAAGCTGCTGGATATAGGTGACATAATAGGTATAAAGGGCTATGTTTTTACTACTAAAACAGGCGAAATATCTATTCACGTTGAGCAGTTCACTATTCTTACTAAGTCGTTGCACCCGCTTCCTGTTATTAAGGAAAAAGATGGTGAAGTATTTGATGCAGTAAGCGACCCGGAATTTAAATATCGCCAGCGTTATGCTGATCTTATTGTAAACCCTTCGGTGCGCGACACTTTTACCCGCATCACTAAGATGAAGAACGCCATTCGCTCTTTCCTTAATGACCGTGGTGCGCTGGAAGTAGATACTCCTGTATTGCAGAATATCCCTGGCGGCGCTACTGCCAGGCCTTTCATTACTCATCACAATGCATTGGATATTCCATTGTATTTGCGCATAGCAAATGAATTGTATCTGAAGCGCCTCATAGTGGGCGGTTTTGAATGGGTATATGAGTTCAGCCGCAACTTCCGTAACGAAGGCATGGACCGTACCCACAACCCTGAGTTTACCATACTTGAGTTCTACGTAGCCTACAAAGACTACCTGTGGATGATGGACATTACGGAACAAATGCTGGAAAAAACAGCTATTGCTACTAATGGCACATCAGTAGCTAATGTCGCAGATACAGATATAGATTTCAAAGCCCCTTACAGACGAGTGAGCATTTATGATGCTATCAAAGAGCATACAGGCATAGACATTAGCAATATGGACGAAGCCGGTCTGAGAGATGTTTGTAAGCAACTACGCATTGATGTTGACGACTCTATGGGCAAAGGCAAGCTGATAGATGAAATATTTGGCGGTAAATGCGAAGCTCATTATGTGCAGCCAACATTCATTATAGACTACCCTATAGAAATGAGCCCGCTTACCAAAAAGCATCGCAGCAAACCGGGGCTTGTGGAGCGTTTTGAGCTAATAATAAACGGCAAGGAAATAGCAAATGCTTACAGTGAGCTGAATGACCCGATAGACCAGCGTGAGCGTTTTGAAGAACAGGTAAAATTGATGGAGCGCGGAGACGAGGAGGCAATGTTTATAGATTATGATTTTCTTCGCGCGCTTGAATATGGTATGCCACCAACTGCCGGTATCGGCATTGGTATAGAACGCCTGGCTATGTTGCTTACAGGCCAGGTATCCATACAGGATGTATTGCTTTTCCCGCAAATGCGCCCGGAACGTGCTACTGCAATCAGCGAACAACAAGCATAACATACGCTGTATGAGACGCATTGTATTGCCCATATTATGTTGCTTGTTGCCTGCCATGGCAAATGCACAGAATTATACTGACAGTATAAATCTGTATAGGAAGCATTATAAAGAAGATCTTCTTACTGACGCTCGCAGTCCGCTAAAAGTAGCAGATACAGGTTTTCTCAGGTTCTATCCCGTTGATATTTCATATAGGGTCAAGTCAAGTTTTGTGCTTACGCCCCAGGCTAAGGAGTTTTCTATGCCCACACACAGCGGTAAGGATAAGATATTTCGACAATACGGCATCGCTACTTTTAAATTGCATGACACGTTGTTAGTGTTGCACGTTTATCAGAATATAAACCTTAGTAAAGACCCAAAATATAAAGATGACCTATTCATTCCATTTACAGATCTCACTAATTATGAAGAGACCTATGCAGGTGGCCGCTATATCGATATTTCAATAAATGACATTAAGAAAAACGAGCTGACGATAGATTTTAATACCTGCTACAACCCTTACTGTGCTTTTGCATCAGGTTATTCATGCCCTATACCACCGGACGAAAATAAACTGGCAGTTCATATCAAGGCTGGCGAAAAATTATTTGGAAAATCAGTCGAAGAATAAATTAAAAAGGCGCCTTATAGGCGCCTTTTATTTATATTATCGATAAGTTCTTATTTCAACCCAAGCTTTGCTTTTACCAGTGGCAGGATGTTATCTCCTTCCTTAGCATATAATAATGCGCCCTGGCTTGCATCAAAGATGTAATCATAAGCCTTTTCCTTAGCTATTTCTTTTATTGCTTTATCAGCCTTATCCAGTATTGGGCCATACAGTTCTTGCTTCTTCTGCGCTACTTTATCCTGCGCGCTCTGCTGCGTGCTTTCTATACGATTTTGCAAATCCTGTATTTCTTTCATCTTCACTTCCTTCATCGCATCAGTCATTGTCTTTTCGCCAGACTGAAATTGCTGCACCTTTGTTTGGTACTCTTTTCCCATTGTTTCCAGTTCCTGCTGGAATGATCTCGCATATTTAGCAAGGTCAGAATCCGCCTTTACTCTGTCGGGCATAGATTGCAGTAATTCAGCTGAACTTATATATCCAAACTTTGTAGCCTGCGCTAATGCTATGTTAGTGATAAGTAGCCCACAAGCAAGAAACATTAATAACTTTTTCATTACGGTTCTATATATTTTATCTTTTTAGGTTTTGCAAAGTAAATGCCATTATTTATTTATTCCAAGTAATTTTAGAACATCATCACTACGATCCAGTTTAGGATCTGCATAGAACATAGTTACCCCGCCCGCTTTATCCAGCACCAAATCAAACGCCCTGTTGCTAGCCATCTTCTGTACTGCGTTATAAACTCTATCCTGTATAGGCTTAATCAGTTCCTGACGTTTTTTAAAAAGATCACCCTCATAGCCAAAACGTTGTTTTTGTAAATCTTTAGCCGCCTTTTCTTTTTCTACTATTTCATCTTCACGCTTTTTACGCATATCGTCAGAAAGCATAGGGCGCTCTGCCTGGTATGCTTTATACATACGGTCCACTTCTTGCATACGTTTATCTATCTCATCTTGCCAGGCCTTTGATATAGCGTCCAGCTTAGCCTGGGCATCTTTGTAATCAGTAATTTTCTCCAGTATGTATTTAGAATCTATTATACAATAATGCTGTGCATTAGATACTGTAGCTATAGCTACTACAAACAGGATACTCAGAATTATCTTCTTCATGTTTTTCTTCTTTTGATTATGTTCAATGATCGGGGTTTAACATCAATCCGGCTCGAAGCCTAACATAAACGTAAATTTAGCAATATCTTTTAAACCAGTGGTTCCGGCTGCCGGGTTGTATCGATCAAGTCCTATGCCATAATCAAGCCCAAGCAAGCCAAACATTGGTAAAAATATCCTAACGCCCACACCAACGTCCCTGTTAAGCTGGAATGGGTTGTACGAACTAAAGTTCGCCCAGGCATTAGCTGCATCAGCAAATACAAGGCCATATATTGTAGCCGTTGGGCTCAATGAGAACGGGTAACGTACTTCCGCAGAGTATTTATTAAATATTGTTGCATCCTGCACATATACCTCGTAACCACGTTGCGATATGATATCTCGACCTATAAAGTAGTTGAAGCCGGATAAACCATCCCCACCAAGTTGGAAGCGCTCAAACGGGGAATAGCCAATTACCGGATTATAATAACCAAGGAAGCCATATTTAGTACTTAATTTAAATACCAGGTTTCCAGCTATACGCTTGTACCAGTCTGCGGTAAAGCGGTATTTATGATATTCAATCCATTTATATTTCTGTTCCGGTGTTTCATCTCCATAATTCTTATTGCTAAACGCACTATATGGCGGTGTAAACTGGAATGTAAAGCTAATGTTTGAACCGCTTCTTGGATATAATGGTTGATCTATTGATGAACGCGCTATTACCAACTTTGCATACAGGTTATTACTAAACCCATCAGTAAAATTATCTGCCAGGGCATAATCCTTTAGCCTGTAGTTATTATAGTACAAACCATAAGTAAGTACAAAATAGTCATCAGGCCATTTCAGACGCTTGCTCAGTGACAAGCCACCACCTGTCATACGCAGGAAGGACGCATTAGGGTCAGAGCCTACAGCAGCACCTGAATACTTACTGTATATAAAGTTTGTAGTCAGGGCATTAGGCTTGTGCCCACCCAGCCAAGGCTCTGTAAATGAAGTGCTCAGCGAGTTATAATAAGCACCATTAGAAGAATAGTTTATTGAAAATTTCTGTCCGTCACCTACCGGTAATGGATCCCAGAATTTAGGTTTAAATATGTTACGTATTGAGAAGTTACTGAATAATACACCTACGTTGCCATAGAAGTTAATACCGCCGCCAAAGCCTGCAGAAAGCTGTAGCTGATCGCTTGATTTTTCTACTACAGTATATTCTATATCCACTGTTCCATCTTCAGGATGTGGCTTAGGCTGTATACCTATTTTCTCAGGGTCAAAGAAGCCAAGGTTCGCTATTTGGCGCTGGGAACGAATAAGGTCAGAGCGGCTAAATTTATTGCCTGGCCTTGTAAACAGCTCACGGCGTATCACATGTTCATTTGTGCGGTCATTACCCATTATGGTTATGTCGCGTATGGTAGCTTGTGTACCCTCGGTTACACGCATTTCATAATTTATGGTATCCCCTACTATTGATGTTTCTACCGGCTCTACATTAAAGAAAAGGTATCCATCATCCATATACAGGCTGCTTACATCTTCACCACCTTCCGGGCTTAGTTGTTTACCCAGGCGTTTATCCAGCAGTTCCTGGTTATATATGTCTCCTTTCTTTATACTTAATACACGGCTCAGTTGCTCGTTTGAATATTTAGTATTTCCCTGCCATGTTATATCACCAAAGTAATATCTATGACCCTCTTTTACTTTAATATCAATATTAATGTTCCCATTCTGCACATTATACACTGTATCAGCAACAATAGAGGCATCACGATACCCTAACGTATTATAGAAGGCTACAAGCGATTGTTTGTCTTCTTCAAATTTTTCGGGATTATATTTCGATGATGAGAAAATATTATAGCGGAAATACGGATCTAATGCTTCCAGCGTTTTTGACGGCGAAAGGAAGCCCCATTCGCTTAAGTATTTACCAAATGAGTGTTTATCTTTTTTATATACAGTATTGGCATCAGCAGGATAAAGTGAAAAACGTGCCATTTCCTTCGTTGACTTAAGTGTGCGCTTCAATCTCATTTCAGATGCGCTCTCGTTACCTGCTATAGTTACTTGGTTTATGTGCGTTTTGCTTCCTTTATTTATGATGAAAGTAAGCATGATGGAATTCACTGCGCCAGTATCTGCTTTCTCTTTTACAGCTATTGTTACATTCCCAAACCCTTTATCTACATAATATTTCCTTATGCGCACTACAGCTTCTTTCTTCGTTGCCTCGGTCACTACCCTGCCTCTTATCAGGCTTATCTTTTCTTTTATTTCTTTTGCTTCACCCTGCTTTATGCCTTTAAAGTTATAACGGCTAAGCCTCGGCCTTTCTTCCACATTTACACTTAGAAATACTTTATTACCAATATATTTCGAAATAGTAATGCTTACATTAGAGAATAGTTCTTGTTTCCACAATGCGCGTATAGCTTTAGCTATATTTTCATCATCCGGCAGATGCACTTTTTGCCCTACGCTTAGACCCGTTACTGCCATCAGCAGGTCTTCATCCAGGTATTTGGCACCGCTTATTGTTATACCCCCTATTTCATATTCTTTAGGTTTTTCGGGTTCAGTAGTGGCATTCTGTTGCATCATTTTACTCAGGCTGTTACCATTACCTCCGCTTATTTGAGCATGGAGCGCTCCAGCTGAAAATAATGTACATAACAGGAAGAATATATTGCGCAGACTATTTCTATGCATGCTGTGGAGTGTTCGTTTGTATTTGTTCGCTTGTTTTGCCAAATCGGCGTTCACGTTGCTGGTAGTTCAGCAATGCTTCGTATAGTTGTGGCTTACGGAAGTCAGGCCAGTGTACATCTGTAAAGTATAGCTCTGCGTAAGCAAGTTGATACAGTAAAAAATTACTGATCCTGTATTCACCACTCGTGCGTATCATTAACTCCGGGTCAGGAAAAGCAGCCGTATTCAGGTATTTATGAAATATTGTATCGTTAATCTCTTCGGGTTTCAGCTTGCCGCTTATAGCATCTGCAGCCATTTTCTTAGCAGCATCTATCATTTCCCAGCGGGAGCTATAACTTAGTGCCAGTATCAGGTTTAGCCCTGTATTTTCAGCAGTCATGTCTATAGCTTCATTCAGTTCTTTCTGGCATATATCAGGCAGGCTGCAAAAATCGCCTATCACGTGCATGCGCACATTATTCTTCTTCAGTTCTTCAGCCTCTTTGCGTATGGTATTAACCAGCAACTCCATCAGGGCATTCACTTCTTCTTTGGGTCTGTTCCAATTTTCAGTAGAGAATGCATAAAGAGTAAGGTAGGAAATACCCAGTTCTGCACAGCCATTTACTATCTCGCGCACGCTCACCACACCTTCGTGGTGACCATATACACGGTCCTCACCGCGCTCTTTCGCCCAACGGCCATTTCCATCCATAATAATGGCTATGTGTTGGGGCAGCTTGGTGCGGTCAACAGATTGTAAAGCATCCATATAAGGCAAACGAACTTAATAAAGGTGTGCAAAGGTACAAAAATAGGCGCTACTCTTATTATTAAAATACCTTTAGTGCAGTTTAACGCGATTTTAACTGCTACTCATTGTAAATACTTGTGTTTTACATACCAAATAATATTTATGCAACCTTATACCCTATCTACAAATAATATTATTGTATATTTACGGCATAATTGTTATACCCATCATAGCATGAAGAAACTCTTTACTACTTGCATTTTATCACTGGCCCTTTCCTCTACCTTTGCTCAGACTGAGAGTTCTGCTGTATTGGCCTATCCTAATCCTGCCAGGTACGACGTTTCATTTAGTTATAATACCTTTGGCGCTAATGGTCCTGTTAGCATTATCGTAACCGATATGATTGGCCAAAAGATAGTAGAACTGCCCGTTAAAGACAAACAGGGAATGATAGAATGGAATACTAACTCTGTACCTAATGGCATCTACATTTACAAATTAAAAGACAGTTCAAAAACATTGGCCATTGGCCGGCTTACCATAGCCAAATAGCTTGTATATCATAAAAAAGAGGCGCTTCTGTACAGAAGCGCCTCTTTTTTTCAATAGTTAATCACTATAATTTCTCGATCTTTTCCACCTTCACGCCATCGGCATTCTTCAGCATTATGTAGTACATACCAGGCACCAATGCTTTCACATTTAGATGTGTTTCTTTTGCCTGTAGTGTTTGCTGTATTACTACCTGGCCCATGCTATTTATTATGGTCAGTTTATCATATGCTTTATCTGTTTTTATCACAAGCATATCCTCTACCGGGTTCGGATACATAGCAACATTATTCAGACTATTTAGCACGGGTACAGCAGTGGTTTTCACAGTGTTTTCCACCATATTTGTCATTACTACTTCATTACCATCGAAATAAATACCTGCCTGGTTATCTATTTTAGTACCGGGTGTCAGGCTGCTCTTACTGTTTATGCTAAACATTACAAACCCATCACACTGCCCATGATGAGAGCTATCAAGCAAATGAATGCCTGGGAAATCAAATTTTAGGATATTTAATGAGCCGGCTTTAATAGTACTCACATTTACTTTATGACTGCTGGTTACTACCTGCATACTCTTCACATCAAGGTTTGCAGACAGGGTGTCCAGAATGTGTATATTTTCTGCAGGAGCATTACCTGTGTTTTCAAAAGACAAAGTATATGTCAGCCTTGTACCTGCAGCAATATTTCCTTTAGGCATTACAGCCTTATCGTTAGGGTCCCATGATGATGTTACGGTATCTACAGAGGTATAGCTGTTATTGGTTGTATCCCCATCACCTGTCAGCCATGGATTGTCAACTTTTGTTACTACTGTATCACCAGGAGTTAACCACGTACCAGGTACATTACCATATACTTCAAAGTACATTGTACTATCCGCAGTAAGGCTAGAATAGCTCCACGTTATGGTATTGCCGCTAACTGTTCCTGAAGGCCAGTAAGAGTCTATTGAATATTTTGAATCTACTGTCACTGTAAGGCTGCCACTTTTTGCATCGCATGATGTATTTGTTAGCGTCACAAGAGTAGCAAAAGAGTGACGTCCCGGGTGAACAGTAAAAGAATGAACAGCAACGTCAAAACCAGTACCAGCTGGACAGCCAAATCCAAGGTCACCGGCATTTACAAGACTGCCCATAGATGATGTAGCGCTGATAGTTCCACTACTAGGGCAGCTAACTATAAAGCCATTGGCGTTAGATAATACTTTAAATGAAAAGCTTACACCTGCCGTATGAACCTTGTAATAAAAAGAACCCCATGCCGATATTGTGTCTACCGGTGTTCCTGCAGAATCTACCTCTATGCTTGTAGCAGATAGTAAATATCTATCGCCGGCATCAAATGTGCAGTTACTATTTATATCATGATACAGTCTGCCGTAAATATAGCCGCAACCTGAATAGTTGTAAGAATAACTGATTGAATCTACTCGACTTCCTGATGAGGATGAAATAAGCACATGTGTTACAGTGTAGGTACCGGTTGATGCGTAAGTATGCCCAGAATAGTAATAACCAAATCCGTAGGCAGTATCTATTGTACCGTCGCCATACGAAGTTTCAACGTAACCGCCACCTGCCAGGGAGTCAGTATATACAGTAAATTCTACGCGATAGCAACTATCATATACATAATGCCCGGTTATAGTTGGCGTTGTCTGTGCGGTTGCTTTGTTAAACGACAGTACTATCGCAATTATTGCTGATAGAAATAAGTAAATACGCTTTTTCATGTTTTAAAGTTTTTTGGTTAGAAATACGCTTGTAGGATAATTGACGGTGGAAAGTCTTACATCGTTAAAAAAATTATTTAAACATGAAGAATGTGGATATGATTTTTTGCTGACCCTATTACGCTGCTGTAAATTGCATTGCCATCTAAAACGCTAATCAGCACATCGTCACATTCAACATTTACAATATATAATAGCGGGAAGTCAGCAGCATAAATGAAGAATTATAAATAAATATCATATAATTTACTATAAAGAATCTCTTGCAGTTTTTACAACTTGGTTTTCTCTTGCTTTTTTATTGGGGCAGTGGAAATGCAAACAAATAACATGATCTGTTAATATCCCGGTTATAAGTTCAGGTAAACTTCTTACCTTTCTATACCATTAATGAATTTGCCTATGCTTACTAACTTAAGCGCCGAAAATACTATCTTATGCGAGTGGCTGCGGGAAATTCGCGATACATCTGTACAAGTTGACAGGATGCGTTTTCGCCGTAATATGGAACGAATAGGCGAAATAGCCGCTTACGAAATAAGCAAAATGCTTCCCTGGTACCAGTTGGATATTCAAACTCCAATGGGTGAGCTTAATTGTTCCGCCCTTTCAACCCAACCGGTTTTAGCCACTATTTTGCGTGCCGGCCTGCCACTTCACCAGGGCTTACTTAATTACTTTGACAGGGCTGACAGTGCTTTTGTTGCTGCCTACCGTAAGCATCACCGGGACGGCTCTTTCGAGATTCAGCAACAATATATAACCTCACCCACGCTTGATGGCCGTATTTTAATCATTTCAGACCCCATGTTGGCGACAGGTGCTTCTATGGTGCTTGCTTTGCAGACACTTTTAGAGGAAGCCGAACCTGCTCAAATTCATATTGTCACCGCCATTGGCTGCACCGTAGGAATTGAGCTTGTCTCTCGCAAATTTCCAGATGCTTATATCTGGGCAGCAGCAGTTGATGACGAGTTGACAGCCAGAGGCTTTATAGTGCCCGGGCTGGGCGATGCCGGCGATCTTGCCTTTGGAAATAAATTGCAATCCTGACCCAACTAAAATATTATTTCACCATGTCTTGCATAGTAATAATATTTGACTTATTTTGCTTTCAGAAAATTTCTTAAACATTTAATAAACGTTTCCAGATGAAGAAAATATTACTAGGGGTAGGTGCTGCAATGATGTTCACGAGTTCGTTGATGGCCCAGGACGTACACTTTACTCAATATTTCACATCACCGCTCACTTTAAATCCGGCTCTCACTGGTCTTACTCAATGCGATTTGCGCGTTGCTGCTAACTATCGCTCACAGTGGTCTAGTGTTTCAAGCAATCCTTACGTTACAGGTACCGTGTCTTTCGATATGGCTACCCTGAAAAATAAATTGCGCGAAGGTGATGCCCTAGGTATCGGTATACTCGGTGTATACGATAAATCTGGTCTCGGTGGTTTACGGAATATTA